>ENA-ORCR01000884-ORCR01000884.1-marine-metagenome-genome-assembly--contig:-NODE-884-length-10903-cov-2.900887_pt1 | contig 10903 bp, 8 predicted proteins | sample MGYA00237782_ERZ508514 | MGnify/ENA primary metagenome ERZ508514 (study PRJEB26185, sample SAMN06268960) | marine metagenome | isolation source: Eden Landing Ponds, San Francisco, CA, USA | place...
CGAACGCCATGACCTCAGTATCGAGCAGACTGAGACGGGGGTGATCATCCGATGACGACCAATCGTCCCTTCCACGACTTCAAGCAGCGGCTCGCACAGTTCGCTGACGGACGACGCGGCATCCGAAATCCGTTCGTAATCGTCCCCGTCCAGCCGAAGTACGAGCACCGGGTTGCCGAACGACTCACCGGGTGGGCGACGAACCCGCATCGTACCGAGGAGTTCCCGGATGACGGAACCGTCCAAGTCCTCCGTCTGGACGAGCTGTTCGTCGAAACCGACGTCTTCGAACTCGCGGTTGACCTCGGCGAGAACAGCCAACCCGCGACGATCACTGAGACGATGCAAGACCGATTAGCGGAGGAACTTGTCGCGGTTATGGTCGAAAAAATCGACTCACCGTCCCAGCAGCGACACGTCGTTCTCCTCTCACACCTCGGGAGCCTCTACCCGTTCACACGTGCGTCGGAACTGCTCGACGAACTCGACCGCCGCAACGTTCAGTCTACGATCGGCATTCCGTTCCCCGGAGACATCTATGGTGGCAATCTGAACTTCTTCGGCGAGGAATCACGCAACTACTACCCAGCCCACCAGATCGAAGGCCGAGTTAAGGGGGTGCATCTCCAGTGAGCGACATACACATCCACGACATCTTCCAGCAGTCACCGACCCGCGAACTTGAGGAAGTCCAGAAGGTCAACGCCAGAGCGCGGGCCGAAAACGACGTCCGCGAGTTCTACGAGACCGACAGCGCCCGCGACGTACTCACTACGCTCGGAAACCTCGTCGACAAGTATCCACACGAGGAACCGCGTTTCCTCTACATCTCCGCGACGTTCGGATCGGGGAAGACGCACCTCCTGAAGCTTATTGGGTTCGCTGCCGACACGAAATCGGAGTTCGCCGATCTCGGCGAAGAGTTGGCGAACAGATGGCCGGGATTCCAATCGTTCCGACAGAGCGTCGCCAATTCTCACGTCGACCGGCTGAAGCCCGTCTTCCTGAACCTCCTCAACCGGGACGCGTCACAGGAACCGCCGCTCCCCTACCTCATTTACGAGGCAATCGGCCGCGAACTCGGGTATCCAACTGACCCGAATTGGCTGCTCGAGTGGGCGTGGCAGCTCGACATGAACCACGGCGACTGCTGGGAGCGACTACAGGAAGTCGAGCACGATGGACAGACGTTCGAGGACGTGTACGACGAGCGAGCGTCGCTACGGAGCTGGCTCTACGACGCCGTTCCGACACTCGACGACTCACCGTTCGCATCTCGGCAGGAGGTCAAGCAGTCGATCGAAGACGCCATCGAGGAGGTCGATCCCGACGAGTTCGACCCGGACGAACTCGTCGACCGCGTCGAAGCGGCGCAAGAGTCGCTGAGCACGCCGAAGACTAAGACCGAGTTGCTGATCGGGCTCGACGAGGTGGCCCTGTTTATTGGTGATGGCCGCCACCGCTACAGAGAGTTCGAAGAAACGATGGAAGCACTGACAGAGCTGGGCGTCGGGCCCAACCCCCCAGTCATCGGGACTGGCCAGTATCCGATCGAGCGTATCCACGGCGAGTTCGACGATACTGAAGTCACGGAGCAGCCGTGGTATGGTGCTCAAGAACCGCTCGAGGGTGCTGACACCGAAATCATCGTCCGGAAGCGATGGCTGCAGAAGGACACCGATGGTGGGCAGATCGTCGAGTCCGCGCTTCGGGAGATGCCCGACCTGACGCTCGACGCATACTCCGAGATTGCCGGCGCCGACCCGGACGCAGTCGAATCGTACCCATTCCGCGAGTACGATCTCGGATTGCTCCGGACGGTGCTTCAGCAACTGATGCCACGGGGACGTGTGACCGAAGAAGAGTACGTGCAGGGTCGGGCGTTGCTCATCCTCGTCCGCTCGCTGTTCACGCGGTTCAAGTGGGGAGACAAGCAGGTCGGAGCGCTCGTCACGTGGGACGAGTTGTACGACCTGTTGGTCGAAGAGACGACGTACATCCCACTATGGGTGCAGGAAATGGTCGAGAACAAGCTTATTCCCTCGGCCGGCGGCGACGAAGACGCGTTGTCAGTCCGCGTTGCGAAGGCGTTGTATCTGCTGAATCAGGTGCGTTCCGAGGTGCCGTCGACGCCGGCGAACGTCGCACGGCTGATGGTCAAATCGACCGACGAATCGTTCGAATCTATCCGGGGCGATGTCGAATCCGCGCTCTTCGCCCTTCTTGAGGATCGGAAGGTGCTGACGGAGACGAACGACCGGGGCGACGAAGAGTACCTGCTGGTCTCCGAAGAGCAGGAGGACATCCTGACGCGAGCGAAGACTCGCGCACAGCAGATCCCGTCCCATCGACTGTCGGCCAAGTTGGAGAACTCCATTCGGGAGGGAAGCAACCTCCTGCTCTCTGAGGGCAGTCGACACGAGGTGGATCTCGAGAGTGAGCGCAAAGTCCCGCTCCGTTTCGGCTACTCTGTTCTCGACCATATCGAGCAAGCACCGACGCCGGAGTTTGACGCCATTCGTGTCCGGCTGGTCGCAGGCCGCGACGAGGAGGTTACCGATCAGGTTGCTGCATGGCAGTCGACGAACGAGGGGCGGGATGGAGGCGAACACGTCCTCGTTGCCGTCGAACTACAGGGGTCGACGATCGACCGGCTTCGGGACGTGATGGGCATGCAGGAGGTACTGTCAGAGGAGACGGAAACCTATCCGGACTTGGAGTCCGACCACCGCGACGAACAGCGGGCGCTCGAGTCGGCGATTCGCGAGCAACTCGAGGAAGCGGATGTCTACGTGCGAACAGGTGGAACGAGAGGGCGATACGGAGACGTGTTCGAGCAAGTCGTGGAAACGCAAGTACGGTCTGTGTTCAGCGGGACGCGCTTCGTCCTGACCAACGGAATCACGGAAGTTGAGGATGCCAAGCAGATGGCACGATTCTTCCGCGGCGTCGACGACTGGCCGCTCTCGAGCGAGGACGCCGTCACGCTCGGTGTGGACACCGATCGCGCCGAACTCACCGACGGCTGGTGTCTGGAATTCCTCGACGAGTACGAGGACACCCAATCGCTTCGTGCCGAGGACTTGCTCACCCAGACTGTCCAGCGCGGAGGCACGTATCGCGGGACACCGCAGGAATCGGTCTCAGCACTGTTGATCACGCTCGCATCGGCCAACAAAATCGCGCTGCGCCGTGACGACGAGTACATCACCGAACCGGCTGAGATCGGTCGAGCAGTCAGAAACAAAACGAACTTGACCGACGTACAGATTCGGTTCGAGTCACTGGACGGAATCGATCCAGACCAGATTCGGGAGACCGTCGAGACGCTAATCGGTGAGGAACCGGACGGGACCGATCCCGACGCATGGCTCTCGGAGTTGGCCAACCGGGTGGACGAGAACAGCGTGCTTGTGAAACGCGTCTTTCGGGGCGTCAGCAGAGAGTTCGGTGAAGGAGCTTCGCTTGACGAACTCGAAACGGCTCTCCAGCCCGCACTCGGGGGCGAATCTCTCGAAACAGACGACTTTTCGTCCGACGAGATCGCACGGCAGTCAGAGCGATTCGCTCGGGCAAGAGATCTCTTCCGGTCGGTCAAGGATGGCGAAACCCTCTGGAAAGAGTTCAGCCAGCGAACGACGGAGATGCAGCGGCTCTACCCCGGTGCGGACATCACCGGGGAGATGCAAGCCATCGTCGGCGGGGAGGAAGTGCCTGATGCCGACCGGCTTCGAGCAACGATCGACGAAGCCGACGCTCACAGACGAACCGTCGTCCGCGAGCAGTACGAACGCATTACGGGAGAGTCGCCGTCGGACGAGGAACCCGAGAGCGTGGTCTCCAGTCTCGCGACGTGGCTCTACGCTCACGATGGGAGCAGCAAGGAAACTGCCGACCGGGTCGCCGTCGAATTCGACGGTGTAACTATCGATGATCTCTCCGAGCTCTTCGAGACGGCATGGAACGGTGATTCGTTCTCGGAGGAAGACTTCGTCGCCCCGACGGTCGTTCAGCAAGCCAAGCGGTACGAGCGCGCACGGCGACTCCTCGAAGCATCCGGTAGCAAGGCCTCGCTCTGGTCGGAACTTCGTGATACGTCGAGACAACTCGAGGAGGAACATCCGAATCACCCGGTCACAAATGATGTGAAAGGGATGCTAAATCGGTCACAGCCGCCAAAAGTTGATGATGTGGAACGCCTCCTCGACAAGGCAAAGAATCCCTTCGAGATCGAGAAACGCCTTGCAGAACTCGCCGGTGAACTACAATCCGAGTATCCCAATTGCGACCTCACCGACGAGGTCGCCGACGCAGTAGCAGGAGGCAGCTCACCGAGCGAGGAACGCATGGTTGAGCTGATCGAGGAAGCCGAGCAGTTGCTCGACGGTGTTGACGAGCAGCTGCGGCGGATTCGAGAGACGATGGATGAACTACCAGACGGCTCCGTGATGATGATCGAACCGCTCGACTGACGCACAAGCGTTGCGAAAAGACGAACTTATTTATAATCAATTCGTAAATATGCAACGTAGTGTACACTGAGGCAGAGCTTCGGGCGATGGAAGCTCTTCAAAATGAGTCGACAGTCTCGGGGCTCGCCAAGCAACTCGACCGGAGTCGCAGTTACGTGTCCGAGCTCGTTGACCGGATGGAGTCGAAGGGGTTGGTTCACACCAGCCGCGAGGGGAAACAGAAGCAGATCACCCGATCGGACGCCCGAGCCATCGAGCTGTTCGATAGCTTTGTCCAACAGTACACCCACATTCCGTTTTCCGAACTGCTCGGGGGCGCAACGCTACGTATTCTGTACTACCTACAGTCGCCGGCGACTGCCACCCAACTCGCGGAGCGAGTCGATGTCCACCGGAGTACCGTACACCGGTCGTTATCCCCACTGGAGAACCGCGGGATGATCTACAAGTCGGACGGGAAATACACGCTCAACGACGAATTCGAGGAGCTATCTACGGTGGCCCGTGAGTTTGCGCACTTGCGGCACAGACACCGTGTCGAAGACCACACGGAGTCGTTCACGCTTCTCTGGGAGTCGCTGGATGAGTTTCTCGTCCAGACTCGCGCCGAGATCGAGGGAGACGCGTTCCACCTGACGGGGCCGGAACTGTTCCAAGCGTACGACCTCCCGTTGATGGCTCGTCAGCGTCGGTACTACCTGTACTCGGAGTCGATCACTGAGATATCGCCGGCAGAGTTGTGTTGTCATATGCTCGTGATCGACGACGGAACGCGCTCACAGTCCTACTGTCTCCTCTTGATCAACGAGACGACAATCGACCGCGACAAGTTGCTCGAAGCCGCGCAAAAGTACGAGGTCACCGAGCGAGTGTCGAACCTCCTTGAATACCTCGATACCGAGGGCGAGAGCCGGTCGGGGCGCCTCCCGCGGTGGGGGGAGTTCCGTGAACTTGCCGACGAATACGGGATGGAAGTATGAGGCGGCGCTTCGACAGCGAGTACATCGAGTCCGAGTTGCGACGGGTCGGCAGACAGCTTGAAGCCGAACTGACCGTCTATCTGATAGGCGGCGGTTCGATGGCGTTCCGCGGTCTCAAGGAGACGACCAAGGACATCGACCTCATCGTTACCGACGGCGACGACCTGCGAGTGCTACTGGCAGTCTTGCTGGATAACGGGTACGACATCGTCAAAGAGCCCGGAGATGAGTACGATGAGCTCGGAGCGCAGCGGATCCTTGAGAACGACGACGGGTGCCGTATCGACATCTTCAATCAGCAAGTGATCGACAAGCTCGTGCTCTCGGAGGGGATGCGCCGGCGTAGTGAAGCGTCTCTCGACGCCGGTGGGCTGTCGGTCGCGCTGGTCAGTGCGGAAGACATCTTCCTGTTCAAGTCGGTCGCCGGGCGGACGGACGACATCGAGGACATGTTCGCGCTCGTACAGACCGATCTCGATTTCGACGTTGTCGAAGGCGAACTGGAGCAGCAGATCGACTTGTTGGGACAGGAGTTGTTCGTCACGCACGTGAACGAGGCGCTACTGGAACTCGAAGATCAGCACAACATCTCGACGCCGTTGGCCGAGCGGGTCTCCGAAATCACCGAACGCGTGTACCGGGAACTCGAAGTGCTACAGGCCTTCGAGGAGTCGATTTCTCAATCAGAGCTGGAAGCCGCGGCCGATCTCGATCCCGATGACGTAGACGAAGCTCTTGAGCATCTCACGGAGAAGGATGTCCTCGCGGTCGAACACGGCGTGATAGTCCGAAAGTCGACTAATCTCTGAGCGAGATGGATAGCGACGAGCGCGCGCGAACGGTTTAACAAAGCACGTCTTGTGGGTGCCGTATGAACCAAGCTGAGGTCGGTGAACTGATCGTTGGAGCATACCTTCGTGTAATCGAGGACTGCCAGTTCGTAACTTACAATCGCAGGACTCCCGGCGACGGTAACCAGCCTGAGACCGACGTTGTTGCGATAAAGTCAGAAGATGGAGAAGAGACCGTCTACGGCTGTGAGGTCGTCACTCATCTTAACGGCCCGAACTACTCGACTAACAAGGACACCAGTGACTGGGATTCCTACTCCTCTGCAAGCACCCTACAGAAGTTGGAGGATAAATTTGAAGCAACACATCAGTTGATGAATACGACTTGGCGTCACGCTGATCGCAAAGTGTTGCAGTTTTGGTCGCCCAACGTTCCTGTAGGTAATGACGAGAAGAACCTTCCTGCCGGATTAGACGAACTAAAACGACGTATTGAGTCGAGATATGGCGTGGAAGTTGAATTGATATATAACAGCGAATACGCCGATAGAATCACTGAGAAACTGAAGATGAGAGCATCTGGTACTACATCGGGCCACGATGAACCTGCCTTTAGGTTCCTACAGATATTAGAACATATTCGAGAGTGACTTCGTGGTTGGCGGCCTCAATATGAAGTTCTACCTACTGTAGTCTTCACAGGGACTGACACAGTAGCAATTGGATTGACACGCCTTGCACTCAAGATATAAACCCGTCATGTGAGATGCTAACTACGAAGCCTTCTTAGTGAAAATGGCAATTGATTCGCTATGTAGTAGTGTCTAAAAACAGGCTACTACTTCTCAAAACGAATCCTATACTCTTCTCCGTCATGTTCTTTCACAAACTCACGTTCAAGCAGGTCTTCAATATCAATATCTTCCTCAGATTCTAACGCCAGCTCTTTGTGGGATTTCACTAATTCTTGTGAAACATCTTGGTACGTGTTGCCTGCTAACTTTGTTCTCACCCATCCTATACTGTCAAATAGCCGTTTGGAAGCTCTTTCTACTAAATCCCCAGTATATGTCATTTAGACACCCCCTTACGGCTAGTTTTTTGATATGATGTCTGTGATGTTTCTCTAGCTGCTAAATAACTCAAATTAGCTATCACTTTTTTATTCTCGTCACTAATATCTACATCCTCGTCTTGAGCTGCCTTGTCAACTAATTTGATTAACTCCCTCTGGAGATCATCGTCATCAATCACTTCGTTTTCTAGGGCTTCCTCCGTATCTTTCTGATCGATGTTTATTGTTATTGGATGATCGCCTCTGTATTGTGTTGTAGGAGACTCTTTTTCTTCAGAGCGGGCGGCGACGAGCGCCCCGCTGGCGACGCTGTACATCGGTTCCTCGGCCGAGCGCACGCCGCTGATCGAGAACGGGATGTTCGCGTCGGACAGGTGGTCGGCGAACAGGTCCTTGAACCCGTTCGGACTGGAGGTGCCGCCGGTGACGACGACGGGCACGTCGAGCCCCTCCTCGACGTCCTCCTCGTCGACCTCGCGGGTGATGTTCTCGATGACGTAGTCGAGCAGGTTCTCGTAGTAGATGGCGAGCGCGCCCTCGACGCCGCCGACGTCGGTGCGGAAGTCGAGCTCGAAGTCGTCCTCCTTGATGCTCGTCACCTTGTCGACCGGGGTGCCGGTGGCCTGCGAGGTCTGCTCGTCGATCCAGTCGCCGCCGCGGGCGATGGAGAACTTCATGACGGGCACCGCGTAGTAGGCGAGACAGACGTTGGTCATCCCCGCGCCGAAGCTGATCCCGAGCCCGGTGAAGTTGTTGTCCGCGAGCTCGGAGTAGATGACCGCCATCCCCTCGTTGATCGGCTCGGGGTCGTACCCCATGTCGCCGAGCATCGACTCCAGCGTCTTCTCGTGGTACAGCGTCGTCAGCCCGGAGTCGATGGGGTCGGCCGGACTGGAGTAGAAGAGGCGCTCGTTGGGCTTCGAGGGCTCGCCGACAACCTGCTCGGTGATGAGCTTGATCATCGGGATCGCGGAGGCCTCGTCGCTGGAGAGGATACCGTGCTGCATCGGGCGGCGCGTCTCCTTATTGAAGATGTTCGCGAAGTTGAGCGCGTCGTCGCCGACGACGTACACCTTGTCGTCCTTGCGGATGTGGAGGACGTCGCTGCGGGAGAGCATCTGCTCGGCCATGTCGCTGTACTCGATCTCGACGAACGAGTTCCGCTGCTGTACGAACACCGTCTCCGCGCCTTCTTGGCGAGCCGAGAGGATGTTCATTGTACCTACGTCAAGACCCTTAGCCATAGCTGTAAAACAAGGTTGATTGCTTATTAAGCTACTTTATTGTTGAAGTATATGTATTGGCATTAATATATTTAAATATTCTGATACTTTATCAGTTGGATGCATTTCTGTCCGAAATAGCTGGTCACCCCGTCAGAGTCCGTACAGTCACGTGGCAGCCTTGTCTTATCACATATTTATCATACTAGTCAATACCGACGTCTCAGAATCTGGGACAGAATTGAGTTATCTTCGTCGTTCAGTTAGGGGGAACTACTATACGTACGCTTACATATGATTGTGATCGTGCCCACTTTTCGGAAGTACGCAGATGGTTCTGGATATTATATCCGCTCAAACATCGACGGGAGTTTCCTAACGATGCAGCTCAGTGCGCAAGCTGAAGGGCTGCTCACTGAACTTGGCTACGAGGATAATGAGACGATCGTCTGGCCACTATTACACCCGTTGTGTGACAGCGGAGACGTATATACAAACAGATCTGGAACAGAAGTCTCCCCTGACCAAGAACAAGTGGAGTCCGCTCTTTCATCTGATAAACTCTCGACGAGGGAGAAGAAACGTGTGAAGGCATTTCTTGCGGACGACAGTGATTCGCCGAAAGGGTCGTCCGAATCCGATACTGCGGAAACGGCCGAGCGACCAGATGTGGAGTCAGTCATTAGTCAACAGTCGCGCGCAGTCATCCAGAAATGGAGCAACTCGCAAGAAGAACACAAAACGACACTTAAGCGTGTTGTCGAGGCTCCGGACCCAGACGGGATCGTCAGGTCGGTGAACCAGCACGCGACACACCACCCGATTCAGCCGAATCGGTTTCAAGTCAGCTCTCGGGGCGTCCCGGTATACTCGTTCGAGACAGCTGGGATACCGTGGGTAGTCCATCACTTCGAGCCGCTTGAGGGGGTACACGTAGCCGCGAGCATGTTCGTCGAGATCCGACCGGGGACGAGCGATGCACAGTCGATCACGGTTGGACCGGAGGAAACAGACTGGCACACGACTGGAGACCGGTTCACCCCCAGTCAAATCGATGATTTCCTCACTGTCTCCCCGGATGTCCTCTACTACTATCATTACCATCCAAGCACGCCGAGCGGAGACCCATACGCAGCTATTGAAGATCCCAGTGGTAAGCTCTCTTCAGAACAAAAACAGCGAGTCAGTGTGTTTGACAAGGTTCGTGGAATTAACCTTGACGAGTACGGTCGTGCGCTTGGCGTCGTGATTTCGACGGGATCCACAGGACATGGACGCCTCCGTGCACATACAGGACACACATTTCCGTACTCCTCCGATCATATTGAAACGGCTACGGTAAAGGCGGGATCCACAGTTTCGTTTCAGGTCACAAAATACAAAGATGGATACCGTGCTCGAGACATCCGTAGTGAAGAGATCGATGAGCCTACGGACCGAATCACCACCGAATGGCCGTCACTCAGGGGCCTGAGTCTGGATGACGTATTCGCCGAGCTCAGGGAATCATCCTCACCTGATGATGTCTTGACGACCGACCTGCGGTTCGACCTCGCCGACGATGACACCGAGACCATCTCAGTGGAAGTCAGCCTGTCACGCTCCGTACAGTGGATACTCCGCGTACGGGAACAGGCTCCGGAGGCGGTGTTGGATTCGGCAATTCGGGAGACGGTTAAGTCATATATCGATGGCACAGTTTCGGAGACGACTTACACCGGGGTAGGTCAGCCGGCTATCGTCACTCTCCCGACGAGACTACACGAAATGATATCGTCTATTGTCAACACGAGCGATCAGCATGACTCTGTTAGCGAGTTCGTTGCCGTGGCTATTGAGGAGCAACTCGGTACCGAGGATCAAGAGATCACCATCGACATCTCTGGTGGACAGTACGAAGCACTCACACACGTAGCTCAGGCTCGTGGGCGACCTCCGGATTCGCTCGTTAAAGAATCGATTGAGTGCTTTCTGGAAGATGCCCCAGAACTCGACAAGGGAGTTACCACGAGTAGTTCGAGTTCACTTTTCTAACTCGAGACACCTGCCGACTGGATCGCTATTCAGGACAGCATGATGGACAATCTTCAAGATACCTCGATGGGTCTCGTTGAAACATCACTGACTCTCCTATGGACGGACGATCTACCCAACCCCGCAAGGCCCAGCTCGACAAGGAGGAACGCGAGCATCTCGAGGACGTCGTCACCGAGATGCGCGACCGCGTCGAGGCGAACGTTCGCTACCAGCTCGAGGACGAGTATGATCTCGACGAGAAACCGGACGACGACGCGTCCCTGAGCGAAGAGCAGGAAGACCTCGTCGAGGCTATCGAACTCGAGGCCGCCGATGGCCACAACTG
>ENA-ORCR01000885-ORCR01000885.1-marine-metagenome-genome-assembly--contig:-NODE-885-length-10891-cov-2.770945_pt1 | contig 10891 bp, 9 predicted proteins | sample MGYA00237782_ERZ508514 | MGnify/ENA primary metagenome ERZ508514 (study PRJEB26185, sample SAMN06268960) | marine metagenome | isolation source: Eden Landing Ponds, San Francisco, CA, USA | place...
GAGCCTCGCGACTGGTCACCGGCGACACCGGCCTCCACCGGGCGTTCGAGCGCGACCTGGCCGACTGCAAGGGCACAGAGCGGGCGCTCCTGTTCTCGTCGGGCTACGCCGCCAATATCGGGACCATCGAGGCGCTCGCGCCGGACGTGGTGTTCTCCGACGAACTCAACCACGCGAGCATCGTCGACGGCTGTCGCGTCGGCGCCGACGAAATCGTGGTCTACGACCACGCCGACCCGGACGACCTGCGGGCGAAGCTGGCCCAGCGAGCGGCCGGCTCGCTCGGCGACGGAGAAGAGGAGGACTGGCTGGTCGTCACCGATTCGGTGTTCTCGATGGACGGCGACGTGGCGCCCCTCGATGCTATCTGCGACGCCGCCGAGGCGTTCGGCGCGTGGGTGATGGTCGACGAGGCCCACGCCACCGGCCTGTTCGGCGACGGCGGCGGGGTCGTCCAGCGCGAGGGGCTGGCCGACCGCGTCGACGTGCAGCTGGGCACCTGCTCGAAGGCGCTTGCGAGCCAGGGCGGCTACGTCGCCGGCGACGAGTCGCTGGTGGAGTATCTCCTGAACGCCGCGCGCTCGTTCGTCTTCTCGACGGGGCTGGCGCCACCAGCGGTCGGCGCCGCTCGCGAGTCGCTGCGGATCGCCCGCGAGACCGACCGGGCCGAGCGACTCTGGGAGACGGTCGGGACGCTCCGCGACGGGCTCGAATCGATGGGCTACGAGGTCCTCGGCGAGACCCAGATCCTCCCCGTGCTCGTCGGGGACCGGGCTGCTGCGGTGGAGCTGGGGGAGCGACTGGCCGACCGCGGGGTCGAGGCGCCGGCGATCCGCCCGCCCACGGTCCCGGAGGGGACCGCTCGCATCAGGGTGGCCCCGATGGCGACCCACACCGACGCCGAGGTCGCGCGCTGTCTGGACGCGTTCGAGGCCGCCGGTCGGGAGGTGGGACTGCTGTGAGCGACGGCGCCGCGGCGGACCTGTCCGCAGGGAGCGTCTCCGACTTCGCCGTCGTCGGCACGGACACCGGCGTCGGGAAGACGGTCGTGACCGCCGGGCTGGTCGGCTGGCTCCGCGAGGCCGGCGTCGCGGCCCGCGGGATCAAACCCGCACAGACCGGCTACCCCCCGGACGACGACGCCGGGTTCGTGGCCGCGGCCTGTGGCGCCGACGACGCGGCGACCTGCCTCGAACGGCTGGAACCGCCGCTCGCCCCGGCCGTCGCCGCCGACCGCGAGGGCGTCGACCTCTCCTACGAAGCGATCCGCGAGGGGTGCGAGCGCGAACTCGCCGACCCGCCGGTCGGCGTCGTCGAGGGGATCGGCGGACTGCGCGTCCCGCTGGCCGACGACCGCGAGGTGGTCGACCTCGTCGCCGACCTCGACGTGCCCGCGCTCGTCGTCGCGCGCTCGGGACTGGGGACGCTCAACCACACGGCGCTGACGGTCGAAGCGCTCGAACGCCGCGACTGTCGGGTCCCAGGAGTCGTGCTCAACGAGTACGAGGGCGCGACGGTCGCCGAGCGGACCAACCCCGCCGTCCTGCGGGAGATGACCGACCGCCCGGTGTGGACGCTGCCGCCGCTGTCCATCGACGACCCCCGCGAGGCCGTCGTCGGCCTCCGCGAGCACCTCCCGGTCGACGTGTTTCCGACGCGGTAACGCGACCCAAACCGGTCCGGTAACGCACGCGTCTCCGACCGCGAGCGCGGCCGCTATCGAGCGTCGATAGCGGATCAAAGGGGAACGATGGGGCGAGAGGCCCCAGCGTGTGACACTACGGAGCCAACTGGCTCCATCGGAAACGAGGGTTTGCCGACGTAAAAGTGTACGCGATCGTTCCCACCTCGAACGGTCTCGTTGTCGGAGTAAGGGCGCGTTACCAGGTATCGAGAATCTCGACCGGGCCCTCGGGACGCCGTCGAGGACGGTTTCGAGTCCGCCGTCACGGGCGGCCCGAGCGACTGGTCCGGGCCGGCGTCACTCCTCGTCGGTCTCGGAATCGTCGCCAGCGTCGGGTGTCGGGTCGTCGGCGGGGAGGTCGGCGTCGGCGAACAGCCCCGCGAGGTCGGCGTGGTCCGAGAGGAGTTCGACCATCCGCTCGACCGTCTCGGGGTCGCGGGTCCGGCCGGTCGAGAGGACGTTCTCGATCCGGTCGACGGTGACCTTGGTGTCGGACTGGACGAGCAGGACCGGTACGTCGGCCTCGGCTGCCTTCCCGAGGATGGCGCCCGAGGGCCGCAGGCCGCCGGTGAGGACGATACACTCGATACCCGGCGCTTCGAGCGCGGCGGCCTGGATCTCCGAGCGGTCGCCGCCGGTGATCATCGCGGCGTTGCGCATCCGACGGAAGTGTCGCAGCGCGGCGTCGCTGCCCATGGCGCCGACGGCGAAGCGCTCGACGAAGCCGTCGGTGGCGGCCTCGGGGTTGAGCAGGTCGGCGCCGAGCGCGTCGGCCAGGTCGGCGACGGTGACGCCCGCGAGTTCCTGTACTCGGGGGACGATGCCGAGGACGGGGATGTCGCGGGTCTCCAGGAACGGGACCACGTCCGTGTTCAGCGAGTCGAAGTTCGCGTCGGCGACGGCGTTGAACAGCACGCCCGTGAGGTGGTCCTCGAACTGCCGAGCGGCCGAGAGCACCTCGTCCACGTCGGTCGGGTTGGCGTACCCGCCGACGACGACGGTGCGCGCGTCGAGCAACTCGGCCACGTCGGGGTCGGTCAGGCCGACGATGCCGCCGGTCTCCAGGCGGCCGCCGCCCTCGACGACCACGAGGTCGTAGTCGTCGTCGAGGGCGTCGAAGTGCTCGCGGACCCGCTCGCGGACCTCGCCGTCGCGGTTGCCGCGGATGGCCTCCTCGACGAACGCCGGCGAGTAGACGACCGGCTCCACCTCCGAAAGGTCGGCGTCGATGCCGAGCATCTCCATGGCGAGCAGCGGGTCCTCGTCGCGGGTCTTGCCGACGGGACTTTTGAGACGGGTGCCCTTCGGCTTGAAGTACGCCACGTCGAGGCCGCGGTCCTGTGCGAGTTTCGCGACGGCGATCGCGATGGCTGTCTTGCCGGTACCTTCTCCGGTCGAGGTGACGAATATGGGTTTCATAGCTCCTCCTGGTCGATAGTGAGTCGCACGTCGACGGCCTGGGCGCCGTCCGGCGTGGCGACGAGCGGGTTGATATCCAGTTCCACGATCGCGGGGAAGTCGGTGACGAGCTGCGAGAGCCGCTGGATCGTCTCGACGACGCTGGCCTCGTCGACGGGGTCGCGCCCGCGCGCCCCGCGCAGCAGCGGCGCGGCGTCGATCTCGCCGACCATCTCTCTCGCGTCGGGCTCGCTGACGGGCGCGACGCGGACGGTCGTGTCCTCCAGCACCTCGACGAAGATGCCGCCGAGGCCGAACAGGACCAGCGGGCCGAACTGCGGGTCGCGGTTCATGCCGGCGATGGTCTCGACGCCGGCGTCCAGGTCGACCATCTCCTGGACCTGCACGCCGAGGATGGTCGCGTCGGGCTGATAGTTGCGGGCGCGAGTCACGAGGTCCTCGTAGGTGTCGCCGACCTCCTCGGGCGGGACGTCGACGGCGACGCCGCCGATGTCCGATTTGTGGAGGATGTCCGGGCTGACGATCTTCATGACGACCCCCTCGCCGCCGCCGTCATCTCCGTCGCTGCCGTCCTCGTCGCCGCCACCGACGATCCGTTCGGCGGCCGCGACCGCGTCCGAGCGGGCGTCGACGATCTCGCCGTCGGGCGTCGGGATGCCGTAGGCGTCGAGCAGGCCCATCGCCTCGACGCCCAGACGGTTGGTGTCGCGGCGTGCGGCCGACTCGAGGATCTCGCGGGCCGCCTCGCGGTCCACGTCGAACGTCTCCGGTTCGGTGTACTCCCGCCGGCTGATATCGCGGTACTCCCGCAGCGCGTCGAGGCTGCGCACGGCGCGGGCGGGGTCGAAGTACGTCGGGATGCCGGCCTGCGAGAGCCGCTCGTTGGCGTCGCGGGCCGACGACCCGCCCATCAGCGTCGCGGCGACGGGCCGGTCGTACTCGGCCTGCAGGTCGACGACGGCGTCGGCCAGCGCCTCGTAGGACAGCGTCGCCGTCGGGCAGGCCAGCACGACCGCGGCGCCGACGTTCGGGTCGGCAAGCGCGATGTCCAGCGCCTCCTCGAAGCGCTCGACGGGGGCGTCGCCGATGATGTCGACGGGGTTGTAGACGTTGGCCTCGCCGGGCAGCGCGTCCTGAAATCGCTCGACGGTCTCGTCGGTGAACGACGCCAGCGAGAGGTCCGAGTCGCCGACGGCGTCGGTCGTCATCACGCCGGGGCCGCCGGCGTTGGTGACGATGGCGACGCCGTCGCGCTCGGGCAGGGGCTGGCCGGCGAGGATGGAGCCGAAGTCGAAGAGATCCTGTACGGTCTCGACGCGGAGCACGCCCGCCTGGTCCAGCGCGGCCTCGTAGGCCTCCTCGGAGCCGGCGATGGCGCCGGTGTGGGAGGCCGCGGCCGACGCGCCGGCCTCGGTGCGGCCGGACTTGACGACCACGATGGGCGTGTCACTGGAGACCTCGCGGGCCGACTGGACGAACGCGCGGCCGTCGACCACGTCTTCGAGGTAGCCCAAGATTACGTCGGTGTCGGGGTCGTCGCCCCACTCGGCCACGAAGTCGGACTCGTCGAGGACGGCCTTGTTGCCCAGCGAGACGACGTTGCGGAAGCCGAGGTTGCGGTCGTTGGCCCAGTCGACGACCGCGGTGACGAACGCGCCCGACTGGCTCATGAACGAGATCGAGCCGGGCTGGGCGTTCTCGGGGCCGAACGTGGCGTTCAGGCCAAGCGCGGTGTTCATGATGCCGAGGCTGTTGGGGCCGACGACGTTGAGGTCGTATTCGTCGGCGATTTCGCGGAGTTCGCGCTCGCGCGAGGCGCCCTCGCTGCCGGACTCGCCGAACCCGGCGGTGATCACGACGACGTTCCGAACGCCGCTCTCGCCGGCCTCGCGGATGGCGTCGAGGACGATGGAAGGCGGGACGACGACGACGGCGACGTCGACGTCCGGGACGTCACCGACAGCGTCGTAGCAGCGCAGACCGAGGACCTCGTCTTTCGTGGGGTTGACCGCGAGGACTTCGCCGTCGAAGTCCGCGAGCAGGTTGGCCGTGATCGCCCGGCCGACCGAGCCCTCGCGGTCTGTCGCGCCCACGACTGCGACACGCTCGGGTCTGAAGAGTGTAGCTAGCTCACCCATTCGCTCGACGGTTCGACGGCCCAGGCCTTGTAGGTGTTCGTCGTTCCCGGGAAGTGGAAACGGTCGTCCGTCCGCCCGTGCCGATGGAGCGGAGCACGCTCGCGGACCCGCCAGGCGGCGGACCCTTTTGGGCACGGCGGACGAATCGCACGTATGATCGACAGCGACGAACTCAGCGCGTTCGCGGACGACGTCATCGCCGCAGTCGCCGCCGACCACGGCGTCGACCGCGACCGCCTCACCGACCTCGTGCGGAGCCACCAGTCGAACGTCCGAGACCTGCCCGGCGTCGACGACCTCGTCTACGAGTGGCGAAACCAGTTCCATCTCGACCCGATGCTCGCCCGCACCGACGACGCCTACTACCTCGCGCTCCCGGCCCACGTCTGGGACGAGTTCGGCGACGACCTGGGAGTCGACGACGACGAGCGCGCGGCCCTGATCGCCGTTCACGACCGCCAGGCCCGCACCGACGCCAAGACCGCGGGCTTCGACGCGAGCCGACTCGACGGGGACGCCGCCGTCGTGCTCACCCGCTCCTGAGTCCCCCCCGGTCCTGAGTCCCGCCCCGGTACGGGTGGGACGGAAAGCAGGGACACGATTATCCGGCGAGTCACTGTCGAGTGACGGAGTACCGAGTCGATTCCGATACGTCAGCGAGTCGCCAGCAAGCCGGTCGAAGCTGATCGGTAACCGTACACGACGACCGATTCCAAGAATTTAGTTTTGGGTATCCAAAAAATATCTTACCGAGAGACAATCTTTATGGGGGTCGCGTCCGTATCCCGAAACGCAATGAGTACCCAGAAGAACGTCCGGAAAGAGGCCGGGACAGTCGAGGAGAACGCGCTCCGTCTGGAGCAGGGGAAATCCGAGCAGATCGTCGACGCGCTGAACACGGATCTGGCGGCGACGTACGTGCTCTACCACCAGCTGAAAAAGCACCACTGGAACGTCGAGGGCGCGGAGTTCCGCGACCTGCACCTGTTCCTCGGGGACGCGGCCGGGAACGCGGAGGAGGCCGCCGACGAGATTGCCGAGCGACTCCAGGCGCTCGGTGGCGCGCCCGTCGCCGGGCCGGAGGCCCTCGCCGAGGCATCGCCCGTCGAGTTCGAGGGCGAGGACGTCTACGATATCCGCACGTCGCTGGAGAACGACCTGGACGTATACGGTGATATCATCGAATCGCTGCGCGAGCACGTCGAACTCGCGACGGATCTGGGCGACCACGCGACGGCCGAGATCCTCCGCGAGATCCTCGTCGAAACCGAGGAAGACGCCCACCACATCGAGCACTACCTCGAAGACGACACGCTGGTCACCGAGAACGCGACGAAGTAACGCGGCCTGGTCGCGACCGGAGCCCGCCAGTCACTCTGTTTTCGAAACCGGGCGATCGGACCGATCCGTAGCCGCCCCCGACTGCGGGACGCCGCCGCAGGAACAGTACCGAGCGACCCCTTACTGCCGCGGTTCGACCGTGAGGTCGGTCGCGATCCAGCCGTCGCCGTTGTCCGATTCGGTGAAGACGACTCGCGTCTCGTTCGTCGAGTACGCGGAGATGGTCGGCGCCGCTTCCGTCTCCGGTTCGACCCCGGCGTCGAACTCGTCCGCTCGCCCGTCCGTGGCTTCCATACATGGTTTTAGGCAAACCTAAAGAAATAAGCGTTGCGGTCCGCCGCTGGGTCGGCGGCTCCCATGACGGGATCAGTCGGTGCGGACCGCCGTGGCCTCGACTTCGACGGCGAAGTCGTCGTCGACGAGGCGGGCGACTTCGACCATCGTCGTCGCTGGCCGCACGTCGGAAAAGAACTCGCCGTGGGCCCGCCCGACAGCGTCGTAGTCGTCGATATCGGTGACGTACAGCCGTGTCCGGACCACGTCGTCGAGGGCGGCGTCGACTTCGGCGAGTGCCCCTTCGACGATCTCCAGCGCGGCGACGGTCTGTTCGTAGGGGTCGTCTCCGATCACGGCGCCGTCCTCGTCGACCGGGGTGGTGCCGGCCACGTGGACCTGGCCGTCGACGGCGACGGCCCGCGAGTAGCCGGCGTGTGCTTCCCAGTCGGTGCCGCTGGAGACGCGCTCTCGTGTCACGGTCGCAAGCCCACACGATGTCGTGATGACGGTTTCGGATCCGACCGTTCGCGGGGGCGTCCGCCGTCGATATCGGCGTCGATAGCCGGCCCCCAGAAGTTTTACTCGACGGTCACGAAGCACCCACGATCCAGTCGCGCGCATGACAGAGACGTTCTACGACGTCCTCGGCGTGTCGTCTGAAGCGACGGCCGAGGAGATCGAGTCCGCCTACCGGGCGGCGATCAAGGAGGTCCACCCGGACGTCAGCGACGCGAGCGACGCGAGCCAGCGGACGAAGCGACTCAACAAGGCGAAGAAAGTCCTCACGGACGACGAGGAGCGCGCTCGCTACGACCGCGTCGGCCACGTCGCCTACACGGACGACAGTCCGGGCTCCCAGGGGACCGACGAGCGGACGGACTCGACCGACGATTCGGAGGAAGACAGCGCGAACGCCGACCGAACGCGGGGCAGTCGGCGAAAGCGCCGACGGGGTGAAAGCGGCAGGAGGTCCGGTCGGAGAAACGACGAGGGCGGCCCGATGGGCTCCGCGGGGTCAGCGACCGGTGGATCGAGCAGCAGTCGACAGGGGGACCCCGGCACGAGGGCGGGCACCGACGCGAGCGGTGCGACGCGGTCGCGGACCGACTCCCGGGGTCCGTCCTGGCAGTCGGGGTCGGTCGGGGCGGGCGGGTCGCGGTCCGCGCGGCGGCAGGCTGCGGCGAGCGGGCCCGACGGCCCCAACGTCGACTGGTCGTGGAACGCGTGGGATCCGCGGGACGCGTGGGCGGTCCGACAGGGCGACCGCTCTCGCGGGCTCCACCCCGCGCGACTGTTCCCGGCCGACCAGTCGCTCGTCCTGATCGCCTCGTCGATCTTCTGTTACCCGTTTTTCGTCGGGAGCGTCGTCTTCCCGCCGTTCCCGCTGGTCGCCAGACTCGTCGTCTTGCTCTGTACGCTGTTCATGTTCGCCTACCTCCTGTCGATCCCCGAGGTTGCCATCCTCGTCTACGGCTTCTGGAGCGTCGTCGGCACGCTCGGTCTCCTGCTCTGGCCCGCAGTCGGCGTCGTCTCTCTCGTCGGCGTGATCCTCGTGACCGCGACGTGGGTCCCCCTCGGCATCTCGCTACTGACGTTCAGGATCCTCCGGCCGTGACCGCTCGCCCGCTGGAGAGAGTCACAAGTCCGGCACGCGCTCACAGACCCGTTCGTGTAGCTCTTCTCGGAAGCGGTGGCTCGCCTCGGCGTCGGTCACCACTTCGATGACCTGCGTCCCCTCGGACGCGAGCGAGGCCCGATACGCCGTCTCGAAGGCCTCGGCGTCGGCCACCCGCTCGTAGTCCAGCCCGTAGAGGTCGCCGCTCGGCTCAAAATCGAGGCCGTGTGGCGTCACGAACTGACTGGTAAAGGGCGGGTCGAACGCTTCGATCGGGAGCAAGTGGAAGATGCCGCCGCCGTCGTTGTTGACGAGGACGACCGTCGCGTCGACGCCACAGCGCGCGACAGACAGCAGGCCGTTCATGTCGTGGTAGTACGCGAGGTCGCCGAGCACGCAGACCAGCGGGTCCGCCGTCGCGCTCCCCGCGCCGAGCGCGGAACTGACGATGCCGTCGATGCCGCTGGCGCCGCGGTTGCCCAAAACAGTGAGATCCGCCCCGCGCGGCCGGCCGAAGCGGTCGCCGTCCCGCACCGGCATGCTGTTCGAGAGGAACACCGTCGCCGGGTCGGGCGCGTCCTCGAGTACCGTCGCGAGGACCGCCCCCTCGAAGAACTGCTCGTCGCGGCCGTCGGCAACGACGTCCCAGTGCGCTCGCTCCGCGCGTGCGAACCGGTCGCGCCAGGCCGCGCGGTCGGCCAGTTCGGTCGCGCCGCTCTCGTCGATGCGGTCAGTCAGTCCCCTCGCGACGGCCGTCGGGTCGGCCGCCACGAGGTCCGTCGCCGTGAACTCGGCCTCCGGCCAGCCACCCGCCGGGTCCACCACGATCTGTCGCTCCGCCGCGTCCCGGAGCGTCCGCCTGAGCACCTTCGATGTCGGTGACGCGCCGAATCTGACGACGATCTCCGGCGCTGTCCACTCGCTCGGTCGGTCCGCAGCCGCGTCCGCTCCGCCGGTCGGTCCCGCGTCCGAGAAGTCGTAGGCCCCGTCGAGATAGGAGTCGTAGCCGCCGCAGACGAGCGGCGCGTTTTCGCCCTCGCTCCCGCTCACGTTCTCGACGGCATCGATGCCGTCGCCGACGTGACTCCCGAATCTGAGTCCCGAGAGCGGGTCGGCCAGCAGGGGAAACCCGGCGGTTGCGGCGAGGTCGACGACCGCAGTGGGGTCGACTGTACCAGGATTCAGCGGTCCGGCCACGACCAGCCCCCTGTCGGCGTCGGCGAGGGCGTCCGCGAGGTCCGCAAGCGTCGTCTCGCTCGGCGTCGCCGTCCCGGAAGGTGTGCGGACGAACGGGCCCTCCCGCCTCTCGCTCGCCAGCGGTGCGGACTCCGCGAACGATTCGGGCACGTCGCCGGGTTTCTCGGTCGGTTCCAGCGGCTTCGCGAGCGGGACGTTCAGGTGGACCGGCCCCGGTTCGGTGCCGGTGGCCGCCGCGACGGCACGGTCCACCGCGACCCTGACCGCGCGGAGTCGCCGCGCTTCGGGCGCCGGCTCCGGGAGCGTCCGCTCGAAGCGCACGGCGTCGCCGTACAGGCCCTGCTGGTCGACGGTCTGGTTCGCGCCGCTGTCGTGCAGTTCAGCGGGGCGGTCGGCCGTCAGGACGACCAGCGGAACCCGTGACTGGTGAGCCTCGATCACCGCGGGGTGGTAGTTCGCGGCGGCGGTCCCGGAGGTGCAGACCAGCGCCGTCGGCTCGCCGGACCGGCGACTCCGCCCCAGCGCAAAGTAGGCCGCCGAGCGCTCGTCGAGCACCGAGAACGTCGTCAGGTCGGGGTGGTCGGCGGCCGCGACTGTCAGCGGTGTCGACCGACTCCCCGGCGAGAGACAGACCGCGCCGACGCCGCTGGCGACCAGTTCCTCGACGATCGCTCGGCCCCAGAGTGTCGCGCGGTTCGGTGCGGTCATTGGTGTCTCGACTCCGTCATCGGTCCGTCCGGTCTCTCACTCCAGCACGTCGAGGACGGGCGGGTACTTGAGTTGCACTTCGTCCCACTCGCGGTCGGGGTCGCTGTCGGCGACGATGCCGTTGCCCGCAAAGAGCGTCGCCCGGCGCTCGCTCGCGACGGCCGAACGGATAGCGACCGCGAAGGTACCGTTGCCGGCGGCGTCGAACCAGCCGACCGGCGAGGCGTACCAGCCGCGCTCGAACGCTTCCGTCTCGATGATCGTCTCCAGCGCCTCGTCCGGCGGGAGTCCCCCCACGGCGGGCGTCGGATGCAGCGCCCGCACGAGCGCGAGGACGTGGTCGTCCTCGGCGAGGTCGGCCGTGATCGGCGTCTGGAGGTGCTGGACGGTGGCGAGTCTCTTGACGGTGCGGTCACCGGTCGAGACGGCCGTCGCGAACGGCGCGAGCTGGTCTTTGATCGCCCCGACGACCAGGTCGTGCTCGTGACGGTCCTTCGCGCTGTCCTGAAGTTC
>ENA-ORCR01000886-ORCR01000886.1-marine-metagenome-genome-assembly--contig:-NODE-886-length-10863-cov-3.908307_pt1 | contig 10863 bp, 7 predicted proteins | sample MGYA00237782_ERZ508514 | MGnify/ENA primary metagenome ERZ508514 (study PRJEB26185, sample SAMN06268960) | marine metagenome | isolation source: Eden Landing Ponds, San Francisco, CA, USA | place...
CGAGCGGGCATGTACTCCCACCAGGCGTGCATGGCGTCGGCGACGAGGCGCGTCATAAACTCGGGGTCGTCGGCGCGTGGATGTTCGCCCGACGGCGCGTCCGTCTCCCGGTCCCAGTAGACGTCGTCGACCATCTCGTGGTCGTCCCATCCGGCGATCAGCGTGTGTGATTCCAGGGCCTCCTGCATGAACCGGTCCGACCGGTAGGTTCGGTAGAGATACCGGTAATCGCGCAAGTCGTGGACGTGGTCGAAGCCGCTGGGGAGTGACTTCTCCCGGTCATCGTACTCGTAGGACCCGATGCCCTTGAACGCGCCCGCGTCGGACTCGTAGATGGCGTCACCGAGGTGGACGACGAAGTCGACGTCCTCCGCTGCGATGTAGTGAAAGGCGGGGTAGTAGCCGTTGAGGTAGTCCTGGCAGGTTATCACCGCGAACGAGATGCTGTCGAGCGACGCCTTCGCCCGGGGGAGGGTCCGACAGCGCCCAGTCCGGGAGGCGACGTCGTCGTAGACGAATCGATACCAGTACGTCGAGTTCGGTTCTAACCGGCCGTCGAGGTCGACCTTCACGGTGTAGTCGTGGGCGACGATGTGTTCCTCGCTCGTGACGACGCCGTCGTACACGATGGTCTCGAAGTCTGGATCGGTTGCGACCTGGACTGCCAGGGGCGTCCCGGGGTCGAACACCTCCGGATCGATGCGGGTCCAGAGGATGACACCGGTGGGCGTCGGACCGCCGCTCGCGACGGATTGTGGGAAAGTCGTCGCTGTGTCGGCGTCCGGGTCGAACTCGAAGGCGTCTGCGGCACTGGCGTCGACGAGGTCGAGTCCGAGTGCGAGGTCGTGTGAGTCGAGTTCCGAGAGCAGTTCGGCGTGTTCGTCGCTGGTCCGCGACGGTTCGTCACGGCCACCCAGATCGGTCCCGTCGCTCATACGCCCAGGTCGACTGAAGCGAGTATGAGTCTTCTCCCCGGCGGGGAACTGATCCGCTGTCATCGAGAGACATTTACCATCTGGCTGGGAAGCGGACAGTATGGTCGACATCGACGGGAGTGACGGGGGCGGGCAGCTCTTCAGGAGCGCGCTCGCACTCTCGATGCTCGACGGCGAGCCCGTCGAGTTCGAACACGTGCGGGGGGAGCGGACCAATCCAGGGCTACAGCCACAGCACCTCACGGCACTCGAAACGGCCGCCAGCGTATCGAACGCGGAGATCGACGGTGCCGAAATCGGCTCCGAGACCGTCTCGTTCGAGCCCGACGGCCTCTCGGGGGGACAGTACGAGGCCGATATCGGGACGGCTGGGAGCGTGACCTTGCTGTTCGATACGTTCCTGCCGCTGGTGACGGAGATAGCGGAACCGCTCTCGATCACGGCGATCGGTGGCACGGACGTCAAGTGGTCCCCACCGATGGCCTACCTCCGGCAGGTCAAACTCCCGCTGCTCAGACGGTACGGCGTCGCGGCGGCCGTCGACTGTGAGCGGACCGGCTTCTATCCCGACGGGGGTGGCCGCGCGACGCTCCATCTCTGGCCGTCGACGCTGTCACCGCTGGACCTCGGCACGTCCTTCGGACCCGGTGTCGCGACAGTCTACTCGCGGGCAGCGACCGAACTCGCCGACGGTGACGTCGTCGAACGGCAGGTCGACGCCACTGTGGACGCCCTCGACGGACTGGGGGTCGAAACCGTCGAGATACGACGGTCGTACGTCGACGCCGCGAGTCCTGGCTCCGTTCTCACCGTCTGTCTCGACGACGGGACGGCCCGGGCGGGGTTCGACGCCTACGGTGCGCCGGAAAAGCGCACCGAGGCCGTCGCCAGCGAAGTCGCCGATCAGGTCAGGCGATTCCGTCGATCCACTGGCGTGGTCGACGCGCATCTGGCCGACCAATTACTGGTCTTCGTCGCACTCGCCGGCGGGACGGTCGAGATTCCCGGCCGTACCCCTCACATCGACGGTGCACGTTCCGTGCTCGATGTCTTCGACCGCGACCTGCGTATCGAGCGCACTGGAGACGCACAGACGGTCGTCGCAGACCCCTGATCCGCGTTCGATATCGCTCGATCGACGAGTGACAGATCCGTGTCACGGACCAGGGTAGCGATCCCGACAGGTACAATCTGCGGATACCGGTGTTCTGTGTGGGAATTCGACCGGAATTCGGGTGAATTTGGGTCTCAACGTGGAAAACGCCCTTGTAACGCACACGACCTGTTTCCAGACGGACGCCACGCCGGGTGTCCGGAACCTACCATGCCAACCTGTGACCATTGCGGCGCACACGTGTCCGAACAGTTCGCCCGGGTCTTCACTGACGAGTCGGGTAACCTCCACGCCTGTACGACGTGCTCGGCAAACTGCGGTATCGCCGAGGTATCGAGAGAACGCGCACAGCGCGCCTGAGGCGACAGATCGGTCCCATCGACGACCGACCGACGACGGTAGCTGCGTCGATCCACTGGATTTCTCTACGGTCTCCGGTGAGAGAGACACGCTGACTCGTCCACTCACGCGTGTCGCCAGCGTCTCGAACCTCCGCAGGAAGTCGAAGGAATCTGTTCTGTGGGGCGGTCGTTTCAGTACACCGCCGAGCGAATCGACTCGTCGAGGTCCTCGAACTCGGCGAGGTACTCGCGGCGCTCCGCGCGCAGGTCCGAGAGGCGCTCGTCGGCGCCGTCGAGCGCGTCACCCACGTCGAATCGGCTCACGTCCAGCCCTGGAACGTCGTCTGGAACCGTCAGCCCAGTAGTCGAGTCGTCTGTCCAGTCGATACGGCCCCGACTGACCTCGCGCAAGAGCGTTACGGTGTCGTCGACGCCGACGTCTCGGTCGCCGACGGTCCCGGTGTTGAGGAGGAACGCGTCGAGGTCGAGGTCCGCGATGAGGTCGCGGAACGTGTTGCCCTCCTCGCCCTCAGAGCCGATGATGAAGGGATTCGTGCCGACGACTCGGATCGCTTCGCCAGCGCTGTCGGGGTCGCCGGCGCTCGTCTGCACGGATTCGCCGAGCATGAACGCGGCGGCGGCCTCCTCGGGCGTGAGCTTCGCGAGTGGCGGCATCGCTGGGTTACGCGTGATGAAGAACACCTGGTCGACGGTTTCGAGATCGATCTCGTCGTCGGCCGACGGGAGTCGTTCGCGTCGAACGACGGCGCGAGCGTTCGCGGTGTACGCGTCACTGTCGAAATCGGTCGAGCCGTCTTGGCTCACGTCGACGTTCTCCAGGACTGCCGATTCGTGAGTCGCGGCCTCGTAGAGGTCCGGCTGTTCGTCGGGGTCGAGGCCGATCGTTTTGATGTAGAGCCCCTCACCTTCGCTCCCGGCGACGGTCCCGTCCGGCCGCAACGCACACACGTCGTCCTGGAGCATCGTCGCGTCTTCGGGCGGTTCGAGGCCCAGTCCGTGAGCCGTCAGCGTGGATTTACCGGTGCCCGAGAGGCCGAGGAAGACCTGCCCGACCGTCTCCAGTTCGCTCTCCTCGGCTTCCAGCGTGACGCGCTTGGTCCCGGCGTGAAGGCCGAGGCCGCCCTGACGCTTGGCGTCGAACATGAACAGGCGCAGGAACGACTTCTTCGCCTCGCCGGTGTAATCGGTGCCGAGGACGGCCGTGAAGCCGTCCTCGGGGAGGATCCGGATGGCGACCTCGTCGGCGTCGGGGACCTGGACCGTGGTGAAGTCCGGCTCGGCGTCCTCGGGCGCCGGCTCGAAGAGGTTGGCCCACGCGAGGGCGATGCGGCTGAACTCCGTGGGCACGTAGTACCGGCAGACGTAGCTGTTCTCGGGATGGCGGCCGAGCCGTCGGTCGAGACAGACCATCTCGCGGTCGGTGACCGCCTCGACTGCCGTCTCGACGTGGTCGTAGTCGACGCCGTCGAACTCGTGGTCGATCGCGTTTTTCGTCCGGTCGGCGTTGCGCGAGCGGTGCTCGCTCGTGTACGCCGGCGACCCGTACTCCGTGGTGGTCTCCCCGTCGCGCGCGAACTCGCGCAACGACGGGAGTGACGGGTCGTACACGATTGTGTCCGCCACTCGGGGATCTGCGAGCGCCGCAGTCGGGGCCTCCATCGCCCGCCCGTATTGTGACATCGTGCCTGTTCGATCACATTCGTGCATGATAAAGGTGCCATATCCTCCGTTCGTTTGCTAAACGCCTGCATAGAATTAATTATTAAATCGCGAGTAAATCGTTCGGCTCACCCGATTCGCTGGTCAGTTCACCCGAACGGCCGGGCACGCAGCGGGAATATTCGGACGGCTCAGGTGGGTCTCCGGTCGCCATTAGGAGGGTGCTAAGAACGACAGCGGAATCGCTCTTCGGGCGTAGCAAATCACTAATCGGCGCAATCGGACCCCGATTCGCACGGCGAACGAAGCACTCGACCGCCGGTCAGTTGTCGAACGGACGTGTCGACCCGGTCAGTTGTCGAACGGACGTGCCGACCCGGTCAGTTGTCGGACGGACATGTTGACTCGGTCAGTTGTCGAACGGACGTGTCGCGCCTGATCAGGTGTCGCCGTCGGCAGACTCGATGCGTTCGCGCGCCGCAGCGACGACGAGCGGTAGCGTAATCGTTGCGTCGGCGTACACAGACGCGTTCCTGGCCGCCTTCTCGAGTTTGCCCCACGAGCGCGCCTCGTCGAGCGTCGCGCCGGACAAGCCCCCTGTCTCGGGCGTGTCCATCGTCAACTGGACGGCGTAGTCGTAGGCGTCGGGCGCGACGAGCATCGTCTGGAGCGTGTAGTTCTTCGGGACGCCGCCACCGACGACCATCGCCCCCGCCTTCTGGGCGTCGAAGGCCTGGTCCGTGATGGTCGTCATGTCCGAGAGCGCGTCGAGCGTGAAGGCGCTCGTCTGGGAGTACATCCACGCCTGAAGCCCGAGCACCGAGTCCTGGACCGCCGGGCAGTAGATAGGGACGTCGTGTTCGTAGGCGGCCGCAGCGACGCCTGGACCTTCCTCGATGTCCGCCGCGTCGTTCACGTCGGCGTTCGCACGGCCGAGTTCCGCGGTGAATCGCTGGATGCTGACGGCGCCTGTCTCGCCGTTCTCGACGCGTTCCTCGCACTCGGCTTCGAGCGCTGGAAACACCTCGCTGCGGAGGTGGTCTTCGAACAGCGCGAAGTGTTCCTGGGGGAGATAGACGTTGTAGATGCGGTCGACACCCTCGTCACGGAGTCGCTCGTCGTGTTCGCGCTCGGTCTTGCCCTCGTCGTGGACCTGCCCGTGGTGGTGCTTGCCGCCGATTGCCTCGATGGCGTCGTGGGTGAGGTTCGCGCCGGTCGTGACCAGCGCGTCGATGTGTCCATCACGGATGAGGTCAGCGACGATGCGGCGCATCCCCGTCGGGACCATCGCGCCGGCGAGGCCGAAGAAGTTGGTCACCTCGTCGTCGCCGAGCATCGCTGCGTACACGTCGACGGCCTCGTGCAGCGCGCTTGCGCCGATGCCGGCGTCGCCGTACTCGTCGGCGAGTTCGCCGACGGTCATGCCCGCCCTGGCTTCGGCGTGACCGATCGGGTCGTGTTCGAACGTCTCGCGTGGCGTCTCGTCACTCATTGCTCATCCGTCTGCCGCCCGCGCGCATCAAGCCCGCGGTTCGTGGCGAACGCGCAGGACCCGGACCGCTCGGGAAACACGGAAATGCCTGGCTTGCCTGGTACGGCCATGGTGTCGCCGAACGCCGTGTTGTCGGAGGGTGCTCGTGACCGCCTCCGAACAGGTGTGCGGACCGTCGACGAGCGCGAGTCACTCGCCGTTCGGTCGCCGCTGACAGGCGACCAGTTCGCGGCCGTCCCGTCCTGTACGGACGCGGACGTCGCCGCGGCGGTCACACGCGCGAGCGAGGCACAGGCCACCTGGGCCGACAGACCGCTCGCCGAACGGGCCGCCGTCCTCGAACGCTTCGCTGACGAAGTCATCGCGCACCGGACACAGTTGCTAGACGTGGTCCAGCTAGAGACGGGCAAGGCCCGGTTCGACGCGCTCGAGGAGGTCCTCGACGTCGTCGCGACTGCCGATTACTACGCTCGGAACGGGCCCGAGGCCCTCGAACCGGACCGGCGAGCCGGAGCGATTCCCGGGCTCACCCGAGTCGTCGAACACGCCGATCCGGTCGGGGTCGTCGGCTGTATCTCTCCGTGGAACTACCCGCTCACGCTCGCTATCTCGGATCTGGTCCCCGCGCTCCTGGCCGGGAACGGTGCCGTCCTGAAACCGGCCGAGCAGACGCCGTTCTCCGCGCTCCGGGTCGTCGAACTGCTGGAGTCAGCTGGCTGTCCGCCGGGGCTCCTCCAGGTCGTCACTGGCGACGGCGAACGACTCGGCGAGCCACTCGTCTCGCGAGTCGACCACCTTCGATTCACGGGAAGCACGGCCGTCGGTCGAGAGGTCGCCGCACTCGCCGGCGAACACCTCGTCGACGCGTCCCTGGAACTCGGTGGAAAGAACTCGGCCATCGTCCTCTCGGATGCGGACCTCTCGAAAACGGTTCGCGGACTCGTCAACGGCTGCTACGGCAACGCGGGACAGCTCTGCATCGCGACCGAGCGATGTTACGTCGAACGGCCGGTGTTCGAGGAGTTCAGGGATCGGTTCGTCGCAGCCACGGAGCGACAGACGCTCGGCGCCAGCATCGGATTCGGGCACGATATCGGCTCGCTGATCAGCGACGACCAACTCGGCCGGGTCGACTCCCACGTGACCGACGCCCGCCAGCGCGGGGCCACGGTCGAGACCGGGGGCACCCGCCGCCAGGACGTCGGGCCGTGGGTGTACGAGCCAACTGTGCTCACGGATGTTCCGAGTTCGGCGACCGCCGCGCACCAGGAGACGTTCGGCCCGGTCGTCTCGCTCGTCCCCGTCGACGGTGTTGCGGAGGCCATCGACCGGGCGAACGAGACCGACTACGGCCTCCACGGGAGTGTGTGGACGGACGACCCGCAACGAGGTGAACGAATCGCACGACAGATCGAGGCGGGGACCGTCTCGGTGAACGACGGCTACCGCGTGATGTGGGCCTCGACGGACGCGCCGATGGGCGGCGTCGGTGACTCCGGCATTGGCCGTCGCCACGGCCGCCAGGGGCTCCGTGAGTACACCGAATCACAGACAGTCACGACCCAGCGTGGCCACCCCGCGACCTTCCCGGAGTGGCTTCCGAATCGATACGCAGGGGCAGGCGCGACGGCCGCACTCCGGGTGCTACGAACGGCCTACCGCTATTCGCCACTGGGGGACTGACCATGCAGTTGCTCACTGGATTCCCCGGCTTTCTCGGCTCGGCGCTGCTGGAGCGGGTGCTGGACCGCACGGACGAACGGCTGGTCTGTCTGGTGCAGTCGCACTATCGCGAGGTCGCCCGTGAGCGCGCTGCGACGCTCACAACCGCCGCGGGCGTTCCGCGGGACCGCATCTCCCTCGTCGAGGGGGACATCACCGACCCGGAACTCGCCGTCGACGACTACGACGCCCTCGCGCGTGACGCACGAGTCGTCTACCACCTCGCAGCGGTGTACGACCTCGGCGTCTCGCGCCCGCTCGCGGACCGAGTCAACGTCGACGGAACGAGACACGTCCTCCAGTTCGCGGGCGACGCTGACGTGGACCGCTTTCACTACGTGAGCACCTGCTACGTCAGCGGCCGGTACGACGGGACCTTCACGCACCGTGATCTCGACCTGGGCCAGTCGTTTCACAACCACTACGAGGCGACGAAGTTCGAGGCCGAACGACTGGTTCGCGAGCGGATGACCCAGGGCTTCCCGGCCACAGTGTATCGCCCGGCTATCGCCGTCGGTGACAGCCAGACCGGTGAGACCCAGAAGTTCGACGGCCCGTACTACCTCCTCAAACTCATCCTGCAACAGTGGCCCCTCGCCGTGGTGCCGGTCCCGCTGCGCCCCGCGGGAACCCATCTGAACGTCGTCCCGCGAGATTTCGTGGTCGACGCGATGGCCGCGATATCGGCACAGGACGACTCGGTCGGTGAAGTGTATCAACTCTGTAACCCGCATCCGCCGTCCATCTCTGATCTCGTCCGGATCCTCGGGGACGCTTCGGGTCGCCGCGTCGTTCCGCTCCGCGGCACGAGCAGACTGGCACGGGTCGCGACGGAGCGGATTCCGGGCGTCGCAGACGGGCTTGGAATCGAGCCCGCGTCCCTCCCGTACCTCTCACAGCCGACGCGGTACACCGACGAAAACACCCGGGACGCACTCGCGGATACCGACGTCCGCTGTCCGCTCTTTTCGGCCTATGCTGACACACTGGTCGCGTACGCCCGGGAGCACATGGACGAGGGCGCCGGCGCGATGACCTGAATCGGGGCCGAAGGACTGGGGGTGTGGGAGCGGTCGGAAGGGGTGTGCCGTGGAGCCGAAGTCACCTCGCTTCGAGGAGTCGGAGGACTGGAGCGGACACCATTCGCTCCGGAGTCGCTCACGAGTCCGTTGCCGGCGCTCCGTTCACTCTTTGTCGACGACGTCGACGCCTGTGAGTTCGAACCGGGCGCCGCCTTCGGCACTCTCCGTGAGGGTCACGGTCCACCCGTGGGCCTGTACGATCTGCTGGACGATGGACAAGCCGAATCCGGTCCCGTCGTCGCTCTCGGAGTATCCCTCCTGGAAGACCTGCGCTCGCTTTTCCTCGGGAATCCCGGACCCGGTATCCTCCACGTAGAATCCATCGGACAATGGCCCGACCCGGACTGCCAGGCCCTCGCCACCGTGCTCGATCGAATTGCGGAAGAGGTTCTCCAGGAGCTGGCGAAGTCGGCTTCGGTCGGCTTCTATCGTCCACTCGCGTTCGATTTCGATCGTCGCGTCGGACGTTTCGACGGTCTCCCAGCAGTCCTCGACGAGGACTGGGAGGAAGACCGGTTCGGTCTCGCTAACGTCCTGGCCCGCCCTGGCCAGTACTAACAGGTCGTCGATCAGGTCGAAGCTTCGGTCGATGGCATCCGCGGCAACGTCGAGATGTTCGATCTCGTGGTCGCTCCGGGCAAGCTCGATCCGACCCTGTGCGACGTTCAGCGGATTGCGGAGGTCGTGCGAGGCGACCTTGGCGAACTGCTCCAGGCGCTCGTTCTGGGCGGCAAGTTGCTGGCGTGACCGTTCGAGATCGGTCACGTCCCGGAGCAACAACGAGCGTCCGGTGGCGGACGATTCGTCGCCGGACCGTTCGATGGGCGAGATCAGCAACGAGAACCACCGCGTCGCGCCGTCGATGGTGAGCGTGATCTCTCGCGTTCGGGCGCCGGTGCGCTCGAAGTCGACGAGGCGAGCGAGTTCGGGACACGCGTCGGAGAACGCAGCGCCTTCCTTGTCGGAGAGGGAGGGCCAGAGTTCGAGGGCCTGGCGATTGTAGTCGACGACGCGGTCCTCCTGGTCGAGGACGATGACGGCGTCGTTGAGCGTCTCGACGAGCGTCGTTCGCGCGATCGGTGCGAGGTCCAACAGTCCCATTCGGAAGACCCCGAACGTCGTCGCGAGGATGAACGGGAAGGCGCCGTAGCCACCGTACTGGAAGGTCGAGACCGGTCCGAGGCCGGCGACCGACGCGAGGTTCCCGATGCCGACACAGACCGCGCCGACGGCGAGCAGGGCGATGCGGGCGCGGGCGCTCCGACGGGTCATCAGGAGAAATCGCGTGATGACGTACAATCCTGCCAGGACGTACGCGTAATCGATCCCGAGGAAGACGTAGTAGACCGGGCCACGGACCGCACTCCCGTGGAAGAACGGCTCCTCGACCCGGAGGATATCGATCATGAACAGTTCGTGGGCCGGGTTCGTGACGGCCGCGATCAGCAGTCCCGCCATCACGAGGACGAACAGGCCGTAGACCCAGCGGCTCTGGAGGCGTGCGTCGTCGGTATACTTGGCGATGAAGAAGACCCAGATGAAACTGGCCAGAAAGCCGGTGATCTTCTCGCTCGTGACGAGAAACCTGGCGAGGCGCCAGTCCGTCGTGAGAATCAGTGCGACGATCTGGAGTTGCCAGACGATGGCCCCGACGAGGATCAACAGAATGTACAGTCGAACGCCGCGGACCGTCCTGTGTGCACGCCAGATCCAGACCCCGAGAACGGACGAAAGGACGATCGTCACCACTGGCGGGATCAGGTGTGCGACGACCACCGGCGTCGGCTCCACGAACGACAGCACACTATGCATACTGGATCCGAGTGCTATCAACATTCCGCCTCGTTTACTTTCTCAAAAATCATGGACAGTTGTCACGGTGAGTCGGCACTGTCAGCGGCGCGAACCGGTCCACGTTCGGTGGAGGGTCATACCATTCTGACCTGTGATGGGGGACACTTCTGGATTCCGCTGATACCGTTGGACGACTCCGATTGTCACACCGCTATTCCAGTGCGAGCGGCGCGTTGCAACACGACGACCGGTACTGGTCGGCCTGCCGAACGAGTTTGCAGTCCTGGTAGCGGCGAGCCACGAGTGCGTCACAGTCCGCACAGCGCAAGACGTGTTTCGGGTCCGAAAACGTCTCACAGTGGACCTCCGTTTCGAGTTCCCTGGCGCGGGCTTTGAACTCGGGACCGTGATCCGTCGTGCCACAGCGCTGGTACTGTTCGAGGTGGACGAGTTCGTGTCGGAGCGTCGCCTCCCACTCCTCGCGGTCGAAGGCCTCGAACGCGTCCCACGTCAGGGAGAGCGTGGCCGGGAACGGGCGCCCGTCCGCACGGCGGCCACCTGCGGCCGTCACGGTCTCCCAGTCGAGCGGCGTTCCGACGTCGGCCTCGGGGATCTTCGGCCGTTTGAGCGCCGCAGCGCGGCGTTTGGCGCGGGTCGAGATTTCCCACTCGACGAGGTCGAAGCGGACGTCGACCAGCCACTC
>ENA-ORCR01000887-ORCR01000887.1-marine-metagenome-genome-assembly--contig:-NODE-887-length-10854-cov-3.133525_pt1 | contig 10854 bp, 9 predicted proteins | sample MGYA00237782_ERZ508514 | MGnify/ENA primary metagenome ERZ508514 (study PRJEB26185, sample SAMN06268960) | marine metagenome | isolation source: Eden Landing Ponds, San Francisco, CA, USA | place...
ACTGCACGTTGGCCAACACGGCGGCGGCCTGCGGGTGCGTCTCGGGCACCTCCAACACGGAATCAGCGTAGCGTCCCACATCTGACTGCCCGTCCGTAACAGCCACGACCGGCGCGTCGCGAGCTTCAACCTCTTTGACATTCCCGATGGTCTTGCGAGCCATCTCGCCGTCGCCGGTCACGACGGCGAACACGGGCGTATCCGCGGTCACCAGCGCCAGCGGCCCGTGTTTTAGCTCCCCGGCGGCGAATCCCTCGGCGTGCTTGTAGGTTATCTCCTTCATCTTCAGCGCGCCCTCCAGCGCGACGGGGTACTGCAGGCCGCGGCCGATGAAGAAGTAGGCGTCGCTGTCGACGTAGGTCTCCGCGACGGCCTCCGCCTGCGAATCGTCCAGAATCGCCTGGATATTACTCGGCAGGTCGCGCAGCGCACCGATGACTTCCCGTACGTCGTCGACCCGAGTCGTCCCGAGCGTAAAGAGGTTCAGCGCAGCCAACTGCGATGCGAAGGTCTTCGACGCAGCCACGCCGATCTCTGGACCGGCCCTGATATACAGCGCGTGGTCGCACTCCCGCGCCGCGGTCGAGCCGACGGTGTTCGTCACCGCGAGCGTCCTCGCTCCCCGTTTCCGTGCCTCCCGGAGCGCCGAGAGCGTATCGGCGGTCTCGCCGCTCTGGGTCACACCCACCACCAACGCGTCGCCGATCGGCGGCGGTGAGGTGGCGTACTCGCTGGCGAGGAACGCCTGGGCAGGGATACCGGCGGTCTGGAGCAGTTGAGACCCATACAGCGCGGCGTGATAGGAGGTTCCGCAGGCGACGAACTGGACGCCCGTCGGCGACAGGTCACCGAGGTCGCCGATGTCCACCTGGGCAGCCATCTCGTCAACGCGCCCACGGAGACACTGCCGAATCGCACGGGGCTGCTCGTGGATCTCCTTGAGCATGAAGTGGTCGTAGCCGCTCTTGCCGGTGTCCTCGGGGTCCCAGTCGACGGTGTCGACGTCCTTGTCGACGGGGTCGCCGTCCTCGTCCGAGACGCGCCACCCATCGGCCGAGAGCGTCGCGAACTCACCGTCGGCAAGATACACCACTCGGTCGGTGAAATCGCGGAACGCGGGCACGTCGCTGGCCAGGTAATACGAGTCGTCGTCGATCCCCAGCACGAGCGGCGAGTCGTTGCGCGCGGCGTAGATGGTATCGTCACCGGAGACGACGACGGCGACGGCGTAGCTCCCCTCCAGCCGCGAGATGGCCTCGCGGACGGCGGCCTCGTTGTCCAGTCCGTCGGCCAGCGCGTCCTCGACGAGGTGGGGGACGACCTCGGTGTCGGTGTCGCTCTTGAAGGTGTGACCCGCCGTGGCGAGTTCGTCGCGCAGCGACTGGTAGTTCTCGATGATGCCGTTGTGGACGACGGCCACGTCGCCGGTGCAGTCGAGATGGGGGTGGGCGTTGGCGTCGGTCGGCGGGCCGTGGGTCGACCAGCGGGTGTGACCGATGCCGGCCGCACCGCCAATCGAGCGCGATTCGAGCGCACCCTTCAGGTCCTCGATCTTGCCGGATTTCTTGCAGACGTCGACGCGCTCGCCCGAGAGGGCGACGCCCGCCGAGTCGTAGCCGCGGTACTCCAGTTTCGAGAGGCCGTGGACGAGCACGTCGAGCGTCTCGTCCTCGCGGCCCACACAGCCGATGATGCCACACATTAGCGGGTCACCTCGTTCCGTTCGCTCGCTTCGAGTCCGCTCATCGGACCACCTCCGCGCCGCCGGCGACGGTGCCGCTCGCTCGGACGCTGGTCCCGATGTACGCCTCGGGACCGACGAGCGTGCCCGGCGAGAAGCTCGCGTCGCCCTCGGCGGTCACGCGGTCGGCGATGACCGCACCCAGACGTTGATCCTCGAACACCTCGCGGCCGACGCGCACGTCCGCGGGGCCACCCGGGACGACCGTTCCGGCGCCGAGGGTCACATCCTGTCCGGTGACGGCGTCGATGAGCGTCGATCCCGACTCGACGCGCGTGTCCGTGTCGAGCACCGAGTTGCGGACCGTCGCGTTCGCGCCGACGGTCACGTTCTGTCCGAGCGCCGCGTTGGGGCCGACCACCGCACCCGGCCCAACCTCGCAGTCCGGGCCGACGACGACCGGCCCCTGGAGGATTGCCGCGTCGTGGACGTTCGCGGCCGGGTCGACCCAGGTCGCCCCCTCGCCCTGGGGCTCGTCGACGTGCCCGCGTGCGAGCACCTCGTCGGCCACGGTCAGCAAGTCCCAGGGGTAGGTCGCGTCGACCCACATTCCCTCGGTCCGCACCCCGCGGACCCGACCGCCGTCCATGAGTCGACCGATCGTGTCGGTCAGCGCGAGCTCGCCGTCCGACCGCTCGGTCGCGTCGATAGCCTCGAACACCGAGGACTCGAAGGCGTAGACGCCCGCGTTTATCAGCCGGTACTCGTCGGTGTCGGGCTTCTCGACGAGTTCGGCCACGTCGCCCTCGTGGAGGACGACCGCGCCGTACTGGCTGGTCTCGGGCCGTTCGAGGACGGCCATGGAGGGGTCGCCGCTCTCCTCGAACTCCCGGACCACGTCGCGGACGATGTTGGCGTCGATGACGCGGTCGCCGTTAACCACCAGCGTCGACCCGTCGACGGCCTCGCGGGCCTGGAGGAGGGCGTGCCCGCTGCCGAGCTGTTTGTGCTGGGTGACGTACTCCAGGTCGATCCCCTCGTAGGTCGGGCCGAAGTGGTTCTGCACCCGTCCGCGCTTGTACCCCACCACGACCACGATCTGCCGCACGTCGGCCGCGACCAGCGCGTCGAAGACGTACTCCAGGATCGGCCGGTTGGCCGCCGGCAACATCGGCTTGGGCCGGTTGCGGGTCAGCGGCCGCAGCCGCGTCCCCTCCCCCGCCGCGAGGACCACCGCGGTGTCGATGCTCATACGTGTTCGTCGTGGTCGCCCACTTTCAACTTTCTGGGCGGCGGATCTGACGCACGTAGTCCGGTGCGGTCGTTTCGTTCAGATCGACCAGTTACGAACACCGATCGGCTGTCCGGACTGTTCGGTTGTCGCTCGACGTTCCATATCGCTTCAGCATCCCGGCACACCGTCGAATCGGGGTTCTGGCGACACGCAAGATCAGTATACTGGTCCGCACATTCTTATATTTGCGCGACCAACGGTGAAGTAGATGACTGGAACGGAGCCACCAGATCGGTCGCCAGAGGACCGAGACAGCGACATCCACGACGTGAACGAGCGCGTTGAAGCGGAGTGGGTTGACGAGACGACGCCGTTCGAACGGGTCTACGGGGTGGTTCGCCGAACCTACGACGCAGCGTCTGCAAACAATATCGCGGACCGTGCTCGCGTGTCGCCGACGACCGCGCGAAAGCACCTGCGAACGCTCGCCGACGCCGGCGAGGTCGCGAGGACGGAAGACGGAGCGACGACGCTGTACCGACGGTCGGAGACGGCCGTCGTCACGGAGCACGCCCAATCACTCCTCACGGAGCAGTCACCGGAAGCGATAGCGTCCGGGATCGCGGAGATGAAATCGGCGATTCGGGAGTGGCGCGAGGAGTACGGCGTCGACTCACCCGAGGAGTTCGCGCGGGAGTTGGCCGTGGCTGACGCCGACGACGAGCACGGAGCCATACTTACCGAGTGGCAGACGACGCGACGCAACCTGGCGCTCGCCCAGGCAGCGCTCGCGATCGCCGACGCGCAACGCGACGGTCACCTCACGGGAATGGGCGACGGAGACGGCGACGAGCGTGATTCGTCGTTGCCCGTATGACCGACGACAGTCCGACGGCCGGGGAGACGGACGAACACTCCGAGGTGTTCGGTCCCATCGACGCCAGCGCACTCCGCGAGATCCGCGGTCTGTTCGTCGACCTCGAACCGCTGGTCGAGACAGCCGCGCTGGACGACCCGCTGAATCCACAGACGCTGTCGGTCGACCTCGACGACGGTATCGGGGCGGCGTCGACCGCGAGGTTCGACGTGCGGTGGAGCCTCTCGGACAACTACGCGTTCCACTACACGGACGCCCGCGACCGGGATTTCCGCTTCGACTGCCACCCCAAACCCGACGCGCCGACGCGACACTTCCACGCGCCGCCGGAGGCGGCGAGCCGACCGGTCGAACCGTCCTGTATCACCGTCACCGAGGTATCACTGGTCACTCGCGCGGTCGTTCAGCTGTGGCGCGACGCCTACGAGCGCGGGAGCTTCGACGGGATCAACGACGCGGTAAACCCACCCTGATCGCACAGGGGGAACCACACGGAGCCGAAAAGCGCACAGTGCAAGTAGGACAACCCGTGTGACAGGAATTCGAACCCCCGTATGCTGCCCATACTTAACCGGCAGATGCGCCACGGTCGATCCGAACGAGCACACCGGGATGGATCACCAATGAGCGATAGCGAGCACGAGTTCAGTCTGTGCCTGACCCACGACGTGGACCGGCCGTACAAGACCTGGGCGCACGCGCTGTTCTATACCGCCGTCGAGCGAGACCCGGGCCACCTCGCCGCGCTCCGGCCCGAGAGCAATCCCTACTGGCAGTTCGACCGGATCGCCCGGATCGAGGACGATCTGGGCGTCCGCTCGGCGTTTTACTTCCTCTCGGAGCCGCCGCTGTCCTCGAAATCGGCGACCCAGCTGCGCGACTGGAACGAGTGGGTGCAGCTGCTCTTCCGGTACGACCTCACCCGGCCGGATCTCGCGGAGGCGATGACTCGACTCGCCGAGGGGGGATGGGAGGTCGGGCTCCACGGCTCCTACGACTCCTACGACGACCGCGAGCGGCTGGCCCACGAGAAGGCGCGCATCGAGCGAACGCTGGGGGAACCGATCGCGGGCGGCCGACAGCACTACCTCAACCTCGACCCGCCCGAGTCCTGGCGCCACCACCGTGCGATCGGGCTGGACTACGACGCGAGCCTCGGCGCCGACACCTACGGCTTCCAGCACGGCTACGACGTACAGCGCCCCTTCGACGACGAGTTCGCCGTCTTCCCGCTAACCTTCATGGAGACGGACCTGCCCGACCCCGGCGACTCGTTCGCGGCGGCGTGGGCCGTCTGCGAGGAACTGCTGGACGAAGCGGCGGCCAACGACGCCGTGATGACGGTCCTCTGGCACCCGCGGTACTTCGCCACCGAGGAGTTCCCCGGCCACGCGCGGCTGTATCGCCGCCTGATCGAGACCGCCCAGGCGATGGGCGCCTGGGTCGGCTCGCCCGGGGCGTACTACGAGCGGTATCTCTCGGCCGACCAGAGCAGGATGACTACCACCGACACACAGGGCCAGGAGAGCAAGTTCAATCTCGGGGACAGCGACGCCTATCGCTGATCTCAATTCAGTCGTTCACAGCTAGTCGGTTTCTCGAAACAGTCGACGGCTGTGTACGCGTCGAGAGACGGATCGCTGGTGACTTCGGCGTAGATCTGCGGCGAGATACGAAAGACAGCGTCGCGCTGGTGGGCTTCACGAGCGAGCGCCCGAAATCCCGAACTGTCACGCCGGCCGCAGCTGATGAGGACCGACGAATCCACAAACACGATATTGCCGTCGCGTCCCATCCGATTCAGTCCTCGACGACGGGTCGAAGCGCTTCCAGAATGACGCTAGCTTCTACGGGCGAGATGTCCTGTTCGCGAGCCAGAATTCGGTGCGTGACCGACCCGTCGACGTATTCGCGCGTGTATTCGAGGGCGACAGCGAGTCCGTCCAGACCGTAGCGATCGACGTACGTGTCGATGTCGTCGTCCCGCGTTCGACGAGCGATCGCCTCGATCAGCTCGGATGTGATTCGCCGTTCGGTATCGCCTGCTACTAGCTGGATGGCGATTTCGTGGGCAGTGTACGCCGCCGGTCGCCCATCGTTCGATTGCTCGATAAAGCCTGCAGCGACGAGGTCGTCGACGTATTCGTAGACCGTCCGCTGAGGGAGATCGAGCGTCGCGACGATATCCCGGACCGTCGTTGTCGGATGATGACGAACGTACGTATAGATCCACGCTTTGCGAGGGTTTCCGAGGAGTTCGAACACCTCGCCACCGGAGTCGAGCGGAGTATCCCAGTTCGCTTCTTTCGTAGCCATCCGTTGTCGCGAATTGCACGCAATACGCAAAAAGAGTTTCGCGGTACGATCACGCCCCCGTTCGCTCGGCGGTCGGTCTCGGTAAACCATCGAGCTAGGAGAGAGCGCTGCTCCGGACGGGAAGAGAATGCGTTCGAGACGGCCGGCAACGAGGGTGGGGAGTCGTCGACCGGGGCGACAGGGACGGAGTGGAAAGATAGCGATTCCGTCGGCGTTCAGGCGGGCGGTTCGTCGGTCGCCGTCCCGGCGACGTACTGCCTGCCGCCGTCGTCGTCGGAGGAGAGTGCGTTCCGGACGGCGCTGGCGAAAAACTGCGGGTCGTCGAGGCGGATGTTGTCGAACCGCGGGTCCGCGATGCAGGACGTGGCGATGTTCAGGAGCGTCTTTCCGAACGGCGGGCGGTCGAGGAACGGCGAGTCGTCGCTCCGGATGCTCAACAGATGCGAGAGTTCGCCGTAGGCCATGTGCGTCCCGACCCCGACGTCGTAGGTCGGGTCAATCTCCTCGGGTCGGCCCTGCGCTCGGAGCCAGTAGTAGTACGGGAAGTCAGCGTTCGCGCGCGTGGCGGCGGGGAGCGACTGCCAGACCCGCGGATTGAGTTCGAGGAACTTCCACTCGCCGGTCTCCTCGTCCCTGGCGTACTCCGCGCAGACGAGCCCGTGCCAGTCGAGGTGGGAGAGCAGCCGATTCGCGACCCGCTCGACCTCCTGTGAGTACGCGGAGATCCGGTAGACCGCCCCGCCGCCGACCCACGAGTTGCTGCGGATCTGCTTGTGCTGGCTCGCCGCCAGCGGCTCCCCGTGGTCCCACAGCCCGCAGTAGAGGTACCTGTCCGTCTCGTGGATGTAATCCTGGACGATGGGGTCGTGGGCCATCTCGGCGCGGATCGCCGCGGGGTCGGGTTCCTCGCCCGCCTGGAGGAACCGAACGCTCCGGGACTCCTCGGCGTCGTCTTCCGACAGCGAGTCGAGATAGTCGCCGGTCAGCAGATTGTACCGCGACTTGATCACCACGTCCGAGTCCCACTCGTCGACGTCGGAGAGGCGACGGGTCCGCGCCTGCGGGACGCCCGCCCGTTGCGCTTCCGCCGAGAGGCGGATCCGGTCCTGGGCCTTTTCGAGCGTGTCGAGGTCGGGCGTCACGAGCGAGACGTGCTCGGCGAAGCGCTCGCGGTACTTCGCGAAGAGGTACGTGTCACACTCCCGGATCGGGAGGATCGTCTCGACGTCCGGGCGGGCGGCCACCTCCAGGAGCGCGTCCCGGTAGGCCCGCAGCTCATCGGGTGACGCCGACAGGCGGACCCGTTCGGTGCAGTACTGCGAGGAGAAGTGCGGGATCCGCTCGTGCTCGGAGGCGACGACTGTCGGAACGCCCCGCTGGGCGAGCGACCGCATACACGCGTAACTCTTCATCTGTCGCGCCGTCGGAATGAGCACCGCGCCCCGCGAGATCCGTCCCGTCGACATGTGTGGTGGGGAAATCCGTGCAGACGGCCATTAGTATGAAGTCGCTAACACCGGGTACTCGGACGATGCGGTTCGGCCGCAGGCGGGCTATAACAAAGGGGCGACGTGGGTGATACCCGGGAGAACCGATGACCGAGTCACGTCCGGCGACGGTCGACGGGAGCGGCGACGCCCACGACCGCCGGCCCCACTATCATGCGAAGTCAGAGTGATACCCGCGGTCGGACCGCGGAGTCGGGGGAGCGCCCCGCCGAGGGCCGCGCGGTCGCGCGGTCGGTCCTCGAGGACACGCTGGCGTACGCCCGCGAGCGCGACTACACCGGCTGGGACCTGTACGACGGCGAGAGCAGCCGCCTCCTCCGGGCGCTCCCCGTCGAGAGCAAGTGGCTGAACCTCGCCTTCCAGCAGTCGGTCCGTCGCTCGCCCGTCAACATCCGCCCGCTGTTGCTCGTCGAGCAGCGGCGCAACCCCATGGGCACGGCGCTGTTCTCGCTGGCGAACCTCGCGGCCTACGACGCGACCGGCGAGGAGCGATACCGGAGCGAGGCCCGCCGGCTCGCCGACTGGGTGGTCGAGAACCAGGTCGACGGCTACGGCGGGTTCTGCGTCGGCCACAGCCACCCCCTGCAGGGGCTCTCGAAGCGCACGACGCCGGACATCCCGGGTGTCGTCGGGACCTCCTGGTCGGCGAAGGCGCTGCTGGCCGCGGGCGAGCGCTTCGACGGCCCGTACCACGAGGTGGCGGCCAGCGCCGCCGACTTCGTGTTCGAGACGCTCGACTACGACGAGGCGCCGACCGGCGCGCGCATCAACTACAAGGCGACAGACACCGGCGACCACTACACCCTCAACGCCAACGCGCTCGGCGCGCGGCTGCTGGTCGACCTCTACGACGCCTTCGGCGACGCGACACACCGGGCCCGCGCCGAACGGATCCTCGAGTACGTGGCCGCCCAGCAGACCGACCGGGGCGGCTGGCTGTACCGCGACCCGCCCGAGGCGTCGCACCTCTCGATGGACAACTTCCACAACGGCTTCATCGTCCAGTCGTTCCTGCGCTATCGGGAGGTGTGCGACCCGGACGCGTTCGCGACGACCGTCGACGACGCCGTGGCGTTCTACCGGGAGCTGTTCACGGCCGACGGCGCCCCCCACTTCGACGAGTCCAGCGAGTTCCCGCGGGACATCCACGCCTCGGCCCAGGGCGTGATCGTCTTCTCGATGCTGGAGGAGTTCGACCGCGCCGAGACGGTCCTCGAGTGGGCGCGGGCGAACCTCTCGGACGGCGAGGGCCGATTCTTCCACGAGCAACGACGGTTCTACACGAACCGCACGACGCTGATGCGCTGGTGTCAGGCGTGGATGGCCTACGCGGTCGGCGAGTACCTGTGGCGAACCGACGCGGCGGACCGGCAGCGACCGGCCACGGCCTGACGCGGCGCGGTCGGCGCGTGGGCAGACGGTGAGCGCGACGGGGATAGGTGACGAGCGCGACTGGGGCGTGCGGCGAGGACGACGACCGCGTGGAATGTCGTCCATAACAAACAGCTACTCCCGAGAGGACCCGATCGATGTCCGACAACTCGGCGGGTGAGACGGTCCACAGCGAGACCGTGTCCGGCGGTTCCACAGACGGGGCTCGACGGGGAGACGACGGAGTCGCGACGGCGGGACGCGACGACACGACGGCGCGACTCCCGGAGGGCTTCGAGGTGCTGGTCGTCGGGCCGACCCACGGCGGCGGGATCGTGAGCTACATTTCGGAGCAGACGGAACGACTGCAGGACCACCTGACCGTCACCGTCCACGACTCGGGCGCGCCGCCCGCGGGGTCGGGGATACGACGGTTCCTCTCCGGGCTCGTGACCGCGCTCGTCGCCCTCGTCCGGTTCGCGGCCCGGTCGCCCCCGAACGTCGTCCACGTCCACACGTCCCACCACTTTTCGTTTTACCGGAAGGGGCTGTACGTCTTCCTCGCGCGGTACGTCTGGGACGTGCCCGTCCTCCTCCACGTCCACGGCTCCGGGTTCGACGACTTCGTGCGGACCGAGGCGCGACTCGTGGCGGCCTACCAGCGCGCCGTCTTCGGCGCTTGCGACGAGATCGTCGTCCTCTCGGAGGACTGGAAGGAGATCGTGGCGACCCGCGCGCCGCGGTCGAAGCTGCGCGTGCTCCCGAACGCCGTCGACCCGGCGGCCTACCGGGCCGATCCGACCGACGAGGTCCCACACTTCGTGTTCGTCTCGAACCTGATCGAGCGGAAGGGCGTCGCGGAGTTCGCGTCGGCGGTCGAGCGGCTGGCCGAACGACACCCGGGCGAGTTCCGCGTCTCGATCGCGGGCGACGGCCCGCTGTCCGACCGGGTCGAGCGGCTGGCCGCGGCCCGCGAGGAGGTCACCTACCACGGCTACGTCTCCGAACAGCGAAAGCGCGAGCTGCTCGCCGAGGGGTCGGTGTTCGTGCTCCCGACATACGCGGAGGGGCTCCCGATCGCGATGCTGGAGGGGATGGCCGGCGCCAACGCCGTGATTTCGACGGGCGTCGCGGCGATCCCGGAGGTTATCGACGACGACCGGGGGATCCTCGTCGAGCCCGGCGACGCCGAGGCGCTCGCCGACGCGCTCGAAGCGCTGTTGACCGACCCCGAGGGGCGGGCTCGGATGGCCGAGACCAACCGACGCGCCGTCGAGGAGGAGTACTCCTGGCAGTCCGCTATCGACGAACTGCTCCGGATCTACGCGGCCCACGCGCGGAACTGACTCCGGCCCGGCCGCCCCGTGTCGCGGGCTCGTTCTCTCACCCGCCGGCCGGTCGCGGCTCGGTGAGGATAGACCGACCTCTCGGGGCGGGCGCCGAGCGAGAAGGGATGGATTACCGCGCCGTTCGGCCGAGAAAGCACCCCTTACCGGCGGGACCCGCGGGTATCGAGCCTCCGGTAGTGCTGGACAGTGTGGCTAGCAACTGGGGACTATCCGACCGTTATTTTGGAGTAAGTCACACGTTCCGTCGTAGCATCCGGTAGTAACCGGGTCGTGAACGATACGGTTACCGAAAGAAGGGTTATTCGGGTATGGTAGTCATACCGGGCCATGTCGCCTCACAACGGCGAGGGTCACGGGCACGACGCAGGCGAGTACGACGACCCTACCGGCGATACTGCAGAGTATGCACAGGATACCGACGGGCGGACCGGCTTCGACCGGCGTTCGTTTCTGAAGTTCACGGGGGCCGCCGCGGCGGGGCTGGCCGCGACCGGACTGTCGGGGACGGCCGCGGCCGA
>ENA-ORCR01000888-ORCR01000888.1-marine-metagenome-genome-assembly--contig:-NODE-888-length-10846-cov-6.801003_pt1 | contig 10846 bp, 10 predicted proteins | sample MGYA00237782_ERZ508514 | MGnify/ENA primary metagenome ERZ508514 (study PRJEB26185, sample SAMN06268960) | marine metagenome | isolation source: Eden Landing Ponds, San Francisco, CA, USA | place...
CGGAACGCGGTGCAGGCGATGGCGGCGGCGGTCCAGAACCTCTACGGGATCCCCCGCCACGCCGACGGGCCGACCCGGGTGAACGCCGGGGTCGTCGGCGGCGGCACGGCGACGAACGTCATCCCCGAGGAGTCGTACATCGAGGGCGAGCTCCGGGGCGCGACGACGGAGTTGGCCGCGTACATGTCCGACCACGCCGACCGCATTCTGGAGTCGGCCGCCGGCATGCACGACTGCGAGGTCGACGTGGCGACGAAGGGTGAGGCGCCGAGCGCGACCAGCGACGCCGCCCTCGCCGGGATCGTCGGCGACGTCGCGGGCGAGACCGCGGGCGTCACGAACGTCGTCGACAGCGACGACCTCGGTGGCTCCGAGGACGCCACCTACCTGATGCAGGCGGTCCAAGAGAACGGCGGGCTCGCCTGTTACGTCGGCGTCGGCACCGACCACCCGGGCGGTCACCACACCGGCACGTTCGACGTGGTCGAAGACGACATCGCGGTCGGCATCGACGTGCTGAGCGGGGCGATCCTGCGGGTCGCCGAGACGAGTCCGTGAGACGACGCGTCGAGCGGGGTCGCCGTCGGCTCTGAGCCGCCTCGTGAGACGGCCGGGCCGGTCGCGAGCGCTTCCCCCGGCGGTAGGTTTAGGCGCCGCGAACCCCTCTATCCGAGCATGGAGGCCGTCCTCTGGTACGTGCTCACCGGCACCCGCGGCGGCCCGAACCGGATCCGGATCCTCAGGGCGATCGACGACCGTCCGCGGAACGCGAACCAGCTGGCAGAGCACCTCGACCTCGACTACACGACGGTGCGACACCACCTGGACGTGCTCCGCGACCACGACGTGGTCGAGCGCACCGGGGACGGCTACGGCACGGTGTACTACCCGACCGAGGGGACCCAGCGGCACTGGGACCTCGTCGAGGAGATCGCCGACGGGACCCCGGTATGACCGCGCCGGCGCTCGGGGAGGTGTGAGCGATGCGGTGGGTAGACGTCGCGCGCGTCAGCGTCACCGTGAACGTCGCGATGCTGTTCGCGCTCACGTGGGTGTGGGCGCGGAACTACCTGGCGTTCCGGTCGAAACACTCGGTGGGGCTGGCGGCGTTCGGCGCCGTGCTCCTCGCCCAGAACGCGCTCTCGCTGTACTTCTATCTGTACCATCCCGTGCTCGCCGGCTGGTTCGCGACCGACATGCCGTCGCTGGCGTGGCGAGCGAACGTCGTCGTCCACCTCCTCCAGACGGTCGCGCTCGCGTTCCTGCTGTGGGTGACGTGGGACTGAAAAACCCGTGACGCCGGCCGCTGACCGAGCGACCGCCCCGCTCAGTACTTCGCGTCGGCGCCCGTCGTCTCGTAGATCCGGTCCATGATCGCGTCGCGCTCGCCCGTCCAGTTCGCCATCGCGGCCGGGCTGGTCGGGTACGACTCGTAGTGAGCGAGCAGCTCGTCGGCGAGCGACTTCGTCTGGTAGAAGTTCCGGATCGTCCCCCAGTACCCGAAGCTCTTGACCGCGGCCTTCAGCTTCAGCCCGAAGGACATCGAGGTCGACCCCTCGTACAGCGCCTCCGCGAGCTTCTCACCCGGGAGCGCGGCGAGCAGGCCCATCAGGTCGTCCACGTCGACCGCGGTCGAGAGCACGTTGTACACGTCGAGGCCGGCGTACCGACCGCCGAAGTGGTCCATCACGCGAGTGTTGTACCGCCAGAGGTTCTCCTCGCTCACGTCGCCGTCGGAGACGGCCTTCACCGCTTGCTCGCCGGCGTACTTGCCGGCGTACGCGGCGCCGGCGATGCCGCCGCCGGTGGTCGGGTTGACGTGGCCCGCGGCGTCGCCGACCGCCATGTACCCCGGCGCGACCGCCGAGTCGTACGGGCGGCGGGTCGGCAGCGCGGCGCCGAGCTTGTCTTTGACCTCCGCGCCCTCGAACTCGTCGCGGTTCCGGAGGTCGCGTTTCAGCGCCTCGACGAGCTGCATCGGCTCCTCGTTCATCTGGAAGCCGAGCCCGGCGTTGATCTCCGTGCTCGTCCGCGGGAAGTACCAGAGGTAGCCCGCGGCGCGGTCGGTCGCCTTGAACACGAGGGCGTCGTCCCATTCGACCGGCTCCGGTACCTCGACGATCTCGCGGTACGCCGAGCAGAACTGCGAGTAGCGCACGTTGGTGTCGAACGTCGTCTCCCCGAAGTCGGCCTTGTCCTGGAGCAGCGACAGCGACCCGGCGCCGTCGATGACGAGGTCCGACTCGTAGGTCACCGGGTCCCCCTTGCGCTTGGCGCGCAGTCCCGTGACTCGACCGCTCTCGGTCTGGAGCACGTCGTTGATCACGGTGTCGTAGTGGAAGTCGACGCCGGCGTCCTCCGCGCCCGAGATGATCTGCCGGCCGTACTCCCAGCGGTCGATGACGGCGAGTTCGCCCGGGACGGGGATCTCGAGGACGGTGTCCTCCTGCGGGATCTCGAAGCGCCCGTGGTCGACGCCGGTGTTGGTGAACGCCGGTTCGAGCCGGTCTTTCGGGATCGCTTCCGGGAAGGCGTCGGCGCCCTTCAGCGCGTCGCCGCAGGCGATGTGCCCGGCCTCCTCCGCGTCCTTCCGCTCGACGATGACGACGTCGAGCCCCTCGTTCGCGATCGTCGCGGCCGCGTAACAGCCGGCGGTCCCGGCGCCCGCCACGACGACGTCGTACTCGTCGATACTCATACCTCGTCCGTGGTCGCCCCTGTGGCAAAACTCTTTGTTCCCGATTCGGTCCTTTTCGGACCGACACGGCCACGGATCGCCGGTCGCCGGCGCCGAGTTCGCCCCCGCCCGGGGGCCGTTTTAACCCGATCCGGTGCGTAGAGTGACGCATGACCGGACTCGACCACGTCGACACGGACCGGATCCGGGAGTGGCTTCCGGAGGTTCGCGAGGGACGGACGACCGCCGCGCTGATGCTCGCCGTCGCCTACGACAAGGGGATCGGCGCGAGCGAACTGGCCTCGTGGTACGGTCGCTCGACCGAGTCGGTCGAGGAGGCGATCGCCGCCATCGACTCGCCCGACCACGTCGCCGAGATCGCCCGACTCGAAGGGGTCGACGTCGACGCGGTCGACGTCCCGTTCGCCGAGCTGTCGGATCGTCCGGTGCCGGAGGCGGCGAGCGTGATCCGTGACCACGCGAACGGATAGGGCGAATAGAACGGCTTGTGTGACAGGAAACGAGTGTGGGTCGGTCGGGACGTCGAGGCCCCGAGCCGCCTCACTCCTCGGTGTCGTAGTGCTCCCCGGCGGCCTCCGGGAGCCGCGTCCGGCCCACTAACGCGAGGACGATGATGACCACGACGAACGGCGTGATCCGGATGAGCTGGCGGGGGATCCCGATCCCCTGGATCTGGAGCACGGTCTGCACCGCGTCCAGTCCCGCGAACAGCATCGTCGAGAGGAACGCGCCGATCGGGTTGTAGTTGCCGAACAGGTACGCCACGATGGCGATGAACCCCTTTCCGTTGACCATCGTCGGGCCGTTCCCAGTGAACTGGCCGAGATCGAGCGACAGCGCCGCGCCGCCCATCCCCGCGAGCACGCCTGAGATCAGCACCGCCGCGTACCGGACGTGGGTGACGCTCACTCCGGCGGTGTCGAGCGCCTTCGGGTTCTCGCCGCTGGCACGGATCCACCGGCCGAACGCCGTTCGTTCGAAGACGTACCACGAGCCGAAGACGGCGGCGAACAGCAGGTACACCGACGGCGACGCCGAGAAGAGCGCGCCGAAGAACGGGATGTCGGCGAGCACGGGCACGGTGATCGACGGCGACGTCGCGACGGTCGGGGTGTTCGGGCTGCCGTAGATCACCTGCGAGGCGAACGGCGCGAGCCCGAGCGCGATGAGCCAGACCGCGAGCCCCGCGATGATCTGGTCCGCGCGGAACCCGATCGTCACGACGGCGAACAGCGCCGCGAGCAGCGTGCTCGCGACCACGCCCCCGGCGAAGCCGATCCAGACGCCGCCGGTGATGTCGGCGACGTAGATGGCGCTGAACGCCGAGATGATCAGCAGTCCCTCCAGCCCGATGTTGATCACGCCCGCCTTCTCCGCGAAGATGCCGCCGAGGGCGGCGAAGGCGATCGGTACCGACAGCCGCAGCGCCGCCGCGAGCGTGTTTCGGCTCGTGAGCGTGTCTGCGAGCGTCCCCGCGAGCGAGTCCGGGAATAGCAGACCGGCGAGCAGCAGCGCGACGACCGAGACGATCGTCACGCCGGCGACCAGCGCGCGGGTCGAATACCGCTCGAAGAGGCCGTTTTCGTCGGGTTCGTCGGTCGTTCCGGTATCGCCGTCGTCGTGGTCCGCGGGCGTCTCACTCATCGGTCTCACCCCCTCGGTCGGTCGCGGAACCGCCGTCCGTCGCGACCGCCTCGGGCCTCGATCCCGCGCCCGGCACTCGGCGGGCCGCCAGCCGGAAGAACTCCGGCATCGCCACGAACAGGATGATGAGCCCGCGGAGGACCCCCACGAGCTGCGGCGGGACGTCGGTCGCGAACTGGACGACCGTCGTCCCGCTCTTTAAGACGCCGAACAGCAGCGCGGCGATACCGACCCCGAGCGGGTTGTTGCCGGCGAGGATCGAGACGGTGATCCCGTCGAAGCCGTAGGAGGGAATGCCCGTCTGGAACGTCCCGAGGATCATCATCACGTACATCGCGCCGGCGATACCGCCGAGTGCGCCCGAGAGCGTCAGGCTCGCGATGACGGTTCGCTTGGCGTCGACGCCGCCGTACTCGGCGGCCTCTGGCTGGACGCCGCTCGTGCGGACGTCGTACCCGAAGGACGTGTGTTCGAGGACGTAGTACAGCGCGGCGAGGGCGAGGAGCCCGAACCCGAGCGCGACGATCGAGAAGTCCTGCCGGGCGCCGAACAGCAGGGCCGGGAACTGCGCGAACTCCGGGAGCGGAACGGTCTGGTTCGCGGCGCTCTCGGGGTCCTTGAACACCCCGCTGACCAGGTACAGCGCGATGCCGGTGGCGATGAAGTTGAGCATGATCGTCGTGATCACCTCGTTGGCGTCGGCGTACGCCTTCAGCAGGCCCGGAACCGCGCCGTAGAGGCCGCCGAACACCCCGCCGACGAGGAGCCCGAACGGGATCAACACGACGGTTCCGAGGGCACCGGAGACGAGCGACGACGCCCAGAGGACGCCGAGCGCGGTCGCCAGCGCGCCGACGACCATCTGTCCCTGCGTCCCGATGTTGAAGATCCCGGCGCGGAACGCCAGCGCCACCGAGAGCCCGGTGAAGATCAGCACCGTCGTCTCTCGAAGCGTGACCGCGAACTGCCCGTTCGGCGACCAGTTCCCGCTGAACGGGTCGCCGAGCGCGCCGAGGAAGAGGCGGTCGAAGACGACGACGGGGTCGTAACAGAACCCGGTGCCGAAGTAGTACACCGCTTCGCCGGCGGTACACGTCGTCATTCGACCGGCCACGAGCACCAGCACCGCACCGATGAGGACGGAGAGAACGAGCGCGGCCGTGCTGATCAGAATCCGCTCGCTCGCGGACGCGTCGACGAGCCGATCGATCGCGTCGCGCGCGCGGTCGACGGCGCTCACGCTCGCTCACCGTCCGCGGCGTCCGTGGAACCCGTGGGGTTCGCCGGTGTGTCCCCGTCCGTCTCGTCCCCGTCCGTTCTCTCCGTCGCCTCCGGTCCGCCTCCGTCGCCGTCGCCGTCTCCCGGGCGTTCTCCGGCCATCAGGAGCCCGAGTTCTTCCTCGCTCGTCTCGTCCGGATCGACCACGTCGATGAACTCGCCCTCGTAGACGACGGCCAAGCGGTCCGAGAGCCCCTGTACCTCCTCTAGCTTCGAGGAGACGAGGAGGATCGCCACGCCCTGCTGGCGGAGCTCTAAGAGCCGCTCGTGGATGAACTCGATCGACCCGATGTCGACCCCCCGGGTCGGGTGCGAGGCGACGACCAGTTCGGGGTCGCGCTCGAACTCCCGACCGACGATGAACTTCTGTTGGTTGCCGCCGGAGAGCGACTTCGATCCGGCGTCGGCGTCGGGCGGTCGGACGTCGTACTCGTCGATGATCGACTCGGCGTGCGATCGGGCCTTCGACCAGTCGATCCGGCCGTTGGCGGCGAGTTCGGGGCCGTGTTGGCTACCCAGCAGTCCGTTCTCGACCAGGTCGAAATCCATCACCAGTCCCCGCTCTTGGCGGTCCTCGGGGATGTACGCCATTCCGGCGTCGATCCGCTCCCGCCGCGAGGTCGCCGCGACGTCCTCGCCGCGGAACCGGATCTCGCCGGCGTCGGGAGTCCGAAGGCCGGTCACCGCCTCGATGAGTTCGGACTGGCCGTTGCCGTCCACGCCGGCGATCCCGAACACCTCGCCGCACCGGACCTCGAAGGAGACGTCGTTAACCGCGCGAACGCCGCGATCGTCCTCGACGACGACGTCCGAGACCGACGCGACGACGTCGCCCGTCTCCGCGGTCCCGTGGTCGACGTCCAGGAGGACTTCTCGCCCGACCATCAGCTCCGCGAGCGCTTCCTGACTGGTGTCGGCGGCGTCGACGGTCCCGACCTTCCGTCCGTCTCGGAGGACGGAGATCTCGTCTGCCGCGCGCATCGCCTCGCCGAGCTTGTGGGTGATGAAGATGATCGTCTTCCCCTGAGCGGTGAGTTCGTCGAGCACGTCGAACAGCTCCTCGACCTCTTGGGGGGTTAACACGGCGGTCGGCTCGTCTAAGATCAGCGTGTCGGCGCCGCGGTACAGCGCCTTCAGGATCTCGACGCGCTGTTGCTCGCCGACGGAGACGTCCTCGATCCGCGCGTCGGGATCGACGTCGAACCCGTAGCGGTCGGCGAGTTCGACGACGGCCTCGCGCGCCGCCGCTCGGTCGACGGCGAGCCCGCCCCACTTCCGCGGCTCGTTGCCGAGCGTGATGTTCTCGGTGACGGTCATCGGGTCCACGAGCATGAAGTGCTGGTGGATCATCCCGATCCCGACGTCGATCGCGTCTCGCGGCGAGTCGAACGCGTGCGGCTCCCCGTCGATCCGAACCTCGCCGGACGTCGGTTCGTAGAGGCCGTAGAGAACGTTCATCAGCGTCGTCTTGCCGGCCCCGTTCTCACCTAAGAGGGCGTGGACGGTGCCGCGTTCGACTTCGAGGTCGACGTCGTCGTTCGCCACGACCCCCGGAAACCGCTTCGTGATCCCGTCGAGATGGACGGCTGAGGCCATTGGTCTACTACTCCCTGGTTTCAGGGCGGGTGAATATGTTTGGATATGTTTCGGCCCGATCAGACGGTCAAACAGGCGACAATTCGACCGGAGCGTGCGAGCGCCCCGTTAGACTTCGGAGGGGACGGAGACGTCGCCGGCGATGATGTCCTCGCGTGCGGCGGCGACCTCGTCTCTGACGTCGTCGGGGATCTCGGACCCGATCTGGTCGCCGTAGGCGAGCGCCACACCCTCGTCGTCGAGCCCGAGCGCGACGTTCGATCCGCCGGGGAACTCGTCGTCGACGGTCGCCTCGATCGCGTTGTAGACGACCGTGTCGACCCGTTTGACCATGCTCCCGAGGATGACGTCGGCGTAGTCGGGCCGGGTGATAGACTGGTCACGGTCGACCCCGATCGCGAACTTCTCCTGCTGCTGTGCGGCCTGGAAGACGCCGGTGCCGGTGTTGCCCGCGGCGTGGAAGACGATGTCGGCGCCGCTGTTGTACATCGCGGTCGCCGCCTCGCGGCCCGCGGTGGGTTCGTTGAAGCTCCCGGTGTAGTTGACCCTGACGTCGACGTCGTCGCTCCCGGCGGCGACGCCGGCCTCGAAGCCGGCCTGGAACTTCTGGATCAGATCGGACTCTTCGCCGCCGACGAAGCCGACGTTCGTGGAGTCGCCCGCGGTCGACCCCCCGCCCGCGGAGAAGTCCCGAGTGGTGAGCAGGCTCGCCATCAGGCCCGCGAGGTACGACCCCTCGTGTTCGCGGAACGTGTAGCTCGCGACGTTGTCCGCCTCGACGACCGAGTCGACGATCATGAAGTCCTGGTCCGGGTACGACTCGGCGGTCTCCGAGAGCGAGTCCGCCTGGAGGAAGCCGATACAGGACACCAGGTCGTAGTTCGGGTCGGTCGACTCCGCGAACTGCTGCTGGAACGTGCTGAACTGCGACACCTCGTCGGGCTGAGACTCGCGGTACGCGATACCGAGGTCCTCTTCCGCCTGGATCGCGCCTTCTTGGGCCTGATCGTTGAACGACCCGTCACCGAGGCCGCCGGTCGCGTAGACCATCCCGATGTTCGCTGCGGGGTCGGACCCGTCAGAGCCATCGGACCCGTCAGAACCGTCGGAACCGTCCGAGCCGTCGGAACCGTCGGAACCGTCGGAACCGTCGCCGCCCGGGCCGCCGCTACAGCCGGCGAGGCCCACGAGGCCCGCCGCGCTCGCCGCCTTCAGGAACCGTCGCCGTTCGAAGTCGGATGCCATATCACCTACAATGGGGCGGGTACGCGGCATAAATTCGTCGCTCTCTCTGCCTCGATGTTTCACGTTCACGCGACACGACGAGAAAACGCCCACTTATCGGGCACGATCGACCGTCGATCGTACACCGGTTCGCGGTGTCTCAAAAACGATCGGACGGATTCCGCCAGGACCTCACTCCGTGGCGCTGCGGGGCTACCCGTCGTCTCCGACCACGGCCACCGCGTCCTCGACGACGGTCTCGACGTCGGCGATCAGCTCGTCGACCGCGTCGCTTTCGGCGTACACGCGCACGTACGGCTCCGTGCCGGAGGGGCGCACGAGCGCCCACGAGGCGTCCGCGAACTCCAGCCGGACCCCGTGGTCGGTGTCGACCGTCGCTTCCGGGAAGGCGTTGGGGAGGGTCGTCGCCAGCCGGTCCATCGCGCCGGCCTTGGCCTCGTCCGGACAGTCGACGCTGACCTTGCGGTACGGGCGCTCCGCGATCGGCTCGCGGAGGGCGTCAAGCCCGGACTCGGCGACGAGACGGGCGATCACCGCCGCCGAGGCGACCCCGTCGATCCACTCGCCGAAGCCGACGTGGATATGCTTCCACGGCTCGGCGGCGAAGACGACGCGGGTGTCGTCGCCGGGGGCGCTCTCCGCGCGCGCCGCCGCTATCCCCTCGTGGAGCGCGCCGAGGCGGACGCGCTCGACTCGCCCGCCGACCTCGCGGACGCGCTCGTCGATCCGGCCCGAGGCGTTCGGCGTCGTCACGACCACCGGGTCGTCGGCGTCGCTCTCGCGAGTGTACCGCTCGGCGAGCAGCGCGACGACCGTGTCCTCGTGGACGACGTCGCCGCCGTCGTCGACGATCACGATGCGGTCCGAGTCGCCGTCGTGACCGATCCCGAAGGCGAACCCCTCGGCGTCGTCGCCGGCCGGGAGACCGGGATTGTCCACGCCCTCGTTGGCGTCGGCGACGAACGCCCGGAGGTCCCGCAGCGTCTCGGGGGTCGGCTTGCTCCCCCGCCCGGGGAAGTGACCGTCGACGTTCCCGTTGAGGGTGACGACCTCGGCGCCCAGTTCCCGCAGGACGGTCGGTGTCGCGGGCGCGGACATCCCGTTTCCGCAGTCGACCGCGACCCGGAGGCCGTCGAGGTCGTCTCCGAACCCCTTCGCGTACGCGCGGACCGCGTCGAGGTAGCCGCCGAGGGTGTCGACGCGTTCCGTCTCGGTCCACTCGTCCCACGCCGCCGGCGGCGCCTCGCCAGCGACGCGCTCCTCGACGGCGCGCTCCGCCTCCCGGTCGAACTCGCTGCCGTCCCGGAACAGCTTGATCCCGTTGTCGGTCGGCGGGTTGTGCGAGGCCGTGAGCATCACGCCGTATCGCCCCCGCGAGGCGTGCGCGAGCGCCGGGGTCGGGAGCCGCCCGGCGCGGAGCACCCGAACGCCGCCGGAGGCGAGCCCCGACTCCATCGCCGCCGCGATCGCCGGCCCGGTCACGCGCCCGTCGCGAGCCAGGACGATCTCGGGGGGTCTCCCCTCGTCTTCGGCCGATCGTACCTCCGCCGCGACCGCCCGGCCGACGGCCAGCGCGAGCGCCGGCGTCACGCGGGCCTCGGCGCTGCCGCGGATTCCCGCGGTTCCGAACAAGTCCATACCACCGATGTCGGTCGGACGGAGTTAGAAGCCGTCGGTTGCGGACCGCAGTCGGCACTCGCTCACCCGCGACGACCCCCGCGGTTTTTAAATCGTCGGCGGACGCAGCCACCACCGATGACCGACCGAACGCGAGCACACGTGTACGTCTCGGGACGCGTGCAGGGCGTCTACTACCGCGCGACGACCCGCGATACGGCCCAGGAGAAGGGCGTCGACGGCTGGGTGCGGAACCTCGACGACGGGCGCGTCGAGGCCGTCTTCGAGGGACCGGCAGCCGCCGTCGACGAGATGGTCGCGTGGTGCGAGACGGGGAGCAAGGCCGCCGACGTCGACGCCGTCGACGCGACGTACGAAGCGCCGGAGGGACTGGACGGGTTCGACGTCCGGTGGTGAGCGGGCGGTTCGGCGGGGTCAGGGCGTGACCCGATCGCCCGGGGGCTCCCGCACGCCGAGTTCCTCCAGCGCGCGCAACACGACGATGGCTTCGACCACGTCGCGCTCCTCGGTGTAGGGGGCGTCGACCGCGTCGAGCGTCGCCTCGGCCTCCGACTCCAACCGCGCTTCCAGTTCCGTCTGGTCGGTCTCCGCCTTCGTCGCCGACAGCAGCGCCTCGTGGTCCTCGCGGAGGTCGAGCGAGACGTGCGCCGCGTTACACCGCGAGAGCGGATGCGCGTCCATCTCGATGGCGAGGTCGCTCACGAGCGCCCAGTCGTCGGCGCAGAAGCGGAGCGTCACCGTCTCGAC
>ENA-ORCR01000889-ORCR01000889.1-marine-metagenome-genome-assembly--contig:-NODE-889-length-10842-cov-2.428240_pt1 | contig 10842 bp, 13 predicted proteins | sample MGYA00237782_ERZ508514 | MGnify/ENA primary metagenome ERZ508514 (study PRJEB26185, sample SAMN06268960) | marine metagenome | isolation source: Eden Landing Ponds, San Francisco, CA, USA | place...
GCCAGCACACCCATGGGTCACGGTCGGTGAGTACGCCCGGGAGTGGGGGGTGGTCGCTCATAGGCCCCCCCCAGCCACGGCAGCCACAACAGGCGACTGTCTGTGATAGTTCCGGGCGAGCGTTCTCCGGGTCCTCTTCCCGGCGTCGCTATCCTTCGAGCGTGAGCCGTGGTAGGCAGCCACCACTTCGCCCCGGTGCCTACCGAACTCGACTCTGTGATAGTCGCTATCAGTCTCGGCATAGACGTACATTTCGGTGGTGTCAACCGGCGGCTTCGGTTCCCACACGGTCGTGATGTCCGGGTGTACTCCGACCCGCGCGGTCACGTCGCCCGCTGGTCCTTTGCCTCGGCCTTTTGCAGCTTCGACAATCGTTCTTAGGTGCTCTTCAACTGTTCTCTCGGTCGTGGAATGAATATCTGACATTGTTAGGGGTGGAGGAGGTCCCCACGGGAACGAAACTGAAAAGGTCACGCCGGACAAATATCCAGTTGACCTTTCACGCCGTCCGCGTGAGGTCGCAAGTCTGTACACATCGTACCGCGCCCCTGGCCCGGGCGCGGTATTCCGTTTCAGTCGTCAATCACCTCTAGCAGCGCTGCCGCCACGTCGTTGGCTGGCAGATCGCTCTCGGCGACTTTTTCCAGGCTCTCACGCCGAGAGTCCTTGATCTCAACCGGCTGGCTCTCGCCTTGGCGCTGGATAGCGCTCACCGTTTGCCCTCCCACTTGTCGAGGAGTACTTCCACGAACTCGTCGCCGCTCATACTGTCGTATGGCTTCGCGTGGTCGAACCGCTCCTTAGTATCGCCGTACACCCCGATGGTGCTTCGCTGTTTCTCGGCTGTGCTCATGCGTGTAACTGATACAAGATTACCGATGGGTATAAGTATATCAGGGAATAACAAATTAACAGAGATTTTCGGAAAGTGGGTATTACTAAAGATGTCTGATAAATTCGAGCCAAGACAGAAAGAATTGGTTGATGCTGAAACGGGATCGTTTGAGGCGTCACAGCCCGAATACCCCAGCCGTGTGAAATCCGACATTCGGAATGGTCCCGCTCACCCTGAGACATTCGTGAGGCGTGTTCGTGAGTTCGCCGAATACGTCGAATACGTCGAAAAGTTCTATCGGTCGGTTGAGGAACAACCACGCGGACAAGTCACCTGGGAATTGCAATGCCAGCCTATGGTGCAGACTGAAGCGCGTGGGCTTCGGCGTAAGATGCAAAACTGGATTCCGACTGAGTCGCCCGACACTTGGGGGCAACAGTTTGAGAAAGCACTCAAACCACTTTGGAATGACCTGGATTCATTCCACAAGCGGGATGATGTACCCACACCGTCTGTTGAACGCGACTTAGAACACATCAATCCAGAGAATCCTGAAGATGTACCCGCTGATGCTGATGAATTAGAGGCTCGAATCAAAGCACTCAATCGGGTGCTCGAAGATATAACCCAAAGCCACGCTCAGGGTGAGTATCTGCATGAATTACTCAGGTCTGTGTCAGAAGGAAAGCAGATAGAAGGAAAAGAGCAGAAACGCCGAACCACATACCACCTCTGCCCTAGCCCCAACGTTCCGAAATTTCAGGGCCATCACGGTCTTGTAACAGAGATAGACAGCGGTCACACAATGACCGAACGGGGGCGGAAAGTCCGGGAAACATTCGAGAATATCACGTCACTATGGGGACTGCCGGTCGAACAACCGAGTTCATCTGAGGCTGCTACCCGCGCCGAAGAATTACAAGAAATTGTCGAGCTAGCGTTTGAACTCGACTAATCACTCCTCTTGGAGTTTTTCGATCAATGCGGCTTTGAGTTCGGGGTCGTCTTTCGCATCCTCAAGCATCCCGTCGAGTTCGGCGACAGCATCCACCTGGTCCATGCTGTCGGCTTCCTGGTAGGAATCTCTCACGTCGTCGTCGGCTTGTTCCATCGTCTCCTTGGCGTCGGGCGAGAACTCTAGGCCACACCACGGGCAGAGTTTCGCGGTTTCGGGCGGACTTTCGCCACACTTCGGACAGACGGTCGGCGTGAGTTCGTCGGGTCGCTCTTTCACTTCTTTCCCGAACGCGTCGCGGGCTTCGTTGATGTAATCCGAGTCCCGAAGGTGTGAGTACGTGGTCCGCATAACACGACTCGACGGGGAGTGTCCGATCTGATGCTTGATCGCGGCTTCATCCATCCCTCGGCGAAGCGCGATAGTCACGAAGTTGTGGCGGTAGGCGTGGGGGTTCGTCGGTTTCTCTTCGAGTGACGGACACTCTTCGGCTGCCCGCTTCGCCACTTCTGCCGTCACGCGGCTGATAGTAGATGAGTTAATCGGTCGCTCCGGGTCAACCCGGTTGTACGACGGCAGCGATGTGAATACCACGGCGTCGGGGTTGTCCGGGTCCGGGTGCTCGGTGCTGAGCCACTGTCTGATAGTCGCTTCCGATAGGAGCAGGTCCCGCCACTTCCCGTTTTCATCGGCACCTTTCAGTCCCTTGGCTTCGGTATTCAGTCGGAATCGGCCTTGCTCTAGATCCAGATCTCGAATCCGAAGCGTCCGGGTCGCAGTTGACCGTTGCCCCGTGTAGAGCAAGAAGTCGACAAGGGCCTTATCACGGAGATTCGTACACGCGCTTCTGAGTGCCTGAATCTCGTCACGGGTAAACATATCTTCCGGGTCAATAGAATGATCCTCGCCGTCAAGATCCGGTAGTTCGTCGGGTCCGGTCACGCTTTCCGTATGCACACGGAGGAACGCGCGAAGCGCGGCTATCTGAACGTTCACAGTGTTCTCAGACAAGCCGCTGTCTTTGACGTGGTCAACCTCCCCATTCAGCACTCCCTGAATCACTTCGCGGTATTCATAGGACGTGGCTTCGGTAAGCGACACTTCGCGGGCGTAGGTTTTCAGGTGACGAAGGTAGGCCACAAGCGTAGTGCTGTTCTTGGTGGATTCGTCCTCTGGACACTCGACCAACACGTTATCCGCATTGTACGCCTGAGCCATTTCCACAGCGCGGTTGTGGTCCTCCGGTTCGACAAAGTCGTAGGCGTGATTCTTGTATCGCTCAACAGCCGTTTTGAACTCGGTATCAACCTCTCGGTTAGTATCTGCCATGCTGGGGTGCTCCTATGTAGACCATCAACCCGGTGGACTATGTAATTTTTGCTTGAGTCTTGCACTGTAAGCGACGGTTCATGCTCGCCCGCGCGCTCGTCTCGGACCCGGACCTGTTGATCCTCGACGAGCCGACCGCCGGCGTGGACGTACAGCTACGCCACGACCTCTGGGAGATCATCAACCGGATGAACGACGCCGGGACGACGATCCTGCTGACGACCCACTACATCGAGGAGGCCGAACGGCTCTGTGATCGGGTGGCGATCATGGACGACGGCCGCAAGGTCGAGGTGGCGACGCCGGACGAACTGATGGCTCGCGGGAGCGACACCATCGAGGTCGGCCTCGAAACGCTGCCGACGACGCCGCCGACGCTCGACATCGAGGGCGTCCAGAACGTCCGCATCGAGGACGGCTACCTGCTTGCCACCGCCGCCGGTGGGAGTTCGCTCGCGCCGGCGATCATGCGGAAACTCGAAGCGACGGGCCACACCGTCACGTCGCTGGACGTGCGCCGGGCCTCTCTGGAGGAAGTGTTCGTCGACATGACGCGGGCGGACCACGGGGGCGACACCGAGGTCGAGATGGAGGTCGACGCATGAGGGGAACGGGCTTCAAGACGCTGCTCGAACGCGAGATTCTGCGGTACGTCCGTCGACCGCGCAACACCTTCTTGCCGCCGATGATCACGAACGTCCTCTACTTCGCGGTGTTCGGCGTCGTCCTCGGCGGGACCATCGAGCGCGGCGGCAGCGGCTTCGAGGGCGGCTACACCCTCTTTATCCTCCCGGGACTCGTCGTGCTGGGGACCATCTCCAACGCCTTCGAGAACGCCTCGTTCTCCATCTTCCACGGGCGCTGGAACGAGTATATTCACGAGGTACTCACGTCGCCGCTGTCACACACCGAGATGGTGCTTGCCTACGTCACCGCCTCTGCGCTGCGGGGGCTGATCGTCGCCGGCATTATCTGGGCCATCGGGATGATCTTTACCCCGGTGCAGGTGGCCAATCCGTTCTATCTTGCCGCGTTCATGCTCGTCATCCCGACGCTCTTTGCGGGCTTTGGCGTCATCGGTGGCCTCTGGGCCGAGGACTTCGATTACCTGACCGTGATGACCCAGTTCATCATCCGCCCGCTCGTGTTCTTCGGCGCGGTGTTCTACCCGCTGTCGGCACTCGATGGGCTCTGGCTGCAGGCCTCGCTGCTCAATCCGATGGTGTACATGGTCAACGGCGTCCGCTACGGCGTCGTCCCCGGCGCGGTCGACATCGCGCCCACCATCTCGCTGCTCGTGCTGACCGGCCTGACCGTCGCCGTGATCGCCGTCGACATCGCGCTCGTCCGGCGGGGGTACGGGCTCGTCGAGTAGCGGCCCGCTGCCGTCTACGTGGTCTCCCGGTTCATGCCACCACCACTCGATTCGCGTTCACGTACGTTCCCGAAGTTATTTATTTGCTCGATGAACAGTTATGTTTGAGCCCCGTCACCTTGCCCTCCACGCAGGGACCTGGGGTCCTCAGAGACATCTATGCAACACAGACGCATCCTCTCACTGGTCCTCGTGGCCGCACTGATCGTCCCCGCCGCGACGAGCGGCGTGGTCGCCCAGTCGGCCAGTGCGACCAGTATGGCAGCACAGACCGAAGCGACACAGCAGACCTCAGAGAACTACACGCGACTGTACGTTGACGACCAGTATCGTTCACTGGAACTCAAACCCGGCGAGAGCGACACACTCAACGTCACCGTCGAGAACGGTGAAGAGGAGTCGGTGACGCTGTCGCCCCACATCTACGTCCCCCAGCTCGGCCAGCAGCCGGTCACGGAGTCGTGGGTGACGATCGAGAGCGGTAACGTCACGCTCGACGCCGGCGAGGAACGCACAGTGACGATCACCGTCGACGTGCCCGAGAACGCCGATATCGGGCGCTACAACGGTGTCGTCGCCTTCACCGACGAGATGGTTAGCTTCCCCGGCCAGCCCCCGCGCCCGGTCCACATGGCCCAGTTCTCGCTGGAAGTGTGGATGGAGCCGACCGTCACTATCGAGAGCAACGACTGGCTCTCCTCACAGGTCCAGGCCGGCGAGACGACCACCGAGGAGATCGTCGTGAAAAACAGCGGCGAGGAGGCCGTCCCGCTGAACCCGACGCTCAAGACCGAGCGTCGGTCGATGTCCACCCGGATGGGCCAGGAGACGCTCGACAAGTCCTGGTTCGAGATCGACGCGCCAAGCGAGATCGCCCCCGGTGAGAGCGCCACTGTCGAGGTGACGATCCGACCGCCCGAGTCGGCCGATCGAGGGCGCTACGACGCCGAACTCGACCTCGGTGTCCGCGACCCGGCCCGTCCCGGTGACTCGAACTACTGGCAGCAGATCCACGTCGGCTTCCAGGTCTGGCAACAGCCCGAGGAGCCCTTCGAGACGACCGTCGCCGTCGCCAACGACACCGAGTCGATGACCCTGACCCTGACGACCCAAGCGCCGCCACAGAGCGACCAGTCGGTCGCTCCGAGCTTCGACGTGACGTACGTCGCGCCCAACGGCACGACGGTCGCGCCCGAGCGCGTCCAGCGGTCGGCCAACGGTCACATCGATCTCGGCCGGTCCGACGACCGACAGAGCAGTGACTCCGCGTACGCCACCAACGGCGAGGAACGGACGATCACCTACCGGATCGACGAGCCAGCCAGTGGCGAGTGGACCGCGCAGATCATGCCCGAGAACGCTATCCAGTTCGGCTACGAGATCACGCGCAACGAGTCGAACTAATGGCACCGCTGTACGACACGTCGTAGATCCGTATCGGATCGGCCGCACGACCGCGTCCGGTCGACCGGATAAACGGCTACGACGTGCCGCGTTACGTGTTCTTTTTATCGAAGACGGCATCCCGGCGAACCCGGCACGCCGCCCAAACTATGACAGGGTCGTGGTTGACTGGCCCTACCTGCGCCAATTAGCCACGCGCCGCGCGAGTCTCGCTCGCGGTCCGGATACGTTCCGCAGTGACCGTCACCGGTCACGGTATCTCGCCTCCGGAGTGGCGTATGTTAGAGTTTGTCATACGCGTACTTGAACGTATCGCCACCCGGTACTGATCGGGGGGTTTCGACGGGCAACAACGGCCACCAGAGAAGAGAGCTAGACGTTATCGGGCTTGTCGGCGTCGTCCTCGACGGAGCGTTTCATCGAGTCGCGGCGGGCCTTGGCGTCGCGGCCGGTGGCCTCTTCGAGGAAGTCGTTCTTGGCGTTGACGGCGTCCTGTGCGGCGTCGGCGTTGCCCTCGGCGATGACGTCCTCGGCGTCGCGCTCGTCGATGTGGAGCGCGAGTTTGTCTTTCTTGCCGCTGTACTCGACGGTGCCGGCGACGACGCGGTCGAAGACGGGGTTCTCGGGGTCATCGACGACCAGCAGGTCGCTCCCCTTGCGGTCTTCGGTGTCCGTGATCTCGCCGAAGTAGTCTTCGACGAAAGCTTCCATATCGGGGACGCGGTCTTCGAGGTGCTCGCCGCGACGCATCTTGTACTCTCGCATGGGAGTCGGTTTGGACTGGCCCTGCCTTACCCTTTTCGCGTTTCGTCTTCCGGTTCGTGAACGAGTGTCCCGCGGCGACAGTCGGGACAGAAGTCACCGCGCCGGAGCGACGAGGAATCGACGGCCGTCGTGAAGTCACACTCGGGACAGCGGAACTGCCCGTCCGGGACCGTCAGCGTCGTCGCCTCCGTCGCCTGTTCCTCCTCGTCGTCCTCTTCGATCGAGCCGATCGTATCCGGTTTCCACTCGTCTTCGCCCGCATTGGGTTCCTCGGGCCACTCTCCGGGCTGGCGGCCCGCCGTCTCGACGGACTCGTCGTCCTCGTCGATGATCACCGCGTCGTCGTCACCGTCGTCGCCCGCGGCCGGGTCGTCGGCCACCGAATCCTCGACCTCGGGGTCGATCGTCGGGTCGGCCAGTTCCTCGTCGACGCCGTCGTCCGCGACCGGTTCGTCCGATTCGGCGTCGATGATCTCGGCCCCGGTGTCGGGTTCGCTGCCCTCGGGCGGCGCTGTCGTCGTGTCTTCGTCCGCCGACTCGGTCTCAGCCGCCGACGCGTCCTCTGTCGACGACTCGTCCGTCGCTCCGCCGACGATCTCCGAGGCGGAGAGTTCTTCCCCGGCAGCCGACAGTTCCGCTTCGTCTTCGGCGTCGTCGGCTTCGGCGTCACCGTCGGGCGTGTCGGCCTCGTCATCGGCGGCCGACTCGTCCATCGCTGCGTCGAACTCGTCTTCGTCGTCGGGTGTTTCGATCGACGTTACCTCTTTGTTCTCGGAGACGACGCGCTCGTTGCCACAGCGATCGCAGGTTTCGACCTCTCGGATCGTGATAACGACCTCGCTGCCCTGCTCCTCGCGGTCGCGCTCGACAGTCGTCTCTCCGTACGCGTGCCCAAGCACGGAGCATTTGAGACCCATTGTCACGACATGGCCCGCTCCGAGTGATAAGCCTACTGCTTGGGGCGACTCCGCGGACGGTGTCGTGGTCGTCGACCACCCCTCGTCTGCTCACGGTGAGGGACAGACCCAAGAGGTCGCCGCGAGTACGACGACGTATGAGAGCGAAGCCGGAGTATCGCGACCGCCCGGACCCGGAGGTCGCGGTACTGGATGCCCTCGCCGACCGTTCCGACGACGGCATGACGATCTTCGAACTCCGGTCGCGAGTCGATGTCGATATCGACAGGCTGGAAGACGCCCTCGCCGCGCTGAAAGACGATTCGCTGATCGAGGTGACAAACGACGGCGACCGGACGGTGATCACGCCAGAATCCGGCGTGGTCGGGCCGTACGATCCCGACGCCGAGGAGTCGATGCTCGACGCGATCCGTCGTCGGTTGCCGCTGTAGTAGCGATACACACGACTCCCCACTCGGAGTCGAAACCTATTCCCTGTCGATCGAACTATCACATCGCGTGTTTCCCGACGGACTCCGCGCCCGCTGTCGGCGTCTCGGTGCCGGCGTGCTCGCCGCCCTCGCCAGCGCCCGCGCCGACGCGACGCGCGGCGACGCGCTCCGACTGCTGGTGGCACTGACGATCTGTACGCTCGTCCTCGTCGCCGGAGTCAATGCCGCCACGCACAGTCCGGCTAACGCCTCGCTCGCGCAGGGCACGGTCACCCAGCCAGCGAACGGGACGACCGTCGTCAGCGTGCAGGGGTACACGTTCGAAGGGTCGACCAACGACAAGAAGCCCGCGCGCCTGCTCGCGACCGACGAGCGCGCCCGGACCGAGTGGATCTACGAGAGCCGACAGGGTGTCGGCGCGTGGTTCTTCGACGTGGACCCGCTCGAAAACGGGAACCTGCTCGTCGTCTCGCCACGCGACGGCGAGACGCTCATCTACGAGCTAAACCCGAACACCTCTGAGCGCGTCTGGAGCCAGCGCTTCCCCTTCGAGGACACCCACGACGCCGACATGATCAGCGAGGACGAACTCGCCATCGCCCACATGCGGGCCTGGAACGAGACCAGCGAGATCAGCGAGGACGAACTCGTGATCTACAACCTGACGACCGACGAGGTCACGTGGCGCTGGCAGTTCCACGAACACTATCCCAGTGGTACGGACGGCGGGTACAACGACGACTGGAGCCACGTCAACGACGTGGACCAGATCGGCGAGGACCGCTTCCTGCTGTCGCCACGCAACTTCGATCAGGCCATCGTCGTCGACCGGGAGAGCGGCGAGATCGTTCAGCGCCTCGGGAGCGATCACGAGAGCAACGCCCGCCAGAGCGATCGGGCCGAACAGCGGACTGGCTCGTACTCGGAGGTCCTCGACGAACAGCACAACCCCGACTACCTCGTCGGCGAGAACGGCACCCCCACGATGCTGGTCGCCGACAGCGGCAACAACCGCGTCGTCGAGGACGCCAAGATCGACGGCACGTGGCAACTCACCTGGGAGGTCGGCACCGAGTCGCTACGCTGGCCCCGCGACGCCGACCGCCTGCCCAACGGCAACACGCTGATCGTCGACACTCTCAATCACCGCGTGATCGAGGTGACGCCGACCGGCGAGATCGTCTGGGAGTACTACGCCACCTGGGGGCCCTACGACGCCGAACGGCTGGGCACCGGCGACGAGTCGAACGGCCCGACGATCCGTCAGCAAAACGCCACCGGGAGCTACGAACTCACCGGCAGCGCCGGCCTGCGTCCGGGCACTGGCGACAACCTCGACTTCCCCGGTTGGCTCAGTGCGACCTTCGCCGACACCCCACTGGGTGGCCCCGCCGAAGACCTCGCGCTACTGTGGGGTCACTACATGCCGTGGCTCCGCCCGGTGTGGCTCTCCTCGTGGGACGCCGCCTTCCTCGTCGGGGCCGCGCTGCTCGGACTGACGTGGACGACCGGTGAGATCGTGCTCCGACGCAGGCGGATCGCGGGCGGAATCCGCAGCAGGCTCCCGCTGTGATCTCCCGATAGCGGTTGTTTTCCGGCCGGTTCGGGGCTACTCTCGACCGCTGGCGCTCGAACGCTCCCCCGTCGACCCCGTGGCGACGGTCGCCGACAGATCGCTCCGACGGTCCCTGTCAGTCCAGTCGGTCGATCGACGCGCCACGGACGTTCTCCTTGACGCTTCGGAGTCCCTGCTTGGCCTTCTGCTTCGAGGAGTACCCCTGCCCGCCGTCGCCGATGATGTTGCCGTTGTCGTGGACGAGCCGCCAGCGCCACTGCCCGGCGCTGTCCTCGAACAGTTCGAACGTCGCGCTGCTGCCGCCTTCCGACGGCCCGTCCTCGTCTTTCGACGTGTCGACGATGTGGGCACCCGGCGCGTTCGACCTGACGCTTTCGAGTCCCTGTTCGGCCTTCTGGGCGGAGGCGTAGCCCTCGCTGCCGTCGGCGATGATGTTGCCGTTGTCGTGGACGAGTCGCCAGCGCCACTTCTCGGCGTTGTCCTCGTACAGTTCGAACGTCGCTTTGCTGGCCTCGGCCTCGGTGTTGACGTCGTCGTCCACCTCGGTCCAGGCGACCTCCAGTTCGAGCGTGAGCTCGTCGTCCTCCCGCTCTATTTCCGTCTCCAGATCGGCTTCTTCGGGCACCGACACTGTCACCGTCTGTTCCTCGTCGACCGGTGCCGGCTCACCGCGGCTGAACCTGCGTGCCAGGCGGCGAAAGTACGATGCGATTCCGGTTCGACTGCGTTTGGACCCCGACTCGTGGACTGTCTCTTCTGGCATACGACCTTGCAATCATCTGGCACGTATTTATTCGTACCCCCAACACGGGTGGCACTCGCCTAGACGACGGCCAGACCACGGGGAACCTGCTGGTACTCGCCGGGCCAGGCCAGTTCGCGGTTGTCCCACCGTTCCCCGTTCGCGCTGGTGAACACGCCGTGGTTGGTCAGCGCGTAGAACCGTCCGTCCAGCGACGACAGCACGGGTCGCGCCAGTCCGTCGGGACCGGGCAGCCCCGTCATCGCGCGCTCCCACCCGTCCTCGACCCGACGGTAGACGGTGGATTCCCCGTCCGTGCTGTGTGCCCAGCGGGCACCGCTGGCGGCCGAGACCACCACGTCGTCGGGGGTCGCTCCGACGGCGAGCCCCCAGACGTAGCGATGATCGAGCCCGTTCTGTGGGGTGGTCCACGTCTCGCCGCCGTCGGTCGACTCGGCGTAGCCGTCGCCCGCGGCCGAGTAGATTCGACCCGGCGCGTCGGGGTGGGTCCCG
>ENA-ORCR01000892-ORCR01000892.1-marine-metagenome-genome-assembly--contig:-NODE-892-length-10785-cov-2.511207_pt1 | contig 10785 bp, 10 predicted proteins | sample MGYA00237782_ERZ508514 | MGnify/ENA primary metagenome ERZ508514 (study PRJEB26185, sample SAMN06268960) | marine metagenome | isolation source: Eden Landing Ponds, San Francisco, CA, USA | place...
ACAGTGGGAGGCATCGGGAACGAATCCTCGTCATGTCGTCAGCTGACAGATGTTTTCAATCGACGACCCATTCCGAATCGGGCCGCGACAGGATACGCTAATCAGAGCGCAGGATCACTCGTCAGTGCCCGGATCGTAGACATCCGGGTTCGGCGCACCCTCTGCGTCGACGACTGCGAGCGCGCCGCGGCGCCCGGCACGCGTGAGTGCGTGATCGACGACCTTGATCGGCCCAGGCACCACCAGTTCCATTTCTCCGACGGTCGCCGTCCCTGGGGCAACGGCCGTGGTCTCGACGTACCTCCCGGGCGGCGATAGGAGGTCACCGTCGCGGTACAGCCGCGACCAGACGTTGCCGATCGGGTGCCACGAGCTGGACAAGTTCGGTCCGCCGTTCACGAAGAACACGCGAACGGTCTCGCCAACCTCGGCGCCGATGGAGCCGAGCCGGTCTTTCGTGAAGCCATGGTGTTCACCGTTGAACACGACGTACGTCGGGTCCTCTGCGAGCATCGCACGCTGATCGAAGGCGTGGTGGCCCTTCTCGCCGAGGTCGCCCTCGGTGTACAGCTCGTGTTGCCCGAGGTAAATCTCGCGGTCGACCGTGGGCAGTCCCTCCTCGGGCTCGACGAGGATCGCACCGAACATCCCGGAGCTGACGTGGCGGTCCATCGCCGGCACCGCGCAGTGGTAGGTGAACAGACCGGGGTACTCCGCGCGGAAACTGAGTTCCGCCGCGTCGTCACCGGGCACCAGCGTCGTGTCGACGGCACCGCCGCCGGGACCGTACACGGCGTGGAAGTCCACGTTGTGGATGTCGCTGTTGTCGTCGGCCGGCACCTCGAACCGGAGGTTCACGGTGTCGCCCCGCCGGACGCGGACCATCGGCCCGGGGACCTGCCCCTCGAAGGTCATGTAATGGAACGTCACGCCAGGCTCGATCTCCGCGACCAGCTCTTTCGTCCGGAGCGTGATGTCGTGTTCGCGCGGTTCGTCCCAGTCGACGGGCGCAGGCACGTCGGTCGGGTCGGCCGCGATCCGGTCGATGTCGACGTCGCGTGCGGGATCGAGTTCCGGTGTTACGTCCGAGGTCGTTTCGGCGGCGGGTGCCGGCTCAGCGTTCACGGGTGCGCCGATACACCCGGCAACGGCGCCGACCGCTCCGATCCCGAGGGCTGCAACCATCTTTCGCCTGCTGACGTCTTGTGACATGATATGTCTCTATCCCATCCGAGGCACCCTAGTGACATATACAACAGATACTGTTCTCTAATACCGGGGGAAAGCTGCCTCTCTCCCCCAATATGGGGGATTTTAAATACGTCATGAGAGATAGGCGAACCCCGGCGCGTCACCGGTGCAGTACCTGGGAGTTCAACCATCAGAAGAGACGTCGTGTCATCCAAAGGATTCAGACGCACACGTTCGTTTAGAGTCGGATCCGCTTGTGTTCCGATCCGAAAGCGGACATCGCGGGATTCGACAGTCTCGCGGACGTCAGAACGGTGGGTTCGGCTCCTCCGAGACTGTCGGGTCATCGCCGGGGGATTCAGCCTTCCCGATCAGTACCCTGAACTCGCCGGGATCGCGCTTTCGGTACTCCCAGTAGAACTCCGGGCCGGCTTCAGCCTCGAACTGGTGGTATAGCGGCTTCGGGTCGTGGTCGTTCACGAGGGTAAATCCCTCTCCGTCGTCGAGGTCCGCGTACGCCTCGAAGATTTCCTCGTGCCGCTGAGCGGGTGGAAGGTCGCGGACGTCGAGCTCCGCCGTACGCTCCGGTATCTCGTCGGACGCTTCCGCGGATACCACGTCGTTATCAGACGTCGCGGACGTGGGATCCTCTCCATCAGATGCGGAGTCGCTTCGTTCAGCCTTCGTGATCTGTACCCGACATCGACCGGGCTCTTTTTCCACTACCTCCCAGTCGAACGCGTCAGCATACTGCTCCCGAAACTCGCGATGGAGCGGCCGCGGCTCGTGCGGAGCGATGAGTTCCATCGTATCGCCCTCGCGTATCATGCCGTACCGGTGGTGGATCGTCGGGTGGCGATCCGGCTTCGGAATCTCCCGGACATCGTATCGCGTTACCACGCCCTCGTCGTCGGCTGTCGAGGCGTCGGTTTTCACGATGTTAACGCGCCATTCGTCCGACCCGCGACTTACGTACTCCCAGTCGATGACATCGCCGTGCATCGATCGGAGTTCGTAATAGAGTGGCTTCGGGTCGTGGTCGTTCACCAGTAGGAACCCCTCATCCGGTTCCAAGCGATCGAACGTTTCGAGCAGCACCTCGTGCCGCCGCTGCGGTATCAGGTCACGTACGTCGAACGTCCCCAACTCATCCTCACCGAGTGGTCCGTGTTTGGAGACCCGGACTTCACGTGGTTCTGCGTCAGGATCCGTGTGGTCCCAATCGAGGGCATACTCCCGCTCGATCTGATACTGGATCAGATGAGCGTCGATATCTCGATCAGCGATAACGAGAACTTCGGCATCTGCCTCGATCTTGGCGAGCGCGTCGTCGATCCGGTCTTGAAACTCGTGAGACGGGGTATCCCGCAAGTCGATTTCAGTAACCATCTCTCGAATCGAGAACGATTCCGAAGAGGGATGTTCCTTCAGCCGAACCCGTTCGGGGTATCACCCATCAGCGCAACTGCCAACCGGGCGATGTCACAACAGATGTGAGACGATCATACACAACTGGGTGAGTCACCGTATCGTTTCACTCTGAGAAGCACCTCTCCCGCGTGGCCGAGCGTCCGCCGCGGCGGCCACCGGTATTTAGGCACCTCGCGGCCTATCGGCTCCCGATGTCGGGATACGCGAAGTACGTCGACGGGCTCGTTCACGAACCGACGCAGACCGAAGGGGACGGCGTCGACCTGACGGTCGCCGAGATACACGAGGTCACCGGCCCGGGGCGGGTCGACTTCGGCGGCGGCGAGCTCGAGGCCGCCGCCGCCGAGCCCCACGAACGCGAGAAGCGGTCCCCGGACGACGAGTACGGGTGGTGGTTGCTCGACCCGGGCACGTACCTCGTCGAGTACAACGAGTCGATCGCCGGAGACGACCTGCGGCTCACCGTCCAGACGCGGGACGCCCTGTTGGAGCGGGGGGCCTTCCACCCCACGCTCCGCGTCGCGTCGCTCCCGCGGGTTCCGCTGTCGGTCGGCGGCGCCGGGATCCGTATCAAAGAGAACGCCCGGATATCGACCGTCGTCGACGCCGACCCGGCGTGAGCCGACCGCACCGGCGGCCCGGTTTGCCTCGCGTCGCCGTCAGGATTTAATCCGCCGCGTCCTCGGAGTAAGCCATGGACTCGCACGCCGGATTCCACTCGCTCCGCGAGGAGACCGCCGCGTCGATTCCGGTGCGCGGCGACCTGCCCCCGTGGCTCCGGGGGAGTCTGATCCGGAACGGTCCGGGGGCGTTCTCGTTCCCGGACGGGAGCGACGTCGACCACTGGTTCGACGGGCTGGCATTGCTGTACCGCTTCACCTTCGACCCGGGAGACGGCGCCGGCGCGGTGACGGGCGGCGACGGCGACGCGCTCCACTACCGCAACCGCTTCCTCCGCACCGACGCGTACGAGGCGGCGGCGAGCGGCGAGTTCGAGGGCGGGTTCGCCACCGGCGAGACGACGCTCCGCTCGCGGCTGGCGACGTTCCTCGCCGCTCCGTACGACAACGCCAACATCGTCGCCGAGCGGGTCGGCGGCGAGTACGTCGCGCTGACGGAGTCGCCCCGCGGCGTCGGGTTCGACCCGAACACGCTCGCGACGACGGGTCACGTCGACCGCAAGGGCGACGCCCCGACCGGCCAGCTGTCGTGTGCCCACTTCAAGCGCGACCCGGCGACGGGCGCGCTCGTCACCGTCGACACCGAGTTCGGGCGCACGAGCCGGTACCACGTCACCGCGTGGAATCGAGACGGAGACCGGCGCCACGTCGGCAGCGTCGAGACCGACCGGCCGGCGTATATGCACAGCTTCGCGCTCACGCCGCGGTACGTCGTGTTGACGGAGTTCCCGCTCCGGCTCGACCCGCGCCGGTTCCTGAAGCCGGGGCGGCAGCCGCCGTTCATCGAGCAGTTCGAGTGGGAGCCCGAGCGCGGGACCCGGATCGTCGTGCTGGACCGAACGACGGGCGACGTCGTCGCGGAGCCGACCGCGGACCCCTTCTTCGGCTTCCACCACGTCAACGCCTTTGAACGCGAGGGCGGGACCGAGGTCGTCTTCGACCTCGAGACGGTCCCGGACGCGACCGCGATCGACTCGCTGTACTTGGAGAACGTCCGCGCCGGCGAGATGGGAACCATGGCCGGCCGGATCGAGCGGTTCACCGTGGACCTCGGGACGGTGACCGGCGCGGGGCGGTACGGTCGTCGTGCCGACGTGGCCGTTTCTCGCGAAACGCTGTCCGACGCCGGTAGCGCGCTGCCGACGAGTTCGCCCGCGCGGTGGTGTCGCGAGCACCGGTATATCTACGCGATGGGCATGGATACCCCGGTCACCGAGTGGGCGCGACGTGTGGTGAAGCTCGACGTCGAAACCGGGACCGTGCGGACCTTCGACGAGGGCGGCGACTACTTCGGCGAGCCGATATTCGTCCCGGCCCCCGACGGCGAGAGTGAGGACGCCGGCGTCGTGCTGACGGTCGCGCTCGACGTCGACGCCGGCCGGTCGCGCGTGCTCGTTCTCGACGGCGAGACATTCGCCGAGCGCGCCCGGGCGACGCTGCCGCACCCGGTCCCGTTCGACTTCCACGGTCGGTACTTCCCGGAGCTCCGGGCGGCGTCTGGCGGGTAGCACGCGGCCGTCAAACCCTACCTGACTCCCGGGGGTTCGCCCTGCCGGAGCGACCAGCGTTTTCACCCGGCCACCCGTACTCGACGTATGACTCGCACGGCAGTCGTCGCCGGCGTCGGTTCCGGGCTCGGAGCGTCGCTCGCGCGGAAGTTCGCGTCCGAGGGGTGTCGCGTGGCCCTGTTCGCACGCTCGACGGAGTACATCGAGGAGCTCGCGGCCGACCTCCCCGACCCCGGCGAGGGGCTCGCGGTCACGGTCGACCTGACCGACGTCGAGGCGATCCGGGAGGGATTCGACGTGGTTCGGGAGGCGTTCGGTCCGGTCGACGTCCTCGTCAACCACGCGAGCGCCGCGTCGTGGACCGGACTCATGGACACGAGCGTCGCGGAGTTCGAGGAGTCGTGGGCCGTCAACGGGCGCGGCGCGTTCGTCTGCTCGCAGGAGGCCGTCGACGACATGCTCGGGAACGGCGGCGGCACGGTGATCTTCACCGGCGCGACCTCCGCGGTGCGCAGCCGCGGCGGGGCGATCGGGTTCACGGCCGCGAAGTTCGCGGCCCGCGGGATGGCGATGGACATCGCGCAGGAGTTCGGCGGCGAGGGCGTCCACGCCGCCCACGTCGTCATCGACGGGCAGATCGACTCGCCGGGCGCCCGGGAGCGCCAGCCCGACCGCGAGCCCGAGTCGTTCCTCGACCCCGACGAGATGGCCGAGACGTACTGGCACCTCGTCGATCGGGACGACGTGGGGACGCAGCCGTTCGAGGTTCACGTCACGAACGGGCCGAACCCCTCGGAGTTCATCTGAGGGTGCGTCTCGGGAACGCTGCTCGGGAGAGGGGCCGGCGTCGAGACGACGACCGACTCCCGATCGGTCGGGCGAGCGCTCACCGGACCGGAGCATGCGCTCTCCTCACTCACGCCGGAACCGTCGCGTGTCGGTTCCGCTTATATATTGGCCCAGCCAGATCTCCCTGACGCAGAAATCGAGCGCGTCTAGACACTCTCGATGGAGGTTGCGCGCAAAAGGAGGCTCCGGAGCCGTTCAGTCCGATTATTGATGACCGTTCGGTTCGACTCTCGGTGACCGTTCAGTTCGTCTCGGCGGTGTCAGTGTTTCCGCTGCCGTGTCGATAACGGGTCCCGATCGGTGAGGACTGGGTCACGCATGTCGGGCCCGGAGATGTGACTGACGCCGACGACCAGCGAGACGGTCATGAGCGCTAACAGCCCCGCCACGGCGAGGAAGAATCCCGTCACGCCGATGCTGACGAGGAGCGGTGCCCCCAGTAGCTCGCCGCCGATCGCGGCGAGGATCGCGAGTACCGCGAGTCCGAGCGTTCGATTTTGAGATTTCGTTGTCATGTGTATCACTTGGGCCCGGACGGAGTTAACTCTCATCCGACACCTGCCGTTATGTCTCATACTGCCACACCTCTCGGTTACGGGCTCTCGTGTCGACTCCTCTCGCTCGGACCATCGGTAGGTGATGGATCGGAACAGGTTCGGTGCGGAGTCGGGAAGCGACTTCCCGCGAGGTTCGCGACGGACCCTCCGCGAAGGCGGTCTGCGAGGCGGTCGCGGCGCTCAACTAGCCGTCGACGACGCTCAGTCGATCTGAACGAGGTACCATCCGAAAAGCAGCGGCGAGACGAGCAGCGCGATCGGGACCGCGATCCAGACCTGTCCCGCGAAGACGTTGTACTGACCAATCGTGACCGACACCGGCGTGCCCTCGACGTACCCGACGACGAACTCGAATCCGACGGTGAGCACCGTCCAGAGAACTCCGACACCGACGAGCTCGGCCAGTCCGTACTCGATCGGCGTCCACGAGAAGTAGGCCAGCGAGACGAGGAGTATCGCGGCGACCAGGAGCGCCGTACTCACCACGTGTCCGGGGTAGTCGCCGAGACGGGGAATGAGAACGACCTCTCGAATCCCGCCGTTGACGACGGCGATAACGGCCATCACCACCCAGACGCCCAGCGGGTACAGAAACACGTGCGGTCGGACCGCTCCCAGCGTGATCACGAGTCCCATTCCCGTACGTCCGTCGTGCGACAGCAAAGCTATGCAGGGAGGTTCCCCGAAGATAAGACCGCCCGAGATCACACCGCGACGCGACAGACCACGTCTCTCGGTCGGCGACCGCTCGGACTCTCCGCCCGAAGCGATCGGAACTCCGAACGCCGGCGAGCGCGTCTAGCACCAGCCTTTTCAGTATCCTTCACATAAGTTAATCATGGATGTCGAAACGGCCTTGACCGACGTCTGTGACCACCAGTACCCCGTCGCGTTCGACACCGTCGTCGAGGAGTGCGACGGGGGGGTCGTCGAGTTCGCGAACGGCGAGTCGATGCCGGTGGCGGATATCCTCGACGTCGTTGACGACGAGCCCGACGCCTTCAGGTCGGAAGCCGAACTGGAGAAGTTCGTCACCTCGCTGCTCCCCGAAGACGCGGTCGGGAGAAAGGGATACGACGACCGCGGGAGCGCCGCTTCAGAGTCGGACGCGACCTCGTTCTGACCGGTCCGAGACGACGACGCGGCCGATTTTCCGCACCCCTTCGGCCGTGACCGCTCCGACGAAGACGCGCCGGGACCGGCGAACGTCGCCGCCTCCAGCGCGTTCGCGAGGCGGCCGGAGTCTGCGTGCAATTCCTTGCCGGCGAGAATCACGATTGCTGCCTTTGCCATCGTGCTCATTTATAAATAGAGTTTATACGAATCCTACCCGCTGATGTGTCCTCGTGATACCGAATCGGGATGTGGTGGCAGACTACCTGCCGCCGGATGCCTCACGGGTCGCCGGGAGCCTCGTCACGACGGTCCGATCGCGTCCCGGAGGGCGCGCTGTGCCTGGTAGAGCGTGTACGCGACGGAGAGGCCGACGAGGACGACGGCCGCCCCGGCGGCGGCGAGCACCGGGCCGGACGCCGGGGGCTTCAGATCGTCGCCGCTCCCGCAGTTCCCGCAGCCGTCCTCGCCGCAGTTCCCGCAGCCGGGGAGGTCCGAGTCGGCGTCGTCATCGGTCGCGTTCCGCTCGCCCGGCGCCGTCGAGCCGGCGGTGTCGGGCGCGTCGAGGCCTCTCGGACTCGGGGGATCAGACTGATCGCCGACCGCGGATTCGGCGGCCTCCGCGCGAGCATCCGCCGACAGCGTCTCATCCGCGACTCCCGAGGCGTCGACCCGATCGGTGGCCACGTCGACCGAGTCGTCCGTCTCCGCCACCGATCCACCGGACTCGTCGAACAGGTGCGGCGCGTGCGAGCGGAGCGCCTCCAGCCCCGCCTCGATCTCCTCGCGGTCCTCGTGGCCGACCGCGAACTCGGCGAGGTCGTCGGCCATGGCTCGCGCGCGCTCCGGGCGATCCGTCTCCACGTAGCTCCGGGCCGCGTCGAACATCGCCCGGCCGAGCCAGTGTTCGAACACCGGGTTGTCGTACCGCCGTTCGAGCACCTCGAGGCGTTCGAGCTTCGCCTCGCCCGCCTCCACGTCGCCGTCGAAGAAGGAGGCCCGCGCGGAGAAGAACGTCGCCACCGCCGCCCACGTCGCGCTCGACGGGGTCGAGAGCCGCTCGTGGTGGTCGACGGTCTCGCCGGCCCAGTGTTCGACTCGGGCGACATCCGCCGCCTCGAAGCCGGCGCGCGCGGCGTTCGCCGTCGCGACCGGGAGCCAGCGGACGATCGACTCCTCCTGTGCCGGGTACCGGTCGGCGAGCGCCTCGATCCGACCGATCCGCGCCTCGATCGCCTCCGCGTCCGTCCGCTCTGCGTCCGCGTTCGTGCGCCCGGCAAGGACGCCGGCCAGCCCCGCGGCGACCTCCCCGTCCGGGTGGGCCCGGAACAGCTCCTCGGCGCGGGTGACGCGGTCGCTTCGCTCTTCGTGTTCGGTCGAAGCCGTTTCGGGGTCCGCGTCGTCGCTTCCGAGGATCGCGTCGTCGCTTCCGAGGACCGCGTCGGCGTCGCCGCCTTCGCGGTCCGCGTCGAGATCGCGGTCCGCGTCGAGATATAGCTCGGCGTGGGCGTAGGCTCGCAGCAGCGAGGCGGCGACGTCGGGCTCGGAGTGGGCGTCGTACACCGCTTCGAGCCGGTCCAGCAGCGGTCCGATCCGGTCGCGGCGACCGCCCTTCCCGTTCGCGTGGATCGTCTCGGCGGTCGCCCGGGCCAGCGGCGCCGCGATCGCCGGCTCCGGGCGGCGACCGTACAGCTCCTCGATCCGCTCCCGGTACTCCTCGATCCGTTCGGGGTCGATCGCGGTCTCGTAGACGTCGTCGCGGCCCCGCACGCTCGTCGCGTTCGCGAGGGCGTTCGCGAGGTGGACGCCGACGTCGCCGTCGTCCGCGGCGCGGCGCAGCCGGTCCAGCCGCGCGATCATCTCCGCCTCCGCGTCGAACTCGCCGCGGTCGCCGTACGCGTCGGCGAGCGCGACGAGCGCGTCGGTAAACTGCGCGCGGTCGTCCGCCTCCATCTCGCCCGGCACCGCCGCGTCGAACGCCTCGACGCGCCGTTCGAGCTCGCCGACCGAGCGCGTGTCGCTAGATACCATATGTGTTGGTTCGAGGTTGGGACGGACCGACGTAAACGCTCGCCTTCGAGGCGCTCTCCGCTTCGCGTGGCGGGACGACCGCGGGCCAGATGCGTTCTGCCCGCGGAAGCCACCCCAGAGACGGCTTGTGGGGCAAAGATTCGCGCCGTTCGTTTCCATAATTTTTATTTTTCGTTTGGCGCAGGGTCTATCCGGACATGTCATCCAAACAGCCCTCCACGGCCCTCACGTCGCGGCAGCAGCTCGCCGTCGTCGTGGTGGCCGCGGCGGTGGTCGGCGCCGTGCTCGCCCCCAGCGTGTACGCGGCGACCAACGACCCGGACGATACGGTCGCAGTCGTCGAGATCGAAGGCCCCGTCACTTCGACCCTCGCAGACGACGTCGAGAGCGAACTCGCGGACATCCGCGCCAACGACTCCGTCGGTGCGGTCGTCCTCAAAATGGACACCCCGGGGGGTGCCCCCGTCGCCTCCGAGCGGATGTACAAGGCGGTCCAGCGGACGAGCGAACAGATGACCGTGATCGCCAGCGTGCAGTCGATGAGCGCCTCCGGCGGCTACTACGCCATGGCGCCCGCGGACGAGATCTACGTGCTGCCGACCTCGACGGTCGGCAGCATCGGCTTGAACGCGCCCGCGCCGCGGACGAATTCGCCCACTCTGGGCCCGAGCGGCCCCGACAAGCGGGGCAGCAACGAGATCCAGGCGTGGGCCGAACAGCAGACGCTCGCGGACACCTTCATCGACGCGATGATGGCCGAGCGCGGCGACGAGTTCGAGATGCCGCGCGAGGAGGTCGCGAAGGCGGACGTCTACCTCGGCACCGAGGCGGTCCAGAACGGCTACGCCGACGAGATCGGCTCGCTCAACGAGGCGATCCACGCCGCCGCGACCGAGGAGGAACTCGGCGAGTATCACGTCGACACCCGGGAAACTGGACCCGACATCGGCTTCCCGATCCTGCTCCGCACCGACACGCAGGTCGTCGCGGTGTACGCGAACGACCCCGGCTACGGCGAGGTCGAGCCGATGGGGCTCACGTACGTCCACCTCGAAGCCGTCCCGCACGTCGACACCGTCGAGCGCTTCTCCGAGAGCGACCTCGCCGTCGACCGCGGCGGGGCGGCGGCCGGCGCCGGGACGACGGGGAACGAGACGGCGCGGCTCGACGGGGGTGTCGGCGCGTGAACCAGCTCGGCACGCTGGCGGTCGCCTTCGTCGTGACGCTGGCGGCGATCACCGGCGGCGCGGCGCTCACGGGCTTCGTGACCGCCGACGGCGCCGCCCCCGCGCCCGAGATCCAGAACGAGCACTACGTCGACGGCGACGCGGTCGCGAACGACACGCCGGGGCAAGCGACCGTCGAGATGGAGGCCGCGACGCGGTCCCAGACGGTGCTCGTCGACCCCGGTGTCGAGCCGACCGG
>ENA-ORCR01000893-ORCR01000893.1-marine-metagenome-genome-assembly--contig:-NODE-893-length-10780-cov-3.033729_pt1 | contig 10780 bp, 11 predicted proteins | sample MGYA00237782_ERZ508514 | MGnify/ENA primary metagenome ERZ508514 (study PRJEB26185, sample SAMN06268960) | marine metagenome | isolation source: Eden Landing Ponds, San Francisco, CA, USA | place...
CGGTCGGCCGCGAGTACACCGAGCAGACGTTCGACGCGTTCGGGTCCGGCACGCGGACCTTCGAGGACGTCGTGATTCAGTACGACGCCGACGCCGACGCGAACGACTCGACGGATCCGGACGAGTTCGACTTCGACATCGTCGTTCGCCGTGCTGAGCCGTTATGACTCGCCGGTTTGATGAGTACTCCCGAGTCGATACGCTCGGGAGTGGAGACCAGCGACCGACAACCTGGGCGATTGCCCGAGGGATATCTAGGTCGGTCCCACCAGCACGCCTCAGTCAGCGTGACATCTTTTTGCGCCTGTTCGACTCTCCTCACGCATACACTTGCGACACTAACAACCACGAGATCAAATATTCCGGTTTCACCGCCTCTCGCGGCGGGTGTGACTGTTTGACATACTCAACAGTACACACAAAGTATTTATAAGAACCGTTGTATGTTTCTAGTGCCCCTATCCCCGAACGCGGCAGAAGCAAGTAATTCATGACACATTTCACCCGTCTTACAACGCGATGGCAGTACGAGACGGCAGTGTCAGGGACAAAGCTGCTGGCGCACTCGGATGCAGACACGACAACAAACAATGACAAACGAAAATAATACACGCACGAAGGCCAACGCGGTCTTCTTCAGCGTTCTCATGGTCATTTCCATGGTTGCTGTCGGCTTCGCTGCTGCACCTGCAGCAGCTATTACCGGCGGTGACATCACTTTTAATGACCAGAAGATCGATGCGAGTGATAATGTACAGGCAAGCGTAGGTAGTTTAAGCGGCGGTGAAAATGTCACCGTTGTTGTTACGTACAACGACGACGGAGACACCGTCATCGCTGGGCTGAACGAATCAGTCAACACCACTAGTGTTGGGACGGATATTTCCGTTAACCTTGCTGACACAGGTGCCGTCCCCGGTGACCACACAGCACACCTGTTTAATGTGAGTACCTTCAACGGTACTGGCTTGGAACAAGGAGACACTGTGAGCGACTCTCAGGCAGGTGCTGCTATTGATTCCGATTCCGCTTTCATCGCGTCTGACTCCTCCACACGGACTGCAGGCGACGATGTTGCCTACAACGGAACCAACGTCTATCAGGGTGAGGACGGCCTGACCTTTGTTGACGACGACGGTTCCACGGTTGACGTCGGAGCACTGGAAGGTACTGCGGGTAACCGTGAGGGTACGCCGCTGAGCCTGCCCATCGGTCAGAATGCAGATACTGGCCGCTACGCGGAGAACGGAAACAACTACGCGAATGACGCCTTCTCGGTCGTCGTCCGTGAGCCGTCGATTGACACGGCAGAGGTCCAGCTGAACGGTCAGGACCTCAGCACGGTCGGTCCGTCCAACGCCAACAATCTCGATATTGTTGCTGAGTGGAACTTCGCCGAAGCCGAGAACGTCTCCCTTACCGTTGAGGATCCGAGCGGCACCGACATTACTGGCGAGGTCGTTGGTGACTCGACCCTCTCCGGCGGTGATGCGAGCACTACTCTCGAACTCGGCAGCGAGGACGCCGGTGAATACACCGTCATCTTCGAAGGGTCTGATGATCTTGACCATGACGCTGTCGTACAGGAGTACACGATTGAGCTGACCACTGACGACACGCTCTCGGTCACGACTGCCGCCGGCACGGTTACGCAGGGGTCCAACCTCCAATACACCGTGAACGGTGGTACAAACGGTCAGTACCACCTGGTCACTATTGACTCGGACAACTTCCGGAGCAACTCGATCAGCAGTGTCTTCCGTAACGTTGGAGACACGACCGACACAGGCTTCGCGACCGCTTCGAGCACCGTGTCTGATCCCGCGAATGCAGAGTACGCATACGCGGTTGTGGAAATCGATGGTACCTCAGGTGTCGGTTCGATTAGAACCAGTAGCCTTGACGATACCTCTGTCACGCTAGATGTGTACGCTCAGCAGGGTAGTGACTCCTTCACTAGCGTTCCTGCAAATACAGAGGATGACACAGACTTCACCGTCGAACAAGGTGAGATCACCATCGGCAGCCCGACTGGTGAATACACCATCGGCTCCGAAGCTGATATCAACGGTACCGCAACGAGCGCCGACGCAGTCGACGTCTACGTCCGCGACAACAACCGCTGGGAGCTCCTCGAGGCAGGCATCCCGGTCGATTCTGCCGATGAGTACGAGCGGGAAGATGTCACGCTGAGTAACACCGGTAACGCCGGTGCATCGCTCCTCGGACAGGCAGGTTCGTACCGCTACGGCGTCGTTGACGAGAGCGAATCCAACGGGTCCGCCAGCCTGACTACGACTGAATTCAGCCGTGCGTCGAGCACGTCGCAGACGATTCAGGTCGTCGAGGGTGACCTCAACGCGCAGCTCGAAACGATCAACGGCCAGATCAACTACGACATCGACAACCAGGCTGACCTCACCGGCGTCGCCGAGGGTCAGTCCAGCATCGCTGTCGTCTTCGTCGACCGTCGTGGTAACGTCGCCGTCGAGAAGATCGACGTCGATAGCGACGGTACGATCGATGAAGAAGACTACTCCATCCCGACCCGTAGTGGTGGCGTTCAGCTATCCGAGGGTACGGTGACGGCGCACTTCATCTCGCAGAGCCGTGACAACACGATCGGTGATGGTGAACTGCCCGCCGGTAACGCTGCCACTATTGACGGCCTTGTCAATTGGGTTGACAACAACGTCAGTAGTTCCAATCTCAACGCGCAGCAGGTCCGCCAGCGGATTGTCGGCCAGACGACTGACGACACCGCGAGCGACGACCTGATGGTTACTCAGTCGTTCCGCTACTCTGAGAGCCAGACGACGATCAACTCGGTCTACCCCGAAGAGGCTCAGGCTCAGGGCGTTAATCCGGTCGCAACCGGTGAAACGATGGTTATCTCTGGTGCGACTAACCTCCGTCCGGACGACAACTCGATTACGGTTGAAGTCCTGAACCAGGATGGCGAGTCGCTCGGAATCTCGAGCACCGACCAGTGGGGAACTGACGGCCAGTGGAACGCCACGTTCGACACGTCCGATCTCGAGCCCGGTACGTACGTTGTCGAATCCGACGACAGTACGAACACGGACCGCGCCGAGATCGAGATCGTCGAAGAGCGTCAGCAGCCCGACGACGGTGATGACGGCGCTGACGACGGTGACGACGGCACCGACGGTGACGACGGCACCGACGGCACCGACGGTGACGACGGCACCGACGGTGACGACGGCACCGACGGTGACGACGGCACCGACGGCACCGACGGCGAAGACGGCACCGACGGTGAAGACGGCGGCGACGGCGGCACCGACGACAGCACGCCCGGATTCGGCGCGCTCGTCGCTCTGGTCGCCCTCATCGCCGCTGCGCTGCTCGCGACCCGTCGCGACAACTAACTCCGACTAACCACCGAACGGAACTTCCGTTCGGCCCTTCGCGGTTCGCGGCCTCATTTTTTGCACCCGGCGTGACGCTTCGAGAGCGATGCGGCTCCTGACTCCTGCGCTTGAGTCTCACTCGTTAACAGTGTGATCGTCTCAGTATCCGATCGGTCTTGATACCTGGTCAGCCACCCGCTGTGACAGAAAGTATTTACCCGGCACAGCGGTAGGCCCGAGTATCCACATGCACACACGTATCGGCGTCGTCGTGACAATTCTCCTCGTTAGCGTCGCCGCGCCGTTCGCTGCTCCAGCGGCGGCGCAGTCGGGGTCTGCGATCGGTTTTGGCAACGCCGAAACCACGACAACGCAGGGCGATATCGCGACGATCGAACTTCAACTGCGCAACACAGATCAGGCAATATTTCGTGTCCTTTCCGCAGATCAACAGTATCGGGCAGCCGTGAGAGTGGAAGACAGCGACGGTGACGGCACCGTCCACGTCCGTTTTAACACTTTCCGGGGTCTCGGGAACGATGACGCGACCAGATTTACGACTGTTGACGGCGACGACAACGCCAGACTCATCGCCGAGTCGAGCGATCAATCGGGAGCAGTGCTCGACACCGGCCGATATAATCTGATCGCCTCGACGGCGACAACGAGCGTTGCAGCCGTGCTCTATCTTGAGGATCCGGGCAAAATAGGGAGCAACACTAGTGTCGTCGCACCCGAGACGCCGCTCTCGGAGCCCAGCACAGCCGTGAACGAGTCTACGGAGGAGCCTACCGGGGATTCCAAAGCTGACTCGTCGTCGGCTGGCACTCAGGTTCCTACTGCGGCCGCTGGGGATCATGTCCGGACGCGGTTTTCGGTCGGCGGTCTCGGCGGTGCTGTTGAGCCGTCACCGCCTGCACGTAACCTGGTTTTCCCCACAGATAGCTCCCCGAGTGCCAGCACAACTCATACGATGCAGGTCTCACCCAACCGGACGATTGCCATGCGCTCGTTGACGATCGACTACGGTGCCGATGCGAGCGCTTCGCCAGCGATGGTCTACCGGCTCACCAGCAGTGACATCGACACGCTCGGAGTCGATGAGACCGGTGACGGCTACGTTGACCGGTCCGCGAAGATCGCTGTCCAGAATATCCGGACGGGTACCGACGGTCGAGTCACACTCACCTTTGACCGTCCGATTACTGTCCCAGAAAATGACAGCCTCCTTGCGGTCTATGAGGTCCGGAATCCCCGTACGCTCGGATCGCAAGACGTTGCGGCCACGCTAACTGGGGAGACAGCGACCTACCGCGAGTCGGGGACGGTCCTGTACGGACCTGCCGGCCAGGGAACGCTCGGTTACGGTGTCGATCTCCGGCTTGAATCTAACACGGATAAATCGTCGCCAACGGCTCCGCTGTCGGCGCTTGATGTCTCATATGATACCGACGCGAACGAACTCGTCGCGGATACAGACACGTCGGCACTCGCGACGGGGGAGTACGCGGTTCGACTTCACACCGAGAAATCTGCGCCCGCAGACCTCCCGCAGGTTGACCTAACAGAGCAGTTCAAAGTTGTCGAGCCCAATGCTGAGGTCACAGAGCACTCTATTGGCGACACCACACAGCTTTCCGTTACTGCGAGCACAAACCTCGCGCCAGAAAACACGGTCATCATTCGTGTCGACGCTCAGGAGGCAGGTGGTGGCATCAGCCAAATACAGAACTGCGTGGCAACGGTTCAACCCGGCGGGTCCATCAGCTGTGAATTCGACCTTTCTGAATCTGGATCTGATCTCGATATCGACGTTTCAATCAGCCAAAATGACACGATAATCGCCGGACCAACCCGAGTGAAATAAGACGCGAGCACGGACCCTACCATCGACGTGCTTGTGGTCTCTCTCCGCGCTTCACCGCAGTTGCCAAACGATTGGAACCAGCCATCAACATTCTGTGAGTCTCGGTCTGTATCGTGGGCTCATCGCTGAATATTCTCGCAGATTACGACGAGATCGACGAACAGCCGAATGACGAACCGGTCCGGCATGTTCTCACGGCCGTCGACTGGCATAAGACCGAATATTGTTTGCCAATCAACTCCGTTGCTCGAAGGCTGACGCTCATCTGACCGTTGTCGGTGAGGACGATTTTTTGCCCTCCAGGGTAGACCACTTCCGGCCTCTGCGTGTGGTTTCTAGCTCTTCGAGGTCATCGCGCTGTTCCACGTCAGGCCAGTCGTCAAGCAGTTCCTGAGTGGTCGATACATCGTGATAGCCGGTCGCGCCACCGCTGACTTCCGTGGCCATGATCAGGACCCCGCGAGTGGTGACTGGGTGATCCCACCGGAGAGCACACGATGAACCGCTCGAAGGTCAACTCGTCGTCACTGGCGATCGTGCCGGACTCGCCGTTAGTCGACGGCTCGGGCGCTGGCTTGTTCCCAGTAATCGGGTCGACGGCGTGCTCGGTAGTTTCAACTGTCAAGGGGGCGTCGCTGCCGTCGAGGTCGACGCGCACGTTCCGGGTGTGGTGACGCGTTTCGGTTCAAGCGACGTCTCGTATCGCATGGCGACATCGTTCGCACTTTTGACTGTTCGCGTTTCGGCACTGTCGGGTGACAGCGTGGTAGGGGCAACGCGCCGATGTCGGGGACCGCCGCTTGCCGATCGTGCCCATGCGCCAGTCGTGGCCGCGGTGACTCTCATGGCCAGATGAAGCATGCCATGGACAGTGTTATCGCGGTCTGTACTGTTTCGAAACGCAGAATTGAATCTCATCTTTTCGACTGGCTTCTCTGATCACTAGTATACCTTACTGCACACGACATCACAGGAAAAACACGCGAATCTCTTCCGAAATCCACATCTTACTCATATCAAATAGATTTTTTATGCTTCTCTTACTCAAATACGAACGTATTCATCAAACGCGTTGACCCTGTTGGAGAAGTGTGAGATTGTATTCTCGCCTAGATCAACAATACTCGTGTCGGTGGACGTTGCTCAACTCCACCCTAAATCCAGTGACCCAGTACGTAAACTGCACCAACGATAACAGTTCCACCGAACGCTTCACGGGTCCGGATCGGAACAAGAGCCGGAGCCGACGATGCCTCCTCAGTTGGAGGACGTTCGTCACCTGATGTCGTGTCACTACTCACATTATTCTCGTCCATAGACGTTTCATCGCTATCGACAGATAATGACTCGCCATCGGATTCAGTATCTAAACTACTAGAGGGGTCGTCTGGTTCGCTTTCGTTGGCTGCTTGCTGAGCAGGGACTGACGGTGTGATTGTGCGTACTTCCTGTCTGTGACCGTATTCGATGAGAAGCCTAACCACCGTCTCTCCGGGGACTGCTCTGAGCGTTTGGTCGAACTCAACAGCGGTCGTCGGCGTTCCTGCCTCGTATACGCGAGCGAGGTCAAGTCGCTCGCCCGATCGCCTGTTAATGGCCTCTACTGTCACACGATCGATTTCTGCTTCGGAAATACTTCCAGCGAGCCGGACGGTGTTCGCCGTTTCGTTCGTTGTATTCTCCGTGATGATAACCTTTGGCTCCGGGTCGTATTCGACCGAGAACGTCTGGGTTCGAACATTCCCGGCGGCGTCTTCAGCGACGAGCTGAAACTCATTATCGTCATTCTCGTCGTACAAGTCGACAGTTGTATCGATTTCGTAGGTGAGCCTGTTTGGGTCTGGTTTGTCGTCACTACTGAGCAACAGCACTTGTGACGCGTTGTTACTAGTACGGTTGAGTGCTACTCTGTTGAGTTTCGTTTCGTCTCGAACCGTCCCGCGTATCCGCACTGAGTTAGTGTAACTGCTGTTTGGGCTGTCCAGATTAAGAGTCGGGTCAGTGGCGTCGTCAACAATCAATCGAAACGTGTCCGTGTTTGTTCTCCCGTTCGTATCGGTGTACTCAGCAACGATTTCATTTGTGCCGATACCGAGGAGCAGATCCTGTGAGAACGAGTTACCGGGATTCCGGATTTGATAGATATTACGATTCACTCGGGTGCTGTTGTTCTCTTCTGGGATGTGCGTCCGTTCAATTCGAATCCGCTCAACCGTCGATACCGTGTGGAGGCTGCCTGCAAGTGTCACTTGGCCGGTGGAGACATTCGTCTCGTTGCTTGGACCGCCCTTGACACTCGTAGAAAACGGCGACGAGTACTGTATCCGCGGCGCAGCGGTATTTTTTCTCACGGTGGTTTTCAACGATGTCACGCTGTCACCCCGGGCAATTACTTCGAGCGTGTTTTCGTTTGGATCTAGCTCAAGCGGGACGGCTTGAGAAAACGTGGTTGAGTTCGGGCGGTAAGTATGGCAGATTTCGCCATCGATTCGTATCTCAACCAGATCGACTGGCGTCTCGGAAGTAACACTGAGATTCACCGTCGGGTCTTCTAGCACCGTGATTTCGCCATCTTGGACGAGCGGGTCACCATCGATGGTTGCGTTAATCGCTGTTTCCTGCGCGGTCGCTGTTCCCACCCCGATACCACCTGTCATGAGCGCAAGCAAACAGACGAAACAGAGGAGTAGAACAGAGAGCGGGCGGTTGAGTCGTCCAGCGTGTGGGGTCATATGAAAGTTATTGGGATATCTGTCATGAATCGCATCCGATGCCTCAGTATATGATGGATACACATCTATCGATACTTGACTGTAGTGGGCTAAATATCGATTCTGATAGTTTAAGGGCGTGAATCGCCGCTGGGAGACTCGCCTTAAGTTTGTAAACGGTTACTCCTGATACGGTTCGCAGACGCGTTCAGCGCCTTGTTCAAAGCTACTTTGTAACTCCCTGCCGGTGGTCTCGTTGATCTAGACGTCCTCAGCCATCTTGTCCTGGACGCAGTTGTTGAAGGGGCATTTGGTACACTCCACATCAATATTCATGCTGAGTACGCGGTTGATCATAGCAACCATCTCGTTGAACGAGTACGCTACTTCGGTGCCAACATCATCACCGGCGTCGCCGGGGCGGTCGGCATCGTCGTGGTCGGCGTCCTGTTCTCGCTCTGGTTCGTCGCCTTCTCGAACGCCGTCGCGATCCTCACGCGCGACCAGGAGTCGACGATCATCAGCGCGAACCTGCTCCAGTTCCCGCTGTTGTTCCTCTCGAGCGCGTTCCTCCCGCTCGAAGCGCTCCCGGGCTGGATCCAGACGTTCGCCCGCGTCAACCCCGTGACGTACGGCGTCGACGCCGCCCGTTCGATCATGGTCGGTCAAGACGTGATGACCGTGATCGACGTCGCGTGGTTCGGCGGGACGCTCGACGGCGTCGTCCCCGGCGTCGCCGTGTTGGTCGCACTCGACCTCGCGTTGGGCGCCGTCGCCGTCTACCTCCTCTCCCGCGCGTCGAGTTCGGACGTGAAGTGACCGCCGTCGGCGGCGCGGTTCTCGGTTTATCCCTCGCTACCTCTTTACATCAGCAGTGCCAACAGTGATCATGGCCGTTGGCACCAGTCTCTCGTTACAACTCGCCGATTTCGGTACTCGCTCGTTGGTCACGCACGCGCTCATGGCGCTGGGATTCCTCGGGGCGGTCGTCTCCGGGCTGTTCGTCGAGGGACAGCTCGGCACCATCTCGATGGCGGCGTTCATCAACTTCACCGCCGGCCTCTGGATCTGCCAGTCGATCCACTCGCTGGGCAACGCCGCGACCGAAGACGAGTACGAGGGCGTCCTCAAGGAGCTACTGAACCGTGTCTAACGAACCCGGAATCGACGCCGGCCGCTTCGGGCGGACCCTCGTGCTCATCGGCTTCGTGACGACCGTCTTCCTGTTCCTGATCGCGGACCGGCTCTCCGGCGACTCGTTCCGTATCGGCGTCGTCGCGATCGGGACGGTCGCGCTGATCACCGCGATCACCGGGTTCCTCATCGCGGCCGGTAGCGCGGTCGAGGGGCACTGAGCGTTCCGAAACCGACCGTTTACTCTCGTCTGGTAAGAAATCGAGCTAACCGTGACCACCTACCGATTCCGCGTGAAGTACGATCCGGACCCGACTGGCCTCTGGCGAGACGTCGCCGTCGGAGGCGGCCGCACGCTCGCCGACTTCCAGGCGGCGATCAACGACACGATGGGACTCGATCGGGGACACCTCTGGTTCATCGGTGCGGACGAGGCGTACTGGAACAGCGAGATCAAATTCCAGTCGCCACAAGAGTTCGAGGAGTCAGCCGAACCGGCCACGCTCGGATTCAAAGAGACGACGTACGACGCCGGTGAGACCACGGTCGACGAGATGGCCGACCGACTCGGCCTCGACGAGCGTGACCGCATCTGCTACGTGTACGACTACGGCGACGAGTGGCGGTTCTACGCGATCCTCAAAGAGGTCGTTAACGACGGGGCGACGGACGAGGCTCCTCGCGTCGTCGGCGAGCGAGGCGATGCGATCGACCAGTATGGGTCCGATCGGTAGCGACGCTATCGTCGAAGAGACGGTCGTCCGCAACCACACGAGAATATTTGTGTATGGGTACCCATACGTAAATCATGAGCAAGAACATCTCGATCAGCGAGGACGTGTATCGTCGGCTCAAACGTGAGAAGGGCGACCGGAGTTTCAGCGATCTTATCGCTGACACGCTGGACGAAGGGGGCCAGCTCGCCGACGTGACCGGACAGCAGGTGCTGGATCCAAAGACGTACGCCGAGGTCGACGCAGAGATCGAACGGTTAACCGACGGGACGCTGGATCGACTGACCGACAGAGTGGCTGACCGATGAAACTGCTCGACACGTCGGTCGTCGTCGACATCGACCGCGGCGGGGTCGACGAGAAAGTGCAGACGCTCGACGAGCAGGGCCGTCACGCGATCAGCATAGTGACGCTGACGGAACTCCGACTCGGCGTCGAACTGCAGTACGATCGCGGAACCGACGCGTATCGACAGGCGATGGATGACCTCGACCGACTTCTCGCCCGCTTCGAAGTGCTCCCGATATCGCGGCCGATAGCGACGGCGGCCGCCGAGATAATCACGGATCTTCGAGACGACGGCCAGCGGCTTGACGATTTACACGACGTGTACATCGGTGCGACCGCGCGCGCACAGGAGTTGCCAGTCCTGACAGCAAATATCGATCACTTCGAACGCATCGAAAACGTGCCGGTCATCGACTGGGCGGAATTCTGAATGCCGTCCGAGCGTCGCCTGGCATTCCCAAGCATTACTCGCCGCGGTACGGCTCGCACACCAGCTTCACGCCTTCCTCGAAGCTGATTTGCGGCTCCCAGCCGGTGGCCTCGTGGAACTGCGAGTAGTCGGCCATCGTGTCGTGGACGTAGCCATCGAAGGGGCACTCGATATATTCGGGGTCGATGTCCGTGCCGAGCGCGTCGTTGATCATGGCGACCATCTCGTTGAACGAGTACGCC
>ENA-ORCR01000895-ORCR01000895.1-marine-metagenome-genome-assembly--contig:-NODE-895-length-10714-cov-3.716179_pt1 | contig 10714 bp, 12 predicted proteins | sample MGYA00237782_ERZ508514 | MGnify/ENA primary metagenome ERZ508514 (study PRJEB26185, sample SAMN06268960) | marine metagenome | isolation source: Eden Landing Ponds, San Francisco, CA, USA | place...
CAGGAGCCCCGACCGACCCTCTGGATCGGTGGCTGGGGGCCAAAACAGATCGCACGCTCGGCGAAGTTCAGCGACGCGTGGGTGCCCGGCGTCGTCGCGGATCTGGGAATCGTCGAAGACCGCAAGGAACAACAGAAAGAGCACGTCGAGAATACGGAACAGGACTGGCAGTCGATGGACCACCCGCTCATGCGCGAGGCCGTCATCGCCGAAACCGAAGAAGAGGTCATGGAGCGCAAGGAGTACCTCCACACCACCTACGTCGACGAGTACGGCGGCGAGTTCTCCCATCCGCTCATGAACGCTGACTCCGTCGAGGACTTCGAGGAACTGGCCGACGACCGCTTCATCTACGGCACGCCAGCGCAGATCATCGAACAGATCGAGGCCATGCAGGAGCGCTTCCCGCTGAACCAGCTGGCGCTGCGATTCCACCACTCGGGGATGCCGAAGGACCTCGTCGAAGACCAGATCCGACTGTTCGGCGAGGAAGTCATCCCCGCCTTCGACTGACGAATTCCGTCCGGTCAATCGTCCGCGAGTACTGGGACCTGTGGCTTTGGGCATCCCCAGGTGGCCCGGTTCGCGGGCCGACACGGTGACCACCCGCGGCAGTTTTTTGTAGACCGGCCGTGAGCGTTCGAGCATGAACCGACACTTCTGGATCGGGGTCGAGATCGCCTGTGGGCTGCTGTTCGTCCTCCTGCTGGCGTCCTTCCCGATACTCGAACCCGGGACGCCGACGTACGTCGTCTGGTGGCTGGCCGCCGGCCACCTGTCGGTGGCGATGGCGATCATGGGGTCGTTCGTCTACTTCGACTGGGACCCCTTCGAAGCGATCCTCTAGCTCGATTCCTCCGAAAAACAGGTGGGTGGTCAGGCTCGATGGGGCGCAGTCTGGTCGCGGAACACCGAGATCAGTCTGGATACGTAGAGCACGCCGTAGGCGAGGAGGCCGATTGCGCCGGCCAGAATCCCGAAGATGCCGACGAACCCGGCTGCGATGGGCGGGACCCCCCAGCCGAGCAGTGGGATGGTGAACGGCGCGAACATTTCGAGCACGGTCGCGGACGCGACCAGCCCCAGTGCGACGGACAGAATGCCCGCGAGGATCGGGTGCCTGAATCGATTCGCGTAGACGGATGCGATGTATTGCATTGGTAGTGGCTCCGTTGGTGGTCAGTCGAGCGGGATCTCCGCTTCGCGTTCGTGAATGGTTTGGGCCGTCCAGTACTCGTGGTCGTCGCGCTCGCGGAAGCAGGCCGACCGATGGCCATCAGCCTCCCCGAACAACTCCGGGTCCTCACTCCGACAGGGGTCCCGAGCCTTCGGGCAGGCGGGGTGGAACCGACAGCCCGAGGGCGTGTTCCGTGGGTCCGGCGCCTCGTCGGTCATCACCGGCGAGGGCTCGCGAATCGTCTCCCGGGCCTCCGTCGGGTCGAGCGGGAGTGACGCCCACCGGAGGATCTGGGTGTAGGGGTGTTTGGGGTCGTTGATGACCTCCTCGGGCGTCCCGATTTCGACGATGCGGCCGAGGTACATCACGGCGATGCGGCCGTCGGCCTTGTCGGCGATGTAGCGGGCGTTCGTGAGGTCGTGCGAGACGAACAGGAACGAGGTGCCGAACATCTCCTGCAGGTCGAGCAGCAGGTCCATCACGTCGATGCGGAGGCTCACGTCCAGTGCGCTGACCACCTCGTCGGCGAGGATAAGGTCCGGTTCGACGAGCATCGCCCGGATGATGGCGATGCGCTGTTTCTCACCCCCGCTGAGTTCGTGCGGATACCGCTCCAGGTACTCCTCGGCGGGTTCGACGCCGGTCGTCCGCAGCATCGAGAGGAGACGCTCGGTCCGGTCGTTCATGTCCATCTCCGGGTACCAGAGCTTCAGCGGTTCCGCCAACTGCGAGCGGATCGTCCGGTAGGGGTTCAGCGCCGCGTCGGCGTCCTGGTGGATGATCTGGAGCGAGCGCCGAACTTCGTCGTACTGGATCTCCTGGACGTGTTCGCCCGCTTCGACCGCTTCGATGTCGTACCCGCGATAGCGGACCGACCCGGAGGTTGGCTCTTGCAGGCCGACGGCCGTCCGGCCGAGACTCGTCTTTCCGCTCCCACTTTCGCCGATGAGGACGACGACGTCTTCCTCACCGATTTCCAGCGACACGTCGTCGACGGCGCGGACCGGTTCCTCACCCATCCCGAGGCGGTCGACGATGGAGTCCGGGATGACGTCCTCGATGAGCGGACGCTCCTCGTATTCGACCGTGACGTTCTCCAGTTCGAGCAGTGGGGCGTCTGCGTCGCTCATTGTGAGTCCTCCCTGGACAGCGGCGTCGAGAGCGCACGTCTCGCCTCGTCGGGATAGAAGCAGGCGACCGCGTTATCGCCTTCCTCCTCGACGAGGTCCGGCGTCTCCATCTCACAGCGGTCTTTCCGGATGGGACAGCGCGGATGATACGGACACCCGGTCGGGATGTTCACGGGGTCGGGACTCGAGCCTTCGATCGTCTTGATGTCGTCGACGTCGGCGTCGAGGTCCGGCGTCGACTGCAACAGCGCTCGGGTGTAGGGGTGGGCGCCGTTCCTGAGCACGTCTTCGGTCTCGCCGACTTCCACGAACTCGAAGGCGTACATCACCCCGAGTCGGTCCGTGAACCCGGAGACGATCGGGAGGTCGTGACTGATGAGGATCAGCGTCAGGTCGTAGTCGTCTTTGATCTGCATGAGCAGGCGGAGGATCGACCGCTGCATCAGCAGATCCAGCGAGGCCGTCGGTTCGTCGAGGATGAGCACCTCGGGGTCGAGGATGAGCCCCAGCGCGCTGGCCGCCGCTCAGTTCGTGCTGGTAGGCGTCCATCACGGAATCCACGTCGAGGTTGAGGTCCTGCATGATCTCCCGGGCGCGAGCCATCCCCTCGTCGTGGTCGGCGTTGTGCGCCGAAAGCGTCTCCTCGAAGTGGGTCCGGATGGGCTTGACCGGGTTGAACGAACTCATCGCCCCCTGAGAGACGAGTGCGACCTCCTCCCAGCGAATGCGCTTTGCGTCCCTGGACCCGAGGTCGAGAATGTCGACCGGGTTCCCGTCTTCGGGGTAGTACATGATCTCACCGCTGGGAACGCCTGGGTCTTCGACGGCGTCGAGGACGGTCGACGCGAACATCGACTTGCCCGACCCCGACTCCCCCACGATGCCGAAGACTTCGCCCCGGTGGATGTCGATGTCGACGTCGTTGAGGACGCGGGCCTGGCCCCGTCCCATATCGTAGGTGACGTTCGCGTCGCGGATTTCGAGGATCGTATCCTCGTCCGGCGTCGGTTCAGTGTCGTATACCTGGTATTCACTCGACATTGTTAGATCTCAAGCTGGCTCGTGTGTTGGTCGGCCGATTCCTCTTCGAGTCGGTCCTCGTCGCCGCCGCGGTTGCGCGCCTCGTGGCGGGCACGGACCCGCGGATTGAACACCTGGTCGAACGCCTGCGCGAGGAGCGTGAGCGCGAACGTCAGGCCCGTTATCGTGATGATCGGGACGAGCAACCAGTGGACGGTGCTCGGGTCGGTGAGCGCCCCGGAGTTGTCGTAGGCGGTGTCGAGCATGAGCCCCCAGTTGTTGGTGTTGCCCGTCCGGGGCAGGATGCCGAGGAAATACAGCGCGACCGACGCGCGGATGATGCCGGTCGCACCGCCGAACAGACGGATAGCGAACAGCGGCAACAGGTCGGGCATGATCTGCTTGATGAGCACGTTCGAGGTCGGTTGCCCCATCGCAGTCGAGGCCTCGACGTACTCGACCTTCCGGAGGGGAAGCACTTGCGAGCGGATAGCACGGGCCAGTCCCGTCCAGCCGTTGATGCTGATCATGATCCCGATCAGGAAGGCGTTCTGTGGCTGGAACAGGGCGGCGAGGATGAGCAAGAGCGGGATGCCGGGAATCGACCCGACGGTGTCGGTCAGCGTCATCAGGGTCTTGTCGACGTTGCCGCCGAGGTAGCCCGAGAACAGGCCGATGACCAGGCCGAGGCAGTTCCCGAAGATGGCCCCGGCGATCATCATCTTGAACATCTGGGGCGTCCCGTGGATCACCTTCGCGAGGAGGTCTTGGCCGAGTTTGTTCGTCCCCAGCGGATAGTCCATCGACTGGAAAGCAGGCTGTAGGCGCCCGTGTTCCATCAGCGCCGTCTCGGGGTAGAGGATGACCCCGACAGTGCCCATAAGCACGTAGATAGTAAGGATGCTCAGCCCGACGCGGCCCCGGTAGTCGCTCCAGAGGACGCGCAACGGCGAGAGCACCCACCGCTCCAGCACGACTTCGTACACGTCCATCGCGGTCGCGTCGAACTCGGACTGCGATCGGAAGGGCGATTCGTCGACGTCGGTCGGCGTGTCGTCAGTAGCCATCCGTGATCACCCCATACTCGATTGTTCAGCCCGCGGATCGATCAGCGTGTACGTGAAGTCCGCGACGAGCGTCCCGGTGATGAACAGCGACGTCGTCACGATGAGATTCGCCGTCAACAGCGGGAAGTCACGCTGGATCGCCGCGTCGAACATGAGCAAGCCCATGCCGCTGTAGTTGAAGATCTGTTCCAGGATGACCGCGCCGCCGATGAGTCCTGCCAGTCCCAGCACGATACCGGTGTACATCGGCAAGATTGCGTTGCGGGCCATGTACCGCGTCGCGATAGTGTAGGACGAAAGTCCCCGCAGCTGTGCGACTCTGATGTAATCCGACCCCAGGACCCGAATCGAGTTCGCACGCAACCCCAGTGCGTTCCCGGCGAATCCGAGCAGAATTGTCGAGAGTACTGGTAACGTCGCGTGGTTGAACACGCTCGCAATGAACGGGTAGTTGAAGCCCGGCGTCGCGTCCGTATTGAAGCGCCCACCGACCGGGAACCACCCGAGGTCGTACGAGAAATACGAGATCAACAGCAGCGCGACGACGTAGTAGGGCACCGCGCCGGTGAATATCATCGAAACGGTGGTGCCGACGTCGAACTTCGACCCCTCGTAGTAGGCCATCATCGACCCGAAGAGGATGCTGGCCACCAGCCCATAGACCAGCCCCACCGAGGAGAGGAAGATAGTCCAGGGGGCCGCCTCCAGCATGAGTTGCATGTTCGAGACTCCGGGTTCGACGATGACCGACTGGCCGAAGTCACCCTGGAACGCGTTGAGCATGAAATCGAAGTACCGTTCGTGCATCGGCTTGTCCGGGTGGAAGTTCATCTGATTGTTCAACACCTCGTTTATCTGTGCGAGGGTCGGCTGGGGTGGAAGCCCGTACGACCCCGGATTCGCCTGAATCTCCGCGATGAGGTAATCCTCCGGGCCGCCTGGCGTGAGTCGTATGAACACGAACCCCAGCGTGACGATGCTGTATAACGTGACGGCTGCCTGTAGCAGTCGCCGACCGAGATAACCCATGCTATTCCATGCCTCGCTCTCACATACTAAAAAGTTAATGGTGACGATGGGTCGACGACTGACGGACGGCACATCGTCGAACCGCGGGAGGGCGAGCGTCCGATCCGTCGTCTGTCCCGAGAGCGGGACCAGTGGAACCCGGGTGCCCGTGACACCAACGGGCGCGTGCCAGACCGAGTGTGATCGCCACCCCACCCAGTGACTTCGTGACACGACTCGAGGACGCGTTACCTCCAGCGTGGACGGCCGCAGACAGGCGGAACGCCCGTCAGCCCTCGAAGGTCGAAGTTTCCTGTTCCGCCTCGGCGATGCGCTGGCGGCGTTCGTAGAGCATGTAGCCAGACGTGGCGGCGATAAACAGGCCGAGTAGCCCGTAGACCAGCAGTTCGCTCACGTTCAACACCGCAGCCACCACCAGCAGTGACCCCAGCACCGCCCCGACGGCGTAGGGAATCGTCCCTCGAAGGGTCGTCCCGCAGTTGGGACAGGCGCTGTTGTCCAGCGAGATGCTATCGTTGCACGTCCGACAGACGATGCTGTTTCCGTTTGTGCTCATTGCTCGTACGTACGTGATAGCGAACACGCCCACATTATTGTGTCGGAAGGTACCACGGGCCAAATAAAAAGCTGCGGCGCGAGCAGTCCGTCGATTACTGGACGGTCGGAACGGGGACTTCGTCGAGCACGTCGCGAACGACCTGGCGCTTGTCGACGTCGTTGACCTGCGCTTCGGCGGTGAGGACGAGGCGGTGGGCGAGCACGGGTTCGGCGATGGTCTTCACGTCGTCGGGCGTCGCGTAGTCCCGGCCCTCGATGACTGCGCGGGCGCGGGTACACTCGAAGAGGCGCTGGGTCCCGCGCGGGGAGACGCCCACGCGCACGCGGTGGTCCTCGCGAGTCATCCGACAGACTTCCTTGAGGTAGACGAGCAGGTCCTGTTTGGTCTGGACGTCTTCGGCGACCTCCTGGAGGGCGAGCACCTCCTGGGGGCTGTCCATCACCTGTTCGGCCTGGGGCGTCGACTCCCGACGGCCCGCCCGTCGTTCGAGAATCTCCAGTTCGCCCTCGTCGTCAGGGTAGCCCAGGCTGCTCTTGACGAAGAAGCGGTCGACCTGCGCTTCCGGGAGCGGGAAGGTCCCTTCCTGTTCGACGGGGTTCTGCGTCGCGATGACGAAGAACGGCTCGGGCAGCTGTCGCGTCTCGCCCTCGACGCTGACCTGTTTCTCCTGCATCGCTTCGAGCATCGCCGCCTGCGTCTTCGGCGGCGCGCGGTTGATCTCGTCGGCAAGCACCACGTTCCCGAAGATGGGTCCCTCGTTGAACTCGAACTCGCCCGAGCGCTCGTTGTAGATGTTCGATCCGGAGACGTCGTTCGGCAGGAGGTCGGGTGTGAACTGGATCCGGGAGAAGTCCAGGCCGAAGGCGTTCGCGAAACTGTGGGCGGTCAGCGTCTTCCCCGTCCCCGGGACGTCCTCGAGGAGGACGTGGCCCTCCGCGAGAATGCCGAGCAGGACGGTCTCGAGGAACTCCCGGTCCGCGATGACCGCGCTCTGGATCTCCTCGATGATCTGGTCACACCGCTCGCTCGCTTCCTCGACGGTAAACTCGACAGCAGCCGTACTCATGCGAGGGAAGATTCGTTCCTTCGGTTTAATAGTACTGATTCCAGTCGGAGATCTGTCAGAAAACGCGACGGCTACCGAACGACAAAATCGGGCGAGAATCGCAAGAGAGCGGGTGGCCGGCGGCTCAGGCCCGGACCGCCCAGGCCAGGAAGACGACGGCGACGGCCAAGAGTGTCGCGGCCCCGACAGGGACCACGCCGCCGACGGCGCTGTAGACGCCGTAGCCGAGAGCGGCGGCGACCATCGCGACGACGACGCTCGAAGAGACGTGGAACGCCTCGTTGCGCCAGGTCCTGGTGTGGCGGCCGAGTTGCTCGCCGAGGCTGACGGCGTGCTGGCCGGCGTCCCAGGCGACGGCAGCCCCCGTCGCGCTCACGAGCAGGAGTTCGACGGCCGTCCCGTCGATGCCCGAGACGAGCACCGACAGGAACAACCCAGTGGCACCGAACGTGACCCAGGCCCGCTCCTCGCGGACGAACAGACCGACGGCGAGGATGACGACGCCGCCGATGCCGAGCGGGATGGCGTACGTCGCGAAGGGAGCGCTCGTCAGCGCCGACAGCGCCGCGGCGACGAGGGCCGCGATACTACTCGCGCGCGCCGGTCGGTGGTCGACGTCGACGGTCGAGCGCTCGCCCACTGCGGCCGACGCGTCGTCGGCTGATTCGGTACTCATACGGCCCACCTCTGTTTGGCGCGGTCGAGACTCAGTCCTAACATCTGATCGTACTCCCAGTCGATGACGCGGATGCCGCGCTCGCGCAACTGGGCGACGCGCATCTCCCGCTCGATACGTGCGAGGCGCTGGCCGACGGTCCGGTCGGCCGTCGGGTCCGGGCTGACGATGGTCACCGGGTGACCCGCCGAGTCCAGCTGGCGAGCGACCTCCGACGTGTAGTCGTCACACAGCGGCGAGAACAGGATCACCTGTGCGTCGGCCGACAACTGGCGGCGCACGTGGGTCATCGGGTCGACGTAGTGGCCCTCGTTGTCGAGTAGCTGCGGCGGGGTCGACGTCAGCGCCGGATGCGTCGCGAACAACTGGCGCGCCCGCTCGACGTGGCCGTCGCCGGCACTCGGGCCGAGCCAACAAGGGACCGTGTCGAATGCGGCGACGCCGACCAGGTCGCCCCGGTCCTGCAAGGCGGCGAACACCTCACCGGCCGCCTGGACCGAGCGGTCGAGGGCGTGGTGCTCGGTCGGCTTCGGCGAGAGGAACGCCGAGTCGCGCGCGTCGAACAGCAAGACGACCTGTGCGGCCCGTTCGAGGCGGAAGTCGATAGTCGCGAGTTCGCCCGTGCGGGCGTGGCGCTTCCAGTCGATGCGGTTCATCGGGTCGCCTTCGCGGTACTCCCGGACCGAGAAGAACTCCAGGCCCGAGCCGCCGATGTCGGTGTCGACCTGGCCCGAGAACAGCGAGGTCTGCGAGCGGACGGGCATGTCGTTGACCGTCCGGAGCGAGGGGAAGCACGCGAATTCCTCGTCCGGTTCGATGGTCGCCTCGCGTTCGATGCTCCCCGACATGTCACGGCCGATGGCGAGTAACGGCCAGTCGTGGACGCCACGCTCGACGATGACCTCGTAGGTGAACTGCGCCGAGTCACCAGGGCCGAGGGTCGTCCCCAGTCGGGGCGACCCGTCGACGACCCGGAAGGCGCCGGGCACGCGGTCGATGAGTCGCAGGTCCGGCAGGCGCGAGGCGCCCTCGTTCGTCACCGTGACCGTGACCTCGACGATTTCGCCGGGGTCGGCGTCATCGTCGCTGTACTCGCGTTCGACGGCGAGTCGGCGCAGGTCCGGGTCGGTCGCCGCCCGTGCGTAGGCCGAGAAGCCGACGCCGATAGCGCTCACGAGGAAGACGGCCGGATTGAAGGTTACGAGGCCGATACCGACCGCGACGAGCGCGAAGGCGCCGATGCCGGTCCACTGCCCGGTCGTTACCAGCCCAGCGTAGCGGACGCCCTCGGCAACGGTCTCTGCGTCGTCGTCACCGCTTCGGGTCCGGTAGCCCGGCTGAATCGGCCGCTTCGAACTCGCTGGCGTCCGGTCGGTCACCCCGCCATCGTCCCCCGAGTCCTCTGCGTCGGTGCCCTCCCCCTCGGCAGCGCCACCAGCGAGTTCCGCGCGGGCGGCGATGGCGTCGACGGTCCGGGCGACCCACTCCTCGTAGACCGTCGTCTCGCCGAAGTGTTTCTCGACGAACGACTGGCCGGGGGCGCTCCCGCCAGCGAAGAAGCCGGCGGCCGCGTCGTCCTCGGTCCAGGACCCTTCCTGGAGTTGACGGACCGCTTCGTCGCGCGAGCACTGCTCGCGCTGGCGGATGACGGCGACTGCGACTTCGCCCAGGCGTTCCTGGACGGTGTCCCTGATCTCGGTCGTCCCCTGTCGGAGCGTGGTCAACCGATAGAGCGCGTCGTCGAGTTCGTGGCCCGGCGCTGGGGTCGGGAGCGGGAACTCGACGTCCGGGACGACCGTCTCGACGGCCGCCTCCCGGTAGCGAGTCCGCACGCCCCACAGACCCAGCAGGAAGGCGGCGGTCCCGGCCAGCATGACCGGGACGTTGTTGTCGGGGAGCGCGCTCGCAAAGGGGTCGGTGAGGACGATGGCCACGAGTCCAAGCGCGAGGACGATAGTACCCAGCCCGGCGACCGCACGTCGCGAGAGTCTGTCGACGTTCATCGCTGTGCACCCCCGTCACCGTCGCCGTCGTCTCGTCCACTCGACTGCGACTGGTCGTCGCGTCCGCTCGAACGTGACTGGTCGTCGCTCCCGTTCGTTCTGGGATCGGTGTCGGTCGCTGCCGACCCGGCCCCACTGTAGGCGGATTCGATGTTCCGCAGGACCGAGACGGCACGGTCCTCCCGCGTACTCGCGTCCCGGTCACCGTAGCGGACCTCGTTGAACAGGTTCGTCAGTTCCGAGACGTCGGACTCGTCCATGCCGAGGTCGACGGCCGTCTCGGCGAACTCGCCCGGCGAGTAGACGTCGGGGTTGTCCACCTCGATGAGGTCGGTCATCTCGACCCAGGCGCGGTAGACGGCGTTGTCGACGTCGACGGCGTGTTCCTCGATGCGGTCGGCCGCGCGGCCCGCGGCCGCCGCGAACTCGTCGAGGTCGGGTTCGTCGTCGATGTCTTCGCTCGGAACGACCACGTCCTCCTCGCTCATCGACCGGTACATCATGCCGACGGCGCCGACGAGGACGACCCCCGCCACCCCGAGGTCGAGGACGCGCTTTATCTCCACGGGGTCGTTGTCGGAGACGCGAACGAGCGCCGCGCAGTCGGCGTCGGTGGCGTCTATCGCGCGCACCATCGCGGCGACGGTCTCGATCGAGGATTCGGTGTGTTCCGCGTCGATAGCGAGGAAGTCGAACTCGGGCGCGAGCACTTCCGCCACGACGGGGTGGCCGACCGTCACCCACGCGCCGACCACCGGTTCGCCCGCCCGCAGTCGCTCGATGAACATACCGGGAAGACTCGGGACGGGCGTTTAGTCGTTTCTCAGCGGCGTGCCTCCACGCGGCCTGCTGGTGCCGTCGTCCACCCGGACCGGGGCGCTTTTGCCGGCACCCCCCTAACTTCGGGTCGTGCTGTCCGTCGAACTCCACGCGCACTCCGCGCTCTCCTACGACGGCCGCGACCCGGCCGACATGTTGTTGGAGCAG
>ENA-ORCR01000896-ORCR01000896.1-marine-metagenome-genome-assembly--contig:-NODE-896-length-10710-cov-7.551679_pt1 | contig 10710 bp, 12 predicted proteins | sample MGYA00237782_ERZ508514 | MGnify/ENA primary metagenome ERZ508514 (study PRJEB26185, sample SAMN06268960) | marine metagenome | isolation source: Eden Landing Ponds, San Francisco, CA, USA | place...
CTCGCGGCCCTTCGGGCCGCTCGCCGGGGCGCAGGGCGAGAGCGAAGCTCTCGCTTGCAGCCGGCGCGAAGCGCCGGCGACGCCACCGCACCGCCGTTTATAAGTGATCGTTGCCGTCGCTCCTGCCTTTTAAAATACGCTCTTCCACCCACCGATCTGCAACACGTACTTCTGCGATCACTCGTCGCTCTCTCTGTAGTGACCACGACCGGGATACAGATGCCAACTCCCGCCTCAGTCGCCGTCAGCGATTCGGTCGCGCTCTCGCGCTCGCCGTCTGTCGAGGACCAGTTCGAGTCCCTTCCCGGGACCGCCCTCGATCGGCCACCCCTTCGTCCGCCACTGGGGCGGCTCGGGCGAGAACTCGGAACAGGAGCCCGAACACTCGCGTGCAGTGGGAACCTTCCCTTTCGCGGCGCAGTACGGGACGATCGCCCGACCCTCGCGGCGGAGTTCGAAGTGGCGGCAGTCGGGGCGCATCGTGTCGGCGAAGGAGCGCCACCCCTTCCCGTAGGCGCGCTCGGCGATCTCCAGCCGGAGCGTCTCGGTCTCGGGGTCGCGGCCCTCGCCTTCCGCGGGCCCCAGGTCGCTCGGATGCCACGCCACGTCGGCGACGTCGGCGTCGACGCCCTCCGAGAAGTCGGTCGCGAGGATGCCGGCCTCGACGGGCATCTCGCGGAGCAGGGCCGGCTCGACGCGCTCGCCGGTCGTCTCGGTCGCGAGCCACGCCTCGTCGGCGAGGCCGGTCTCCACGTCGTGCGCGAGCTGATCGGCGAGGCGGTCGGCGGCGGAGCGGTCGAGGTCCGGCTTGTTCTCGATCGCGACGATCCGCTCGACCCAGTCCGGATACGGTCGCTTCCGGCGGAGGTGGATGCGGTTGTTCCGACGCCGCTTCTCGATCAGGTCGCGCCCCGCGGCGCGGTGGACCGCCTGCCGGACGTAGCGCCACGGGTAGCCGGGGTGCGGGAGCGCGTCGCGGTACCACGCCCACTCGTCGGGAGCGTGACGCACGACGTGGAGGAGATCGGAATCGATGGTCCGGTCGCCGAACGCGCGGCGGGCGGCGAACGCCGCCGGGTCGACCTCGATCACGACCGTGTCCCAGCGGCGCTTCTCGGTGCCGAGCTGACGGGCGACGATCGCCGGGCGCGGTTCCTCGCCGGGGCGCCACGCGAGCTCGGCGTACCGGCAGACCAAGAGCTCGTAGCCGAACTCGGCGTCCGGAGTCACGGTTGCGGTAGTCGGCGGCGGTTTAAAAGTGAACGGGGCGAGGCGGGGGACCGATCCGGGCCGGATCGGGCCGGGGCGGAGCGGGACGGGACAGACCAGGACGGAGCGGTCCGGTCAGACGTAGTCGCCGCTCTCCTCGTCCTTCCGCTCGTCGAGGTAGTCGTGGGCGTCTTCGAGGATCTCGCGGGGGCCGGTCTGCGTGATCGTGTTGAGCGCCTGGTCGTAGTCGCGCCACTGCAGGTCGCGGTGTTCGTTCGAGATCTCCGCGCTCGCCTCGAACGATCGCGCGATGAACAGGTGCACCGTCTTGTGGATGGTGTTGCCGTTCGCCTCGAACACGTAGTCGTACTCCTTGCGGAAGCCGTCGATCAGCCGGAAATCCTCGATCCCGGCCTCCTCGCCGACTTCCCGTATCGCCGTCTGCTGGAGCTCCTCGTCCCCCTCGACCCCGCCTTTGGGGAACTCCCAGTCCCCCGGCCGGCTCTTCAGGAGCAAGTACTCCCGTTCGCCGCGGGTGTCGCGGAAGAGGATGGCTCCGGCACTGGTCGCTTCGACCGTCATTATCATCAGGTAAGCAACCACCACTAAAGAGGGTGTCGGAGTCGTTAACGCACCGGTCGTTACAGCCCTCTTCCAGCGATTTGCGCGGCGTTAGCCCGCCGCCAGTGGAGTTTTATACGGGCGGATCGACGGCGGATGTTGCGTCCCGTTCGCGGTAGATGCGTTTTTACTGTTCGGGCAACCATACCCCGACAACCCCAATGACCTTCGTCACGAAACTCTCCTTCGCGTCCGGCGACCGCGACGTGCTCGCCGAGACCGTCCAGGAGCTCAAATCGACGCTCGAACGGAAAGGCGCGGAGTGTAAGGGCCCGCACGCCACGCCCGCCGAGACCGTCCACGTCCCGCTTTACAAACAGCTCCGCGCCGGAGACGAGTTCTCGCCGTGGAGCTACGACGTGTACAAGCGCTCGATGGAGATCCACGGCGCCGACGACATCGCCCGCGAGGTCGTCAGCCGCGACTTCCCCGACTCGATCCACGTCGAGGTCGAGGTCGACCGGAAGAAGCCGCTCGGTCACCGCCGCGACTGACTTTTAAAAGGCTACTGCGCCATGCGCGCGACTCAGTCGTCGTCGCCGGTCGCGACGATCCGCTCGCCGGAGACGACCCACCCGTCGTCGTTCGCGCGCGCGGCGATCTTCGGCTGGAACACCCACGCGGCGAGGCCGAGGATCGGGAGCATCGACGCGCCGACGATCGCGTAGCCGACGTGGAGGTTCGGGAGGAACGCCGCCGAAAACGCCAGCGGATAGACGACGCCGCCGACCGTCCCGATCCCGCCGACGATCCCGGTGACCGACCCGGAGTTGTTGGGGAACATCGTGGGCACCTGCGCGAAGATGGCTCCCTCGGAGAACGCGCAGCCGGTGCCGACGAGGAAGCCCGCCGCGACGGCGACGTAGATGTTCCCCGTCAGCCCGGCGATCGTCATGCCGAACATCGACAGCACGACGAACGAGAGCGTGGCGAAGGTCCACTGGTTCCGGTACTCACCCTGGAAGAAGGGAAGGATGTTCCGCTCGTTGCGCGCGACCACGTCGCTGACGTACCCGCCGATCGGCCGCAAGAGCCCGGCGGCGACCGAGAACGTCGCCGCGAACGTCGCCGCGATCACCACGTCACCCTGCCCGAACGCCTCGCGGTAGTAGGTCCCGAGCCAGCCGTTCATCGCGAGTTCGAGCCCGAACGTCATCACGTACGCCACGGAGAGGACGACCGCGCCGTAGCGGGTGGCGATGAAGCGCCACTGGTCCCAACTCACGCCCGCCTTCGTCGCCTCCCGCTTCGCCTCGCTCTTCGCGGCGGCGCCGAACACGTAGTAGACGCTCCCGAGCAGCACGGCGATCACGCCCGTGTAGAAGAACGCCGCGCGCCAGTTCGACGAGGTCGCGAGGAATCCGGCCCCGAATATCGGGTCGACGTAGCCCTCGCCGAAGATCCGGGGGAGCGTGAAGTAGGCCCCGATCCCGGCCCCGGCGTTCCCGATGCCGGCGAAGATGCCCTCCGCGGTTCCGAGATTCTCCTCCTCGAACCACTCGGAGACGTGCTGGATACCGATCACGAACGTGATACCCGACAGCGACGCGACGATCCGCGACCCGATGAACACCTCGTACGTCTGTGAGAACGCGCTGATGATCGCGAACGTCCCGACCGTCACCAGCGTCACCCCGCCCGTGACGTTCGCCCCGAACCGGTCGGTCAGCGGCCCGATGACGATCCGGCCGAGGGGGACGGCGACGATGGCGGCGCTCGCGACGATCCCGAGCTGTTGGACCGAGAGCGAGAACTCGTCGGCGATACCGCCCGTGAACGGCGCGAACGAGAACCAGATCACGAACCCGAGGTTGAACATCGCCGTCGCCAGAATGAGGTTCCGGTACTTCCCGTAGAGCAGGTCGGTCGGCTTCACCGCGAGTCACCTCCGGTAGAGCGCCCGACGGCGCCCGTCCGATCGAGCGTCTGGGACACCTGATCGACTGTCTCGAACGCCGGATCGACGACCGTCTTGCTCTGGAGTGAACGACTCGACAGACGTTCGGCGGCGTTGGAACCGAGATCGCACACCAGATCCGATCCGAATTGCCTGAATATTGTTTTTCTCACGTTACAACGGCACATCCTAGATATTAATAAACGAATCGCTTAACAAAGTGTGAAAATTCTCTAGAGATATTGGTTCATTCTCAATAACGATCTGTGCGAGTATTTATTCTCATTTTGAATTGAGAAATTATAAGACGAACACATTGTTGGACTGCTTTTTGAATAACGACACCTAACGCCGGATTCCGATAATCTGTTTTAATTCTTTAATGATGGTGGAGGATCTGTGATTCCGTTGAGAACTAATTCCTCAACTGGGGGAGTGAGCGTTGCAGATCGGCGGCGGCGATCGAGATGTACTCGATACTGAGCGACGGCGACGATCGCTTATAAGAAACGGTGCGATGGCGTCGCCGGCGGCGGAGCCGCCGGCTGACAGAGACGCGTCGCATCTCGCTGTCGTCGACGCTCTGCGTCGGCTGCAAGCGAGCGCGTCGCTCCCGCCCTAGAACTCGAAGCCGACGGCGTCGCGGTCGGGCCGGATCGGGCTCATCGGGTACGGCGGCGACGCCTCGGGGTCGTTGAACGGCCGGGGCGCCACGTCGTTCGGCCCGTCGGGGTAGAAGAGCGCGGCGAGCGTCTGGATCGCGGTCCGGCCGCTGGCGAGTTCGAACTGTCCGCCGCCGTACAGATCGATCCCCTCCTCCTGACAGTACGCGATCGTCTCGAACAGCGATTCGAGGGTGCCGAACCGCGACGGTTTCACGTTACACCATCCCGGCTCGACCGGGAGCGACGTGAGGCTCTCGACGCCGTCGATCGGGTAGTCGAAGGAGAGCCGGTCGGCCTGCGGCTCGACGAGCGGGCGCGTCGCGGGCGTGAACGCGGCGTCCTCCACGATCGCGGCCGGGAACGCGGCGAACACGTCGCGGTACAGTTCGGGGTCGGCCTCGACGTCGACGTCGGTGCCCTCGTACCAGCCCTTCAGATCGAGTATCCGGACGGCGTCGGTCTCCCTGAGCGTCGCGAACGCCTCCTCCGGCCAGTCGGGCGTCGGATCGAGCTTGAACTCCAACTCGTCGTCGAGCGCGAGCAGTTCCTCGACGCGATCGGTGCTCGGCGGCTCACCCAGCCGCGTCGAGACGACGAACCGGACCGGCTCCGGGTCGATCCCGAGGCACTCGCCGAGCGACTCTCCGCGCTGTCTGAGCGCCAGATCGAGCGCGGCGCTCTCGACGGCCCACCGGCGGTAGTTGCGGAAGTACTCCTGTGCGGGCGGCTGGTGTGCGAACAGGTCGATCTCGTCGAGACGGGTCGACAGCTCGTCGATCGTCCACTCGCCCTCGATGTCGACGGGGTCGGTTCCGACGAGCGCGTCGTGGTCCTCGGTCTCGTAGGTCACGTCCTCCCCGCGCCCGACCACGCCGTCGCCGGCGAGGCGGAACTCGGTGGTCGTTCGCTCGAACCCGCTCGTCGTCTCGCCGGTGTACCGGCGGCGCTCCACCGATTCGATCGTCACCGATAGACCAGCGATCCGCTCGTACGCGCTCATGACACACCTGACGGCCCGCGGGAACTTAAACGGGAGACGCTGATCCGGGAAGTCGCGGGCGCCGAACCCGGCGTCCTCGCCGCGACCGAGTCAGGCGTCCTCGCCGCGACCGAGTCGAAGCCGGAGCGTTGCGACTCGCGTCGCGAGCGCCCAGAACAGCGGGATCACGGTAAGCGCGACTGCGCCGGCGGCCGCGACCTGCAGGACGGTCGTCGTGAACCACGGCTCGGCGTCGGGGTAGGGGATCGACGTGTGCGTCACCTCGCCGATCACGGGGACGAAGTAGTCCATCAGCAGGTCGACGGTGTACCACGCGGTCGCGACCGCGACCGCCTTCAGCGGGAAGTCGGTGATCCGGTGGAGCACGAACGCCTGCACGACCATCCCGAGGTGGCTCACGAGGAGGAACGCGTACATCGCGGGGCCCGAGTTCGCGAGGAACGCCGGCCAGAAAGCGACGAGCACGTAGGGGGTCCAGAGCCCGAGTTTGACGTTCCCGAAGAAGGCGAGCGTCGCGAGCGTGTCGCTCGACCGGCCGAGCCCCCATGCGGCGAGCGCGAGCGCGATCAGAAGCGTCGCTCCGGGGCTGTCGGGGATGAACGGCCACATCTCGACCGGTAGCTCGCGGAACTGGAACCGATAGTACCAGAAGCCGAACGCGGTGCCGAGGAGATTGATCGCGACGATCACCCAGACGAATCGGAACGCGACGTCCTCCAGCGCCTTCGGAAGCGGGGCGAGCCATCGCGGCAGCGACTCGCGGTCCGGCGGGTCGCGGCCGAGCGCGGCGACGATGTCCATACGGTCGGCTCGGACCGATCGGTCAAAGCCGTGGCGGTCACGGAGCGGGTGGCGTCCCCGAGAACTCCGGACGAAAAGGGCTATGAGCCCCCAGCGGGAAGGCGACGGTATGCGCCCGCGTACGCTGCTCGCGCTGCTCCTCGTCGTCCCCCTCGTGGACGCGCTGTTCCTGATCGTCGTCGCGGAGCAGTTGGGCTGGCCGACCACCGTCGCGCTGGTCGTGTTGACCGCCGTCCTCGGGATGCTCCTCCTGCGCGCCGAGGGGCGCGCGACGCTCGCGCGAGTCCAGCGCAAGCTGGCCCGCGGCGAGCCCCCGACCGACGAACTGCTCGACGGCGGGCTCCTGATCGCCGCCGGCGCGTTCCTGCTCACGCCGGGACTCGTCACCGACGCGGTCGGGTTCCTGCTCGCGCTCCCGCTCTCGCGGGTCCCGATCCGCATGGCCCTCAAGAAGTACGTCGTGATCCCGTACCTCGACAGCGAGACGGGCGGATTCACCACCGGCAACGTCTACATCGGCGGCTTCCCGGGCGGCGACGGCGACGGAAACGGCGCCGGTACCGGATTCACGATGGGCGGCTCGTTCGGCGGCGGAGGCTTCGGCGGCGACTTCGACCAAGGCGGGTTCGACGGTAACGACGAGTTCGACGGCCGGGACGCCGGCGACGACGTGGACGCTGCCGACGACGGCGACCGCTTCGACGACCCGGACCATGCCGACGACGTCGTCGACGTGGACTTCACGGTCGAAGACGAGGAGACGGACCGAACCGACTGACGCCGTGCGTTCGACGTGGCTGTGCCCCCCGCGTGGGGCGGTTCCGCCGCGATCGAAAACCCGCTGACTGCGGGCGATTCGCGAAAGGAAACCCTTAAAATCCTACCAGCGCAACGAACGAATGCGCTCACCTGGGCCAATAGCTCAGTCAGGTTGAGCGCTCGGCTGATAACCGGGAGGTCCACGGTTCAAATCCGTGTTGGCCCACCTCAGAAGCGGTCGGCGTCATGCCACCGCGGTTGGGGCCGTACAACTCCCCAGCCACCTAATTTCCGTACTTCCGCCACTTCCAGAGAGGGCCGTTTCTCGCTATCCGACCAGTAATTATAGCGACCCCCAGAGCCGTCCGTGGGTTTCCAGCACAGGAGGTGTCGGTGCGTGAGCCTCGGACACTCTGGCTCGTTCACCGCCGAGAAGGACCGCGAGTTCTTCTGTGACACCTGCGGCGCTCGCTGCACCCGGAGTATCAACGGCGACCTCGAGTACGGTCACCTCGTCGGGTGTCCGAACCGTCCCGACAAGTTCACGATCGGGACTGCTGACAGCGGGTACAAGTACACTCCCGACGAGACGGACGCCGACAACGACGGAGGTGCGTCCGCGTGACCGACGACGACGATCTCGGCCACGCGAACGGGCTCGCCGAACAGCTCCGGCTCGCCGAGGAGAACGGAAACCTTCCTGACGAACTCGCCAAAGAGGACGACGAGGAGACCGACGAGGGGGTGGACGATGTCGAGTGAGCCGCGCTCCGCACCCGGCGCCGGTCACGTTGGCCCGCTCCTCTCCGCGCGGTGTACCGGCTGCGAGAAGACCTCAGAGAAGCGGACCGCTGAGATCGTCGGCGATCGGACGTCCGGCTCGTTCAAGCACGTGTGTCACACCTGCCAGCTGGTCACCTGGTGGAACGTCCTCGAGGTCCTCGACGACGACCAGGACGACGAGCCGGAACTCGTCACTGACGGTGGTCGCGATACTCCCTATAACGCACCGGGTAACTACTACATCGTTGAAGGAACCTGGCTTCGCTCTCCTGGAAGATCGTCCCGTGACCTCGGAGTTGTAACTGGTATACTCCGGTCGCTCGACGACTCTTCCCGAGACGGGACTCTCACTATCAAGTGGTACCCGAACACGTCGGAGCACATTTCTGCGAGCCTCTTTCGCGAGTATCTGAGGACCGGTCGCTTCGTAGTCGACGACTCGCAGCACCCGTACGATAAGGTCGAGTGGGACACGGACGACCGCGAGACCGCGACCGACGGAGGTCGATCCGAATGAGCGAACAGCCGTCGCTCGTCGAGTCTTCGCGCCCGGATGGTCGTGTCGTCGACGAGACCAGAGCCCTGGCGGAACATCACGACTACGGAGCGGTGTACACCGACGGAGAATACGACCTCGAGGAGACCCTCGACGTCCTGGCGGATCGGTTCGACGACGTTCGCGACGATCTCCCCGAGTCAGTCGACGAGTGGGAACGGAACGGTCACCGCCGCGTTGAGGAGGTGAGCGCGACCTGGCGACGTATCCGCGAGAACGGAGACGAGGAACAGCTTGAGCTATTCCCGAGAGGTCCTCACCTACACGATTGGACTCTCGGTATCACCCGCTGGCGCGCCGAGAGCGACGTTAGCGGGTGGGATATGTCCGGGTGGGTGATGGACGGAAGCGGCTACGATACGCCCGCCGCCGCGCTCTCCGACGCGGTCGCGTACATGGAGGGTTCGGACGAATGAGCATCGACGCGCCCTCGACGCCCGACGCGTCGATCGGCTCGCTCCCCGAGCCGCGCCTCGAAGATCGACACGGTCCCGAGCCCGTTGCCCACGGCGCCGCGGTCCAGGCCGTTTTCAACGACGTCGACCGAGAACTCTCGGTCTACTCCGCCGTTCACCAGTTGTGGTACGAGGTCGTCGGCGATCGCGACCAGGAGCCGGGGATCGTCGCCGAGCTCGACGAGCGCGATCACGAGTGGCTCGACGCTCCGACTCCCGGTCGCGAGTGGGTCCTGAAGCTCACGTCGAGCCGCTGGAAGGCCGGAACCGAGACGGGCGACGACTACTCCGCGTACTACAAGTACGACCTCACGCTCCGCGAGCGCGACGAGGACGGAGACCTGTATAAGACCGGTCGAGCGTGCTCGCTTCGAGTCCTTCCGCAGTTCGCCGATCTGAACTACAAGGACGGGAGCGATCTCACCCTCCAGTACGGAGAGGGCTCACTGGTTCGCTGTTCCACGACGTGGGCAGACGAGGCCGAGGAGGTCGAGGGGCGGATGTTCGACCTCCTCGAGGCCGCCCTGGACATCGATCGTGGTCGGCTCCTCGCGGATCGCGACCAGGAGTCTCGGCGGATCCAGAAGGCCGAGGCGCACCACCGGTTCGATATCGGCTGGAAACGCCAGGTCGTCGAGACGCTCGACCGGACTCGAGAGCTGATCGCGTACGGCGGCATGTCGGAGATCGACGCTCACCAGAAGCGACAGCGCGAGGGATACCTGGAGGCGCTCGTCGACGCCGACCGCTGGCACCTCCTCGGATTCGAGCGCACGCGCTTCGATATCGAACTCAAGTGCTACCAGGCCGCCGGGTGGGCGGAGATCCCGCGCGAGGATCCGGCCCATCACCCGAAGCTCGAGGCGTCGTTCGCCGGCGTCGACGGCGACGGCGCGCTCCCGCACGTCGACGAGTGGGGCGAGGTCATGTCGACGCTCCGGACCGTCGTCTCCTCACACCTCGACTGGTCCGGTGTCGGTCGCGAGGAGCTCGTCGCCGACGACTTCCAGGCTGGTCCGGGTCTTCCCGAGTACCGGTACCCGCATCCGACGGGGCGTCGCGAACAGCTCCGTGAGCGCTTCGAGGCGGTCTCGACCGAGGTCTATCGCGAGGCGCTGAAAGCGAACACGCAGGCCGTGTACGACATCCTCACCGTGATCGCCACGGAGAGCGGAGCGTCGTACGACATGCTCGAGGAGAGAACCGGTCTCGCCCGCTCGACGATCCGCTACCACGTCTCGCGGCTCGCGGAGATCGGCGTCTGCGAGAAGATCTCGAATCCGGTGCTCGTCGTGTTCCCGTCGCCGGCTGCGCTCGAGTCCTCGAAAGAGATTCTCCGGCGGATCTACCCGGACGACCAGATCGAGGACATGATGGATCGTGCGGAAGAGCGCCGCGAGCGTCGCGAGGAACGTGACGATCCGAGTTCCGTCGGCGACCAGGAGAAGAGCGACGACCTGGACGACACCGACGACGCCGGCGACGACGATCGTGGTCGGAGTTCCGAGTGGGCGTACTTCGAGGACCTCCGCCTCGAGCCGCACCAGCTGGCGAACGCGCTCGAGAAGGAGTACCTCGACGGTGACGAGGTCCGCGTCCGGACCGATCGGCGGTCCTGGGTAGAGTAGCCCGCCGCGCGGTACGTCGTTTGCTCCCGGTCGATAGCGGTCGCTTCGTCCTTTCTCGCGTCTTAACCAACACTCCGCGCCGTCTCACGTCCGATGTTGGTTAACCCGGCGCGTCGTCGACGCTTCGATCCGGCTTCTTGTGCGTTCCGCCTCCTCTCCGAGCGAATTTTAAAACATAATGGTTCTTAATACCATTCCACAGATCGCGTCTCTCGGTGCGTCGAGCGTCGCGAGATCGGGAGTTTCAGCGGTTGCGGTCCGTGGGTAGGTTAGCAGGGGACCCTACGGGTGTAGCCCCTAAGGGGGAGAACAATAACGACCGGAGCCAGAACGGCT
>ENA-ORCR01000897-ORCR01000897.1-marine-metagenome-genome-assembly--contig:-NODE-897-length-10709-cov-3.492476_pt1 | contig 10709 bp, 7 predicted proteins | sample MGYA00237782_ERZ508514 | MGnify/ENA primary metagenome ERZ508514 (study PRJEB26185, sample SAMN06268960) | marine metagenome | isolation source: Eden Landing Ponds, San Francisco, CA, USA | place...
TGGACCAGCCACCGTCGGTCTGTGTGTTCGCTGTGTACCGAGCCGTCCGCCGCTGGGTGGCGAGCCGTCCGCCGCTGGGTGCCGAGCCGTCCGCACGCCCGATCGCAGGGGCTTTCAGCGCTGACGGGAACTCATGAGGCATGCACGCGACGCTCTCGGGAGACGTTGTGCGCGCGGGCAACCAGGCCCGCGAGCGCTACTACGACTCCAGCGGCTACGGCCACCCCGTCGACGCCGGCGCGCTCGAACTCGCGCCTGTCGAGGCGGCCCATCTGCTCTACCGCGGCGACCTCGACGCCGTCGACGGCCCGGACGGCACGGCGATGGACTTCCGCGAGTTCCTCGCCTCCGCGGCCGTCTCGGAGACTGACTTCCTCGTATACAAAGACCTGCGCGACCGCGGCTTCTACCTCTCGCCTGCCCGCGCCGGGTGGACCGACTCGGCTGCCGCCAGCGATGCCATCGACGACCCGACCGTCGACTTCGTCGTCTACCCCCGTGGTTCGGGCCCCTGGGACGACGAGGTCGCCTACCGCGTCGGCGTCGTCAGCGAGCGCGCGAGCGTCCCCGCCGCGGAGGTAGGGGATCTCGTCCTCGCCGTCGTCGACGAGGAGAGCGAACTCACCTATCTCCAGACCGACCGCCCCGAAATCTCGGGTACGAGCCACGCGGACCTGCCCGCCGGCGTCTCCGGTGAACTCCTGGCCGACCGCGTCCTGCTCTGGGACCCGCCCGCGCCGCTGTACGAGCGTGGGTTCTACGGCCAGCCACTCGACGACCAGGACGGCGACGTGATCCAGTTGTCCCTGCTCGAAGCCGCCTTCCTCGCCGGCCAGGGTGTGCTTGCTGTCGAGGGCGGGGCTGATGCTGTGGTCGCGCGGGGTCGCGAGGTCGAAGGTGACCGATTCGACCGTCGGCTGCTGGTGTACGAATCCTTGCGCGAGTCTGGCGTCGTCCCCAAGACCGGCTTCAAGTTCGGCGCGGACTTCCGGACCTACGCCGACGTGGAGTCCGTCGATGATCTGGGTCACTCCGAATTGCTGGTGCGCGTGCTGGCGACGGGGCACACCTTCTCGCCGCGGGACCTGGCCCTCGACGTTCGGCTGGCTCACGGGGTTCGCAAGGAAGTCATCTTCGCGCTCGTCGACGACGAGTCGGAGCACGTCGAGTGGCTTTCCGTGACGCGACTGACGCCCTGAACGGTTCTGTTTGGGTAGTAGGGGGTCTGAGTCTTGTCAGTTCTGTAACTCCAGCATCTTCGACCCACTCGCTAGGAGATGGTTCGACAGCAGGTGACAGTGACCGACGAACGCCCTCGCTTCGCTCGCGCGGTCTGCGCGGGATATCCTCCCTTCGGTCGGATAGTTGCCCACGCGGACCGCGCCACCGGGTCTCACGGCTCCCGTTGGTCGCCGTTCGACACATCGTGGCGCTCCCGTTGGTCGCGCCACGCTCGCCTCGCCCTTTCAGTCCGCCAGGGTCACCGACCACACCACACCACACCGCACCGCAGACGGCCACTCACCTCCCCAGCCGACTCGCTCACTCCGTTCGCTCGTCCCTCGCACGGGGCTGTCGCGAGAGAGCCCTCGCGACAGCGCGCGCCATCACGGTTGGTCGGGTATGCCGACTCACTTCGGCACGGACACCAGCGAGCGGTGGCGCCAGGCCACGTCACGTCGGGTTTGTGGACGACGACGCCGGAGACGTCCATCTCGAGGGGGAATTCTGTGAGTGCGTCAGCGGCGTGAGTGACGCTCGGTCCAACGTCGGTCCAGTGGTCGTCGTCCGATGCTGGCCAGGTGTTACTCGAGCACCATCCGGATGTCCGCTATCACGTCTTCAAAATCCTCCACCGCTGGGTCGACCGGGAGTTCGTCGTACCACCCCGCGTGCCAGCCGTCCTGGGCGACGGCGGGGCCGCCGCCCACGTCCGCGTCCGTCGGTGATGCGTGAAAGAGGACGTGGTGGGTCGTGTTCTGGTGTCGGGTGTCGCCGTCTGCCTCGACGACGTGTTCGACCGTCCGGACGGACTCGACCCCGTCGAGTCGGACGCTCGTATCGACACCGTCCGCGACCGCGCTGCGGGCGGCTCTCGCCCAGTCTTCGTCGGCGTCGACCACAGTGTTTGGCAACATTGCGTGGTCCCTCTCGTCCGCGACGAGCAGGAGCGCCTCACCGTCGTCGTTCGTCACCCCGACGACCACACGGCCAGCGGCCGTCGCCTCGCAATGGTCCGGGTTCTCGTGCGTATACGTGTTCTCGAGCGCAGTCACGTCGTCGCGCGCCCGGAGCGCCGTCGGGTCCGTCAGCGATTCCACCGGTTCGTCTCGCTCGGGGTCGATTGCTGCCCCAAGCCGCCCGCCCGCATCGCCGTCGTTCGTCTCGGTGTCCGTTCCGCCGTCCGTCGCGAAGCCGTATGGCAAGTGTACTGTCATTTTGGGGGTCGCTGTTGCTAGTCGGAAAGCAGTGCGTTCAGCCCGGAACGACCGAGAGGCACCCGTGCTCTCGGGATTACACCGTAGCTACCGCTCCCGGATAAAAGCTATCATTTTTATTTACGTTACTGCCTACTTACAAATTCGCACGCCTCGTATTTAAGGTTTGTGCCGGTGGGCAGCGCTTCGCGCGTCGGCGGTTGCCGGTCGTGTGCGCCCTGTCGCAGCCACGGCGCCGTACCCGTCCATGGTCGGTCGCAACTTGATAGACTCGATTTGCTAACGTCTCACAACGCCTCTTCGAGAGGACCATGGGAGGATCAGTATTGTTCGACCGAAGCGTGACGGTAAGCCGGTACCAGCGGGCGTCTCTCGATTTCGTGCCACGGGAGGAGTTGTGATCGCCGTGCCGGGAGCGCTCGGTCCAGCCAGGGACGCTTGGTCGTCCACGTTGGGACCGCCGATAGCGGAGCCCCGACGCGCAGTGCGGGGAGCCAGTGAGGTCGACTGCGATGCCAGGTGAGTCCCCGTCCGGAGACCGGTTTACGGCGCTGTTCGAGAACGCGACCGACGCGATCGCGTCCGTTCGACTCGTCGACGACTCGTTCATCGTCACGGACGTGAATCGCGCCTTCGAGGACGTGTTCGGCTACGAGGCCGAGACTATCGTCGGCGAGGACATCGACGAGTTCGTCCTCGCCGACAGCAGTGACGACTACCTCGAAGGAGTCGGTGAGCGAATGAAAGCGGGTGAGCAGGTCGACCGGCAGGGGCGGCGCCAGACGGCGACTGGCGTCCGGGACTTCCTGATCCGGACGGTCCCGCTCCAACTCGACGACGGCTGGCCGGGCGGCTACGTCATCTACACCGACATCTCGGCACAGAAAGAACGCGAGCGACTGTTGCGCCGATACGACACTATCTTCGACGTCGTCGACGATCCGGTCTTCACCGTCGACAGGTCGGGTCATCTCACCTTCCTGAACGAGCGCTTCGCGCACCTGGTGGGGTCCGACCGGAAGACGCTCCTCGGGAGGGACCTGGCGTCGGTTCTCGGTGACCCGGGTGGCGAACTCACCAGCCGATACGCCGATCAGCTTCGTGCTTCGGACGACGGCGAAGCCGACCAGGTCGAGTTCGCGCTCGCGGGCCCCGACGGGCTGGAACGTATCTTCGAGGCCCACCTGACGCCGATTCCGGGGCCCGAGGATGGCTACGCCGGGATGGCGAGCGTGCTCCGGGACGTGACCGAACGGCGACGACAGCGCGACCGCCTCGAATCGTTCGCGTCCGTCGTCTCGCACGACCTCCGGAACCCGCTCCAGGTCGCACTCGGCAAGATCGACCTCGCGAGCCGTGGGGCGGATCCAGCGACCGACCGCACACTCGCGGACGCGAAGCGAGCACTCGAACAGATAGACACGCTCGTCGACGACCTCCTGACCCTCGCGAAGAGTGATCGGGACACGCTCGACCCCGATACCGTCGACCTCGGAGCCCTCGCAGCGACTGCGAGAGACACCGTGGTCGCTGACGCCAGCCGCTTCGAGATCGAGGCCCTCGGCACGGCTGTCGGTGATTCGACCCAACTCGTCCAGTTGTTCACGAACCTGTTCCGCAACTCCTTCGAACACGGCGACGACGACGTCACGGTGCGCGTCGAATCGCTCCCGGACGGGTTCGCCGTCGTCGACGACGGCCCGGGCCTCCCGGAGGATCGACCGCTCGAGGCCTTCGAGAAGGGATACACGACGAACGAGGACGGGACCGGTGTCGGCCTGACGATCGTGGAACGAGTCGTCGACGTCCACGACTGGACCGTCTCGGCCGGGAACGATCCGGAGACCGGCGGCGCACGGTTCGAGATACGCGGCGTCGACTGGGTCGACTGATCCCGGACGACTTACGTCTCCTCGGCGTGTCCGTCCCCGTTCGCGCCGGTCTGGAACACGAACTCGTGTTCGGCGTCCGTCTCGAAGTTCTCGAGCCCCGCTCCCAGATACTCCGCGGACTGGACGAGTTCTTCGGCCGCACCCGCCACCCGCTCGCTCTCGGCCATCGTCGCTTCGCCGAGGGAGGACGCCTCCTCGAGCGTCCTGGCGACCTCGGAGATGGTGGCAAGCGAGGCGTCGAAGTCTATTTCGGGATGCTCGTCGGCGAACTGCTCGAGGTCCTCGGCGACCCCGTCCATCTCCTCGGAGATCGACTGCAGTCGTTCTCTCTGTTCGTACGCGTCGTCAGAGATGGTCTGGACCGACTCCGCGACCTGTTCGCTGGCGTCACGCACCGTGTCGGCGCTCTGCTGGACGCCGCGACCGCCCGCTTTCACCTCGCTCGCGAACGTCTTGAGCTGGCCGGTCGTCAGCTCCAGCTCCGAGATCATTTGGTTGAACTCCTCGGCGATCCGGTCCATCGACTCGGTCTCCCCGTCCGGGTCCATGCGCTGGGTCAAGTCGCCGCGCGCACACGCCTGCATGATCTCTGAGTACTCCTCGGCGCGCTCCTGAAGGGACTCGCTCATCGCCATCGCCTCCGCGCGCGAGACTTCCGCCTCCTTCTGGGCGGACTCGGCCTGCTGTATCTGTGTCCTGAGCGCGTCTCGCATCTCACCGAAGGCGGTAAACAACTGGCCGAGTTCGTCCACGCGGTCGCTCTCGACCTCCGTCTCGAGATTGCCGGCCTCTAGCTCTCGGGCCTTGGTCGCGAGCGTCTCCAGCGACCGGACGGTGCTCCGACCGATGGTCGCACCGACGAACAGGAAGCCCCCGAGGGCCAGCCCGATGACGATGAGGACGTTCCGCTGAATGGTGTCCGCCACGGCGTAGGCCTCCGACGTCGGGACGTGCGTGACGAGCGTCCACTTCGTCTCGTCCACGGGCGCGTAGGCGAGAAGCTGGCCGGTCGCAGCGTCCTGGACGGTGCCGGTTCCCGTCCCGTTCTCGTCGTCGAGGGCCGGGAGCAAGTCGGCGTAGCGGTACTCCGTGAAGACGTTCTCCGGGTCGTCGTCGAACTCGACGGTGCCGTTCTGCCTGACGACCTGGGTCTCGCTGCCAGCGATACCGGTCCGGAAGCTGTCGGCCTGTGCGGACATATTCACCGTGATCATGATGGCGGCCGACGGTCCCTCGATCGGGCTGACGAAGGAGACGAGCCGCCTCCCGTCCTGTTCGTGAACGTAGGAGATGCGGGTCGCCTGCGAACTCCGGAAGAACAGCGACTTCTGCCACTCGATGTCCAGCGACCCGAGCAGGTCGCCGATCACCGACCGGTCGGTGCTCGCCCTGATCTCGCCGCTGATGCTGACGTAGTGGATCGCCTGCGTGGCCTCGGGAAGTTCCTGTATATCGCGGTCGATCCGAGTTTGCGTGCCGGAGACGTTCCCGTCGCGGGGCTCTTTGTACTGGGACACCATCCGGACGGTCTGTCGGTAGTTCTCCACCCACTGTTCGGTCTGGTTCGCGTTGAGTTGCGCGGTCGCCCCGACCTGACTCTGTTGTTGGGCTTCGAGCGTTCCAGTCGCCTCCGTCACCATCGCGTACCCACCGATCGCGACGAGTACCATCACGACACCCACGACGAGCGCGAACTTCGTGAGATACCGCCGCCTGACCACCGCCGGGAGTCTCCCTGCGAATCGAGACATCTCCACGGATATTCGCCCTACCGGGCATAAACCGGCGACCTATCGACTGTCGGTTCCCGAACAGGTTCGCCAGCCCCGGCTCCCGGGTGGGCAAAGCGAACGGTATTAGTGCGTGTCGGCGTGAGTACATCGCAATCGATGACATCTGATTCGCCCGATTCTGATACGGCGGAGGGGCGGCGAAATTCTGCCTCGCTCCGCACGGATGGAGGGGAGCCGAGCGAAGCGAAGCGACCCTCGTCAGAGCTCCGCTCTGACGGCGGGGTTGACGCCGAAGGAGCGGACGAGATGGCGCTCGACCCGTGGGGGTCGGCGACTGTCTCGGACTATCGCAAGCTATTCGCCGAGTTCGGTATCGAGGAGTTCGACGAGGTCCTCTCCGAAGTGCCCGACCCGCACTATCTGATGCGCCGTGGGGTCATCTTCGGCCACCGCGACTACCGGCCCATCGCTCGCGCGATGCGCGAAGGCGAAGACTTCGCTGCCCTGTCGGGGTTCATGCCCACCGGCGACCCGCACATCGGTCACAAACTCGTCTTCGACGAGATCATCTGGCACCAGCAACAGGGCGGCGACGCCTACGGCCTCATCGCCGACCTCGAAGCCCACAGCGCCCGCGGGCTGACCTGGGACGAAATCGACACGCACGCTCGCGATTACGTCCTCTCCCTGCTCGCCCTGGGCTTCGACCCCGAGGACGGTGAACTCTATCGCCAGTCCACCAATCGCGACGTCCAGGATCTCGCCTTCGAACTCGGCGTCGAGGCGAACTTCTCCGAACTCCAGGCGATCTACGACTTCGACGGCGAGACGGACGTCTCCCACATGCAGAGCGTCGTCACGCAGATGGCAGACATCCTCTATCCCCAGGCCGACGAACCGCGGCCGACCGTCATTCCCGTCGGCCCCGACCAGGATCCGCACATGCGCCTCGCCCGCGACCTGGCAGCACGGATGCGCTACTTCCGCGTGACCGAGGCCTTCGCTGGGTTCGAGGTCGACGACGAAGCCGAGCGCGAACTGCTCGGCGCGGTCTACGAAACCCTCGACGAGAGCGACGCCGCCGACGGCGAGACGGTGCGCTGTGAGGACGCTGCCGCCACCCTCCGCGCGGACCGCACGGACTACGAGTCCACAGGGTACGACGCGGCAACCATCGAGGGCGTCCTGGAGAAACTCGAAAACGCCGGGATGGAGCCGATTCGCCGCCGGACTCGCTTCCTCGGCCGCAACGCGACTGACGACGCCTTCGACGCCCTCATCGACGCCATCGACGGCGAGAAACGCGTCTACGACGAGCATATCGACGCCTTCAACCTCTCGCACGACGCGGCAGAGGACCTGGCCCGCGAGGTCGAACTCGACCACGGCGGCTACGGCTTCCGCGCCCCCTCCTCGATCTATCACCGCTTCATGACCGGCCTGACCGGCGGCAAGATGTCCTCGTCGGTCCCAGCCTCGCACATCTCGCTGCTCGACGACCCCGAGGACGGCTACGACAAGGTCAAAGCCGCGACCACCGGTGGCCGCCAGTCCGCCGAGGAGCAACGCGAGAAGGGCGGCGAGGCCGACGAGTGCCCGGTCTACGAACTCTACGCGTACCTCCTCGCGGGCGACGACGACGAGTTCGCCACCGAGGTCTACGAGGAGTGTGTCGGCGGCGAGCGACTCTGTGGTGGCTGCAAGGAAGAGGCAGCGGAGTTGATGGCCGAGTTCCTCGAAGACCATCAGGACAAACGCGAGGAGTGGGCGGAGAAACTGGACGACCTCGACATCGACTTCGACGTGGCCGCGGACCGACGCGGCTGAACGTCACCGTTCGCCGACAGTCTTCCTGTTCGCTCGCCGACTCTCACCGACCTTCGGGGAGTCTACTCGTCGATTTCTATCTCGATCGGATCCGCGGTCGGTTCGATTACGTCCGCATCCAGGCGCTCGCCCAGTCGCCAGCTAACCACGGCACCCAGCGTCCCCAGGACGACGCCAGCACGAATGCCGGTCTTCTCGTTCCGCAGAATTCGGCCGAGGACGTAGCCGACGACGAAGTTGATCCCGAAGTTGAGTGCTGCGTTGCGAGTGCGGTCCATACCCCTCCTTCGTGACCTGGCTTCAAAAGCCGTTGCCCGACGATCACTGCTGCCCGATGGCCCTGGTCGTTTGCGTGGCGTCAGCGGCAGTGACTCCGAACCAAGACGGCCGCGTATTGGAAGGGTGAGACGAACTGACCGTTCAATAGGTCTGCTTGGTGAGTAGTTGTTTCAGTGGATTTCAGTGTGAAGAGATTTCGATCGGGGGTGACGGCCGGAGACAGCAGGCGACGAAAGCCCTCGGCGCGCTCGCTAGCAGTGGATTCTACTGCAGACGCGATCAATAGATGAAAGCCCTCGGCGCGCTCGCGCGGTCTGCGCGACATATCCTCACTCACAACGCTCGTTCGGATAGGGGTCGCGCAGACCGAACGACCGGACCTCGCCCTTTCAGTCCACCAGGCACAGCAAACCCCACAGCACAGTAGACAGCCACACACCTCCCCAACCGATTCGCTCGTTCGCGTCGCTCACTCGCTCATCCACCGTCAGAGCAAGCTCTGACGAGCAATCGTTCACTCTGTTCACGATGACCTCGCGCAGTTCCGCCGCGGCCGCTCGTCCGCGATGGACTCGCGGCCGCGTCAGCGCGCGCCACTGCTGTTGTTCAGTCGAGCGCTTATATCGAGTTGATCGATGGAATCAAGCCAGCGCTGAGAATCGTCCTGCAATTCGCCAACGGTGGTGACAAGCCAAACACCTCGACAATGAGGCCGTCCTCCGGGAGACACCATTGGCAACACCTGACACGACTCCGCAACGCTTTTGCGCGACGACGTGAAGGACCCTGGTATGCGCCCCGAATCCACGACGGAGGAACGTGCAGCACTCCAGAACACGGTGCGGTCGGGATTCGGGTTTTTCTTCGACGCCTGACGGACGGCGGACGCCCGGACCGAACGGTTCGTGCCGAAACGAACCCGGTGTCCCGGCGGAAACCGTCCGCGTCGATTCAGGAGCGAGCGCCAGGTATCGAGGCCTCAGTCCGTGCGATACCGAGACGCGAAGGAAATGAGCGTCTCGCGCTCACGGGTCATCCCGCTCACGGGCGGTGGGGCCGCCCGTTCGCATCGAGGGCTCCCACTGCTCGCGGGTCGCGATGCTCCCCGCTCGCATTAACGAGGCCTCACTCCGTTCGGCCTCGCAGTATAAGAACCGTTAACTGACGACCACGCGGATCCAGCGATAACGAATGAAACTCCCGGAAACCGAGGTCGCCGTGCTCGAGACAGCGAGCGCGGACGACCCCACACCAGTCGAACAGATCGCCGAGGAGACCGGCGAAAAACCGGAGGCGGTGACGCGCGCCGCCTTCGAACTCGAGGAGGAGGGCCTCGTCTCCGTCTCCGAACGCTCCCAGACCGAGTACGCTCTCACCGACGAGGGCGAGACCTACGCCTACGACGGCCTCCCCGAACACACCCTCTGGGTCGGTGGCCTCTCCAACGACGCCATCGACGAACCGATCGAACTCGGCCAGGCTATCGGCCACGGCGGCCTGGAGGGCGAGGAAGTCGACATCGCCCTCTCGAATTTCGCACGCAAGGGCATGGGAACCATCGACAGCGGCACTATCCAGGTCGACCCCGACTTCGATCTGGAAGCCGACAATGAGCGTGCGCTCCTGGAAGTCCTCCGTGGCGAAGAAGGCGAGGTCGACCCCGAAGAGGCCGATCAGGAGGCCGTCGAGTCGCTCAAGCGGCGCGGCCTGCTCGACGAGTTCGACTTCACCATCCGCGAGGTCGCACTCACCGACGAGGGCGTCACCGCGCTGATGGAGGGCGTCGAAGTCGCCGAGACGGTCGGGCAGGTCACGCCCGACCTGCTCACCTCCGGCGAGTGGGAGGACGTCCAGTTCGCCGAGTACAACGTCGCGGCCGACGCCGAGACGGTCCACGGCGGCAAGCCACACCCCCTCCGGGAGATGTCCGAGCGCGTGAAAGACGTCCTCGTCGGCATGGGTTTCGAAGAGATGCAGGGGCCCCACGTCGACGCGGACTTCTACATCAACGACTGCCTGTTCATGCCACAGGACCACCCGGCGCGCAACCACTGGGACCGTTTCGCCCTCGATGAACCGGCGCGGATGGACCGCGAGGACCTCCCCGAGGACCTCGTCGATGCGGTCGAGAACGCCCACCGAAACGGTATCGGCCCGGACAGTGAAGGGTATCACTCCCCCTGGGACGAGGACTTCGCGCGTGCGCTCGCGCTCCGCGGGCACACGACGAACCTGTCGGTCCGCCACCTCGCGGGCCTCGCCGAGGGCGACATCGACCCGCCACAGCGCTACTTCTCCATCGAGAAGGCCTACCGCAACGACACGCTCGACTCGACCCACTTGCTAGAATTCTTCCAGATCGAAGGCTGGGTGATGGCCGAGGATCTGTCCGTGCGTGACCTCATGGGCACGTTCACCGAGTTCTACGAGCAGTTCGGCATCACCGACATCGAGTTCAAGCCCCACTACAACCCCTACACGGAGCCGAGCTTCGAGCTGTTCGGCCGCCACCCCGAGACGGACGAACTCATCGAGATCGG
>ENA-ORCR01000898-ORCR01000898.1-marine-metagenome-genome-assembly--contig:-NODE-898-length-10692-cov-4.135657_pt1 | contig 10692 bp, 9 predicted proteins | sample MGYA00237782_ERZ508514 | MGnify/ENA primary metagenome ERZ508514 (study PRJEB26185, sample SAMN06268960) | marine metagenome | isolation source: Eden Landing Ponds, San Francisco, CA, USA | place...
TGGGCGATCTCCATCTCGATCGGGTCGACCTCGTGGTAGGAACGCAACAGAGACCGGACGTCCTCCTCGCTGAAGGTTTCGGCGTCGGCCTTCGCCATGACGCTACTGATCAGGTCGATCATGTCCTCGATGAAGTTCCAGGGGTAGACGACCCAGACCCACTCCGCCAGGCGTTCGCCGACGAAGTCCGGCTCGAACTCGCTGGTCTGGAGCAACTGCAACGTGGCGGTTCGGACGGCGTTCGGATCGCGCTCGCTCACGTATTCGTAGGCGTGTTCGAGCGACTGGCCGGTGTCGGCGATGTCGTCGACGATCAGGACGTCCTTGCCAGCGACCGAGCCTTCTGGCATCGGGTAGCGAACCTCGGGCTCCTGGCTCTTGGCCGCGGTCCCGACGTAGTGTTCGATCTTGAGGCTCGTGAGGTCGTCCAGTCCGAGAAAGTCACACAGCGTCCGACCGGCGAACCAGCCGCCACGGGCCAGCGACACGACGACATCGGGCTCGAAATCGTCGCTTTTGACATCGTCGCTGACATCCCGGCACAGCCCGTAGATGTACTCCCAGTTCGTGATGGTACAGGGGAATTCCTCCGGCAGGTCGGCCATTCAGGTAGTCACCGGGCGAAGCCAGGGGACGGCCACAATTAGGGTTTTACATGCAGCCCCGCTTCACTCGCTGTAGCTCGGGTTGTCTGCTTAAGAGGTTCGCCGACGGATGGCTCCGTATGCGAACTCGCCGCCGTTTCCTCCAGACGTGCATTGCCCTCTCCGGCGCGTCGCTGGCCGGCTGTTCGGAAGACGACGAACCGTCGACACCCACGAGCACCACGACGACAGCGGTGTCCACGACAGCCTCGACGCCGGAAACCGACACGGCGACACCGGAACCGACCGAGTCGACAGCGACCGACGAGCCCACAGAAACGACCGAACCGACTGAGACGGAATCCATCGACCCGGAGACACTCAAAGAGACCGGACGGGCGTTCGTCAACCAACTCGCTGCCGGCGAGTACGCCGCGATCATGGACGGCTACGCGTTTTCCGAGCAGTTCGCCGCCCAGGTTGACGCCGAGCAGCTCGAATCGATCTGGACCACCCAGACCGCCTCCCTCGGGCAGTTCGTCGAACTCGCCGGAGCGGAGTACAGCCGATCGGACGGGTATCACGTCACCGTGGTCCTCGCGCGCTTCACCGGCGGTCGACAGGCGGTCCGGCTCGTCTTCGACGACACCGCAACGATCGTCGGGCTGTTTTTCCCGGCGTCGGGCGGCTCCTATTCCCCGCCGGAGTACGTCGACCAGTCGGCGTTCGAGGAAGTCGATCGGACGATCGCGGCCACCGAAACCTGCTCACTCCCCGCAAAGCTCACGCTCCCGACAGGCGAGGAGTCGATCCCCGGCGTCGTCCTCGTCCATGGATCAGGCCCCAACGACATGGACGAGACGCTCGGGCCAAACAAACCGTTCAAGGATCTCGCGTGGGGGCTGGCGAGCCGTGGCGTCGCCGTCCTCCGGTATGACAAGCGAACGCATGCCTGTGACGTCGATCGTGCCGGCCTCACGCTCGACGAGAAGGTCACCGAAGACGCCTTGACCGCACTGCAAACCCTTCGTGAACACTCTCGGATCGACCCCTCCCGAACTGTCGTCGTCGGTCACTCCATCGGCGCGATGACTGCACCGCGGATCGCCGACCGCGACGGCTCGGTTGCGGGTGCAGTCATGCTGGCTGGCAACGCCCGCCCACTACTGGACGTCATTCCGGAACAGCAGGAGTATCTGTTCCGTCTCGACGGTGAACTCAGCGACGAGGAGGCGACCCAACTCCAGGCGGTCGAACAAACGGTCGAGCGCATCCGGTCGCTGGACATCAGTGAGGATGAGATCCTCTTTGGCCTCGGCGGGCGTCCCTTCTGGCGGACTGTCCAGGAATACGATCAGGTGGCGACGGCCAAGGAACTCGACGTGCCCCTCGCCATTTTCCAGGGCGAGCGTGATTACCAGGTCACGGTCGAGAATGGATACAACCAGTGGCAGCAGGCCCTCGGTGACCGGGAGAACGTTTCGTTCTCCCTGTACCCCGACCTGAACCATCTCTTCATGCCGGGCGAGGGCCAGCCGTCACCGGCCGAGTACTTCCAGCCGAACAACGTCTCCCGCGCAGTCGTCGAGGACGTTGCGTCGTGGGTGCGACGGGTGACGGGCGAGGACGGTCCGTAGCGCCGAACTGACGTCGGTGGACATATCCCCCTGGTGGTCCCAGCACGTGGTATGTCAACCGACTCGCTCGCGGTTTCGCTCGTCGACGCGTTCACGACGGACTCCTTCGCCGGGAATCCGGCCGGCGTGGTTCCCGACGCTGCTGACCTGTCCGCCGATCAGATGCAGGCCATCGCCGCGGAACTCGGCGCGAGCGAGACGGCTTTCGTTCGTCCGGCCGAGGATGCCGACCGGACGCTTCGATATTTCACGCCCGAGAACGAGGTCGATCTCTGTGGACATGCGACGATCGCCGCCCACGCTCGGCTGTTCGAGCAGGGCGACCTCGATGCCGGCGAACACTCTATTTCGACGAACGTGGGGACGCTCGCGATCGAGATCGAAGCCGACGGCACGGTCTGGATGGCGGGCGACGACCCCGACGTGCGGTCGGTCGACGTCGGGTACGACCGGCTCGCCGACGTCCTCGGATTGACCGAGACAGCGTTCGCCGGCGTCGGTGTGGACCTCCCGATCGCCCGGGCGTCGGCAGGGATGCCATTTCTCGTCGTCCCCGTCAACTACTTCGAGCAGTTGGGTGACATCGCGCCCAACCTGGCGGCGATCGAGCGCCTCTGTGACGAACACGACGCGACCGGGCTGTACGCGTTCACGTTCGACACCCTCGATCGAGAGTCGACAGTGCATGGCCGGCTGTTCGCGCCGGGCGTCGGCGTCGACGAGGACCCCGTTACTGGGACGGCAAGCGGTGCGGTCGCGGCGTATCTTGACCGGTTCGCCGAGATCGACGCCACCACGGTCCGGTGTGAACAGGGCGACTTCCTGGATCGACCCGGGCGTGTACAGGTTCGCGTCGAGGACGGCGTCTTCGTCGGTGGACAGGCCGTGACGACACTCACTGGCGACATTGCCATTCCGGACGTCGAGGATGGCGACATCATCGAAGTGTGACCCAGGGCACGGATCTGACAGCGACAGTACTGCGACGAGCGGAACGGATAAACCGATCAAGCCCGAATATGTGCCCATGCAGCGAGCCGAGCCGCAGGATTTCGAACGCGTTCTCTCCTCGATGTGTACTGAACCACATCCAGCGGCTCGCGAGGCAGCCCAACGATTCCTCGCGACGAACCCGGGCGATCCCGGGACTTACCAGACGGTTACCGACCTCGAACGTCGGGCCGTCGAGCTGTTGGGGGAGATCACCGGTCTCGGCGACCCCACGGGCTACGTCACCAGCGGCGGGACCGAGGCCAACGTTCAGGCAGTCAGGATCGCGCGTAACCGGGCGGAGACAACTGACCCGAACGTCGTCGTGCCCGACAGCGCCCACTTCAGTTTCACGAAGGCCGCCGAAATGCTGGACGTTGAATTGCGCCGGATTCCGACGACGGACTACCGGGCCGACGTCGAGGCGATGGCCGACGCGATCGACGACGACACTGTCGCCGTCGTCGGTGTCGCGGGCACGACCGAGTACGGCCACGTCGACCCGATCCCCGCACTCGCCGACCTGGCCGACGAGGCCGGCGCGTTGATGCACGTCGACGCCGCTTTCGGTGGCTTCTTCCTGCCGTTCACGGACTTCGCGTGGCATTTCGGCCACGCCGAGATCGACACCATGACGATCGACCCACATAAAGCGGGCCAGGCAGTGGTCCCCGCCGGTGGCTTCCTTGCGCGTTCGAGTGATCTCCTCGACGAGCTGGCGATCGACACGCCGTATCTGGAGTCGCGCTCGCAAGTCACCCTGACCGGGACCAGAAGCGGCGCGGGCGTCGCCAGCGCAGTCGCTGCCATGGAGGCGCTGTGGCCCGAGGGCTATCGTCGACAGTACCACGCGTCGATGGACAACGCCGAGTGGCTCGCCGACGCACTCGAGGATCGCGGCTATACGGTCGTCGGCCCCGAACTCCCACTGCTGGCTGCCGACGTTTCGCTCTCGCTGATCGAGCAGTTACGCGACCGTGGCTGGCGAGTCACGAAGACCGGGTCCGGCGAGATGCGCGTCGTGTGTATGCCTCACGTCACGCGATCGATGCTCCGCTCGTTCGTCGCCGATCTCGACTGGTATTGATCCGGCGGGGCTCGTCCGGAACATTAAGGTTTACGACAGTTGACGCGTAAGCGTTCGCCGTGACTGCCGCCCTCCCGCTCGTCGTCACCGGTGACGTCATCGTCGGACTGCTGGCCCCGCTCTGGGATTTCCCTGCGTCCAGCGGCGGTCTAGCCGTCCTCGAGGACATGGTGCGCTCGGCGACCGGGCCGATCGGACTGGTCGTGATCGCGATCTACTCGTTTCTGATCGCCTTCGTGTTGCCACTCCCTAGCGAAATCGTCCTGGTGCCGGCCAGCCACATGCGACTCGGACTGTCGTCCAACTTGACCCTGGTTGTCATCATCCTCGTCAGCGGACTCGGCAAAGCAGCCGGGAGCGTCTTCGCGTTCCATATCGGCCAGGAAGCCAAGGAGTACGGCCCGCTCGTCAAATGGATCCAGGAGTCCCGATTCGACGTCATCGAGTGGTCCGAACGCAAGACGGTCCAGCTCGCCAGGGAGTTCGGCTATGTCGGCCTCGCCCTCGCGCTGTCGGTACCCGGATTTCCGGACACGATCTCGATTTACGCGTTTACCATCCTCGAACGTGACTACGGACGGTTCGCGCTGGCAACGTTCGCCGGGAGTGTGGGTCGACTGGTCGTGACTGTTGGGTTCTTCGGCGGCGCGTTCTACTTGTTCTGAGATGGATTGGCCATGGCGGATACGGTCGCTCTTCGAGAGTCGAGAATCGGAACGGCCTTCGGCATCTCGAACATCATCTCTCAGTTCCAGGAGGGCGTCTTCCTGCCTCCACTCACCAATCTCACGAAGCGCGCCAATCCGCTACGATAGGGCTCCTGCCCTGGTATTATCGCAAAGAATCCACTGGCGTTCGGGCATTGCTCACGACAGTTTGCTGGTGTCTGACCGTGAGGACCATCCGTCCTGAAGCGGCGGGTCGCGTGGGATCTGGTATCGTCTCCGGCTCCATAGGACGAGTGACGCACGATACGCTCCGCTCCCGTTGCTCGCATCGTACCGCAACACGCTGTCGCCACTGCTATCCGAGACTCTGGGAGGCACTTCGGTCTCGACAGGAGATCGGCTGTCGCCAAGACCGGTTCAGAGATCGTGGGCTAGTTTCCCCATTCACACGTCAAAACTACGTCCCCAACAGTCAGTCGTCTTGTGATGGTTTCGTCTCGGGTTCGATATACACTTTCCGGATATCCGGATACGCGTCGATAATGGCGTTTTCCATGTCCGTGATGTGCGTATCGATCTCGCTGGTGTCGAGACTGGCATCGAAGGCCACGTCACTGGAGACAACCACGTTTTCGGGGCCGAAGTAGACGGTCCGGAAATCGACGATTTCGGCGACGCCGTCCCACTCCCGGATGATTTTCCGGAGGCGTTTCTCTTCGGACTCCGGGAGGCTCTCGCCCAACAACAGGCGTTTGTTCTCCCAGGCCAGGGCGATGGCAAAGCCCATGAGCATGAGGCCGATGAGCAGGGCAGCGGTCGCGTCGAACAGCGGATTCCCTGTGAAATCTGTGAGGAACACACCACCGAGGGCCAACACCAACCCGATCAGTGCGATCGTGTCCTCGGTGAACGCCGTGAGCGTCGTCACGTTCGACGTTTTCCGGAACGCCTCGAGGAACCCGCTCCATCCGTATTCGTCGATGTCGGATTGCATACCTGCATATGCCTTGCTAAAGGCCCATCCCTCGAAGAGGATTCCACCGACGAGGACGGTGTAGTTCACCCAGATCGCGGGGACCGTCACCCCGAACTGTGTCACGGTGCCGGACAGCGCAGCCGCCTCGTGGTGGACAATCGCGTTGAACCCGTGTTTGGCACTCTCCCACCCCGCGATGCCGAACAGGAGCACCGACACGAGGAAACTATAGAAGAACTGGGCTTTCCCGTAGCCGAATGGATGCGCACGGGATGCCGACTTTTTGCCGTACCGGATCCCAACGAGCAGGAACACCTGATTGCCCGTGTCGGAAATGCTGTGATACGTCTCCGAGAGCATTGCGGGGCTTTGCGTGAGCAGAAAGCCGATGAACTTCAGAATAGCGATTGCCCCGTTCGCAAAGAGCGCAGCGAGGACGACGGATCGACTGTTTGCCACTGACTGAAGATTGTCTGTCTCTCTGAAATACCTTTTCAGATCTTTCGGCCGCCTGAACCATGGTCCCATTCGCCTCTCTCGACTGTCGAGGGGCCGCCTTGGAGGGGTCAGGTGAGACCGACATCTGGCGCTCGAAGATATCGAACGGGCCAATAGACGTTCTTACGCGGAACCGACTTTCGTGGTCACACGGAACCCTTCTGGCGGACTGAGGATTCCCAGGACGGTCCCCAGCGCGTGGACAACCGTGACAAGGGGTGCCAGTGGGAGCGCGAGCATCCAGACGTGGTAGTCCTCGCCGTAGTAGACGACCCCGCGGATAAACCAGAATGCAGTGAACAGCGCCAACCCCAGTGACGCCGCGAGAAAGGCCCCGCTGTGTCCCACGGACGCGCCGAGGGCCGACAGCGGCACCACGACCAGCATGACGATCGGCGACAGCCCCCACGTGTAGTTTCGAACGCGCGTCAGGAGTTCATAGCGGAGGGGGAGAATCTTCGCCGTCTGGAGGTTTCCGGCCGACCACCGGCGACGTTGCTGGAAGAGATCGTACAACGACGGCGGGGCCTCGTTTCGACAGACTGCCGCCGACAACGCGAAATCGAAATCGTGATCCTGGAACGCCGTCCAGACGAAGGCCGTGTCTTCGACGAGCGTCTCGCGATCCCAGGTGACAGTGTCTTCGACCTCGGTTCGGACAGCGATGCCGCCGCCCCAGGCGAACAGCGGGATCGACAGGCGGGCGAACGCTCGCTGTTCGATCTGAACGCCCATGCGGTAGACGTCAGCCAGAAAACTCAGGCTGGAACCAGTCCGTCGGGGCTTCTCACGCAACTGGACGACATCGGCGTCGGGCAACCCGTCGAAGGACTCGACGATGCTGTCCTCGTCCAGGTAGAGGACGAATTCACGATCGGTCGAGAGCGCCCGGCGGGCCCACTCCTGAGCGCGCCCCTTCCGAACGGCCTGACACGCAAAGTCGTCAGGGACGACGTGCACCGTCGCTCCCCTCACGTCGATGGGCTTTTCGGCGATCACGTGAACGTCTGTCAGCTCGTCCGGCACGGAATCGACCGTCTCCTGGACGACCGCTGTGGCGTCGACGGTCATGATTCTCACCTGTACGTCTTCCAGTCCGTACTCGTTCGACGGCGGTTCGTATCCCGATCCAAACACGTAGGTCAGCACAGTCCACAGGAGAGCGGTGCCCCCGAAGAGAACAGTAACGCCCCAAAGCGTGAGACCGAACAACGACCCGAGGCCGCCGTCCGCAGTCGTCGTGGTGGTCACACTGGCTTCCGCCGGTGCGCGCCCAGGTCCTGTCACGATCGTCGGTGCGAGTATGGTAGCGACCCCACCGACGACCAGCAACAGGGTGACGCCGATCAGTCCGATTCGCTCGGTGTTCATCATCGCTGGTTTCGCACTGTGACACCTTGAACCGCCCAGACGCTCCAAATTCGTTTTCACGATTCAGATCGTTCGTGACCCTATCCTCGGTGTCCCAACCAGCGCTTCTTCGAGCACCGCGCCGGGTGTCTCCGTTTCGATCATAGCGCCCATCTCCTGACGGCACACGCGCTGATACGATCGAGCAATCTCAATCGAACGGGGGTTCCGCGATCCAGCGAAACGGAATGAGAGACTGGAAAACGGCGGACGTGGTCGAGTAAACGGAATTAAACAGACGAAACTGAGATGGACGGTCGGCCCGATTCAAATATCGCAGGACCATTCACTCGAGTTGTATGAGACAACATACCCTTCACGCACTGGTTGTCGCTGGTGTTCTCCTCGTGGCTGGCTGTGCCGGTGGGCTCTCCGGCACCCCCGAAAGCGCGACCACGGATGCGAGTCAGGTCAGTGACTCGCCGACGGGAGCGCCAACTGTCGGTGGATCGGTGGCCTTCTACATCAGTGACGAACAGAACGCGATGGGGGACTTCCAGCACCTCAACGTCACAGTGACGCGCGTCGGCTTCGAACGTGCGGCCGAAGACAAGGGCGGCTGGGTCGAACACGACGTCGACAACGCGACTGTTGATCTGACCGCGCTCCAGGGACCGAACGCCACACTCATCGGCGAGTACAACCTCTCGAACGGCACCTACTCCACGGTGTTTGTCCACGTCGGTAACGTGAATGCGACGCTGCAGAATGGCGAAGAAGTCCGCGTGAAACTCCCGAGTGAGAAACTCCAGATCCAGCAACCCTTCACGGTCGACAATGGATCGACGGTAGACTTCGTCTTCGACATCACCGTGCACAAGGCCGGCAAGAGCGGAAAGTACATCCTCAAACCGGTCATCGGCGAATCCGGCACGGACGTCCCGATCGAACCGACGGAAGACGACGAACGGGAAGACGAACTACAAGCGACGTTCCTCGGCAACGTCACTCGGGGGGACAACGCCACGATCGACGTCAAACGCGGCGGCGAACCGGTCGCCAACGCCACGGTCCTCGTCAACGGCAACACGGTCGAACCGACCGATGCAGACGGACGGACCACTTTCGAGGTCCCGGACGCGGACGAGGTGGCGATCGAAGTGACGGCCGGAGACGCCGAGACGGAACTCGAGGCCGAATTCGAAACCGATGAGGCGGACTCAGAGGCCGATACTGCCGACGACGAACTGACTGCGACGTTCGTCGGGACCGTCTCACAGAACGCGACAGTCTCCGTGATGCGGGGCGGCAATCCCGTCGAGAATGCGACGGTCGTCGTGAACGACGAACCGGTCGGGACGACTGGCGTCGACGGCCAACGCACGTTCGAAGTCCCGGACGCGGAATCGCTGACGGTGACTGTTCAGGTCGGTGACGAAGAGATCGAACTCGAACGGGGACTCGAACCTTCCGAAGGGTAACTACCGCTGGACGGTGTGGTGACCGAATCGCACCTGCTGTCCGACACAACGAACTGAGAGTATGGCGCCGCTATTCGGCGTGAGTGTCCGGATGCTTCCCGGCAGGGATTTGAACCCGATGCCAGACCTCGCTTCACTCGGTCTGCCGTGGTTCAAATCCGTTCCTGCGCGTGGATGGTTCTCGCTCACGTTGTTCGCTCGAAAATCCATGCTCGGTCAGGGATTTGAACCCTGGTCCTCGGCTCGAAAGGCCAAGATATGGGCTACCACCAACCGAGCGAGGAAATCCCGTATCCGTACTTTCCACGCCTCTGTATCCATATTGAGAAGGGCCTATTTGATAAAACACCCGCCTAGTCGGACTGTGGGCCAACGGGATTAAACAGAACATGGGGGGTGGGTCTTTCAGGTGAGTAAGTCGGGTGCCTTCACGAAAATTCCCGATTGCCAACAATACACAACATATTATACGATTCCAACATGATTCGCATGAAAGTAGCCAGAGATTTGACTGGAAAAGAGTAGAGAAAGAGCCAGAAAAATCTATTAGAAGCGTCTGCGGGCGCGTAAGGCGCGTATGGCCCCCATCTGTCTGATTCGGTCCCGAGTTTTGGACTTCTCTAATAGAAACCCAAACTCACAAGTGCCTGCGGGTCATTCGTTTATATACGACGGGGGACGATCATGGCCGAATCAACAAATTCCCAAACTCAGACAGCCACCTACTGGTTGAATCCTGAGCAAGTCGAGAAGCTCCGTGACGCTACAATCGAAACCTCTGCCAGCTACTTGGCCGACAGGAACGACGTGTTGATTGAGTTAATCTATGACACGGGGTTACGTGTCGGGGAGGTAGTTGCACTCGACGTGAACATGATTGATTGTGATGACGGGATCATACGGCTACCCCCCGACATCCAGAAAGACTATCCGAACGACAATTCCCCGACGTACACAGAAATAGAATTGGCCGACTCGACAGTCAGGGACCTACGGAAATACCTCTCGAATCGGTGGAAAGACAGTGAGGCATTATTCCCGTCACGCCAGTCGGCACGGATGACAACGGAATCCGTCCGTAATGTCGTTTCAAAGGCGGCAGAGGTGGGTGAGATACGTCCCTTAACGACAAAGGAGAAAAACGAACCTGTGGGACCTTCGAACGTAACTCCTCACACGCTCCGTCACAGCGTTGCATATCGCATGATGAACGTCGAAGAGGGGAACAAATTATACGATGTACGAAACCGTCTCAGGCACAGAAGTATTCAAACGACAGAACAGATCTACGATCACTTCCGTCGAGTCTAACACGGAATTGTTTCTATCGAAGAAAGTTGGCCCGACTTCCGAACTGTCGACCTGCCAGCGTAGCGGGCGGGGCCTCGTCGGTTTCGGCTTCGGGCAACAGCAACAGCTTG
>ENA-ORCR01000900-ORCR01000900.1-marine-metagenome-genome-assembly--contig:-NODE-900-length-10686-cov-2.870205_pt1 | contig 10686 bp, 8 predicted proteins | sample MGYA00237782_ERZ508514 | MGnify/ENA primary metagenome ERZ508514 (study PRJEB26185, sample SAMN06268960) | marine metagenome | isolation source: Eden Landing Ponds, San Francisco, CA, USA | place...
AGGCGCTGATCGATCGACTGGGTGAGTTTCACGAACCGGAGGCCGACCCCGACCCGGATCTGCCCTTCGCCGAGGAGACGCGGCGCGGAAAGACCGTCGAGCAGTACTACTACCAGCAGCGCGCACGGTTCAACGAACGCGCCTACGGCGAGGGCTGGCCGGCGAGCGACGCGGACAGACTCGAAGAGGCGGCACTGCTCCTGTATCTGAACCGCACCTGCTACAACGGGCTGTACCGGGAGAACGGCGACGGCGGATTCGAGCGGGTGCGGGCCGCCAGTGCCGCACTCGCGGGGGCCGAGCTACGGACCGGTGACTTCGAGTACGTCCTGGATGCGGTCGAACCGGGCGATCTGGTGTATTTCGACCCGCCGTACGAGCCGATGAGCCCGACGGCGGACTTCGCGGAGTACAGTGCGGCGGGCTTCGACCGGACCGACCAGGAGCGGTTGCTGGAGGTGGCGGTCGAGCTCGACGAGCGGGGCGTGTGGGTCGTGCTCTCGAACAGCGGTGTCACGTACGACCGCTACGACGCCGCGGGCTTTTCGGTCGTGCGGGAAGGCGCCACGCGGGCGATAAACAGCGACGCGAGCGCCCGCGGTGAGGTCGACGAGATCGTCGCGACGAACGTCCCCGAGAGCGAGCGGCGGGGGCCGGACCAGCGGGCGCTCGACGACTACTGATTGCCGAACAGACGCTGGCGGAGCGAGCGCTCGGTGCGTTTCTCGGCGAGCAGCACCGAACAGTCGACGTCGTCGACGATGTCCATGACGACGGAGCCACCGACGAGCCGCTGGAGGAGTCCTTCCTCGGTGGCGCCGATGACGACCATCGTCGCGTCGCTGGCGGCGGACTCGATGGCCGCTTCCACGTCGCCGGTCTCGACGCGCAGGTCGGCGTCGCCCAGGTCGTGTCGGTCGGCCCACCCGGCGAGGAAGTCCGCGCCCGCGGCGCTCTCGCCGTCGTCGGCGACGTACAGCAGGGTCACGTCGGCACCGAACTCGTTGCGGAGTATCGTCGCGATCTCGGCCGAGAGATCGGAGTCGGGACCGCCCGCGGTCGGGACGAGCACGCGTTCGGTGTCGAACCCGCGGTCCCGGAGGACGAGGAAGTCACAGGGCAGATCGCCGGTCATCTCGTCGATGGCCGACTCGGCACGGCCGGGCGAGCCGTGGGCGTCTTCCCCCCAGCCCATGACGACCTGGTCGGCGTCGTGCGTGCGGGCGGCGTCGAAGATCTCCTCGAAGCCCCTGTGAGAGACGATGGTGTGGGTCTCGACGTCGACGCCGAACGTCTCGGCGTTCTCGCGGGCGCGGTCGAGCAGCTCCCGCGATGTCGCGTCGATGTCGTGGGCACGCTCGCGAGCGCTGGCGAGGGCGGTCTGGTCCGGGACGGTGACGATGTGGGTCGCGACGAGCGTCCCGTCGTGTGCCTTGGCGAGCGCCGAGGCGAGCGTGATGAGGTCTTTCTCGTGCTCGGGGTTCGCGAGCGGGACCATCACGCGGTAGTCGCCGCCGTCGGGGGCGACGCCTGCCGCGGCGGAGACGGCCGGTTCCGGCATCTCCTCGGAGCGTTCGAGGATGTACTCGGAGAGGATACCCTGTTTCTCGGTGCGAGTGCGGGCGTAGAAGACGTACCACACCATCGCGCCGACGACGAGGGCGGCGCTGACGGCCTTCGCGGTCCCGCCGATGAAATAGAGGAGCCCGAAGGAGCTGAGCGTCCCGACGATGGGGACGATGGGGTACAGCGGGACGGTGTAGTCGGGCTGGTACTCGTCGGGGTCGGCGGTCCGCATGACGATGAGCGCGATGTTGAGCAGGCCGTAGATGATCAGGTGCAGCGCCGAGCCGATCGAGGAGAGCAGCCGCAGGTCCGCGGTGATAATAAAGACGAGGATGAGCAGGCCCGTGATCCCGATGGCGCGGTAGGGTGTCGCGAAGCGGTCGTGGATCTCGTTGAGCTTCGGCGTGACGATGTTGTCACGGCCCATCGCGAAGTTGATCCGGGAGGAGGCGAGGATACTCGCGTTGGCCGAGGAGGCCGTCGCGAGCAGGCCGCCGAACAGCAGGGCGCCGGCCATGATCGTCCCCTGTATCTGGCGGCCGACCTCGACGACGGCGGTCTCGCCCTGAGCGGACACCTGGGCGACGAACCCCTCGGGGACGGCCGCGCTCATGATCAGCAGGACGAGCGCGTAGATGGTCGTCACGATGAGGACGCTCCCGATGACGGCGCGCGGGAGGTTCTTGCCCGGCTCTTTGATCTCCTCGGCGACGCTCGTGATCTGGACGAAGCCGAGATAGGAGACGAAGATGAGTCCGGTGGTCAACATCATCGGGCCGTACCCGTTGCTCGGCGGGAGGTTGGCGGGGTCGGCCCGCAGCGACCCGAAGATGGTGAACACGGTGAGGATGGCGACGAGGATGACGACGATGACGTTCTGGAGTTTGCCGGTCTCCTTCGCGCCGACGTAGTTGACCATCGTGAAGAAGGCGGCGCCGCCCAGCGCGATGAGCTTGACCGCGGTTATCTGCACGGGACCGACGCCGAACGTCCCCTCGATCCCGACGATCTGGCTCATGTAGTCGCCGAACCCGTACATGTAGAAGGCGGAGGCGAACGCGAGCCCGAGCCAGTTCGCCCAGCCGGCGACCGAGCCGAAGAGCGGCCCGAGCGCGTGGTTGACGTAGAAGTACGCGCCGCCGGACCGTGGCATCGCCGTCCCGAGTTCGCTTGCCGACATCGCGGTGAACAGCGCGATGACGCCCCCGATGACGAACGCCGCCACGGCGAGGCTGCCGGCTTCCTCGATGGCGACGCCGGGGAGGACGAAGATCCCGGCGCCGATCATCGTCCCGACGCCGATGGTCAGCGCCGCCAGCGGCCCGAGGTCCTTGGCGAGGTCCTCGTCACTCACGCTCGGGTCCTCCGGCTCCGTCGGCGGCGTCGTCGGCCGGGCCGTCCACCGATTCGCCGCCGCCGTCCGGGCGCGCCGCGTCCGGCAGGACGACTACCGGGCGATCGGTCTCCGTGACGAGCGACAGCGCCACGTCGCCGGTCAGCAGCTGGATCCACCGGCTGCCGCCCCGGGGCGTGATGACGATGGACGACGCGTCGAAGTCGTCGGCGGCCGCGAAGATGGCGTCGGCCACGTCGGTGTCGTAGCGGATATCGGTGTCCAGGTCGGCGTCCTCGCCGAAGTACGCCTTCAGGACCCCGAACGCTTCCTCGGCGGCCTCCTCTCGCTGTTCGACGCCCGCCTTGTCGGGGGCGCCGCCGGCCTTCTCGACGACGTGGACCGCGAGGATATGGCCGACTTCGTGGCTGGAGATCGCCCTCGCAGTGGCCTTTGCGTCGTCTTCGCTGGCGATGGGGAGAACGACCCGGTCGAACAGTTCGTTCATCGGCGCCGCTCCGTCGATCGACGCCAGTTCGGTTCCGCTCCGGCGGTCGAGGCGATTCGGCTACCGGGGGAGACGAACCGTTGCATGCTCGGTCTGTATGAGCGACCCACCTTAACCACTTTGTCCTGCGTCCGATTTAGTCGATTGTCGTCCGTTCGCCGCCGGTGGCCGACGTGTCACCGAACACAGTCGAGCGGTGTGGGTCGGTTCGGCGGCCCGAAGGAATGTCAGCGCGTCGGGGGCGCGAGTGACCAGTAATCACCGCCTGCCGAAGCCGTCACCGTCGCCAAAAGGCGCCGGTGAACAGCACGAGTACGGGGATGATCTCGAGGCGACCGATCAGCATCAGGAACGACATCAGCAGTTTCGAGGTCCACGGAAACTCCAGATAGCTGCCGAACGGGCCGAGGAAGCCGAATCCCGGGCCGATGTTCCCGATGGTCGCGAGGCTCGCGCTGATCGCTTCGAGGGTCGTCAGCTCCAGCCCGACGCGGCCGGCGTCCAGCGCGATGATGACCGTCGAGACGCCGAACAGGAGCAGGTAGAGGAGGGTGAATCCGTAGATGGCCTTGATCACCTCCTCGTCGATGACGAACCCGCCGAGGCGGACCGGCTTGACGGCGTTGGGGTGGGCGGTAGTGAACAGCTGGCGGCGGATCGACTTGAGGACGACCAGCCACCGAATTATCTTGACGCCCCCGCCGGTCGACCCGGCGGACCCGCCGATGAACATCGCGAACAGGAGCACGGCCTGGGAGGTGGTGTCCCACTTGGCGAAGTCGCTGGTCGCGTACCCCGTGGAGTTCAGCAGCGAAGCCACCTGGAAGGCGGCCTGTCGGAGCGCGTTCTCCAAAGTGCCTTGCGTCTGGCCGCCCAGATCGAGCGTCGGCGCCGATCCCAGGTACAGCAGGACGAACAGGACCAGCGTCACGAGGACGTTGGCCCCGATGTACGCCTGAAATTCGCGGTTCTCGAAGAAGGATCCGTACTCGCGCTGGAGCAGGTAGTAGAACAGTGCGAAGTTCGTCCCCGCGACGAGCATGAAGGGGATAACGAGCCACTGTACAGCCGGCGAGAACGCCGCAATGCTGTCGGCCTCCGGTGAGAATCCGCCGGTCGGCAGGGTAGTGAACGCGTGAGCGACGGCGTTGTACACGCCCATGTTCTCGGCCAAGCCCGTGGCCTGCAGCCCCAGCAGCAGGACGATGTAGAGGACCGTGAATCCTAGATAGAACAACCAGAGCAGCCGCGCGGTCTCGGCGATCCGCGGGGTGAGCCGCTGGAGCTCGGGGCCGGGTGCCTCCGACTCGATGAGCTGGGCGCCGTTGACGGCGACCTCCGGGAAGATGGCGACCATCAGCACGATGATCCCCATCCCGCCGAGCCACTGGGTGAGCTGACGCCAGATCATGATCGCGTGTGAGTGGTGCTCGACCGAGATCGTCCCCATGACGGTCGCGCCCGTCGTGGTGAACCCGCTCACGCTCTCGAAGGTGGCGTTGACGGGGTGGGCGATGGTCCCCGTCCCCCCGACGAGATACGGGATGGTCCCGACGAGCGGGACCAGGAACCACGAGAGGCTCACGAACAGCAGCGCCTCGCGAGCGCCGAGGTCGCCGACCTCTCCGACCTGTTCGAGCAGGAGACCGACCGCGACGGTGGCGACGATCGAGACGAGGAAGACGCCGATATCCTCCCAGTAGACGACGGCGACGACCAGCGGGATCAGCATCGCGACGGCGAGGTACTTGACGACGGTCCCGGTCAGGGCGACGCTCTGTCGCCACTCGACTGTCACCACGAGCCACCCCGCCCGTCGTTGACGCTGGGAGCCAGTCGGACGGGGCACTCACGTGACTCCGGCCGTTCACCGTGTCGCCACGCGGGTCGAGGCGCGGTCCCCGTACTCCAGAATACAGTCAACGGGCGAAGCCGACGGAGAGAACTGAAATAACTGCTTTGGTCGATGCCGACCGCGTCCGGTGAGAGGGAAATTCACTTGCCCGTGGGTCGGGAACACCGGCGTATGTATCCGGAGTGTCGGTCGTGCGGATAGTGATCGTCGGCGCCGGCGAGGTCGGATCGACGACCGCCGAGAGCCTCGCCGACGAGCACGAGGTCGTGGTCGTCGACAGGGACCCCGAATTGGTCGAGACGCTGACCTACGAGATAGACGTCCTGCCGATCGAGGGCGACGCGACCGAGATAGAGACGCTGGAGGAGGCGGACGTCGGCGACGCCGACCTCTTCATCGCCAGCACGGACGACGACGAGACGAACATCATCGCCTGCGGGATCGCGAAGGTCTGCGGCGACGCGTTCACGATCGCGCGGACGAAGAGTCCGAAGTACCTCCGGCCGTGGGAGCGCGACGAGCGGGCGTTCGGCGTTGACTTCATGGTGTGTACGGATCTGCTCGCCGCACAGGCCATCGCCGGAGTGACCGGCCTCCCCTCTGCCCAGGACGTGGACACGTTCGCGGAAGGACTCGTCCAGATGACTGAGTTCGAGATCCCGTCGGGCAGCCCGGTCGCTGACCAGACTATCGCCGAGGCCGACCGGTTCGACTCGCTGACGTTCGCGGGCGTGATCCGTGATGGAGACGTTATCATCCCCAGAGGCGGGACCGTCCTGCGGGCGGGCGACGACGTCATCGCGATCGGGAGTCCCGGGAGTATGCGCGAATTCAGCGAGGCGATAACTCCCAGCGACAACGACCCTAAAAGCGTAGTCATCGTCGGCGGCGGCCAGATCGGCTACCAGACCGCGCGCCTGCTCGAGGAGGGCGGCTTCTCGCCGATGCTCATCGAGTCGGACGACGAGCGCGCTCGGTGGCTCGCCGAACAGCTCCCCCGGACGACGGTCATCAACGGCGACGCGACCGACCAGGATCTGCTCACGCAGGAGCGGGTCGGCGACGCCGACGTGTTGATCGCGGCGCTCGAAACGGACCAGCAGAATCTGCTCGTGACGCTGTTGAGCAGCCGACTGGGTGCGAAACGCTCCATCGCCGTCGTCGAGACGGCCGAGTTCGTCGATCTATTCGAGACGGTCGGCGTCGACGTGGCGGTCAGTCCGCGCAACGTCACCGCCGAGGAGATAACCCGGTTCACCCGCACGCGCCACGCGGAAAACGTCGCGATCATCGAGGGGGATCAGGCGGAGGTCCTGGAGTTCGAGGTCGAGAGCGACAGCGTTCTCGTCGACCGAAGTATCCGCGATTCGGCCGCCGATTTTCCCGCGGGCGCAGTCATCGGTGCTATCGCTCGGGGCGGCGAACACATCACGCCGCGGGGGGACACCGTGGTGCGAGAGGGCGACCACATCATCGTGTTCGCCGATTCGGACTCGTTCACCGAAGTCGCGGATCGGATGTGAGGGTGGCCTGGAGGCCGTCCTCCAATGCGACGGTCAACGCGGTTCCAGCCCGTAGAGAGCCGACCGCGCGAAGACGAGTACCGGGATGATCTCCAGGCGGCCGACCCACATGTTCAGGAGGAACATCGCCTCGGCGCCGGCCGGCATCGAAGGCCCGGTGATCCCCGTCGAGAGGCCGACGTTGCCCTGGGCGCTGGCAACCTCGAACAGGGCGTCGGCGTAGGAGAAGTCGGGGCCGACGGCGTTGACGAGCAGGACGCTGCTGACCGCGAGGAGGACGAGCCAGAGGATGGTGACGACCATCGCCTCGTTGAACTCTCGCTCCATCGACTCGCGGTTCAGCGTCCGGTCGCCGATCCGTGCGGTGATGACGGCGTTCGACGGGAGGAACACGCGCCCGAACTGCCAGCCGATGCCGCGAGCCACCGTGTAGCCGCGGACGATCTTGATGCCGCCGACGGTCGACCCGGCGGCACCGCCCAGCACCATCGCGCCGGAGACGACCAGTTTCCCACCCTCGGCCCAGCGCCCGATCGGCGCCGACTGGAATCCCGTGCAGGTGAGTGCACTGACCCACTGGAAGGTCGAGTCGCGAACGGCGTCGGTGGTCCGGGCGCCGAGCGGGATTCCCTCCGGGAGGAAGCCCTGCGCGGCGAAGGCGTCGGGAACCGCCTGGACGCTGAGCGCGTTCTGAATCGAGAGAACGACGACGCCGACTCCGAGGAGGACGAACAGCCACTGCGTCTGGAGGTCGCCCCGGAGCTTCGACCAGTCGCGGTCGTGGAGAACGGCGTAGTGGATCGGGAAGGCGATCGCGCCTAGGGTCATGATCGGCAGCAGGAACGACTCGATGAGCACGGAGTCGTAGGTGGCGATTGAGTTGTCGGTCACGGAGAACCCGCCGGTCGAGAGGCCGGTCATCGCGTGGTTGAGCGCCTGCCAGCCGGCGCGCCAGAGCGGCAGCGACGAGCCGTACTCGCTCAGCCGGATAGCGACGAACAGCGCGACGACCGACAGGACCGTGTACCCAAGGAAGATCTTCCAGACGGTTCGGACGGTGGACACGATGCTCGGATGGATCTTCTGTTCGCGCGCCTCGCTGCGGTAGAGCGCGTAGCTCCCGCTGCCGGGGCGAGCGAGGATCGAGACGGTGAGGACGATCACGCCGACACCGCCGACCCACTGGATGAGCGACCGCCACCACTGGAACGCCCGGGGGAGCGACGGCTCGTGGATCGCCATCGTGAGCCCGCTCCCCGTCCACCCGCTCATGCTCTCGAACACCGCGTGCAGCGGATGCCGGAAGTAGACCAGGCTCGATCGCGAGGTCGTTCCGAAGACGGTGACCGCGTCCCACGTCGCGTCGGCCGGAACGTACGTCGCCATGACGCTCGGGGGGACGAGGTGAGCGGCGAACAGGAACGGGAGCGCGCCGAAGACGGCCGTCGAGAGCCAGCCGCCGGCGGCGATGACCATCCCGTGTTTCATCTTGGGCGCGGGGGCGTCCGCGCAGGTGCGGCGAGCGGCCACGCCGACGGTGCCCGTGATCGCCGTGGCGAGGACGAACGCCCCCGCGGGGTAGAATTCACGGAAGGCCAGTGCGACGAGCACGCTCGCGGTCATCAGAACCGCTTGCATCGAGAGGAGTGACCCCACGTCGCGCACGATGGTCCGCAGGTCCGAGGAGAACCGGGTCCGCGTCGCCGCCAGCACCGACATCGTCAGTAGTGGTCCTCGTAGTGGCCGAACACGTCGGTCACCTCGTCGGTCGCGCCCGTCCCGGAGTAGACTGTCACGAGGTCACCGGCCTCGATGCGAGTGTTCCCGCGGGGCGTGATCGGCGACTCGGCGCCGTCGCGTTCGATGGCGACGACGAGAATATCCTCGCCCAGCAATCCTTCCTCGTTTGCTTCTCTGAGGGTCATCCCCACGACCGGCGCACGTTCGGTCACGTCCGTCTCGAAAACTTCGGCCCGCTCACCGATACGCATGTAGTCGACGATGGACGGCCGCCTGACCGACCGATAGAGGTACTCCGCGATGAGGTGCTGGGGGTTCTGCATCGTGTTGACTCCGATACGCTTGAACAGGCCCATGTGCTCGGGATTGTGAACGACAGAGACGATGTTGGGAACCTCCAGCTCCTTGGCGAGCAGGCAGACCATGATGTTCGTCGCGTCCCGGTCGGTCGTGCTGATGAGCGCGTCCGCGCGGTCGGCCCCAGCGTCTTCGAGGGTCTCCTTGACCGTCGCGTCGTCGTTGAGGACCAGACAGTCGTAGTTGGTCGCCGCTCGCTCGGCGCGGCCCTCGTCGCGCTCGATCGCAACGACCTCGTTGCCGTCGACGGTGGCGATGTCCAGCAGGGGCGTCCCGATGTCGCCCGCGCCGACGATGACGATGTACATTCTGCGCCGAGATTCCCGGCGATCCCACGAAAGTGTGTCGTTCCCGAGTAGTCGACCGGGTGTCGAACGAGATCGCTGGTGCCCAGCCGCCCGGAACGCGTAAACGCGTCGACTGCATACGGCGCGCGTGGAGCAGTCGTGGCCCCCGATGACGTGACCGTGCTGGGCCTGGTCGTCGCTGCGGGGGCGCTCCTGTGGGTCGTGCTGTTGCTCGCGCCGTTCGTCGGCTGGCTGTGACCGCTTCCCGCTCGCTTGCGCGACCGCGCCATCAAGCGATCCGGTCGCTCAGGCTGTCACGGGGATCCGGTCGCCCGGGCGGTCACGGCGACCCAGTCGTCTCCGGTGTCGGTATCGTCGCCGCCGACGGTCGCATCCGCGACCGACAGGCCCGCCGCCTCGAACAGCTCCCGCACCCCTTCGGGGTCGTAGCGCTCGAAGTGTCGCCGGTCGTCGTCGTAGGGGCTCCGGTCGATACCCCCGCCGCTCGCATCTCTGTCCGCCGCGTCCGCCCATCGCCCGCCTCGGCCGCCTTGAGCGAGCAGACGACGACGCCGCCGTCGCCGAGCACGCGTTCGAACTCCGCCAGCGTGGCCGGCACGTCGGACTCGGGGACGTGTAGCAGCGAGGCGCAGGCCCACAGACCGTCGAAGTTGTCGTCGGCGAACAGGAGCGCGCGCATGTCGCCGCGGACGGGCGTCGCTTGAGGGACGCGTTCGCGCGTCTGGTCGAGGAACGACCGGGTGAGATCGAACGAGACGGGATCGAGGCCAGCGTCGGCGAACGTCGCGGACTCCCAGCCCGGGCCACAGCCCACGTCGAGGACTCGCGGTCGGACCCTGCCGGAACCGCGGTCCCCGCGGTCCACGTCTACGACGGCGGTGACGAACCGCTCGACGATGTCGGCGACGACCGAGCGGTCGCCGTGGCTGTCGGCGTACGTCTCGGCGACGCGTTCGTAGGTCTCGACGGTCCGGCGGACGCGTTCGTTCACGTGGCCGGGCGTCCGCACGGCGGCGTACTAAGCCTGGCGACGAGGAGAACGACACTATAAAGCGGCACTGTGTCGAAGCCGGCGGTATGAACCCGAAGATCCTGATTCTCGGTCCGCCGGGCGCCGGCAAAGGCACCCAGAGCGAGCGCCTCGCCGAGACGTTCGATGTCGAGCACGTCACGACGGGCGACGCGCTGCGCGCGAACAAGGAGATGGACATCAGCGACATGGACACGGAGTACGACACGCCCGGCGAGTACATGGACCGGGGAGACCTGGTTCCCGACGTCGTCGTCGACGCGATGGTTGGCGAGGCCCTCTCGGAGGCCGATGGGTTCGTCCTCGACGGCTACCCGCGCAACGGCGACCAGGCCGAGGCGCTGACGGAGATGACGGATCTGGACGTGGTCCTCGTCCTCGACGTGCCCGAGGAGGAACTGGTCGACCGGCTCACCGGTCGACGGGTCTGCGAGGACTGCGGCGCCAACTACCACGTCGAGGTCAA
>ENA-ORCR01000901-ORCR01000901.1-marine-metagenome-genome-assembly--contig:-NODE-901-length-10683-cov-3.080049_pt1 | contig 10683 bp, 7 predicted proteins | sample MGYA00237782_ERZ508514 | MGnify/ENA primary metagenome ERZ508514 (study PRJEB26185, sample SAMN06268960) | marine metagenome | isolation source: Eden Landing Ponds, San Francisco, CA, USA | place...
GGTCCGTCGACGACCGCATCGACGACGCGAGCGACCTCCGGGCGATGGCGTCGAACGGGACGCTCGCGGCACCCTCCCGAGAGAACACCGTCGTCTACGGGGACACGCTCGTGGTCCGGATCCGCTCGGAGAGCCTGAACGAGACCGTCGCGAGCGCCGACGGGGCGAACGCGACCGAGCGGCTGTTCGCCGCGCTCGAGGAGTCGGAGACGAATCTGACGGTGCGGGCGGTCGTGGGCCCGCAGCGCCGGCCCTACGATATCGCGCTCGACCGCAGCGAGACGCGCGTCGTCCGGGACGAGCGGTCGGCGACGATGTACGCGGTCGTCGATACGAGCGGGCTGGTGCTGACCGAACGCGGTAGCGACGAACGCTACCCCGTGTTCACCGACGAGGACGGCTTCGATGTGACGCTCGAACGGCCGGACGGTCCGACACTCGAAGACCACTTCACGTTCGTCGGCCCCGACGCGACCGTCGACTCGCCGACCGACGCGCTCCGGCTGAGCGGCTGGGGACCGGCCCGGGTCGACGAGGATGCGAACGACGTCATCCTGACGGGGTACACGAATCTCCTGCCGGGACGGACCGCGGCGTTCGAGGCCGTCGGTCCGAACGGTACCGTACTGGCGAACGACACCGTGACCACGGTCGGGAACGACACGGCCGACACCGACCCCGAGCGCTCGCGATCGGATCTCGAGGCGTGGCTGACCGGTCTCCCCACCGCCGAGTACGAGCGGTTCACTCTGCGGATGAGGACCGGGAACGTGACCGTCTGGGAGCGTCGCGTCGTCGTCGGGCCGGAACCGCGCTGGTCGAACCTCACGGCGACCGCCGTCGAGACGGGCGAGGACTCGTGGCGGCTGCGCGTGAACGCGTCGGTCGCGGTCCCCGACCAGGCGCTCTTCGAGGTCGACCTCGACTCGGGGGGCGAACACTACGAGCGGATCGCGGTCGCTCCCGAGGGACGGAGCGAGACGACGGTGGCCTTCGAGGGGCTCGACGGCTCGCCGGGCGGGCGGGCGGAAGTGACACTCCTGTGGGACGCCGACGGCAACGGCGAGTACACCCTCCCGCCGGACGACGCGTTCAGTACGAACGCCGATGTCCCGAAGTCCCGGACGGACGAGCTCTACGTCCGCCTCGGGGTCGACGGCGCGGGTGAGTTCAGGGTCACCCGGACGCCGACCGCGACACCCGCCACGAGTCCGACACAGTCCCCGACCGCGACACCCACCGCGGGTCCGACACAGTCTCCGACCGCGACGGAGGCACCGAGCGCGACACCGACGCCGACCGCGACGCGGACAGGGACACCGACGCCGACGGCTAGCTCGACCTCGACCGCGTCGCCGACGGCCGAGGGCTCCCCCGAAACCGCGACCGCCGGCCCCACCGCGACGACTACCTCCGGCGACGGCGCCGGATTCGGCGTCGCGACGGGCGTTCTCGCGACCCTGCTCGCCCTCGTCGCGGTCGTGCGGCGCCGCTGACGACCCCGTTCAGTCCTCCGCTCCCTCGTGGATCGCCTCGCCCCGGTAGAGCCGCTCGGCGATGGTGAAGGTCTGTTCGGCCTCGCGGCGCGTGGGGAAGTGCGCGGCCATGTACCGCGCCGGCGCGATCAGGGCCAGCCGGCGCTCGCGGTCGCTCTCGGCCGCCGCGAACTGCGCGAACCCGCCCTCGACGTTCTGGAGGGTGTGAAACCCCGCGTCCTCCCGCAGGAGCCCCTTCGCCATCGTCCGCTTGAGCGCGTCGGGGTCGCCGCCGGCGTCGAAGTGCCGGCCGACGATCCGCCCGGCCTCGTCGACGCGGCCCTGCTCGTCGAAGGTTTCGAGCAGCCGCTCGCGCAGTTCGGCGGGGTCGTCCTCGTCGCCGACGCCCGGGTCGGGCAGCGGCGCGGCGGGCTGGTTGAGAAAGCGGTCGAGGTACACCGACATCGCGCCCTGCCAGCACGCTCGATACAGGTCGTCGGCGTCCGTGCGAGCGGCGAGCCCTTCGACCGCGTTGGCGAACGAGAAGGTGTGATGGACGGTGTTCCAGTCGCCGAACTCGTTGCTCGTCGCGAACCCCGCGACCCGCCGGAGCGCCGCGACGGCGACGGCGTGAGCCAGCTGCTCGGTCGTCGCTCCCTCGCGGATCGCCGCCCGGAGCGCCTCGTCGATGGCGTGGGGGTCGTCGCCGAGCAGGCGGTCGACGAAGTCGTCGGGACGGGTCCACTGGTCGCCGGCGCCGGCCGCGGCGAGGTCGGGGATGTCGTCGTCGGCGTCGAAGCAGAGTTCGGCCACGTCGACCGGCTGGCGCCAGGAGCTGGTCTCCTCGGCCCGGGAGCCGTCGGTGATCGTGTCGACGGTGGCGGCGAGCACGTCCGGCGCCTTCTCCCAGCCGACGTGGTCGAGCGTCTCGAAGGCCTTGTTGACGAAATCGATCGTGTGACTGCTGTTCATGTAGAGGTGGTCGGTCGCGGCGGCGACGAGGATCTCCGCCAGGTCCTCGGGCGGGAGCGTGGCGGTCGCCGCTCGCAGGCAGCGCTCGGCGCCGTCGGAATCGCGGACCTCGCAGGTCTCGCGGAACCACGACTTGAGCCGCTCTTTGCCGAGTTCCTCGTTGCCCAGCGCGTACTGATCGAACCGGGGCGGTTCGCCCGCGCAGTTGCTCGCCACCTCGCGGACGCCGACGAACATCGCCCGCTGTTTCTCGTCGTGGTCCACCTGGTCGTAGAGGTTCGCCATCGCGCCGAGCGTCGTCAGCCCGCGGCCCCAGCCGTCCGCCCGGTATTTCGTCCCGAAGTCGACCGCCGTTTCGAGGGGTGTCGCGAACCCCTCGCCGTGGTGGTCGAGGTGGATCGCGCTCTTGGCGAGCACGAGCGAGAGGCTCTCCGAGAGGCCGTCGACCAGTCGGTTGCGCCAGTGGACCGCCGGCGTCACGTCCCGCTCGGGGTCGGGGTCGACGTAGACGGTGCCGTCGTCGACCGCCGTCGGGAACGTCTGCACGTCGTCGGCCCAGATGTCGAAGGTGTCCCCGCAGGACAGCTCGAACCGCGCGTGGTGCCAGTGACAGGTCAACAGGCCGTCCTCGACGCTCCCCTTCGCGAGCGGGAAGCCCATGTGCGGACAGCGGTTGTCGACCCCGTACACCTCACCCTCGTGGTGGAACAGGGCGACGCTGTGGCCGCCGACCGTCGTCACCGCGCGACCGTCCTCGCGGAGCGAATCGAGGTCCGTGGCCGCTTCGTACCCCTCCGGTCCGCTGGTGGAGTCCGTTGCCATACAACACGATCGGGTCGCGACGGGAAAGGCGTTCGCTGAACTCGGTTTTTGAAATTCGGACAACAGTTCGTGGCCGAGGGAAAACGTGATTTTGATCCGATACGAACGAGCCGTATGGCCGTGCTGGATACGCTCGCGGATCTCGGGACGCCGATGGCGTATCTGGCCGTGTTCGGCCTGCTGGTCTGGGTGGCCTATCTCACGGTCAAACACCGCGCGCACTACGGGCTCTCGGCGTTCGGTCCGGGTGGATCGAGCGACATAGATCCGGCGACGATGACGAACTGCTCCGCGTGTGGCGCGCGCAACGGCGAAGAGCGGACGGCCTGTCGGTACTGTTCGGAGCCGCTGGACCGCGAGCGCGACGAATCCGCGGATAGGTGGGGTCGACTCCGGTCGGACGAGACGGAATGAGCGAGCCGGAGCGTGCCGACCACAGGGTTATCCGCCCCGGACGCCAAGTTCGTGGGATGCCCGACGACAGAGCGGGGAGAGACAAACAGGCTCAGGACGAGGAGAACAGACAGCGGATGCGGGCGATGCTGGAGGAGCTCGAACGCGGCGACGAGACCGAACCGCCGGTCGAGGAGGGGGAGCTGGCGGAGCTCGACGCGGAACTGGAGACGGTAGCGTTCCCGGCGACGGGCCTGGAGCTCGTCGAGGCGGTCGGCTACCACGAGGTCGAGTCCGGCGAGGGGAGCTTCGACCTGGCGGAGCTGCTCCCGCGCTCGGAGCGCGAAGAGTACGACTCGCCCGAGGCGGTCCGCACGCGGGTCCAGCGCCCGACGGTCGCCGCGGCGATGCGACGGATCGTCGAGGCTGCGGACGAACTCCAACGCGTCGAGTTCGGGAGTTCACAGCGCGAAGGGTACGAACGGACGTTCAGGGAGCTCCAGGCGATCGACGCCGTCGACGACGACGAGGGGATCCCGGTCGTCGCCGACTGGGTCGTCGAGCGGATCCGCGAGAAAGAGACGCTCCCCGGGTCCCGGGACGTGCGACGCCGCGCGGCGGAGTTCTGCCGGTCGAACGGGTACGAGGTCCGCAACGACGAGTGGCTCGGGGTGTGACTCACTCCGTCCAGGCCCGGCGGAGCACGTCGTAGGACGGTTTCAGCCGCTCGACGGAGTCGGGACGGTCCCACGGCTCCCAGGCGTAGGTCGCCGCGCGGAGCCGGTCGCCGTCCAGCCCGGGGGCCACGGAGTCGAGGTTCGTCGCTCCCGCTCGGGTTCGGGCGGTCCCGTCGGCGCCCGGCTCGTAGGTCCCAGCGGCCACCGAGAGGCCGTCGAACGGCACCGTCGCCAGTCCCTCGTCCCAGTCGGTCGCGATCCGCCGCCTGCTGGACGGGTCGGCGACGTTCACCAGAATCCACGGGAGCTTGAGTTCGACGGCGTCGCCGCTCGCGTCGACGTGTACGTCCGTCAGCGAGTCGTAGTCGGCGTGGTCGGGGTCGCCGTTCCCGTAGCGCAGCCGCCCGGTCTCGACGGCCTCGAACGGGACACGCTCGCCCGTCGGCGGGACGGTGTACCCGCGATTGATCGGCTCGCGGACCGGGACGAACCCGGCGTCGCCGTCGCGGTAGGCGTCGCGGTCGAGCCCGGCACCGCCCCCGAACTCCCTGGCGAAGGCGTCGTATCGGCTGTCGACCAGCAGTCGCGAGTCGTCCGGGCCGGCCAGCCGGACGACGAAGTCCGCGGTCGCCGTCGCGTCGGTCCCGAAGGGGAGTTCGGTCCTGCGCCCGGTCAGCCCCAGCGCGAAGAGGACGTTCCCGGTCGCCCACTCGACCGGGTCGCCCAGGTCGGCGAACTCGGCGCGCAGGGCCAGTCCCTCCAGGTCGTGGGTGACGCGGAGCGCCTCGATCGAAGCGGGGCCGGCGCGCTCGGACGGTGACCCGGAACCGGTCCCGTCGGCGGTGGCGGGGTCGACGACGGTCGCGTCGGTCCACTCGGCGGTCGACCCCGAGAGCGTGACGCCGTCGACGGGGTCGAACGCGAGCAGGCCGAACCGCTGTTCGGGCGTCTCGACGTTCGACCAGAACGGGCGCCGGCCGGGCACCGAGCGGGCGTCGAGGTTCCAGGTCCGCTTGAACCACTCGTCGTGCCACGCGAAGGCGACGGCCCCCGCGGCGCCCTCACGGCGGATGTCCTCGGCCATCGCCGCGACGATCTCGCCCTGCCGGCGCTCGGTGTGGCGCCCCTGGTCGCGGCCGTGTACGTCGCGGTGGGCGATCCCGCGGGAACTCGGGACGCCGAACTCGGCGACGACCAGCGGGTGGTCGGTCGCGCCCACGAGGTCGTTCAGGTAGCCGGCGTAGCTGTTTCGCTCGCCGCGGTGGTCGACGTACTCGACGTATTCGGGCGTCTCGTTCAGCAGGTCCGGGTAGTACGGATAGACGTGATAGGCGGCGAACGTGCCCGCGTCGTAGGCGTCGGTCGCGACGACCGCGTCGGGGTCGACCGAGACGCGGTCCTCGTCGGTGAACGGTTCGTAGGGGTGCTCGAGCGGGTCGGTCGTCACCCAGTTGACGAACCCCGCCGGGCGCTCGCTGTCGTGCGTCTCGCGTTCGCGCGCGACGAGCGTCTCCAGGCGCCCGGCCAGCCACCGCTCGAACCCCGACCCGCCCGCGGTCCGCAGGTATCGGCCGTCGAACTCGCCGTCGGCGGCCGCCTCGTTCGTCGCGACCACTACCTCCGGCGGCCACTCGATCCCGAACAGGTACCCCAGCGTCCACCCGCTCACGTCGGCGTCGTACGTCCCGCTCGCGTGGCCCGGCCGCTCGGGGAGCGTCGTCGCGCCGTGGACGGCGTCGACGGTCCGGCGGAGCTCGCGGCCGACGGCCGCCGAGAGCGCGCTCGCGTCTCCGGCTTCCAGCAGGTCCGGCGTCGGCACCCAGGTCCCCTGCAGGAGCGTGAGCGGGTCGTCGGCGCCCTCGTTGTACGCCGCCAGCGCCCGGTAGAAGGCGGGCGGGTGGATCGTGTACGTGCGGACGACGTTCCCCAGCTCGCCCATCGCGGCGATCCAGCGGTCGTACTCGGCCCGGGTGATCGCCGCTTCCCCCGGGAAGTATCCCGGCTTCGCCATGCCGAGGTTGACCCCTTGCACCGCCATCGGCTCGTAGGTTCCGCCCCCGATCCGCGCCCGCTCGAACCCCTCGGCGCCGACCCTGAAGGTCCACTCGTCGCCGCCCGTTCCGTCGGCCGGGGACCCGGTCGCCCGGCGCGCTGTCGAGGTCACGTCGCCCCCGTTGGGGGTCGGGGTGTCGTCCGAATCGCCTTCCGAGAGGTCGTCCGTCGGCGCCTCGGCGTCGCCGTCGTTGCAGCCGGCCACGCCGGCGACGCCGGCGACCCCGACGGCGCTGAGGAACCGACGCCTGTGCATATCGGCCCCAGGGAGTAAGCGACCATTACTCCGTCGGCTCGGTCGGTCGGTTCGCACCGTCGCGACGCCGGCGACGTGTCGCCGGACGAGAGGGCGTCTTTTTCACCGAGTAGCCGTTACATACCGTCATCGATGGGTGGCGAGATACTCGTCGTCGACGACGACGAGACGATCCGGCAGCTGCTGAGACACCGCCTGGAGGGCGCCGGATACACGGTTCGGATCTGTGAGGACGGCCGGGCGGCCGCCGACCTGCTCGACGGCGGCTACCGGCCGGATCTGGCGCTGTTCGACGTGATGATGCCTCGTCTCGACGGGATACGGCTCCTGCGGCTCGTCCGCGAGGGCGAGCTCGGCGTCCCGGCGGACCTGCCGGTCGTCATCCTGTCCTCGCGCGGCCGGGAGAGTCACGTCAGCGACGGGTTCGCCGCCGGCGCCGACGACTACGTGACCAAGCCGTTCCGGGGCGCCGAGCTGCTCGCGCGGGTCGGGAGGTACGTGGATGGCTGACCGGCCGCTCCCCCGCCGGGCGACCGCCCCGGCAGGTGCGCCCTGATGACGGGACAGATCACCGGCTTCGGCTACGCGGTCCCGGTCACCGTCGTCCTCGTCGCCATCGCGCTGGTCGTCGGCCTCGCGCTCGCGGTGTCGTTCTACCTCACCGTCGGGTGGTCGGTGTACCGCTCTGTCCACGACACCCGCCGCGACAGCGTCCGCGACGACCTGCGCGGCGAACTGCTCGCCCGGCTGTTCGGCGACGACCCGGAGTGGGAGACGTGGGTCGGCGAGCTGTCGGGGGTCGAACGCGAGGTCGTCGAGTCGCTGCTCGACGACCACCTGCGGGAGCTCGACGGGGACGACGCCGACCGGCTCCGCGAGCTGGGCGACGCCCTCGCGATCCCCGAGCGGGCGAGCCGGCGCCTGGCCGACGGCGACGAGTTCGAGCGGTTGCACGCGCTGACCTGGCTGACGCTGCTCCGGCGACCGGAGCCGTATCTCGCTGCCGACTTCCGGCCGCGGTCGCCCCGCGAGCGGGCGGCCGCGGCCAGGCTCTGCATCGAGACGGGCGCGGCGCCGGCCGCGGTCGCCGTCGCGATACTGCTGGCCGACGGCGACGAGGAGCTGCCCGTCTTCGGGCAGGACACCCTCTATCGGGCGGCTCGCGAGGCCCCGTCGGCGTTCCTCACGACGGCGAGCGAGCACTACCGGACGTGGTCGACGGCCCTACTCGTCCAGGTGCTCACCGTGACCGGCCACATCGACACGAGCGTCCGGACGGGTGACCTGGCCTGGCTGACCGCCGCGCTGGAGGGCGACGAGCCGGCCGTCCGCGCCGCGGCCGCCCGCGCGCTCGGCGCGTTCGGGTGGCGACGGCCGCTGCGTGACCGGGTCTTCCTGGAGCGGGCGACCGCCGACCCATCCCCCAAGGTGCGGGCCGCCGTCTACGAGATGCTCGCCGACTGGGGCGACGAGACGGCCGTCAGCGTCCTCATGCACGCGCTGGTGAGCGAGGACGACCGCCGGGCGCTGCTGCGCGGGACGCGCGCGCTGGTCGCCCACGACGGCGTCGACGGGGAGGCCGGGCGCGTCTTCGGCGACGCCTGGGCCTGGAGCAGCGAACACGCCGCCTACGACCGGCGGGTGAACCGAGGGTCCGAACGGGTCGTCACCTGACATGCACACGCTCGCCCACGCCGTCGTCGGTCTGTTCGTCGTCACCGGCCTCTTCGTCGTCGGCTACTACGCCCTCGTCAACGCCTACTACCTCTGTATCCACGTCCTGGCCCTGTTCGAGCTCCGCGACGACGTGCGCGAGTCGAACTGGCGGCCACCGTTCCGCCGGTTCTCGACGCCGTTTTACCCCGGTATCAGCGTCGTCGTCCCCGCCTACAACGAGGCGGCGACGATCGGCGAGAGCGTCCAGTCGCTGCTGTCGCTGAACTACCCCGAGGTGGAGATCGTCGTCGTCAACGACGGGTCGACCGACGACACGCTCGCCCGGCTGGTCGAGCGCTACGACCTGGAGGCCGTCGACGCCGACGTGCCGCTGGACGTGCCGAGCGAACCGATCCACGACGTGTATCGGTCGCGGACCTACGAGGAGCTGCTCGTGGTCGACAAGGACAACGGCGGGAAGAGCGACGCGCTCAACGCCGGCGTCTGGCTCGCGGACATGCCGCTGTTTTGCGCCGTCGACTCCGACACGGTGATCGACCGCGACGCGCTGCTGCAGATCGTCACCCCCTTCCTCGAACACCCCGCCAAGGCGGTCGCCTCCGGCGGCGTCATCCGCGTCGCCAACGAGTGTGTCGTCCGCGACGGCATCGTCGAGGAAGTGAACCTCCCGAAGACCGGGCTCCCGGGCCTGCAGGTGATGGAGTACCTCCGCGCGTTCTACTCGGGGCGGCTCGGGCTCAACCGGATCAACGGCCTCATCCTCATCTCGGGCGCGTTCGGCCTCTTCCGGACGGACGCAGTCCGGGAGATCGGGGGCTACCGCCAGGACACGATCACCGAGGACTTCGACATCGTCGTCCGGCTGCACCGCCACCTCACCGACGAGGACCGCGACTACGTCGTCGACTTCGTCCCCGAGCCGGTCGCGTGGACGGAGGTGCCCGCCACCCGGCGGGTCCTCGGGCGACAGCGCCGGCGCTGGTACCGCGGCATGGTCGAGACCGTCGTCACGAATCGCGCCATGCTGTTCAACCGCAAGTACGGCCGCGTCGGCACCGTCGTGTTCCCGTTTTTCGTCGCCGCCGAAATGTTCGGTCCGCTCATCGAGGGGCTGGGGTACGTCCTGCTGCCGCTGGCGTGGTACTTCGGGATCCTCGACGTCCAGTTTTTCGCCGTGTTCTTCCTGCTGACGACCGGCGTCGGCGTCTTCCTCTCGTGGTTCGGCGTGTTCAGCGAGGTGTGGAGCTACAACCGGTACGAGTCGCCGCGGGACGTGCTCCGACTCCTCTGGTACGGCGTCTTGGAGAACTTCGGCTATCGCCAGTGGAAGACGATCGTCGCGTGGCACGGCCTGATCGAGTACCTGCGCGGCGACCAGTCGTGGGGCGTCATGGAGCGGCGCGGGTTCGGTACCGACGACGACGAAGCCGCCGAATCCGGCGCGGCGGCGCTGGGAGCGGGGCTGGGGGCGATGGCGACAGCGGGGACAGCAACGGCACGGGGCGCCGCGACAACCGGGACAGCAACGGCGCGGGGCGACGCGACGGCGACCGACGAGACCGCGGCGAATGGCGGGTTCGTGTGGATCGACTGGCTCGCCGAAGCGCCCGACACGGACGGGCTCCGCTGGCTCGACCGCATCGCGACCGAGGAGGCGCCGGGACGATTCGTTCCGGATACCGACCGGACTGTCGGTGTGGGCGACGGCGGATTCGTCTGGACCCGCGACTTCGCTGACGGCGTCGGTGACGGAGGATTCGTGTGGACGACCGACCCGTCGGTCGGTGCGGGCGACGGCGGGTTCGCGCTCGTCCCCGCCGCCGACGGCGCGCTCAGACTCGTCGAGAAGACGGATTTCACCGACGTCTTCGGCGACGGCGGGTTCGTGTGGACGACCGATCCGACCGCCGGCGCGGGCGACGGCGGGTTCGTCTGGACCCGAGAGTTCACCGAGGGGGAGAACGACGAGGGGCTCGTGTGGGTCGTCGATGCGGCCGGCGACGCCGACGCCGAGGACTGAGCCGCGACCGGCGAGCGCCGCGATTGGTGTCAATCGTTGTCGAGGTCGTGATGGACCGGTTCGGCGGTGTTGATGTCGGTCACCTCGAACCGAGTCCCCTCCGCCGAACTCGCCACTGAGAGGTCCCAGCCGTGCCCGGAGGTCACTCGCTGGACGATCAGCAGCCCGAGGCCGAACGACTTCACGTTCTCCGTGTCGGTCGCGACGAGCGCGCTCTCGACCTCCGGCGGCAGCCCCGGCCCGTCGTCCGCGACCGCGAACCCGTGTTCGTCTCCCGTCACCGTCACGACGACGTCCCGACCGCCGTGTTCGACGCTGTTGCGGAACAGATTCTCGAAG
>ENA-ORCR01000902-ORCR01000902.1-marine-metagenome-genome-assembly--contig:-NODE-902-length-10662-cov-2.506377_pt1 | contig 10662 bp, 7 predicted proteins | sample MGYA00237782_ERZ508514 | MGnify/ENA primary metagenome ERZ508514 (study PRJEB26185, sample SAMN06268960) | marine metagenome | isolation source: Eden Landing Ponds, San Francisco, CA, USA | place...
TGTGGGCGACGATCATGGACGAGCGGTTCGGCGCCGAGAAGCCCGCCTCGAAACAGCTGAAGTTCCACACCCAGACCGCGGGGTCGACGCTGACCGCCCAGCAGATCGAGAACAACGTCGTCCGCGTCGCATATCAGGCGCTGGCGGCCGTCCTCGGGGGCACCCAGAGCCTCCACACCAACGGCAAGGACGAGGCGCTGTCGCTGCCCACCGAGCAGTCGGTGCGGACCGCGCTGCGCACCCAGCAGATCCTCGCTCACGAGTCGGGCGCCGCCGACACCATCGACCCGCTCGGCGGGAGTTACTACGTCGAGAGCCTCACCGACGAGGTCGAGGCCGAGGCCCGCGAGATCATCGACGAGGTGGACACTCGCGGCGGGATGCGCAAGGCCATCGAGAGCGGGTGGGTCCAGCGCCAGATCCAGGACGTGGCCTACGACCGCCAGGAAGAGATCGAGAGCGGCGAGCGGGTCATCGTCGGCGTCAACGAGTACACCGTCGAGGAGGACGCCCAGGAGCCCGACATCGAAGAGGTCTCCGAACAGCAGGAACAGTCGCAGATCGAACGGCTGGAGTCCGTTCGGGCGGAGCGCGACGACGAGGACGTGGAGGCGGCGCTGTCGGCGCTTTCCGACGCGGCCGACGGGGAGGAGAACCTCATGCCGTACATCGTCGACGCCGTCAAAGCCTACGCGACGACCGGCGAGATCTGCGACGCGCTACGGGACGTCTTCGGCGAGTACCAGCCCGGCGCCGCGATGTAGCACCGGAGTGTGGATTCCTTCGTTCCGGAGAGGGTCGTCATTTCGTGTCGAGACTGGTGTGAGTGGCCCGTGGCGCGCGCTGGAGCGCGCTTTCATGCGCGCGACGGAGCCGTGCGAGGGATGAACGGAGGAACGGAGTGACGGAGTGAATCGGCTGGGGAGGTCTGTGGTAGTGTGTGGTGCTGTGCGGTGCGAATCCTGGTGGACTGAACGGGCGAGACGCGCTCGCGGGAGGTGCGCGGGCCACTATCCGAGCGAGCGAAGCGAGCGAGGATATCCCGCACAGCTCCCGCGAGCGAGTCGAGGGCGTTCATCGCTCACCGTCGAATGCGGTCAATCCAACTCGTAGCGAGCGAGTCGAGGGCGTTCATCGCTTACCGTCGAATGCGGTCAATCCAACTCGTAGCGAGCGAGTCGAGGGCGTTCATCGCTTACCGTCGAATGCGGTCGCCGCGTGTCGGAGTACGCCCTCGCCACAGACATCAGCCACTCGTCCTCAGTGACATCCCCCTCTTTTTTCCTCGGGGCGGCCTCACGGCGCGGTATGGCCGAGTACGATCCCGCCCTGCAACGGGTCCCGCCCTCCGTCGGACTTGCGGCGGTCGTCGTCGCCTTCGGCGGCGTCGTCTACGCGATGGCCGCGGCGCCGTGGTTCTCGCCCTTCTACTACGCCCTCTCGGATCTCGGCGCCCGCGGCGTCGTGACGGCACCGATCTTCAACGGCGCACTCCTCGTCGGCGGCGCGCTGGGTGCCGGCTTCGTCGTCGCCGTCCTCGCCGACACCGATCACCCCATCCGGCAAGCGGGGGGACTCTTCGGACTGCTCGCCATGCTGTTCATGGCGCTCGTGGGTGTGTTCCCCATCCCGAGTCCGTTCCACGGCCTGGTCGCGGTTCCGTTCTTCCTGTTCCTGACGCTGACCGTGTTCCTGTGGGGCGCGGGCGACTACGCCGCGGGGCGGCCGCTGCGCGGGCTGGTTCTGGTGTTGCTCGGCGTCCTCCACGTCGTCTCGTGGGTCTGGTGGCTGCTGTTCCCGTGGTTCCCGCCGGGGATCGCGATCCCGGAACTGTTCGGGTCGGTCGCCTTCGCGGTCTGGGGCGGCTGGCTCGCCGTGGACGAACTGCGGCGACTACGCGTCGACCGCGAGCGGCTGTGAGTCGGCTCTCGAATCTGTCTACGTCGATTCGCGAGCGGTCGCGGCCCGCTCGACGTACGTCTCGGTGAACGCCGGCACGTCCTCGCGAGCGCGCAGTTCCGCCAGCGTGTGCCAGTGGACCGCCGCGACCTCCTCGGGGTCGCGAGCGCGAGCGTCGCCGCCGTCGTACTCACAGCGCGTGACGACGTTCAGACACTGGTGGCCGGTGTCGGTCTCGAAGGTGCCCGAGCAGACGTACTCGATATCGGTGACGGCGACGCCGACCTCCTCCTCGATCTCGCGGGCGACCGTCGCCTCGATTGCGTGGTCCGTGCCCGGCTCGGGTTCGAGTTTGCCGCCCGGCAGCCCGAGCAGTCCCGCGGCGTGGTCCTCCTCGGCGCTGCGCTCGATCAGCAGGTACTCGATGGTTGAGTCGCCGGAGTCGTTAGACTCCTCGTCCCGCGCTCTCGCGACTACCCCGTCGACGTTGACGACGTGGGCGTACTCGTCCATGGTGTGCCCGGTGGAGAGTCTCGACTTTCGTCCTTTCGAGTCGGTGTGACCGGGTGAGTGTCGAAAGCCCTCGCCGCGCTCGCGGTCGTTGAGCGGGATATTCGTGGTCGTTGAGCGGGATATTCGCGCTCTCCGCACGGCCCGCTCACGGCAGCGCCGTTCGCTTCGAGGCGCTGCGTGCCTCGCACCGCGCGGATAGTGGCCCGCTCAGACGACTCACGGCGCGAGCGCGTCTCGCCCTTTCAGTCCCCCAGGGACTGCACCTCGACCGCACAGCGACCCAACGGGCCACGAGCCTCCCCAGCCGATTCGGTGCTCGTCGCAGGCTCCTGCGCGCCTCATCCCTCGCACGACTATTTCGAGCGGCCCGCCAAGAGGCGGGCACGCTCGACAGCGCGCGCCCCTCCAAAATCCGCGATCAGAGACTCGCCAGATTCTGCCGGAGTTTGATGGTGGCGGTCATCAGCGCGGTGGCGGTCATGATGACGAAGACGATCTGGACGTGCTGGACGACGACGCGGTCGAGGCCGGCGACGGTGGCGAGATCGACGGCGGGGACGAGCGTGGCGAACGCGAGGACGGGCAGCAGGTGCCGGAGCAGCGAGTCGATCATGGTGCCCTGGACCATCGCGGCGGCGGTCTGTCTGCGGCCGAACCAGAAGCCGTAGCCGGCGAAAGCGACGGCGCCGACGCCCTGGAGCGCGAGGAGGGGGCGCCGGAGGCCAAAGAGCGCGATCCCGAAGACGACGGCGGCGACGACACCGACGAAGGCGACTTCGAGGAACCGGCGACCGGGGAACGCGCCGTCGGCGTCGGTCGTCGAGAGCGCGGCGTTGAAGTAGATCTCCCGGACGGCGAGCGCGAGCAGGAGGACGACGGCGAGCATGAGGCCGGTCTTGTAGGGGGTGCGGATCGAGGAGACGATCTCGAGGACGCCGACGACGCCGTACAGCGCGGCGACCGACCCGACGTACAGCAGGTACTCCCAGAGGACCCGCTGGGCGTCGACGCCGGTGGCGCGCATGTTGAGGTAGGCGTAGGCGCCGAAGCGGGCGGCGATGACCGTCAGGAGCACGAGGCCGATGAAGACGATGAAGGTCAGGTTGGGGTTGTCGGCGACCAGGTAGAGGCCGAACTCCACCTCACCGGCCATCGGTGGCGACCCCCCGGAGTTCGTGGCGGAACTGCGTGACCGTCTCGTATCTGGTCAGCTTGTTCGACGCCGTGGCCTTGCGGACGACCTGGTCGAGGCCGCCGGGGAGGTCGGGGTCGACCTCGCTGGGCACGGGCGTCCGGTCGGAACACACCCCCGCACGGATCTCTTCGACGGTGCCGTCGTAAGGCGGTTCGCCGGTCGCGAGCCGGTAGAGCAGCGCGCCGAGGGCGTACACGTCGGTGGCGTGGTCGACGCTGCCGAACCGCCCGGAGTAGTGTTCCGGGGCGGCGAATCTCGGGTCGACGACGCCCGCGAGGCCGAGGTGGTCGGCGTAGACGCGGGCGAGGCCGAAGTCGGTGACCCGGGGGCGCTGGCGCTCGCGTTCGGTGAGGGTGTCCCCGGGGTAGGCGACGGTCGCGGGGTCGAGCGCGCCGTGGACGACGCCGTGCTGGTGAGCGTGGACGAGGCCGTCCGCCAGGTCCAGCGTCGTCGCCACCGCGGCGTCGAGCGGGGGACGGGAGGGCCGTTCGTCCGCAGCGCCGTCGTCCGGCCGGTCGTCCCCACCGGGTCCGGCCCGCCGCACGAGCGGTCGGTCCGTGAGGGTCTCGTCGGTAAAGGAGAGGGCGGCCCACGGCCGCGGACGGAGCCCCCAGTCGTGGACGGTGAGCACGCGGTCGTGGTCGTCGACGCCGTCCCACCGCGCCAGCGCCGCGTGGAGGTCGGCGAGAAACGACTGCCAGTCGCTCTCGGGCAGTCGAAAGACGACGAGCGCGACGCCGACGTCATCGCCGTCCAGTCGGCCCGCGGCGCGGTAGACGTCGCCGAACCGGCCGCGGCGGCGGTCGCTCAGGACGTCGAGCGCCTCGAACCGACTCCGCTCGATGACCTCTGAGAGGCGGTCCGCGACGAGCGAGAGCATCCCGCGAGTGAGTCGGCGCCCCTCCGGGCGGTCGGCCGCTGCTCCGCCATCGGCACCGTCCGCCTCGCTGTCGTCGTCGACCTCGCCGTCCCCGTCGTCGTGAGCCTCGCCGTCCCCGTCTTCGTCGGCGAGCGGGTCCGTCTCCGGGCCGGGATCGGTAGTCCGTACGCGCCGGGGGTCGTCACTGCCGCTCGCGCCGGCCAGGCGCGTCCGACCCACGTCACGGTCGCGGGATCCGGACTGGAGGTACTCGCTGCGGGCGAAGCCGCCGCCGGACTGGTAGAGCGCGTGACGGGCGCGCAGCTCGTCGGCTTCGTCCATCGCCGTGACGGTCTCGTCGACCGCTCGCGGGCTCCCGGCGGCGAGGTAATCGAGCGCGTGACCGACCTCGACGGGTGCGTCGTCGCCGAGGCGGCCGACCAGTCGCTCGACGACGTAGGGGAGCATGTCGGGGTAGGCCTCGACGACGAGACACAGCGCCGTCGCGGCGGTCAGTCGGTTGGCGGCGTCGCCGTCGTCGAGGACGCCCAGCAGATACGGCAGGCGGTGGCGACCCTGACTGGGGTCCGCGACGACGTCGAGCACCGGGTCCGGGGGACCAACCCCGGCGCGCTCCTCCTCGGTCATCTCTCACCTCGTCACAGGGGGCTCTCCCCGCCCCCGATCGACTCTCGATAACTTACCCGTCGTGCGACAAGACTGTTTGGGTCGGTTTCGGTCCTGTCGATTCCCGACGGAACAGTGTCGGGCGCAGTCGTCGACCGTGCGAAGCCGAACTGACAGCATCTGGGGGTTATCAGGCCTGAGAATCGCGGACGAACGTTTTACACGGAGTAGTCCGCTGATCCGCACGATGACATCGGATTCACCGTCTATTCTGCCGGACGCGATCCGCGGGTCGTACGCGATGCGGCTCGGGGTCGCCCTGGCGGTCGCCATCGTGGTGATGGTCGGTTTCGGCGCCGTCATCAGCACGCAGGCGTCGGCCACGCTCCAGGACGACGTGGAGGGCGACCTCCGGACGCTCTCGGAGACGCGGACGGCCGAACTCGACGCCTGGCTCGACGGGGTCGAGCGCGATGCGGTCCTGACCGCGCGCCTCGACGCCGTCCGCTCGGGCGACAGCGACGCCGTCGACGAGACGCTCACGGACCTCGTCGACTCCGGACAGGTACCGCGGAACGTGGCCGCGATTCACTACCTCGACACCGAGTCGATGGTCTTCGTCGAGAGCACGAACGACGCGTTCGAGGGCGTCAGCCCCGCCGAACAGGGCGCACCGTTCGCGACCGACCCGCCGACGTTCGACGGGCCCGACGACACCTACGTCACCGAACCGTTCTCAGTCGGTGCGGTCGACCACCCGGTCGTCGCCGTCGTGACGCCCGTCCCGGGCGCCGAGAACCGCGCGCTCGTGTTCATGACGGACATCGCGGGCCGCTCGGCGACGCTCTCGGACGGCAACACCGACACCTCGACGGTCGTCGTCAACCGGGCCGGCCAGTACGTCGCCCACCCGAACGCGAGCAGGATTCTGACCGACCACCACGGGTCGATGAACCTCTCGATGGTCCCGGCCTCGGGGACGTCGTTCATGAGTCACGGCGACACGCTGATGGCGAGTTCGCGGATGGACGCCAACGGCTGGATCGTGATGGTCCACTCGCCGAAGGCGACCGCCTACGCGCTCGGTGACCAGATCAACTCCGACCTCGTGGGACTCGTCTTGCTCGCGGTGATCAACCTCGGGCTCATCGGCGTCACCATCGGGTCGAACACGATCATCTCGCTGCGGCGCGTCTCACAGCGGGCGCGGGCGATGGCCGACGGCGACCTCGACGTCGACCTCCAGAGCAGCCGGACCGACGAGATCGGCACGCTCTACGACTCCTTCGCGGAGATGCGCGACTCGATACGCGAGAAGATCGGCGAGGCCGAAACAGCCCGGGAGGAGGCTGAGGCCGCCCAGGCCGACGCCGAGGAGGCCCGCCAGCGCGCCGAGCAGGAGGCCGCGGAGATGGAGGCGATGACGACCCACCTCGAGACGAAAGCCGCCGAGTACGGCGACGTCCTCTCCGAGGCCGCGGCTGGCGACCTGACGAGGCGGGTCGAACCCGACAGCGAGAACGAGTCGATGGAGACGGTCGGGATCCACATCAACGAGGCGCTCGACGCGCTCGAGGAGACCATCGCGGAGATGAAGACCTTCGCCGACGAGGTGCTCGCGGCCACCGACAGAGTCGGCGACGGCGCCGACCGCGTCGACCGCGCCAGCGAACAGGTCACCACCTCGATCGAGGAGATATTCGAGGGGACGACCGAGCAGTCCGAACGCCTCGCCGACGCCGCTGGCGAGATGGAGAACCTCTCGGCGACGGCCCAGCAGGTCGCCTCCTCCGCCCAGCAGGTCGCGACCACCTCGAATCAGGCCGCCGAGGTCGGCGAGGAGGGTCGCGAAGCGGCCCAGCGCGCCATCGAAGAGATGAACGCCATCGAGGACGAGACCGACGAGACCGTCCACGCGATCGCCGAACTCGACGACGAACTCGACGAGATCGGCCAGATCGTGAGCGTGATCACCCAGATCGTCGAGCAGACGAACATGCTCGCCCTGAACGCCTCCATCGAGGCCGCCCATGCCGACGGGCAGGGCGAGGGCTTCGCGGTCGTCGCCGACGAGATCAAGGGCCTCGCCGAGGAGACCAAAGAGGCGGCCGGCGATATCGAGAACCGCATCGAGCGGATCCAGAGCCAGGCCAGCGAGACCGTCGAGACGATCGAGTCGACGAGCGAGCGAGTCACCGACGGCGCGGCGACCGTCGAAGAGGCCGTCGAGGCGCTCGAGACGATCGTCGAGTACACCGAGGAGGTCGACTCGGGCATCCAGGAGATCGACCGCGCGACCGAGGAGCAGGCCCAGACGGCCACGCAACTCCTCCAGATGATCGACGAACTGACCGAGATCAGTCAGGAGACCGCCACCGAGGCCGACACCGTCGCCGGCGCGGCCGAGGATCAGGCCCACTCGATCAGTCAGGTGTCAGATTCGGCGACCGACCTCCGCCAGCGGGCGGACGAACTGGAGCGCGCGCTCGACCGGTTCTCGGTCGATCGGATGGCCGACAGCGGCGCGCGATCGACTGCGGCAACTGACGACGACTAACGATGATAGGAACGTGGTTCACACTCGGCACGATCGGGATGCTCGCCGGGACGGCGATTCTGGCCTACGGCTTCAGGCTCGTCCCAGCAGACAAACGCAAGCGGTACGCGGTCCTCGTCTCGATCCCCGGCATCGCCATCTTCGCGTACGCGCTGATGGCGCTGGGTATCGGCGGGGTCGAAACGGCCAGTCACACTGTCTGGGTCCCCCGGTACGTCGACTGGCTGCTCACGACGCCGCTGAACGTCCTGTTCCTCGCTCTGTTCGCGGGGGCCGACCGCGATACGACCGGAAAGATGGTCGGGCTACAGGTCCTGACTATCGCCTTCGGCTTCGGCGGAGCGCTGACCGACGGCGTGCTCGCGTGGGGACTGTTCGCACTCGGAGCGATGAGCTTCGTCGGGGTCGGCTACTACCTGTACGGGTCTATCACGGACTCGGCGGGCGAAACCCTCTCCGAGGTCGGGTTCGGCCTCTACGAGACGCTCCGGAACTTCGTCGTCGTGCTCTGGGGAGTCTACCCGATCATCTGGATTCTCGGGCAGTCCGGTCTCGGACTGATGGACCTCGAGACGACGGCGCTGGTCGTCGCCTACCTCGACGTGGTGACGAAAGTCGGCTTCGGACTGCTGGCACTCAGCGGGGAGATCACGATCGAACAGCTCGATACGGATGCCCTCGCAGACGCCGAGCAGGGGTCCGGCACCGAGCTGGACCCGCACCCCTCCGACTGAGGCGGCCGGCTGTAGCCGTTTACCGGGTCGACCAGCACTGTCGTCCGGGAGTGCGGCCGCTCCGACGTCGAGGCGTCGAAAAAACCGTGTTCGGGTCCCAGACTGTACCGTTCTCGTAGCTGTGTCCCGGCGGTCGCCGGAACGCATCCACGAACCGTCTCATACGGAACGTTGTCGTTGCGTACCGGTGAGCGTCCGGGGTAGACGCTCACTGGCAAATCGCGACAACCGTCCGTATCAGTGGATACCCATCGCTTCGATCTGTTCCTGATATCGGTTTCGGATGGTGACTTCCGTCACTTGCGCCACGTCGGCGACCTCGCGCTGTGTCTTCTTCTCGTTACAGAGCAGCGAGGCGGCGTAGATGGCGGCGGCGGCGTAGCCCGTCGGCGACTTGCCCGACAACAAGCCCTGTTCGGCGGTCACGTCGATGATCTCGTTGGCCTTCGACTGGACCTCCTCGCTCAGTTCGAGTTCGCTGGCGAACCGTGGGACGTACTGCTTGGGGTCGACCGGCTCCATCTTGAGTTTGAGTTCCTGGGCGACGTAGCGGTACGTGCGCCCGATCTCCTTCTGTTCGACCCGGGAAACGTCCGAGACCTCTTCGAGGCTGCGCGGGATGCCCTCCTGTCGGCACGCCGCATAGAGGCACGAGGTTGCGACTCCCTCGATCGAGCGGCCGCGGATGAGGTCCTCGTCCAGTGCGCGCCGGTAGATCACCGACGCGACCTCTCGGACCGAGCGCGGGACGCCCAGTGCGGAGGCCATGCGGTCGATCTCGGAAAGGGCGAACTGGAGGTTGCGCTCGCCCGCGTCTTTCGTCCGGATGCGTTCCTGCCACTTGCGCAGGCGGTGCATCTGGGATCGCTTCTTCGAGGAGATCGACCGTCCGTAGGCGTCTTTGTCCTTCCAGTCGATTGTGGTCGTCAGCCCCTTGTCGTGCATCGTCTGGGTCGTCGGGGCACCGACGCGGGACTTACTTTGTCGCTCTGAGTGGTTGAACGCACGCCACTCCGGGCCGCGGTCGATGTTTTCATCTTCGATGACAAGTCCACAGTCCTCGCAGATGAGTTCGCCGCTCCCGTCCGTCGATATTGCCGTCGAGTCACACTCAGGACAGGTCTGCTCGGATTCTTCCGTTTCCTGCTCCTGCGTCCCGTCGTGCTCGCGCTGGCGCGTGGGGCGCTCCATGTGTCCTTTTATGGAGAAACAATTCAGACATATAAAGGTTTGGTTGCCGGAACTCGATACCGACGGTAGGGTACCTTACTCCTACCGAGTACTCTATAGCTACCCTCACCTTCTATGGTCTTACTTGTGGTTAGTGACCGTCTACCGCACGTCTCCGGGATGTGACGGTCGGTGATCGGTGTCCGATAAAGGCTTATCCGCCACCGTGACAGCTATGTGAACATGGACGTTGCCGTACTCGGGACTACGGAGACCGGGCGCGCACTCGCGGGGTGGTGCCTCCGGGCGGACATGGCCGTTCGGCTCTACGGCGAGGACGCCAACGCAGTGATGGACAGTGTCGACGCGGTCAAGCGCCGCGCGGGCGTCGAAACATCGGACGCCGTCGATGGGACGACTGGACTGGAGGCCGCCGTTGGCGGCGCGGACGTGATCATCGAGGCCACGGACGGCGAAACTGACGCTCGGCGGACGCTGCTGGCCGAGACGGAGACCCTCGCCGTCGACGATGCCATGGTCGCCATCTGTGACTCGCACGACACGATCACGGCCGTCGCGGCCGGCCTCAAGCGACCGGGACGGGCGGTCGGTGTCCACGCGGTCGCCCCGGACGACAGCGCGGTCGTCGAAGTCGTCGTCGCGGAACAGACGACAGCGGCGACGCGCGAGCGTGCGGTCTCGTTCGTCGAGTCGGTCGATGCGACGGCGCTGATCGTCTGTGACACGCCCGGGTTCGCGACGACCCGACTGGAGATGGCGACCATCGCGGAGGCGATCAGGATGGTCGAGGACGGCGTCGCGAGCGTCCCCGACATCGACCGGGCGCTGGAACTGGGGCGCGACCACCCGATCGGACCACTGGGGTTGGCCGACCAGCAAGGGCTCGACACCGTGCTGGACGCGCTGGAATCGCTCGCGATCGCGCTGGACGGTCGCTTCGAACCTCCGGACCTGCTCTTCGAGAAGGTGGCCGCGGGGGAACTCGGTCGCCAGACCGGGACCGGCTTCTACACGTGGGAGAACAGCGACCGGGCCGAACCGGCCGAACCGAACCCGGCCGTCGAAGCACGTCGAGACGACGCGAGCG
>ENA-ORCR01000904-ORCR01000904.1-marine-metagenome-genome-assembly--contig:-NODE-904-length-10648-cov-3.700785_pt1 | contig 10648 bp, 11 predicted proteins | sample MGYA00237782_ERZ508514 | MGnify/ENA primary metagenome ERZ508514 (study PRJEB26185, sample SAMN06268960) | marine metagenome | isolation source: Eden Landing Ponds, San Francisco, CA, USA | place...
ACACGGTCGCGAGAAAGAGGAAGGCGACCTCGGTGGCGATGCCGCGGTCGAGCGTGACGACGTCGGCGAACCACCCGTCGCGGTCCTGCACGGCGGAGTCGCGGGTCTTGTGGGCGCGCCAGACGGTGAAGACGGCGATGCCGGCCCAGCCGATCCCGATGAGGATCCGGTTCGCGCCGGTCATGTTCGCGACGGCGAGGTTGGCGTCGTGACAGGCTTCGGCCAGCGGCGTCGCGCTCGCCTCGATCTGTGCGGGCGTCAGTTCGCCGCAGGCCGCGGTCGTCGCACCACCGGACCCGGCGTTCCAGGCGTACAGCGCGTCGACCGCATACTCGGGCGCGACCGCGAGGATCGCGAGGACCGCGATCGCGAAGGCTCGCGGGACGTCCTTCTCGGCGGTCTCGGCGCCCCACGCGAGCAGGAACGAGGCACCCAGCACGGCGATGCCGGTGATCGCGACTTCGGTGACCGTCCCGAAGTGGATCTGGCTCGCGTCGATGTACCCGCGCGCTATCAGCAGATTGTAGATGCGTGACCCTGTCCAGGGGACCGTCACCGCGACTGCGTAGGCGACCTGGACGAGCGGGTGACGGAGACGACTCACTACGTCACCCCTCGATCGGTCCGTATGAAACAGTTGCGAAACGAACCGGTTGGCCGCCCCGGAGCCCCCTCTCACGCGGTTCCGGACTCCCAGAGCGCATCGGTTATGTCGGCGGCCGCGCAGGGGCCGGTATGGACGTCTACGGTCTCATCGGCAACCCCGTCGGCCACTCGCTGTCGCCACCGATGCACAAAGCCGGCTACGAGGCGCTCGGCCTCGACGCCCGCTACGTCACGTTCGAACCCCCGAAAGAGGGCGCCGTCGCCGCGATCGAGGGCGCCGACGCCCTCGGTGTCGCCGGCCTCAACGTCACCATCCCGTTCAAACAGGACGTGCTGGAGGCCGTCGAACCCGACTCGCTGGCCGAGCGAATCGGTGCGGTCAACACCATCGACTTCACCGGCGAGCAGCCGACTGGACACAACACCGACGCCGTCGGCGCGACGAGAGCGCTTCGCGCGCACGACGTGGCCCTGTCGGGGACCGCCGTCGTCGTCGGTGCCGGCGGTGCCGGACGGGCTGTCGCGTTCGGCCTCGCCGACGAGGGAATGACCGTCCGCATCGCCAACCGAACGGAATCGAAGGCAGAGGGACTCGCAGCGGAAGTCGACGGAGCATCCGGCCACGGCCTCGACGGCCTCTCCGACCTGCTCGCCGACGCGGACGTCCTCGTCAATGCCACGAGCGTCGGGATGGAGGAGGACGCGACGCCGGTGCCGGCCGACGCGCTCCACGAGGACCTGGGCGTCCTCGATGCAGTGTACCGCCCACTGGAGACGCGACTGCTCCGCGATGCCGCGGACGCTGGCGCGACCACCGTCGACGGCGCCTGGATGCTCCTCTACCAGGGCGTCGAGGCCTTCGAGCGCTGGACCGGCCGGACGGCGCCGGTCGACGTCATGAACGAGGCACTGCGCGAGGGGCTCTAGTCCCTCCCCGGCGTCAGCACGTTCGGTCCCGATCACCGCTCACCGGGCCGTGAGCCTCGGCCGTTGCTCCCGCCAGCACGACGCTCTCCGCTCAGCTACCGGTTGTCTTCGACCCGCGACTACAGCGAAGCGAGTCGTCCGGAGGTACCGCTCGGACGAATTGCTGCTACCTGGGAGCGGCCCCCGGAATGTGTCGTCGTCGGAAGCGCAGGAAGCCGTTAAGTAACGGGGTCCGTTAATACTCCGTATGGGGTTGATCGAGCGTATCAAATCTGCACTCGGCCTGGGGACAACCTCTTCGAGTTCCCAGCCGGCACCGTCCTCCACTGATGGGCCGTCTCCCGGCGACGGCGTCGACGTAACGGTCGAACACGAACCCGATACCGCGAGCGAAGACGCGGTCAAGGGCACTGACACCGCCAGTGACACGACTTCGACCAGTGACGTCGGATCTACCGGTTCATCTACCAGCGGGGCTTCGGCTGAGGCGGCGTCCACCGCGGACGACGCCGACTCCGATTCTACGGGTGACTCTACTGACACGGGAGCTCTGGACGAGGGGGATACGTCAGCTATCGACGACGACACTGACACCGACACCGCGGCTGCGGACGCAGCCACCGACTCGCAGTCCGCTGGCGCGGACGCCGACGAGTCGGCGAGTGCGGACGACGGCGAGGAATCGACGGCAGAGCCGGCGCCGACCGATCCGGCACCTGACACCGAACTGGAAGATATCAAGGGGATCGGCCCGACCTACGCCCAGCGGCTGCGCGACGCTGGCGTCGAAGGCGTCGCCGAACTGGCCGACGCGGACCCGGAGCGCGTCGCCGAGGAGACGGACATCGCGGCCTCGCGCGTCGAGAACTGGGTCGAACAGGCGAAACTCTACTGACTGGCGCCGAGCCTGACCCGGCACTCCGGTTCCAGCCGAGTCATTCGCGTGGACCGAAAACCGGTTACCGCCCCCGTCCGTGGTCGACGGTAATGACGACACCCCGGGTCGTGACCGACAGGGCCGCCTTCGAGCAGGTCGCGGACGCGGTCCAGCCCGGAACACGCGTCCCCGTCGAGGTCCGAGTCACCGTCGCCGACCCGTTCGATGCGTATCGGCGAGCACGTGACGGCCCCGGTGGATTTCACCTCGAAACCACCGGCGGTCAGTCCGGGTGGGGGTACTTCGGCGTCGACCCGGTCGACCGACTGACGGTGGGTCCCGAGGAGGCCGCCGAGAGCGACTTCGACGGGTCGCCGACCATCGCGGCACTCGTCGATCGCCTCGCCGAGGAGTCACTGGCCCGCGGTGACTGCGACGTGCCCTACCCCTGCGGGGCCGTCGGCTGGCTCTCCTACGACGTCGCTCGGGAACTCGAAGCACTGCCGGCGAGTGCCGACCGCGACCGCGAGTTGCCGCGACTCCAGATCGGGGTCTACGACTGCCTCGCAGCGTGGGCCGAACCGCGCGACGAGAGTGCGGGTCCGGACGAGCGCCAGGACGAGACGACTCTCAGGATTACGGCCTGCCCGCGCGTCGGAGTCCCGGCCGAGCACACCGAACCCGACTCCGCTGCCGACGCCTACGACCGAGGGCGAGCGCGTGCACTGGACCTCGCGCGGTCGGCCGTCGACGGCGACCCTTCGGTCGGTGACCCACCGGTGGCGACAGACGCCGCGCGCTTCGAGAGCGACTGCGGGCGGACGGCCTTTGCCGACCGCGTCAGGCGCGTCAAACGGTACATCCGCGACGGCGACACGTTCCAGGCGAACGTCTCCCAGCGGCTCACCGCACCGGCGGCCGTCCACCCAGTGGCGGCCTTCGACGCGCTCCGGAGTGTGAACCCCGCTCCCTACTCCGCCCTCCTGGAGTTCCCCGGGGTCGACCTGGTGAGTGCGAGCCCCGAATTGCTACTCCGTCGGGACGCCGACCGGCTGGTGACCGAACCAATCGCGGGCACTCGCCCCCGCGGCGACACCGCGGAGGAGGACGAGTTCCTCGAAACAGACCTCACAGCCGACGAGAAAGAGCGAGCGGAACACGCGATGCTCGTCGACCTGGAACGCAACGACCTCGGGAAAGTCAGCGAGTACGGCAGCGTCGAGGTGAGCGAGTATCGCCGAGTCGACCGCTACTCCGAGGTGATGCACCTCGTCTCGCTCGTCGAAGGGAGTCTCCGCCCCGAACACGACCTGGGCGACGCCATCGCGGCGGTGTTCCCGGGCGGGACCATCACCGGCGCGCCCAAGCCCCGCACCATGGAAATAATCGACCAGGTCGAACGGACGCGACGTGGCCCCTACACCGGGAGTATCGGCATCTTCGGCTTCGACGGGCGCGCCACGCTGAACATCGTCATCCGGACGCTCGTCCGCTACGGCGAGGAGTACCACCTGCGCGTGGGCGCGGGCATCGTCCACGATTCCGTTCCCGACCGGGAGTTCGAGGAGACCCTCGACAAGGGGCGAGCGCTCGTGACTGCGGTCGACGAGGCGCTGGGCGAGCGCGCGGCCTTTACGGTGGAGGACCATGACTGACCCGTCCGCACCCGACGTGGGCGGGCCGGATGCGGGCAGTGCGGCATCGGAGGAGCGGCTGGCTGCGGACGCGACGGCGGTCGACGTCGATTCCGAGATTACGGTGCTGGTCGTCGACAACTACGACTCCTTCGCGTACAACCTCGTCCAGTACGTCGGCGAGGTCGTCACGACGACGGAGTGGCTCCCGTCGGTCACCGACGGCGAGGTGGTCGTCCGCCGGAACGACGCAATCGACGTCGCGGGCATCCGCGAGTTGGACCCGGACGCCATCGTCGTCTCGCCGGGGCCCGGCACCCCGCAGGAGGCGGGCGTGTCGATGCCGATTTTCCGCGACCTGGCGTACCCCACGCTCGGGGTGTGCCTCGGCCATCAGGCGCTCTGTGCGGTCAACGGCGCCCCGGTCGGCCACGCCGAGGCGGTCGTGCACGGGAAGTTCTCGCCCGTCGACCACGACGGGCGCGGCATCTTCGCGGGGCTGCCCGACGGCTTCCAGGTGGGCAGATACCACTCGCTCGCCGTCGAACGGGCCGACCTGCCGGACGTCCTCGAGGAGTCAGCCCACACCGACGACGAGGCCGGCGTCGTCATGGGCGTCCGCCATCGCGAGCGCCCGCACGTTGGGGTCCAGTTCCACCCCGAGAGCATCCTCACCGAGAACGGCAAGGAACTGATCGAGACCTTCTGCCGGCTGGCGCTGGAGGGGTCCCTGTGAGCGACGGTGACGCTGTCGGGTCGGACCAGGGTGAGGCGACCGCGGATCTGACCTACCACGTGAACGGGGACCTCGTCCCCGCCTCGGCGGCCACCGTCTCGGTCCGCGACCGCGGGTTCATGTACGGTGACGGCGCCTTCGAGACGCTCCGCGTCTACGGCGGCGACCCGTTCGAGTGGCCGGCCCACCGCGAGCGCCTCCAGCGGACGGCCGAGACGCTCGGCTTCGGCGGGGCCGTGCCGGACGACCTCCGCGAACGGGTCGACGAGACCCTCGCCGCGAACGACCTGGCCGACGCCTACTGTAAGGTCTCGGTCACCAGGGGCGTCCAGCCGGGGAAACTGACGCCCGACCCCGAGGTCGACCCAACGGTCGTCGTCTACGTCGCACCGCTGGAACGGGGTGGCGTCGACAGCGAGTCCGTCTGGGACGACCCGGCCACCGTCCAGACCGTCAGAACCCGCCGCCCACCGGACGCCGCCCTCCCGGCCGACGCCAAGACGCACAACTACCTCCCGGGCATCCTCGCCCGCCTCGAACTCCGCCGGGCGACGACCGACGACTTCGCCGCCGACGAGGCCGTGATGCGAACTACCGACGGATACCTGGCCGAGGGGGCAACGAGCAACCTCTTCTTCGTCGACGAGGGCACGCTGAAGACGCCCACAACTGACCTACCGATCCTTCCAGGGGTGACCCGGTCGGTCGTCCTCGACCTTGCCGACGACGAGGGGTTTCCGATCCGGCAGGGCCGATACACGCTCGACGACCTGCGCGAGGCCGACGAGGCGTTCCTGACGAACTCGACGTGGGAGATTCGGCCGATCACCAGCGTCGACGGCATCGACCTCGGCGTCGGCCCGATGACGAAACTCCTCGCCAGGCTCTTCGACGACCGTGTAGAGCGCGCTCACTACGGCGACGAACCCGACCAGTCCGGCGAGGAGCGAGCAGGCGATAGCGACGAACCCGACCAGTCCGGCGCGGAGTGAGCAGACGATAGCGACGAACCCGCGGCCGACGGCGGATACCCTCGACACTCAGTTCGAGACGTCGCGTTCGTCGATCGGTTCGTCCGTTCGTTCGACGCCGTCGACGTCGAGGATCAGGTCCGGACCGAACGCGCCGGCCGGCGTCTGGAAGCCGGGTGGGGCCTCCCCGTCGACGACGCGCTGCCCGATTTCGACGGCAGTCAGTTTCGTCAGCCGGTACGTTTCGGGGGCGACGAGTCGGGAGACTGCTCGCTTGCCATCGGCCGTCTCGGCTTCGCCCCAGAGGAAGCTCTTGCCGGCCGCCCGTTCGGCCTCGCTCGGGCCATCGACGCGAGCGTCGACGAGCGATTCCAGGAGCGATTTCACCGGGCCGGCGCTCGCGAGCGGGCCGAGCAGGCCGCCGAGTCGGACGACCCGTGGCACCCACGAGGGGACGGCGGCGTACACTTCGACATCACCGATCCCGGTGGTGTGATACGCCGTCGAGACGTCGCCCCACGGGACCGCCATCCCGGTTCGTTCGCCGTTGCCGAAGTCGATCCGTCGCGTTCTGGACCCGACAGGCTCCGATTCGATGCGACCGTCCCGTCGGACCGCCCCACCCTCGTCGAGTCCCTGGACGGCTGTCTTGGCGGTACCCGGTGAGAGACCTCCGCCCCCGGCTTCGAAGCCCAGTGAGAGCTGCGTGGCTTCGGGCAGGCGGTCTGCGAGGTGTGCAGCGAGACAGTCCGTCGGGACCACGTCGAAGCCGACGCCCGGCAGGACCGTGATCCCCGCTTCCTCGGCCTTCTCGTCGTAGCCCGCCAGGTGCTCGAAGACATCGATTTCGCCGGTGATGTCGAGGTAGTCCGTGCCGGTTCGGAGACAGCCCTCGACCATCGGTTCGGCCGTCTCTTCGAACGGCCCGGCACAGTGGACGACCGCGTCGACCTCGTCGAGCGCCAGGTCGAGCAGTCGGGGCTCGTCCAGAGCGAAGACGCGCTCGTCGCACTTGTGCCGGATCGCCTGGTTTTCCACGGCGTTCCGGTCGCGGCCGGCGACGAGGACCTCCAGGCCGCGGTCGAGTGCTTCACCGACTATCAGGTCGCCGGTGTAGCCGTAAGATCCGTAGACGAGAAGATCTGCCATGCCCTCGCGTTCGCGCCAACTGTGGAAAAACGTTCGTGTGACGGCCTGGGAGCGTGGGCGGATACCTCCCCAACCCCACGAACCGGAACAACTGCGCGAACCAGTGGGTTCAAACGAGATCAGTGCTACGCAGTGGTATGGACGGGACGCGGATCGCAGACGTGGCCGACGTGGCGACGGACGACACTCTTCTGTTTCGCGTGCGCTCGGTGGACGAGGCTGCCGTCGCGAGCGGCGAAGCAGCGCTCAAGTCCGACGAGAGCACGGCTGCAGGCGTCGAGGACCCGGAGCCGGTGGGTGACACGACGTCGAACGAGGAGGCAGACACAACCGATTCAGTGACGAACGACGACGGCATTGCGATGCCCGACGACATGCAGGACGACGATGACGACGTCCGCGAGGCAATTCTATTGCGACTCGCGTCAGAGAACGGCGACGAGGGTGAGGTCGTCTGCTGGCTGAACTACTGCCAGCACATGACCCACATCAAACTCGACAAGGGGTCGGGCGCGCCGGTCCGCGACGGCGAGGTCGTCTGTGCGAACCACGGCGCACTATTCGACGCAGACTCCGGGCAGTGTACCCTCGGCCCCTGCGAGGGGGCGTTTCTGAACGAAATCGACGTGGAAGTAGCCAACGGCGGCGTCTTCCTCGCCGACGAGGACTACGAGTACGTCGGCGAGGGGCCGGTCGAGACTGACGACGACCTCTCGTCGTCCTCGAACGTCATCCTGTGAGGTGCGGTCGCGGCGAGTCCGGCAACCTGCTCACTCGATGACGAACGCCGGCTCTGAGACGGCCTCGCACTTGCACGCTGGACAGCGCGTCGGGCGGTTTACCAGGTCGTCGAACTCCTCGAACCCGCACTCTTCGCAGGACGGTGGTGCGACGAGGAGCGTCTCGTCTGTGGGTTCGAGCGACTGGGAGATGTGTTCGACGTGGTCGAGCGCGGCGTCGGTCCGGACCTCGAATTCGTTGGCGAGCGCCCCAGCAGCCATCGGTTCTTGCCGCAATTTGTCCGCGATACGCTGGCGCGTCGTCCGGCTGGCCTCGCGCATACTGGGCGTTGGTCAACCGATCACAAATCCCTTCCGCCCGGCTGCGACGGGCTCTCACGTCGCCCAGTTACCCCCGCCAGCTCGAGATGGAGTCTCCCGTGGTCGTCATTCGAAGCACCGCTGACACGTCTCCGCAATGAAAAAGCCCTTACTGGCTGGCCGAGGTGCTTCACGTATGGATGCTGTAGTACTCGCAGGCGGCTATGCCACGCGACTCTGGCCGATCACCCGCCATCGGCCGAAGATGATGCTTCCGGTGGGCGAGACGACGGTCATCGACCGCGTCCTCTCCGAACTCGAATCCGACGACAGGGTGGACGACGTCTACATCAGCACGAACGAGCGGTTCGCTCCGGATTTCGAGGCCCACCTGGCCGAACACGACTACGAGAAGGCCCAGCTCTCCGTCGAGGACACGACGGGCGAAGACGAGAAGTTCGGCGTCGTCGGTGCGCTCGCACAACTCGTCGACCGCGAAGGCATCGAGGACGACGACCTGTTCGTCATCGCCGGTGACAACCTCATCAGCTTCGACGTGAGCGATTTCCTCGATTCCTACGAGGCCAACGGCGGGACGACGCTGGCGGCGTACGACGTCGGCTCCTTCGAGAAGGCCCGATCCTACGGCCTGGTTACCCTGGAGGGCGAGGAAGTCGTGGACTTTCAGGAGAAACCGGACAACCCCAAAAGCACGCTCGTCTCCATCGCCTGTTACGTCTTCCCGGCCGACCAGGTGCGCTTCTCGGAGTACCTCGCCGACGGGAACAACCCGGACGAACCGGGGTGGTTCCTCCAGTGGCTGGTCGACAACGACACGGTCTACGCCTACACGTTCGACGAAGCGTGGTTCGACATCGGCACGCCCGAGAGCTACCTGACTGCGGTCGCGTATCACCTCGACGGCCAGAACCGGATCGCCGAGAGCGCGACGGTCGAGGGGACCGAACTCGGCGAGAACGTCCACGTGCTGGACGATGCCGAAGTCGTCAACTCGCACCTCGACAACTCCATCGTCTTTCCCGAGGCGACCCTGCGGGACTGTGAGATCCGCGAGTCGATCATCGACCGGGAGACCCGCCTCGAGAACCTCGACCTCGCCGGCGCCCTCATCGGCGCCCACACCACCATCACCAACGGCGACAGCGGTCAGTAGGCCCCAGGTGGCGGGTCGGTATCGCCGTCAGCAACAGGAACTTCCCGAACAGCACTCCTCACCGTCAGGACTGGACGATTCATCGGCTTCGAACAGTGCGTGAGCCAGTTCCCTGGCGACCCCAATACCCTCGGTCGCATCGATGGCCGTCGTTGCCGCGTCGACGTCCTCGGCCCAGGTCTCGTACTCCGCCCGATCCTCGAAGGTCTGGATGTATCCGCAGACCTCCTGGTAGACCGTTTCTATCGGCGTCTCGCCGACGCCGTCGACCTGGTTGGAGACGCCGATCGAGACGAGCGCTTCGTCGTGTGAGACGTCGACGCCGTCGGTCGTGATCTCGAACGTGACCTCGGTTCCGCGAACCGGGGTCGTCGACTCGATAGTCCCGACGTCGCCGGTGAGGAACGGGTAGACCAGCGGGTCGAGGACGCAGATGTAGGACTGTCGACCCGAACTTCCGACGAAGGCGTGATCCCCATCGTCGGTCGTACACAGGTCGTCGACCGTCGGGGTGCGACCGTGCTCTCGTTCGATTGTCGCCCGCATCGTCGCGACCCAGTCGGCCGCCGTCGCGAGTTCGTCTTCGCTCTCGTAGAGCCGGGCAAAGCCGTCCCCGACCGCCCGCGGCAGTGTGATCGATTCGAGCGCGGTTTCTGGTCCAATGCCGTCGCGATCTTCAGTTTCAGTTGCCATGCGACTATAGTTCAGTAGAGAAAGTTATTAAGCTGTCAAGTCCAAAGTATCGAATCAGATGCGAGACTCCAAAGTCATGGCCGAGGTCGACTGTGCGGGCGAGGATCCGGCCTGTCACTGTCTGCTGTCGGCACCGATGGCGCTGCTGGGACGCAAGTACGTGATGGACGTCGTCTGCGTCGTCGCGAACCACGGCACCGTCAGATTCGGCGACATCGAGGACCACCTCCCGAGCGCGAGCACCTCGACCCTCTCGACGCGCCTGGACGAACTCGTCGAGGCCGGCCTCCTCGAGCGCGAGCGCTACGCGGAGATTCCGCCGCGCGTCGAGTACGAACTCAGCGAGGAGGGTGCAGAACTGGGCGAGCGACTGGAACCGTTGCTCGAGTGGGTCCGCGAGCAGGCCGAGGCAGACGACACCGTCGGGCACGTCGACGACTGCTGTTGAGAATCGGCGGCGCCACGGCTCGTCGGTCCTGAGACGGCTGAGGGGAGTAAGCCCCCTTCTGTTCGGCCCGGCATTCGGCTAAGCATCCGCGCTCGCGTCCAGGCTACCTTACCGCGCGGACTTGCACCGGTGAGGATTCGCCGTTCCATCCGTTCTCCACCATCGGCGTGGCGCGACGCGCCACGCGGGCTCACGGGCTCGCGCCCGTTCGCCGTTCCGAGGCGACTGTGTCGCCTCGCTACCCTCGGCGGGTTAGCTCCCCGTCGCTTCCCGGCGAAGCCGGTCGCTTCGGGTTCGCACGCCTCATCGGTCCGGTGGAGTGGTCTCGTTTCTGTTCCAGCGCCAGCGGTCTCCCGCTCCGGGTTTGCACCCGGTCACCTGCCCGGACGGTGG
>ENA-ORCR01000906-ORCR01000906.1-marine-metagenome-genome-assembly--contig:-NODE-906-length-10634-cov-2.356730_pt1 | contig 10634 bp, 14 predicted proteins | sample MGYA00237782_ERZ508514 | MGnify/ENA primary metagenome ERZ508514 (study PRJEB26185, sample SAMN06268960) | marine metagenome | isolation source: Eden Landing Ponds, San Francisco, CA, USA | place...
AAGCCGAGCAGTCGGCTTTTTCACCACCGGAAGGCGATCCGCTCACTCCGTTCGCGGCTGCGACTTCCGAGCCTTCCTTCGCTCCGCTCAGGAAGACCATGTTTTTGCCGAGGGGGTCGCCGGTGGCGACCCCCTCGCGAAAAAGATGGTTCGAAAGTAACACGTCGGTGGGCTCGAACGGTGGTGCAATGACAGACTGGGGCGTGTATCTCGTCACGCAGGAGAGCCTCTCGGGGGACCGAACGACCCGTTCGGTCGTCGAGGCGGCCATCGACGGTGGGGTCGACGTGGTGCAGTTGCGGGAGAAGGACCGGAACGTCCGCGAGCGCTACCACATGGGGCGGAAACTCCGGACGCTCACCCGCGAGGCGGGGGTCACGTTCGTCGTCAACGACCGGGTGGGGCTGGCCGAAGCGGTCGACGCCGACGGGGTCCACCTCGGCGACGACGACCTCCCCGTCTCGGTCGCGCGCGACCAGCTGGGTCCCGACGCGCTGGTCGGGCGGTCGGTGTCGTTCGTCGACGACGCCTGCCGCGCCGAGAAGGCCGGCGCCGACTACCTGGGAGTCGGCGCGGTGTACGCCACGGGGTCGAAGGACGATATCGACGACGACGAGTACGAGATCGGCCCCGAGCGCGTGAGTGCGATCGTAGACGCCGTCGACATCCCGGTGGTGGGGATCGGCGGCGTCACCGCCGACAACGCCGCGCCGGTCGTCGAGGCGGGCGCCGACGGCGTCGCGGTCATCACCGCCATCACCGGCGCCGACGACCCCGAGGCCGCGACGCGGGACCTCGCGGAGACGGTGGCCGACGCCCGCGGGGACTGACGACCGCGGAGACCGACGCCCGCGGAGGCCGACGGTTCCGGGGGTGTCGCCCCTAGCTATTCCTCGGCACGGGCCGAATCGCGAGGCGTGCTGGACCCTCGTGCCGTCGGGGCGTCGGTCGCCGGGCGGCGGCGGGCGCTGGTCGCGATTCTGGCCGTCGTCTTCATCGACCTGTTGGGGTTCGGGATCGTCATCCCGATCCTCCCCTTCTACGTCCGGGACCTGGGCGGGACCGACGTGGTCTACGGGCTGCTGGCGGCCTCCTATTCGCTGATGCAGTTCGTCTTCGCGCCGCTGCTGGGCCAGCTGTCGGACGCCCGCGGCCGGCGGCCGGTGCTCATGCTCTCGCTGGCGGCCAACACCGTCGCCTGGGCGGTCTTCGGCCTCGGCGGGGAGGTTCTGGCGGTCGCGGGCACGACCGCGGCGCTGGCGACGCTGTTTCTCGCGCGGATGCTCGCCGGCGCGATGGGGGGCAACATCGCGACCGCGCAGGCGTACATCGCGGACGTGACGCCCGCAGACCGCCGCGCCGGGGCGCTGGGACTGATCGGCGCCGCCTTCGGGCTGGGGTTCGTCTTCGGCCCGGCGCTGGGCTCGGTCCTGGCGAGCGACGGCGTCGTCGCCGCCGCCGCGGCCGTCTTCCCCGCGTTCGTGCCGGCGACGCCGTTCTCGCTGCCGAGCTTCGGCGCCGCGGTCCTGAGCTTCGTCGCGTTCCTCGGGACGTGGGCGTTCCTGCCCGAGCCCGACCGCCACGCGGGGACCGGCGGACGGCCGCGGCTCGTCGGGCAGTTCGTCGAGGCCATTCGCGACGCCACCCTGGGCCCGCTCGTCGGCGCCTTCCTCGTCGCCTCGGTCGCCTTCTCCGGGATCCAGGTGGCGTTCATCCCGTACGTCGCGGACGTGTACGGCTACGACGCCTCTCAGGCGGGCCTGTTGCTCACCTACGTCGGGGCGCTCGCGGTGGTCAACCAGGGCGTCGTCGTCGGGCGGCTCGCCCGAACCGTCCCCGCCCGGCGGCTCGCCGTCGCCGGCGCCGCGCTGCTGGTCGTCGCGCTCGCGGCGTTCCCGTTCTCCCCGGAGATCGGCCGGGCGCTGCTGGGCGAGCGGGCGATCTTCGGCTTCGGTCCGCGAGTGGTGGCACTGCTGGGCGCGCTGACGCTGCTGTCGCTCGGCAACAGCCTGCTGAACGTCTCGCTGACGACGCTGGTCTCGCTGGCGACCAGCGCCGACCGGCAGGGTGGGGCCTTCGGGGTCACACAGGGCGCGGGCAGCCTCGGCCGGACCGTCGGCCCGCCGGTCATGACGGCGCTGTACGCGGTCGTCGTCTACTGGTCGCCGTTCGTCTTCGGCGCCGTCCTCACCGTCGGGATCGTCGCCGTCCTGGCCACCGTCCGGGTGGGCGGCGACCCGGCGGAGGCGCCGGCCGAGCGCACCGACTGAGGGCGACACCTCCCCACTCCTCGGGCGCCGGGCTTGAGTAGGCGGCGCCCGAACACGGGGTATGAGCAACTGGACCGCCGCCGACGTGCCGGACCTGTCGGGGCAGACAATCGTCGTCACCGGGGCCAACAGCGGCCTGGGATTCGAGGCGACCCGCGTGTTTGCCCGGAAGGGCGCCACCGTCGTGATGGCCTGTCGCAGCACCGACCGCGGCGAGCGGGCGGCCGCCGACATCCGTCGCGAGGAAGGGTTTCAGGCCGACGACGAGACCCTCGACGTGCGCGAGTGCGACTTGGGCGACCTGGCCTCGGTCGAGTCGTTCGCCGAGGGCGTGCTGGCCGACTACGAGGGGATCCACGTCCTCTGTAACAACGCGGGGGTGATGGCGATCCCGCGCTCGGAGACGGTCGACGGCTTCGAGACGCAGTTCGGCGTCAACCACCTGGGCCACTTCGCGCTGACGGGCCACCTCGTAGAGCGGATCGTCGCCACGCCGGGCGAGACCCGTGTGATCACCCACTCCAGCGGCGCCCACCAGGGCGGGGAGATCGACTTCGACGATCTCCAGCACGAGGAGTCGTACGGCAAGTGGGAAGCCTACGGCCAGTCGAAGCTGGCGAACCTCCTCTTCGCCTACGAACTCCAGCGCCGGCTCTCTGGCGCCGGGGTCGAGGACACGCTCTCTGCGGCGTGTCACCCGGGCTACGCCGCAACCTCGTTGCAGGCCCGCGGCCCGAAGGAAGAGGGCTCGACGGTGAAGCTGTACGCCATGCGGGCGGCCAACGCCGTCCTCGGCCAGTCCGCCGAGATGGGCGCGCTCCCGCTGGCCTACGCCGCGACCGCGCCCGGCGTCGACGCGCTGGGCTACTCCGGCGCCGCGTCGAGTGACTCGGCGACGTACAGCAACTTCTCGGTCGCGGACGGCGAGAAGAGTTACCTCACCATCGCCGCGGACATCTCGTCGGCCAGCGGCACGCCGACGATCCAGGTCAACGACTCGGACGGCGACTACGTCGAGTTCGAGCTGTACAACAGCAGCGCGAGCAACGATGACGAGACGGTTCTGACGAACTCCACCGGCGAGGGTAACGTGCTGCAGGCCCAGGTCGGAGACCAGCCGGTTCAGGGCTCGGGCGACGGCACGTTCGGCAGCGCCGAGGAGATCGTCATCAGCGGCGACGTCGACGCGGACATTTCCGTGCTCGACGCTGAGCGAACGCGCACGCTCTCCTTCGGAGAGAAGCTGCAGGACACCGACGATGACGATGAGCTCGAAACGGTAACCATCGAGCAGCCGAACGGTGCGTACTCGGTTGCTGACATGGGCGGATTCGACGAGGTCATGGAGGGGGCGACGTTCTACGACGTCACCGTCGACGCGGTGTTCCAGGCCTCTGATCTGCAGGATGACGCCGACGTGAGTGCGGAGTTCGACGCAGACAACAACTACCCGAACTGGGATCAGGTCGCGAACATCAACTACAAGCTCGAACTCCCGACGGCGTTCGATCTCTCGTACTCGAACACCGAACTCGTCGACGAGCCGACGCTCCCCGATGGGCGTTACAAGACGGTCGAAGTCGCTGAAGGCGTCGGCGACACCGACTTCGAGGACATCGACTCGTGGTCCTCGGTGACGTCGTCGTACGACGGCGCCAGCGAGATCACGCTCGACAGCACGGTCAGCTCTGGTACTGAGTACGCGATCTCGTACAAGCTCACGCTGACGGACGGCGAGGTTAGCGCGATGCAGATGAGCGGCGGCGGTGCCGGCCCGATGAGCGCTAGCGGCGGCGGTATCTGGGACATGATCATCGGATGGCCCGGTGCGATCGTGAGTGCGCTGCTCGGTATCGTGGGCATCAACAAGTTCGGCGGGGGGTCGTAGGATGTCCGCCTCCGACGAACTGCCGAGCGGATCCAACCCGGCGCCGTCATCGGTACTGACCGGGACGATCGGCTTCTTGACCGCCGGCGGTCAGCTCGGCACGCTGCTGCAGGGCGCAATCTTCGGGATTCTCGTGCAAGCGGCGACCGGAGGGATCAACATCATCCAGAGTGGCATCGCGCTCGTTGTCGCGCCGCTCGATGCGCTTTCCAACACGGTCGATCAGGCGGTGGACTCGATCATCCTCGCACCGCTGGGGATCATCGAGACGACCGCGGAGACCTCGGGTGCAGCCGCCTCTGAACAGTTTGGCGTGTTCGCGCTGTTCGTCGGCGTCGTGCTGGTTCTGGGGTCGTACTGGATCATCACGAAGTACCTGGAGCAGTCTGAGACGAGCGACACGTTACCGATCCCTGGTCTCGGCGACGCTCCTGGCTTCCTGCCCCTCGGAGTCACCGAGGAGAACGAAGATGAGAACTAGATAGCATGACCAGCACTAGCCGCTCTAATCGCTCGAAAGCGGGGGTGATGAGCGGTGGCTGACGGTGACGACGACGGGGTGCTCTCCGAGGAGCAGACGGAGTCGTTCCTCACCGACAGTGAGAGCGTTACGGGGCTCAGCTTCCCGCTCGCGTCGGGGGTTGAGGTCGGGAGCGTCGGCAAAGCGATCGTCGGCTCTATCGCGTTCGCGGTTGCACTGGCGTTCAACACGCTGATAGGCGCGGTTTCGACGGCGTACACCGGCCTGATCGATGGGGTCCGCGAGTTCATCGCCGGCGGGGAGCGCTACGTCACCTCCTCGTTCGGCACCTCAACGGTAGAGACGGACGGTCTGATCGACGTCACTATCGGCGCCGGACTCGCGGCGATCGAGGGCGCATGGTCGTTCTCGGTCACCCAGTTTGGTGTGCTGGCGCTCCCGGTCGCCGTCGGTGTCGTCGTCGCGACGGCGTACGTTGCGACGCAAGCGATAGACGCGGCCTCTGAGGTGATTCCATGAGCGCTAGTGACGACGGCGGGGCGATCAGCGGGTGGACCGACCTCTCGCTGCCGCCGGTGCTAGAGGCGTTCACGTCGAGCCCGCAGAAATTCGTCCTCGGTGCGGTGCTGTCGGGGCTGCTGGAGTGGGTGTTCGGGCTCGTCTCGATCCTGATCGACGTGATCCTGCTCGTCATCGCGGGCTCGGAGCCGGCGACGTTCGACGCGCCCGGCGAGCAGCTGGGGCTCGCGGACATTCCGGTGAGCGTCGCGAACAACCTCGGCGGCGTCGGCGGAACGGCTGGGAGGGCCATCATCGCTGGCATCGAGTCGTTCAACCAACCGCTGTTCGAGGCTGCGGCGTTTGCCGGCCCGGCATCGCCGATCATCCTCGTTCTCATCATCATCATCGAGACGACGGCCGTGCTGTGGCTCCTCCTTCGAGCCGTGTACATCGCGGCCGACCTGCTGCAACTTGGAGGGCTCACGGAATGAACATCAAAGAGACGGTAAAGAGTCCGTTCGCGAAGGTGAGCGGGGGGATCGCGGCGGTGCTCGCCGTCCTCAACCCCGACGTGTGGTTCATCGCGCTCGACGCGATGCTCGCCTCGGCGCCGCAGCTGTTCACTGTCGCCTCGGTCGGCGCGCTGACGCTGCCGCAGGTGCTCCCGCCGCAGTCGACGACCGACTGGGTCGTCGTCGGCGCGGGCGTGCTGTTCCTCGCCTACAGCGTCCGGACTATCAACGAGAAATTCAACGAGAGAGGACTATGAAACACGCAACTACAGACGGTACGGTGTCGTATCGAGCGGTAAACGGAGGTGGCGACTGATGTCGGTCGCGACGATCGCGCTGGCGGTCGTGGCGATCGGAGCGATCGTCTACGTGGCCGGCGTCGAGCGGACGCAGGCGGCGGCGACGAAAGCCGGAGCTGGAGCGAAGCGGGCCTCACAGTCGACGGCGGCTGCAGGGCTGGCTGGCGCCGGGCTCGGACTGCAGTTCGGCGACCAGCTGCTGAACGCGATCCTCGCCGAGCCGGGGTTCGCGCTCGCAGCGGTGACGGGGTTCTTCGGCGCTCTCGGGACCGGCGGGTTCCTCGGCGACATCAGTGGACTGCAGTTCGTGCTGATCGGACTCATCGGCTTCGTCACCGTCTACGCCATCTTCGGCGGAGGTGACGACTGATGTCGACGCTGCCGCAGTTCCGGGCTGGAGAGCCTACTCCGGCCCGCTACGGCGTGTGCGTGCTCCTCGGACTCATAGGGACCTTCGTGGCGGGAGCCACGGTCCAAGCAGGAGCAACGACGCCGGTCGGACTGTTCGCGATCGGAGCCGGCATCGCGTCGGGGGTCGTCTGGTTCGGACTCGCGTTCCTCGAAGCAGGAGATCTCGACGACGACGGGGTGCTCCGATGAAGCTGAGAACGCGGCGGACGCTCCGCAGCTGGCTGCTCGATCTTCCAGATCTGACACTTCCCGCGGTGGGGATCAGTTTCGCCGGCCTGCTACTGCTCGGCGGGGTTACCAGTACGGATGCGGTTTTCGGCGTCGGGATCGCCGGCCTCCTCGCAGTGCTCTACGTCGCCGGGAACGTCGGCTCCGACGCCTGTCCGAACTGCCGGTCGGAGGTCAGCGCGACCGGTGATCGGTACTGTCGGACCTGCGGAGCCCGCCTCGACGACTTGGAGGCGGCGCCGCCGATCGACGAGCGTGTCGACGAGCGGTTCCGCCCGGTCGGGCTCGAAGAGCTCGAACGCGATGCGTGGTCTGAGAGGTCGCCGCCGCCAGCGACGATCGCAGACGGCGGCGAGTTCGACGAGTCCGAAGAGTCGGAGGTGTCGGCCTGATGAGCCTCGTGAAAGATGGAGCGAAGCTCATCGGGTTCCTGTTCGTCGCGACGATTCTCGGCGGCGTCTTCGGGGCGGTCGGGGACATGACGGTGCCGTCGGTGATCAACGGGACACCGCTCGGTCCACGAAGCGAACTGGCTCCGATCGCGTGGACCGTGGTCGCCGGCGTCGCGATCTACGGGTTCAGCGAGGTGAGAGGATGATCTCACTGATCAAAGCGTCGTTTGCAGCTCCCTACAGGCTGATCGCCCAGTCGATCGAAGCCACCGTCACGGCCCTCAGTCCGTTCGCGATCCTATTCGCGGGCGTCTGCATCGTCCTCTCAGCCTACATGGTGCGAATCTACCTCAAAGAGCAGGAAACGGGCGGAAGCATTCCGCCAGGGGGACCCCTATGAGCCGCGGCGCCGCGGTCGCCGCGGTCAGTCTCGCCGTCCTCCTGGTCGCGACGATGGCGACGCCCGCTCTGGCGGCCGTGGCGCCGACCGAAGCCGGTCAGTCGCCGCAGGTCAACGGGAGCGACGTATCGAGCGGCCCGTTCGAGCTGTCGGAGCTCCGACGTGGCGGGACGCAGCCGACCGCGGCGCCGCCGAGCGTGCGCTACGTCGGCGATCCCGAGGTGGATGGCGCGATCGCCATTCGGTACCGACCGGCGGACCCGCTCTCGAACGAGCCGGTCTACCTCAAAGGCGGCCAGACGCTCAACACGGACCAGATCGAGCTGTACTCGACGGTCTTCGGCGACTCGACCGGCGAGTACGAGCTCGTCGTTGTGTACTGGTCCGAGGAGATGCGCCAGACTGAGAACGGCAGCGTCGCCGTCGCCGCGAATCAGGAGGTGCAGCGAGCGGAAGTGACGGTCGAAAACGGGTACGCGAACGCGCCGGTGGAGCTGAACAGCCACTACGACACGAGCGTCGAGGCGACGGCGTGGCTCGAACAGGACGGTGAGCCCGTTGACGACGCCCGCTGGCGGTTCTCTCACGCGTCGGCGCCGGCGTCTCAGCAGGTGCAGATCGAGACGCAGGCTGACGCGTGGTGGTACTCGCTCCGCACGGCGATCCTGCCGGGACTCGCGTCGATCGTGATCGGCCTGTCGGCAGCACGGGCGACGCTCAAGCGGACAGGGCGCGGACCTGGCTACTCGCTTGCGACGTGGGGCGTCGTCTCCGTGTTCGGCGGTGTCGGCGTGCTCGCGGGGCTCTACTACGAGGTGGCGACCGTGATCGCGAACCTCGAAGTGCTGATGGGACTGTCGTTGCTCCCGATCGCGTACGGCGGCGGGCTGCGGATGAGTCCGCCAACCGAGCGGATCGCGTTCGAGCGCAAGGAGCTTACCGAGGCACTGTCGCTCCGGCGCGGAGAGACCGACAAGGAGAACCCGGATGCGGTAGCGGATGGCGGTGCCGAGACGAGAAAACCGACAGAGCCGATCGAACTCGGTAACGATGGCTACTTCGACGAACTCTACGAGGACATGCGGATCCTCACGACGGTTCGGGGTCCGGATGGCGGACGTCTCCTCCCGAAGACCGGTATCAGACCGTTCTTCGCCCGGCTGTTCGCGAAGGCTGCACGTCTCGACCTCAGCCAGCTGCGGACGCGAGTCAGGGTCGAAGGAAGCGCCTCGCAGAAGGTGTACATCGACCCGGACGAAGACGAGGCGGTGGACCACCGCCCGGCGCACCTACGGCGCCGGATGCCGGTGTGGCATCGGCTTCCGACGCCCGATGAGGGCGAGAGCCTGTCGCCGATCACACGCGGCCTCTACGGGCTTCTCACGGTCGCGACGCTGGCGGCGCCGTTGATCGGGTGGCAGGTTGGGGCGGCGACGCTCAACACGCCCGTGGTCGGAGCCGGAGTCGGCCTCGTGGTGCTCGCGATGGAGAGCTACGAGGCGGTCGACGGCTCGATCGACTTCGAGCCGGCTCCGCGGCACGACGTGACGGCTGACGCCTCGCTGACGGTCATGCAGAGCGAGCACGCCGACGCGAAGATGCTCGAAGACTACGAGGAGGTCGCGTGGTCCGAGCGGATCCGGACCGCGATGGAAGCCCGCGAGATAGACTCGCGGCGCGACCGGTCGATGATACTCGACTTCCTGGAAGCCGAGATCGGCGTCGACCTCGACGCGCTCGGCCTTAGCGAGAACGCAGCGACCGACATCGAGAGCGACGAGAGCGAGGACAGCGAGTTCGCGTTCGACGAGACGGACCCGGCGACACGTCGGGCGGAGGGCGACGATGACTGAGGTCGCTGAGGGCGTCGAAGAGATCGGCGCCGAGGAGACGCGAACGACTCGGCCTGCGCTCGACGTCCTCGATCGAGACCAGGACCGGCTGCTCTACGAGGGCGACCCGCGCCGGGAGCCGCCGATCCAGGCTCTGAGTGACGGGTTCGACGACGTGTTCCTCGCGCTCTCGTGGTATCAGGCGGCTGGTGTGCGGACTCTCGGTCACGTCGAGCGCGTGGTCGAGCCGCCGGACATGATGCCGATGTCGGGGCTGCTGGAGCACCTACTGACCGTCGAGGACGGACGGCAGTCGGTGTACGTTCGTCGCCGACTCGTCGAGGAGCTCGACGACGCGTGCGACCTCGCGTACCGGCAGTTCCGCGAGCGAGCCGGAGAGCGCGTGGAAGACGCAAAGGGCGAGACGTGGAGCGATGTCGACCCGGACGAAGAGTCGAACCCGCTGATGAGGCCCGCGTTTCGTCAACTCGATCAGGCGCAGGCGGCGGCACTGAAAGACCTCTGGCGCGGCTTCGAGGACCGAGAAGCTCTCGGTCGGTGGGTTCGGGGCCTCTCGGCGCCGACGAACGGCGAGAAGCCGGAGGGGATGCTCGCGGACATCGTGGGGTCGCCGCCGCTCCTGGATGCGATGCTCGATCGGAGCGACCAGGTGGCGAAGGTGACGCGGTATCGGTTTGCCCTCTCGGTCGTGATGCCGTCGTTTCTGACGGCTGCGCGAACGCTGAACGGCGGAGAGAGAACGGACAGCAGCGGTTCGACACACGGAGCGTGGGACTCATGAGCAAGTCATTCAGCAGTCGACAGAAGGAACAGCGCGGCGAGGAAGAGGTGCTGCAGCGTCTCCACGAGGACTTCGAACCGTGGGAGAAGTCGCGACAGGCGCGGTACCACGCGGGAGAGAAGTCGTGGAGCCGGCTGTCGAACATCCACAACGACGGCGAGAAGATTTACCAGTTCTTCGAGGATAACGACGGGAACAGTCTCAAACCGTTCTGGAAGAAGCTCGAAAGCCTCACTCGGACGGCCCGGGTGTCCGGCTCAGAGAACGCGCACCCGGTGTACCGCTACCCGAGCGCGTATCTCGACGCGATCATCCACCTCGACGACGCCGAGAAGTGGGCGATCGAAGAGCAGCGCCTCGATGACGACATCATCGCCGAGCAGCCGCGACCGCGTCGAAAGGTGCTGGAGTGGCTTGCACGCCCGGAGAACGAGGAGATCCTCATGGCGATGGGCGACGGAGGGACCGACCTGTGGGCGCACTCGGAGCCCGGCGAGGGGAAGACGTCGTTCGCGAACGTCATCGGCGGGGTTCGGATGCCCGAGATCAACAACGAGACGCTGCTCTGGATGCTGACGCTCGACGAGCTGGAGTGTCTCCCGCTGGCGCCGTTCATGA
>ENA-ORCR01000907-ORCR01000907.1-marine-metagenome-genome-assembly--contig:-NODE-907-length-10632-cov-2.815727_pt1 | contig 10632 bp, 9 predicted proteins | sample MGYA00237782_ERZ508514 | MGnify/ENA primary metagenome ERZ508514 (study PRJEB26185, sample SAMN06268960) | marine metagenome | isolation source: Eden Landing Ponds, San Francisco, CA, USA | place...
GCGCGCCAGACTGTACTGCGTCGGCAGACCGGCCGAAGCGACCGGCGGGCGAGTCCGTCTCATCACAACCGATCCTACATCGGTGACCACCGTAAAGGTAATCTGAAATACATTTCTGTAGGGCGAGTTACTGAACTGAGTTTCACGAGAGGGGATGACACGGCCGACAGAGGCGGGCGAAGTCGCGGCCGGGCGGTCGCGGTTACCGCTCAGGGTCGTCGCTCTCGGTCACGTCGTAGGCGTAGAACTGCTCGGGGTCGGGGAAAAACGCCGAGGGGTCGTCGTGGTCGAAGGTGCCGAGGACGGTCCCGTCGAGGGTCTTGACGACGGTGTGCATCGCCTCGCGCTCGACGGCGGTGCGGACGAGCCCGGCCGAGAAGCGCATGTCGTACGAGCCGGCGACGAAGATGACGACCTCCGCGTCGTGGTCGATGCACTCGGTGACGACGAAGACGAACCCACCGGCTTCCATCTGGTAGACCCCGGTCTCGTCGAGCGCGAACGTCTCGAAGAACTCCCGGAACGCCTCGGCGACGTTGTTCGGGACGACGTGGGAGAGCCCCCAGGTGTCGTCGTCGCCCATCGACGGCGAGAGCGTCGTCGTGTCGCCGGCGGGGATCGTCAGCGTCTCGTAGCCCTGGTTCTCCCGGTCTTCGGCCATCGCCTCCATGTCTTCGAGCGCGCGCTCCCAGTTGGTGGTGAGCTCCTCGCTGTGGTCGGCGACGACCTCCTTGCGGTCGACGTCGTTGGGTCCGTCGGGGTAACGGGGCATACCCCACGCAACGCGACTCGCACAGTAAAGGGTGGTGCACCGACCGCCCGAGCCGGCGTTCGACCCCCAGTGCGCCGTCGACGGCCGTCCGGTCGCCGCGGGGCACCGGGTCGGCCGGTCACGGACGGATTCCGAACCCGAACTCCATGACGAGCGAGACGCCGAGGACCACCAGGCTGGCGGCGAACACCTTCTTGTCGCGGCCGATCCGCTGGTCGAAGGGGATCTGCGCGCCCCGCAGCGGGGGGAGTTCCTGCAGGCGGGCCTCGAAGCCCGTCTGGCGGTCCGACTCCAGGGTCACCCGCTTGCGCTCCTTGTAAGAGGGCGTCGGCTGGATGCCGAAGCTCCCGATCCCGAACAGGGCGACGCCGACGAGGAAGACGGCGTACTTCGCGGCGACGAGCGTCCCGCCGACGAGGTAGCCCACGGCGATCGCGCCCGCCGAGACGAGCGCCCCGACGACGAGCACCCAGACGACGAACTCCGCGGCCAGGAGTCGCTTACTCGCCATCCGACCCGCGGGCGAGTACCGACTCGACGCTCTCGTACTCCCCCGTGTGGCGGTGGCAGTAGCTCAACCGGTCGGTCTCCCCGACCGGGTGCAACTCCGGCCGCTCGGTGTCGCAGACCCCGTCGAACTGTTCGCTCATGTACTCGCGAGCCTGGTCCGGGCGACCGGCCTTGACGTACTCGGCGGCCTGTTCGACGTGGCTCAACACTTCCGGGGGAGCGCCGTCGCCGAACATGTCGTCGACGGTCTCGTCGATGTCGTCGAAGCGGTGGAAGGCGCCGACGCTCCGCCGGATCCGATCGCGAACCGACAGGTCGATCCGCGTGCGCTCGCGGATCACCTCGCGGAACCGCTCGATGGCGTTCCACGTCTCGGCGTCGAGGTGGGCGTACTCCTCGGGGTGGACCTTCGCCGGGCAGCGGGTGGTGAACTGACACCCCGTCGGTGGGTCCCGCGGGCTCGGCGGCGTCCCCGGCAGCGTGATCCGATCTTTCTCGACGGTCGGGTCGGGTTCGGGGATCGCCGACAGCAGCGAGTGGGTGTAGGGGTTGGCCGGGTCGGTGTACAGCTCCTCGGTGTCGCCGAGTTCCATGATCTTCCCGAGGTACATCACCGCGACGCGGTCGCAGATGTGCCGGACCGCAGCCAGGTCGTGTGCGATGAACAGGTAGGTCAGGTCGTACTCGTCCTGCAGGTCCTCCAGGAGGTTGAGGATCTTCGCCTGGACGGAGGTGTCCAGCGCGCTCACCGGCTCGTCGAGGACGACGAACTCCGGTTCGAGCGCCAGGGCGCGGGCGATCCCGATGCGCTGGCGCTGGCCCCCGGAGAACTGGTGGGGATAGCGGTAGTAGTGTTCCGGCTGGAGCCCGACCTGCGCGAGCAGGTCCTTGACCTTCTCGCGGCGTTCGGCGGGCGTCCCCTCCTCGTGTACGTCCAGCGGTTCGCGGACGATCTCGCCGATCGTCATCCGGTCGTTGAGGCTCGATTCTGGGTCCTGGAAGACGATCTGGGCGTTGCGTCGCCACTGTTTGAGCCGCTGGCCGCTCAGCTCGGTCACGTCGGTGCCGTCGAACTCGACGGTGCCCTCGGTGGCCGTCTCCAGCTGGACCAGCGTCCGCCCGAGCGTCGTCTTCCCGCAGCCGGACTCGCCGACCAGTCCGAGCGTCTCGCCGCGCTGGATCTGGAAGCTCACGCCGTCGACGGCCTTGACCGGCGGGTCCGCGAGGACCCCGCCGCCGCCGTAGTACTTCTTGAGCCCGTCGACCTCGACGAGTGTCTCGCCGACCGCGGCGGCGCCGGTCCGGCCGCGGGGCTGGGTCATCTCGCTCATCGGGAGTCACCCCCGTCGGCCGCGATATCCCCGCCCGACTCGGACGGGTCCCGTCCACCCGAATCCGCCGTCCCGTCGCGGTCCTCGCCCAACCGCTCGTGGTGGGCGACGGCCTCGCCGGTCGTCATGTGCTCGGGGTAGAGCAAACAGGCGGCGGTGTGGTCGGCCGCGCTCTCGTCGACCTCGACCAGTTCGGGGTGGACCGCCTCGCACTCCTCGAAGGCCTTCGGACACCGCGGGGCGAACCGACAGTGAGTCGCCGCCTCGTTGGGCGTCGGCACCTCGCCCTCGATGGTCCGCAGGCGGTCCTCGTCGGCGTGCTGACCGGGGATCGCCTCCAGCAGCCCCTCGGTGTATGGGTGGCGGGGGTTGGCGAACAGCTCCTCGGTCGGCGCTTTCTCGACGATCTCGCCGGCGTACATCACGTTCACGCGGTCGGTGATGTCGGCGATGACGCCCATGTCGTGGGTGATGAACAGGATCGACAGCCCCCGCTCGTCCTGCAGGTCCGAGAGCAGTTCGAGGATCTGCGCCTGGATGGTCACGTCCAGCGCGGTCGTCGGCTCGTCGCAGATCAGTACCTCGGGGTCGCAGGCGAGCATCATCGCGATGACCGCCCGCTGGCGCATCCCGCCGGAGAACTCGTGGGGGTACTCCCCCAGCCGGCGGGCCGCGTCCGGGATCTGGACGGCTTCGAGCAGGTCGATCGCCTCCTCGCGGGCCTCTTCGCCGGTGATCCCGCGGTTGACCTTCAGCGCCTCGCGGATCTGGTTGCCGACGGTGAACACGGGGTTGAGCGAGGACAGCGGGTCCTGGAAGATCATCCCGATGCCGCTGCCGCGCAGCTCCTGGTACTGGGCGGTGTCGTAGCCGGTGATCTCCTCGCCGTTGAACCGGATCGACGACCCCTGAAGGACCTCCCCGGGGTCTTCGACCAGTCCCATGATCGACCGGGCGGTGACGGACTTGCCCGAACCGGATTCGCCGACGAGGCCGACGGTCTCGCCCTCGTAGAGGTCCAGGTCGATGCCGTCGACGGCGCGGATGGTCTCGCGGTCGGTCCGGAAGACGGTCTGGAGGTTCCGCACGGAGAGGACGGGCTCTTCGCCGCGTCGGCGGCGCTCCGGCGCGTCCTCGGCGCCGTCGCCCGAGCGCGGCGCGCTCATCCGGCGGCACCCCCTGCGGCCGCCTCCTCTTCACCGCCGCCCTCGCTCTCGGGGTCGATGGCGTCGCGCAGGCCGTCACCGAGGGCGTTGAGCCCGGTGACGAGCACGACGATGAACATCCCGGGAATAAAGGCGATGTGCCACGACTGGGTGGAGACGTAGTTGCGCCCCATCGAGATGGCCCGACCCCAGGCTGGGTTGGGCGGGTCGATGCCGAGCCCGTTGCCGAGGAACGACAGCGCCGACAGCGTGATGATGACGCCACCGACCGACATCGACGCGTAAATCAGGAGATACGGGAGGACGTACGGGAGCATGTGCTTGCGCATCGTCGTCCGGGGTCGCTGGCCGAAGCTCTTGGCGGCGTCGATCCACTCCTCCTCGGAGACCTGCAGCGCCGGACCCCGCACCGCCCGCCACAGCCCGGGGAACAGGATGACCCCGAACGCCAGCGCGTAGAGGAATCCGCCGTGTAGTATCCCGGCGATCCAGTGGCCCTGGAACGCCATCCCGACCATCAACAACAGGAGCAGTCCCGGGATAGACGTGATCCCGTCGGCGACGAGGATCGTCGTCAGGTCGACCAGTCCCTTGTAGTACGCCGAGGTCATCGACGCGATGACCGCCAGGAGGCTCGCGAGCACGATCGACAGCGCCGCGATGCTCATCGAGATGCGCGCGCCGACGACGGCGAAGGTGAACAGGTCGCGACCGTTCGTCAGCGTCCCGAACGGGTGGAACCGGCCGTAGTCGTCGTAGCTCATGACGCCGACGTTCTGGTCGCCTTCGCCTTTGGACTTGGAATTGAAGTTGGCGTCGCCGACGTAGGTCGTCTCGACGCTCCCGCTCTCGGCGTCGTAGTACTGCAGCTCGTGGCTGTAGGGCGATTCGATGTTCCGCTCGACGGTCGTCGGCCCGAGCGCCGGGGCGAACATCGCCATCGTCACGAAGACGAGCACGACGAGGATACCGAACTGCCCCCAGCGGTGGCCGCGGAGGCGGTCGACCACGTCGTCCCGGGGCGTCCAGTCGGCTCGCCGGTAGTACTCGCGGAAGATGTTCCACCCGCGGAACAGCCAGTACGTCACGACGGCGGCGTAGACGTACACTAGCGTCGCGCGGACCGCCCACACGACCGCGGGCTGGAGCCCCAGGAAGGTTCCCTCCCAGGCGCTCGACGGGCCGGTCTGGTAGCCCTGGTTCGGCAGCGTCTCCCGCGAGAGCAGCGTCGGGACGCTGTGGGCCGCGCTTCGGAGCCCGTCGAGGAAGCCGCTCAGCGACCGCTGAACTCCGAGCACCGACTCCGCGGCGCTGCCCGAGAACGCACCGACGAGGACTTCGACGAAGCCGGTCACCGCGACGACGAGCACGTCGGCGACCAGCAACAGACCGGCGGCCAGCGCGCCGAACTCGAGAGCGAACAGGACGGCCGTGACGGCCGACCACCGCAGGGCCGGACGGGGATTGGCGGCGATCCGCTCGCGCAACGTCGATTCCTCGCGACGGCTCCGGTCGGCGCTCGTATCGGTGACAGTTGCACACATGGGTCAGTCGTCGCCTCCCTCGAGGCCGATCCGCGGGTCGATGATCGTGTACGCCACGTCCTGTGCGATGTTGAAGAACACGAGTATGAGGATGAACACGTAGGTGAGCGCGCCGATTATCGGCACGTCGGACGCGAAGATGGCCGAGAGATAGAGGTTCCCCATCCCCCGGATCCCGAAGATGAGTTCGACGAGGACCGAGCCGCCGATGAGCAGGTAGAACTCGCCCATGATGACGGGGAGCAGCGGGATCATCGCGTTGCGCGCGACGTGTTTCCCGATGATCACCCGCTCGGAGAGCCCCTTGGCCTTCGCGGTGTCGATGTAGGGTGCGTTGATGCTCTCCAGGACGGCGGTCCGGCCGATGCGGACCTCGTTGCCCATCGAGGAGGAGCCGAGCACGAGCGCGGCCGGGAGGATCCACTTGAACGCCACCGCCCAGTTGTACGGGTCGGGAACCGGTATCCCGACCGGCCCCAGCGAGTAGCTCCCGAAGAGGTTGCCCAGTGCCGCGGGGGTGCCGATCACGTCGGTCGGTATCAGGAACCCGCGGTAAAAGGACAGCAGGCCGCCGGCCGACAGCAGGCCGGCGAGCATCACTGCCAGCCAGAAGTTCGGCATGGCGCGCCAGACGATGCCGCCGAAGGAGGCGGTGTAGTCGCCCCAGGTGTTGGCCCGCAGCCCGGCGTACAGCCCGAGCGGGATGCCGAGCACCAGCGCGATGACGACCGACCAGCTGCCGAGCCAGATCGTCGCGGGCATACGCTCCCAGATGAGCTGGGCGGCCGACTGGCCGCGCGTGACGACCCACGACTGGCCGAAGTTGAAAGTGATCGTCTCGGTCAGGAAGTTCCAGTACTGTATCCACAGGGGTACGGGGTCACCGTTCGGGTACCGGAGACCGAGCGAGATCGCGAGCCGCCGGGCGGTCTGGGGGTCCGAGTCGCGGCCCAGGATCGCGGTCATCGGGTCGAACGGCGACAGGTAGAGGATGACGTACGTCATCGTGAGCCCGAACAGAATCACGGGCACCCCGAGGACGAGTCGTTTGGCGATATACAGGAGTTTGTTCATGCGTCGTCTCAGTTATGCGTGGTAGTGTCTCTGTGTGTGGGCCCCAGAGCAATCCGTTCGTCGGCGGCTCGAACAGGTCATCGGCGGGGGCGATCGACCCGTCGGATTACTCCGAGCCGACGTGTTCGTCGTAGGCCTCGATCCCGCCGGGGAAGATCTGCGGCGGCGTCAGGTGATACGCCGGCTCGAAGCGGCCCTTGAACACGTTCTCCATGAACTCCGGCTGGTTAACGACGTAGGCCATCGCCTGCCGGACGGCCCTCGGTACCGCCTCCATGTTGAACCCGATGTAGAACGTGCCGATGTCCGGGGTCCGGGCGTAGTTGACCGAAGTCCCGTTCTCCAGCTCGTAGGTCCCCAGATCGCGACCCACGTCGTCGGTCTCCTCGATGTTCACGCTGTCGGCCTGGTACTGCGCCGTGGGGACGCCGCCGATGTCGGCGTTCTCGTTGAGGAAGTAGTTGTACTGGGCCTGCGGTTCGGTGAGGATGGCGGCGTCGATCCCGTCGAAAGACGCCCCCTCGCCGTGGTAGTCGTCGAAGGCATCCATGACGAACTCGCCGCCGTTGCCCGACTCCCAGTTGACGAACTCGAAGGGACCGGCCCCGACCGGGTTCTGGGAGAACTCGTTCCAGGACATCTCGCCCTCGTAGCCCTCGATGTCGCCGACGATGCCCTCCGGCACCGCCGAGAACGCGGAGTAAGCCAGCACGGACAGCGAGAACGCGAAGGGATTCTCCGTCGTGATCTCCAGGGTGTAGTCGTCGACCGCGTTGACCCCGATCGAGTCGGGGATGATCCGGGTCGTCGTCTCCGGCTCGCCCGAGGCGGTGTCCGTGACGGTGTTGCCCTCCTGGTCGGTCACGGTGACCTCCTCGGTCTCGTGTTCGATCCCCATGACGCTGATCGGGAATCGCGCGTTCGTGGAGTTCGACGACACCATCAGCCGCTTGATGGAGTACTCGAAGTCCTGGGCGGTGACTTCCTCGCCGTTGTGGAAGGTGGCGCCCTCCTTCAGCGTGAACGTGTAGGTGGTGAAGTCGTCGCTGAGTTCGTACTCCTCGGCCAGCAGGTTCTCGACCTCCGTCGTCCCGTTGGCGTAGTTCGTCAGCGCGTCGAACATGTCCATGATCTTGCCGCCGGAGGCCGTGTTCCCGGAGGCGATCGGGTCGAGGCTGCTGAACGTCGCGGAGATAGTGCTGAGCCGGTCTTTGCCTTCCAGGCCCGCGACGGAGTTGCTCGCCTTCGCCCGCGAGGGCCCCATCGGCCCCGGCGGGTTGTAGTCGACGTGGTCGTACCACATCCCCTCGGTGACGCCCTGGTACAGCGGGATGAGCGCCGCCTCCTGCCACATGCCCTCCTCCATCGCGACGGCGGCCTCACCGCGGATCTGAGCGGCTTCCTCGGTGTCCTGTGGATTGTCCTCGATGCGGTCGAACTGGTCCATCATGTACTGCCGGACCGCGGGGTCGGCCTCGGCGTCCTCGGACCAGAACAGCCGCGCGCCGTTGGCCGCGGCGTTGTCCGCGTACATCGTGTTCGGCGGGTCGATCAGCTGGACGAAGTTCTGTGCGCCGGGGTAGTCGGCGATCCACCCGAGCGTGTAGGCCATGTGGTTGCCGTTCCGGGTGGTCTCCAGCAGCGGCGAGAACGCCGCCGATTCCTGGCTCATGTCGATATAGGCCGACTCCAGCCGGCTGGCGATCGTCGACGCCATCTCCGACCAGGTCGGGCTCTCGTACTGGAGCCAGTCGAGTTCGAAGCGGTTGTCCGGGCCGTAGCCCGCCTCCTCCATCACCTGCTGGGCTTCCCCGATCATCGTCTCGCCCACGCCGTAGGGATACTCGCTTACGGTCACGGCGTCGCCGTCGGTCCCGGTGTCGGTCGTGTCGCCGTCGCTGCCACCGTCGCCTGGGGTGTCGGTGTCTCCACCGTCGCTCCCACAGCCGGCGACCGCGGAGGTCAGGGCCGCCGCGCCGGTCGCTTTCAGAAATCGTCGTCGGCTGGTGTCGGAGTCGTCAGTATCGCGAGGCATACGTCCTCATTACCGAGCGCGATACTTAAATTGCGGTGGAACTTGCCACTAGTTGTTTCGAAAATCGCAATACCACGCCGGTCGAAAATTATCTTAAATTATATTCTACCCCATGGTATTATAACATAGAATTACAGGACCACGGGGGGATTCCCGAGACACACTAATGGCTTAAGGGAATAAAAGCGTAGGGGCCGAATGCTGTGATGATCGGTCGGTATTACCGGTGAATTTCTACCGATTCGAGCAACACGGTGTCGATGGGGCGATCACTCGGGTCGGTGTCGACCGAGCCGATCGCCTCGACCACGTCCATGCCGTCGGTGACCTCGCCGAAGACGGCGTGTTTGTCGTCGAGGTGGGGCTGGGCGCCCAGCGTGATGAAAAACTGCGAGCCGTTGGTGTCGGGGCCGCGGTTGGCCATCGAGAGCTTCCCGGGCGAGTCGTGGCGCAGGTCGTCGTGGAACTCGTCGTCGAAGGTGTAGCCGGGGCCGCCGCGGCCGGTGCCGGTCGGGTCGCCGACCTGCAGCATGAAGTCCTCGATGACGCGGTGGAACTCGATGTCGTCGTACAGCGGGTCGACCCGCTTCTCGCCGCTCTCGGGGTCCTCCCAGGCGCCCTCGCCCGGCCCGACCTCGGCCTCCTCGTAGTCGGACTCGGTGGCGTGGTCGACGAACGCCTCGACGGTGTTCGGCACCTTGTCTTCGAACAGTACCACCTCGATGTCGCCCTCGGAGGTGTGGAGCGTCGCTGTCAGTTCCTCGCTCATACCCGGGGGGAAGCCCGCCGCGGAGAAAACGCTGGTGGTACCGCCCTCCTCGGCCGGTCGGGTCGAAGAACCCGAAGCGTTGCGATCCGAAGCGGAGGACCAACTGGTGCGTGAACTCGATAGGCTTCCAATTACGGTCGGAACAAACAGTCTACTCCCGACGATCCCCCGAGAGACGGAAGGGTACAATCCGACCGACGGTCCCGCAGTCGACGATTCCGCAGCACCGTTCGACGATGTCGTCGATATGCCGATCATGCGGCGACTCGATCCGGCGTAACATCGATCGAACGGAACATATTCAAGAACACTGAAACGGCTATATGAGGATGCACCGCCGAACCCTGCTCCGAACGCTTCCGCTCGCCGCGGTCGGGAGTGCCGGTGCTCTCTATCTCGGTGCGGACCGGGCCGGTGCCGCGCTCGGCCTCGATCCGATCGACATGAACCAGCGCACGGTGAACGGGACGTACGCGCAGTCGAACGAGTGGGGGAACTCGGACGACGCCCCACCGCTCATCGGACTCTCGTGGCGCGAGACGGTGAACGGCGCCGTCCAGGAGGAGACGGACCTCACAACGGACGGCGAGACCGGCGGCGTCGGTCTCGTGGTCGACGAAGCGGTGATGCCGGGTGACTCCGGATCGGTGACCATGCGGGCGCGGTTGCTCGAACGCGAGGACCAGGCGACCGCGAGCGCGGAACTGTACCTGCGATTCGTCCTCTCCACCGCCGCCGAGAACGGCATCGTCGAACCCGAGCGGACGGCGGGCGATACGACGTCGGGGGCCGACGCCGGCGAACTGGACGATGTTGCCGAGATCAGGATCTGGAAAGACGAGGGGTCGTTCGGCACCGGCGACGGCGAACTGACGTGGGGTGATGTGCCGGTCGTCGGGGATACGGAGATCACCGACGGGTGGCAGAGCATCGCAGACGTGGACGAGAGCGACGCGTTCGACGGCGGCTATCAGCTCTCACTCGGCGGCACGACCTGCTTGGACCCCACGAACGAGCCCGAGGTGTACGTGTCGTTCAAATGGGATATTCCGGAGACGCTGCCTTCGGGAGCGCCCGGTGACGATATCAACGTGATCCAGGGCGATTCGGCGACGTTCCAAATTTCCTTCGACCCACGTCCGTGTCCGGGGGACTAATCATGTCCAAACGCGGTGGTAATCGATCATTACTGGCCGAAGATTTCCCGGGTAAAACCGGCGCAGCCCGTCGATTTTCACCTCTCGATTCCCAACCCGCGCTTCGGGCCGATATGGGGCCGTTTCCCCTTCTTCAGGCTCCGCTTACCCGCACGTGGGTTGAATCAAAGCGGCGGATAACTAAGGCCGTTACAGGGCTCGATAGTAGTGATGGACGAAATGGGGGAGATCGACGAGGGGTCGTGTCAGATCGGGGGCTGGCTATGACGACATC
>ENA-ORCR01000908-ORCR01000908.1-marine-metagenome-genome-assembly--contig:-NODE-908-length-10608-cov-4.011300_pt1 | contig 10608 bp, 10 predicted proteins | sample MGYA00237782_ERZ508514 | MGnify/ENA primary metagenome ERZ508514 (study PRJEB26185, sample SAMN06268960) | marine metagenome | isolation source: Eden Landing Ponds, San Francisco, CA, USA | place...
CGGCGAGAGCCACGTCCTCGAAGGCGTGACGCTCTCGGTCGAAGCGGGCGAAGTCGTCGCGCTCGTCGGCCGCAACGGCGTCGGGAAGACGACGACGCTGCGGTCGGTCCTCCAGTTGACGCCCCCGCGAGCGGGAAGCATCGAGTACCGCGGGGAGGAACTCGTCGGTCTCGGGACCCACGAAGTCGCCGACAGAGGAGTCGGCTGGATTCCCGAAGACCGACGGATCTTCTCACAACTAACCGTCGAAGAGAACGTTCGCGTCGCGATTCCCGAAAGCGCAGACACGGGGACGGAACTCGCGATGGTGTACGATACGTTCCCGATCCTGGAGGAGCGAAACGACCAGGAGGCAGGGACCCTCTCGGGCGGGCAACAGCAGATGCTCGCGCTCGCCCGCGGCCTCGTCGGCGAGAACGACCTGTTGCTCGTCGACGAACCGAGCGAGGGACTGGCGCCACAGATCGTCGCCGACGTCGCCGAGGCGCTGAACGACGCCGCAACTGAGACCACGCTCCTGATCGTCGAACAGAACCTCCCGCTGGCGCTCGACCTCGCCGACCGGTTTTACATCCTCGACAAGGGACAGGTGGTGGACGACGGCGACACCGCCGAGGTGTCGGCCGACGACGAACGACTCAGGAGGTATCTCTCGGCATGACTGGGACTGCACTGGCCGCTCACCTGACCGGTCTCGAACTCGTTTCGGCCCTCCAGGGCATCGCAGCCCTGTTCCACACAGTCGTTCCAACGACGGCCACACTCCCACCTGTCCTCCAGATGAGTTTCGCGGAGGGACTGGGACAGTTCTTGCAGTTCGAGAACGTCGCGGACGTCGTCGTCGAAGGGCTGGCCAAGTCGGCTATCTACGTGATGATCGCGAGCGGCCTGACACTCATCTTCGGCCTGATGGGCGTGCTCAACTTCGCCCACGGGTCGTTGACGATGATCGGTGCCTACCTCGCGGGCGTCGTCATGGTCGTGCTCGTCGGGAGCGCGACCGGCCAGTGGATGCGACTGGCCTACTTCTTCGGTGCGCTGGTCGTCGTCTTCGGGGCACTCGCGCTTCTGGGCGGGGCGATGGAAGTCGCCCTCATCAGGAAACTCTACGACCGGCCGCCGATCTACCAGATCCTGCTCACTTTCGGCCTGACGCTCATCCTCGAAGAACTCGTCCGGATCGTCGTCCTGTTCTATGGCCTCCAGCCGATCTCTGAGTGGCAGGCCGCAATCGGGACGAAGCCAGCGTTCCTGGCGACCGACCAGCCGCTCGGGCCGATTTCCATCCGGGGGTTGGCAGTCTTCGAAATCTTCCTGGGAGTCCTCACCGTCGTCACCGTCTGGGCGTTTCTCACGCGAACCCGGTACGGGCTCTACATCCGCGCCGGTAGCGAGGACGCAGAGATGGCAGAGGCGCTCGGCATCGACGTGCGACGCGTCTTCACCGTCGTCTTCGCGCTCGGTGCGGGCATCGCCGGCATCGCCGGTGCATTGCTCATGTGGGACCAGATCTGGGGCGCGAGCGTGCCGCTGGCCGCCGAGACGCTCCTGCCCGCGTTCGTCGTCGTCATCATCGGCGGCCTCGGGACCTTCCGCGGCACCGTCGCTGGCGGCATCGTCGTCGGCATGGCCGACGCTGTGACGACGTGGTGGTTCCAGAACGTCCTCATCACGTGGACGTGGCTCCCGGAGATCACGGTCTTTCTCATCCTCGTCGGGATGTTGATCGTGAAACCCCAGGGCCTCTACGGCGTCGAGGAGGTGGGGGGCCATTAGCTCCGTCACCCGCTGGGTCGGCGACCGCGAGTTCGCCTGGCCCCTCGACCACCTGCGTCGCCAGCAGGTCCATCTCCTGGTGATACTCGCCCTGGTCGCCTATCCGGGGTTCTATCACCTCCTCACGAATTCGCCGGTCAGTAACCTGGCGGTGGCCATTCTGCCGCGGATGGACTCGATGGTCGGGGTGCTGTACTTCGCACTCTTTGCGATGTCCTTCGACTTCATCAGCGGCTACACCGGTTACCTCTCCTTCGGCCACGCCGCGTTCTACGGCACCGGTGCGTACGCTGTCATCCTGATGGCAAACGACAAGATCCCGCTGGTCCCAGCGGAGACACCGTTCATGGTGATGCTGATCGTCGCGGCCCTGATCGCCGGCCTGCTCGCGGTGATCATCGGCCTGGTCTCGTTCCGACTGACCGGGGTCTACTTCGCGATGATCACGCTCGGGTTCGCGCAAGTCCTCTACGTGTTCGTTCGCGGCTGGGACTACGTCGCGAGCAACCCCCGGGACGGGCCCGCCGTCGGATCGACCCACCCCGAAGGCTTCGAAATCGGGATCCCCTACGTGGACCAGTTGAGCCTCGCGATCGGGAGTTTCTCGGGCGACGAGATCGACCTGCTCGGCCACACGCTCGGGACCTACACCGTCTCGTTCTACATGGTCGGCATCGTCGTCCTGGTCTCGTACTTCGCGATGCAGCGGATCATCCACTCGCCGTTCGGGCGCGTGATGATCGCCATCCGCGAGAACGAGGAACGCGCGGAGGCCATCGGCTACGACACCTTCCGCTACAAACTCGGTGCGTTCGTCATCAGCGGTGTCTTCGGTGCCATCGCCGGGGGCCTCTTCGCCGGGTTCAAACGGTCGGTCACGCCAGAGAGCACCTTCTACTTCCTGGCGACCGGTGACGCGTTGCTGGCCAGCATCATCGGCGGGTTCGGCACGCTCGCCGGGCCGCTGTTCGGCCACCTGTTCGACCACTCAGTCCGGGAGTTCCTCTCGAACACCGGACAGGGCGGCGGCCTGCTCCCGTACCTCCGGGAGACCCTGAGCACCGACCTGCTCACCACCGAACTCGTCGGCGGGCTGACCGTCGAAGGGTTCATCAACGCCGCGCTGAACGGCCACGCCAGCCTCTACGTCGGCCTCGTGTTCGTGCTGTTCGTGCTCTACGTGCCGAATGGGCTCCTGGGCACGCTACGGGACCGACTGGGCGGCCACGTCGCAGACCGCCTCCCCGCAAAGGTGTGGGGTGAGCGATGAGCGACGACTCTCCAGCCACCGTCTGGGGTGAGACCAGATGACGGTCCACCTCACCGGCGTCGGCACGCACGTCCCTGACGAGACCATCGGTGGCGCGGACATCGCCGAGCAGTCCGGCATCCCGCGCGACGTGGTCGTCGAGAAGATGGGCGTGCGCCGGAAGCACGTCTGTCGCAACGGCGAGGACCACCCGAGCGACATGTGCGTCGCCGCGGCCGAAGCGGCACTCGCCGACGCTGACTGCGACCCCGCTTCGCTCGACGCCGTCCGCTATCACGGGAGCGAGTACAAGGACCACGTCGTCTGGAACCTCGCAGCGGACGTCGCCGACCGCATCGGCGCGGACGACGCCTACGCCTCGGAGAGCTACGCGCTCTGTGCCGGCGCGCCCATCGCCATCCGGGAGGCGACGGCCCAGTTGGAAGCCGATGCTCCCGACAAGATGCTCCTGATCGCGGCCAGCCGCGAGGAGGACCTCGTCGATTACGAGGACCCGGACACCTCGTTCATGTTCAACTTCGGGAGCGGCGCGTCGGCGATGGTCCTCGAACGCGACGCGCCGGACCGCGCACTGGCGACCGTCCACGAGAGCGCCGCCGTGACCGACGGCAGTTTCTCCCGGGACGTCGTCGTCCCGGCGGGCGGCACACGGTATCCCGCCTCCCACGATTCGGTGGACAGCGACATGCACACGCTGCGAGTCCGCGACCACGAGGAGATGAAATCCCGGCTCGCTGAGGTGAGTCTCGACAACTTCCTCGACGTCGCCGACACCGCGCTCGACCGGTCGGGGTACGACCGCGAGGCCGTCGAGTTCGCGGCGATTACCCACATGAAACGGTCGTTCCACGCGTACCTCTGTGACGAACTCGGCCTGGGCGAGCGTGACTCGTACTACCTCGACGACTACGGCCACGTCCAGAGCGTCGACCAGGCGCTCGCGACCGACGTTGCCCGCGCTCGGGGCTGGATCGAGGCTGGTGACGTCCTCCTGTACCTCGCGGCCGGGACCGGCTACACCTGGGCCGCGACGGTCCTGGAGTGGGCCGACTAAGTCGACCCCCAACGGTTCTGGAGTGGGCCGACTAAGTCGCCCCCGACGGTTCTGGAGTGGGCCGACTAAGTCGTCCCCGACGGTTCTGGAGTGGGCCGACTAAGTCGCCCCCGACGGTCCTGAACTGGGCGGAGCCGACTCGGCCAGCGGTCGCCATTGGGGCCCGTTGAACAGGTCCCCACGCTGTCCGTACATACCGAATCTGACGGTGTGTCCCGGCTATTTTCGGCGGTCTTCGCATCACTTATGCCTGTCGCGGACGCTGACTCGCGCATGGATCTGCACGAGTATTTCGACGATTTCACGGCGCGTGATTGGCCCCAGCCAGACGACGGCACGGTACGCTTCGCGATGATCGGACTGGGCTGGTGGACGCTCGACTACGCCATCCCCGCGACGAACGAACTCGACCACCTCGAGACGACGACGGTCGTCAGTTCCTCCACCGAGAAGGGCGAAGGCGTGGCCGAAGACCACGAGACCATCGAGCACGCGCTCACCTACGACGAGTTCCAGGACGGCGAAGCGACCGACGCCTACGACGCCGTCTACGTCGGCACGCCGAACGCGCTCCACTTGCCCTACGTCGAGGCCGCCGCCGAGTTCGGCAAGGACATCCTCTGTGAGAAGCCCCTGGAGGCGACTCCCGAGCGCGCGGAACAGCTGGTCGAGGCAGCCAGCGACGTGACCCTCGGCGTCGAGTACCGGATGCACGTCCAGCCGGCAGTCCGGATGATGCGTGACCTGATCGATAGCGGGTTCATCGGCGAGCCCACGCTCGTCCACGGCAACATGTCGCAGTTGCTCCTCGACATCAACGACAACTACGACCAGTGGCGCCTCAACCCCGACCTCGCGGGCCCCGGGGCCTCCGTCACCGACCTCGGCGTCTACTCGATCAACACCTCTCGATTCGTCCTCGACAAAGACCCCGTCGCCGTCTCCGGCGCGACGTGGTCCGAGCACGAAGCGTTCGAAGACGTCCCGGACGAGCGCGCTTCTTTCACCGTGGAGTTCGAGGACGGCGTCCTTGCCTCCTGTACGGCCAGTCAGAACGCCCAGTACGCGAGCAGTCTCCGCGTCATCGGGACCCAGGGCGAACTCCTCCTCGAAGACGCGTTCCTCGGCGGCGAGCGCGAACTGACGATCACTCGCGGCGACACGACGATCACCACCGAGTTCGACCAGATCCAGGAGACCAAACGCTCCCTGGAGTACTTCGGCGACCACGTTCTCACCGACACGCCCATCCTGGGCGACGGCGAGCACGGCCTGGTCGACCAGTACACTATCGACGCCGTCTACGAGGCCGCACAAGCGGGCGAACGAGTCGAACTGTAGAGCCCACGTTTTTCGCTCGGGGGTTCCGCGGCGTGCGACCCCACTGAATTGACGGGTCCGGAACCGGGTTCGTACCCAGCGCGAGAAGTCCACGGCGGATCCCAGCTACGAGTCCCAGTTGGCGGTATCTCGTGGATCAGGCCACCCAGCGTGGACGTTCGTCGTCAAGTCGTCACAAGCGGCCGACGACAGACTCCGTCTCGCCGGCTACGGTGCGACCGAACCTATCGCCTCACGGGTCGGAACGCTCGGATTCGGGACCGTCGTCGCGACGACAGCCTCGGTGCTCGTCGCCGTGCTCGCGTTCACCTCCGAGTCACTCGGCCCGTTCGTCGCAGCGACACTACCCGTCGACCTCACCTACGGCACCCTCGGCGTCAACGTCGGTGTTATTCTCAGTCGACTGGGTGGCGCTACGTGCTGTTGTTCGCGCTGATGGTGGATGTCCTGCTGTTCCAGAATCCGCTCGCGACCGAGACATCCGAGTGGGCGACGCTCCTGCCGGCCCACTATGGGACGAACGCACGCTTCGACGCGGCGTTCACGTCGGGCGTCGACCCGTGGCACGGTGGCGGCGCCGTCGCGTACGCTGCAGTGCCACTCGCGCTTGGCATCGTGGTCTTCTACCGGGAGACGGACGTCAATTGACTGTCGACCCGGTGAAATTGGCTCCGACCTCGGCTTGGGTTTCAAAGAGAATTCGTGGTCTGTGCGTTGTATTTCGAGCAGAAACCGACAAAGTACTGGCTCCCCTATCTTCACCCGTATGACCCAGACGATCACCGTGGAGGGAATGACCTGCGAGCACTGCGAACAGAGCGTCGAAGAGGCCCTGGAAGGTGTCTCCGGTGTCAGGGACGCTCAGGCAGACAGAGACGCCCAACGGGCGACCGTCGACGGCGATGCCGACCCAGACGCCCTCGTCACCGCCGTGGAGGACGCAGGATACGACGCGACCGCCTGACTCCGTCGCGAATACCATTCGGCCGTCCGCCCGAAGCCGCCGTACAGCCGGTTCTTCGCACCTAATTATGAGGGGGTCCGCCAGCTAGGATTTCGATTTCAATCCCTTTGTTCGAAGTCACATTGGATTCGTAACCGGAACCGCCGTCAAAGGGGAGGTCGTATATGATATCATGGACCAAACACTCCGCCTGCGAAGGAAGGGACGACTCCTCGCGACTGCCGCGGTGCTCGTGGTGCTCGTGATTGCGTTCAGTGGGCCTGCCCTCGCCCACGGCGGCGACGACGGTTTCCACCATCACGACGGCTGGATGGGGTCCCACGGTGGGGCCTTCGGCTACCTGTGGATGACGCTCTGGATGGTCGTCCTGATTGGGGTTCCGCTCGGTCTCGGGTACCTGTTTCTCACCCGCCGCGACGCCAGTGGCGGGACGACCGACGACGCACTGACCGTCCTGCGGCGCCGCTACGCCGAGGGTGAAATCGACGAGGAGGAGTTCGACGCACGCCGCCGGACACTGCAAGGCGGTGAGTGACCCGTGGACGACGACCACGCTCACCACGGAGGGCACAGTGGTCACGGCGACAGTCACGGAGAGCGTGGCGGCGCCCAGGAAGACCACGGTAGCGGTCACGGTGACCACAGCAGTGCCCACGGCGACCACGGCGGTATGCACGCGGGCCACGAGCAGCTGTTCCGTCGCCGGTTTTTCGTCTCGACGCTGCTCTCGATTCCCGTCCTCCTCTACAGCGAAACGCTCCAGTCGTGGCTCGGGTTCTCCGTCCCCGCGTTCCCCGGGAGCGAGTGGATAAACCCCGTCTTCGCGGTGGTCGTCTTCGCCTACGGTGGCGTCCCGTTCCTCCAGATGGCCCTTCCAGAACTGAAAGACCGGGCCCCGGGCATGATGACGCTCATCTCGATGGCTATCAGCGTCGCGTTCGTCTATAGCCTCGCCAGCGTCGTCTTCCCCACATCCTCGGCCTTTTTCTGGGAACTGGTGACGCTCATCGACATCATGTTGCTGGGCCACTGGATAGAGATGCGCTCGGTTCGACGCGCCTCCAGCGCGCTCGACGAACTGGCGAAGCTTATGCCCGACACAGCCGAGCGCATCACTGACGACGGCAGCGCGGGACAGAGTCCCGCGGGCAACCGGACGCAGTCCGGTGACACCGAGGAAGTCCCGGTCGGCGACCTCTCGGAGGATGACCTCGTACTGGTGCGACCGGGTGGGAGCGTGCCCGCGGACGGGGTCGTCGAGGAGGGCGACTCGAACGTGAACGAGGCGATGATTACCGGCGAGTCCAAACCTGTCTCGAAGGAACCCGGCGATGAAGTCATCGGCGGGACGGTCAACGGCGACGGCAGCCTCCGCGTGCGCATCGGCGCGACTGGCGATGACACCACGCTTGCGGGCATTATGCGGCTGGTCGAACAGGCCCAGTCGAGCAAATCGAGGACGCAAGTTCTGGCCGACCGGGCGGCGGGGTGGCTGTTCTACGTCGCCGTCGGTGCAGCAGTCGTGACCGCAATCGCGTGGACACTCGCGGTGTCGTTCAACGCAACGGTCATCGAGCGCGTGGTGACGGTGCTGGTCATCGCCTGCCCGCACGCCCTCGGACTCGCCATCCCGCTCGTCGTGGCCATCAACACCTCGCTGGCCGCACGCAACGGCATGCTCGTCCGGGACCGCATCGCCATGGAACAGGCCCGCAATCTCGACGCTATCATCTTCGACAAGACCGGGACGCTCACCGAAGGAGAACACGGCGTGGTCGGACTGGAGACAGTCGAAGGCTTCGACGAAGACGACGCCCTCACGCTCGCGGCAGCCGTCGAGCGCGACTCCGAGCACATGATTGCCCGGGCTATCCGCGAGGCAGCCAGCGAGCGCAGCGTGACCGTGCCCGACGCGAACGGATTCGAGGCGATGAAAGGGCGCGGTGTCAGGGCAACTGTGAAGGGACAGGAACTCTACGTCGGTGGCCCGAACCTGCTGAATCACCTCGATAGCGAAGTGCCCGAGTCACTCACAGACTTCGCCGACGAAGCCGGCGAGAACGCACAGACTGTCGTCTACCTCGTTCGAGACGGAGACCTCGTCGCGGCCTTCGCCATGGCCGACGTCATCAGAGACGAGAGCTATCGCGTCGTCGAAGCGCTTCACGATCTCGGCATCGAGGTGGCGATGCTGACTGGTGATTCCGCAGACGTTGCAAACGCCGTCGCCGAGGAACTCGGTATCGACACCGTCTTCGCCGAAGTGCTCCCGGAGGACAAGGACACGAAAGTCCAGGAGCTTCAGAACGAGGGCAAACTCGTGGCAATGGTCGGCGACGGCGTCAACGACGCTCCCGCACTCACCCGCGCGGACGTGGGCATCGCAATCGGCAGCGGGACCGACGTGGCCGTCCAGTCGGCAGACGTCATCCTCGTCCAGAACAATCCGATGGATGTGGTCCGAATGGTGAAACTCAGCAAAGCCAGCTACCGGAAGATGCAGGAGAACATCGTCTGGGCGGCAGGGTACAACGTCTTCGCCATCCCCTTGGCCGCGGGCGTCCTCGCCCCCATCGGCATCTTGCTATCACCAGCGGTCGGGGCTCTGTTGATGTCGCTCAGTACGGTCATCGTGGCCATCAACGCACAACTGCTCCGTCGGGTTGACCTCTCTATACCGAGTTTGCCTGGGTTTGGACCCTCAGATGACGCACAGCCAGCTGACTGATGGATACTATCTCATTCTTCGGCATCCAATTGAGGAGAATTTGCACCAACTGACTCCCCACCTCGATATAGAGATGTGAGCCGATCTGGGTGCTCATTTGGAGACGGTCGGCCTGCTGCATACGCACCGTGTCTCTCAGTGGGTCTCTGAACACGTGGTAGAATAGGTGGCACTGTCGCGGTCAGTTCCCACAGATACTGACCGGACAGGACACGCCAACGAGCGGTACCACACCTCGAAATCACTGACCGACTCGGCATCGACGAACAGTCACGAAATCCAACGACGCACGAGTAACTCGCGTTCTAGGCACAGGTGGGGCGACCAGGCGGGTCGCCCCGATGTCAGAGGCACGGTGTCGCTGCCTCGCGAGACACCGCGTGAGTCGGAAGACGATACACCAGCGTCGCAGTCCGGCGGGCCACGGGTGACGCGTCAACGTGGCCGGAGCCAGCGCTGGCGTCGAACCAGCGCCGACGCCATGCCAGCGCTGGGGAGGGCCGAAGCGTGGGGACCTGACAGGGAGGCTCGGACCCGTCGTACCCACCGGGCTGCACGCATTTACTGATAGGAGGTGGGGGTCTGTAATTTCTATCTCAGTACTATTTATAGTATCAAAACTATCTATACTATCGTAACTCGGAGTACTCTCTGCACTGTCGATCGTACAGCCCTCGATCGCTCTGGTACGGCTCCCAGCAGACAGCGCTACACCGTCCGCACACGGCGAGTGATCAGTCGGACACCAGTACAGCCACCAATCGGCCGTCCGGGGCCGACTACAACTTGTGTCGGAACGCGTGCAGCACGTTCTCGCCGGTTTCGGTCAGTCGGATCTGTTTCTGGCGCCCGACGCGCTCGACCTCGATGTATCCGTCTTCGACGAGGGGGTCGACGATGTTTGCGTTCAGCAGTGCGAACTTCGCCTTGTCGTTGGCTGGATCGGCGTCGACGATAAACGAGAGGCCAGCCGAATCCGCGTAGTCGATGAGGTCGGATTTTTTGGCGGTATACGTCCCGTCGTTGCGCTCCTCGAGATAGTCGAGTATCGCCACCTGGTCTCTGGAGACGGCTTCGATGGGGTAGGAGGGAAGGACCTCGTCGTCGCGCATCCCGCGGGTGCGCGGATTCGACTCCAGGTCCGGGACGTGCTCCTCGACCCTGACGTAGTACGCCGTCGCAGCAGTCGCCATACACGCGATGGCGCTGCCGATAGCGGCCAGTTTGCCCCCACTGGAGACGTTCACTCGCACGACGTCATCCTCGTGCTCCGCGGCGACGGTCGTCACGACCGCGAGGACGTCGTAGAGGTCAGAAAGATCCGTCTCGCGAAATCGAATCGTGCGCCCGTCGTCTTCCAGTTCCTCGACGAGTGCCTCCTGGTAGGGCGTCAGCGGCGTGTGTTCGCCGTCGCTGGCGAGCAGGTAGACCACGTCCGCATCGTGTTTGCATATCGGCTGGCGGATCCGGTCGTG
>ENA-ORCR01000909-ORCR01000909.1-marine-metagenome-genome-assembly--contig:-NODE-909-length-10590-cov-2.477409_pt1 | contig 10590 bp, 5 predicted proteins | sample MGYA00237782_ERZ508514 | MGnify/ENA primary metagenome ERZ508514 (study PRJEB26185, sample SAMN06268960) | marine metagenome | isolation source: Eden Landing Ponds, San Francisco, CA, USA | place...
GAAGTTGAGTCTTGAGAGGGCGGTCGAGAGGGGGTCACATTCGGAGATCGCGTTGAAGCTTTGTTCCATGGCGGGTCACACTGCTCTACCAATTCTATTTCCCGGCGCTTTCGATCTTGCGTCTCCTCGACCCACAGGGAAACTTGTCCTCCGTTACGAACAGTCTCCAGGATAAGATGGTTGATCCGGCAGTTTGTCTGTTGACCACCCTCAAAACAGTTTTTCGGAGAAATATTTCCATATCCTGGCTTGATTCGATTCTGAATATCGACCGTTTCACCCACGTACTTGATTTCATAGCCAGCCGTGAATACGTAGACGCCTTCAGACCCAACATATTCTGACGTATCTACGGAAAATTTACAGAACGGTCCCCACCCATATCGATGGACGGGGTACTCGTCTTATTTCTCATACCGACTCTGTGGCATCTTGATATCGACTACGCCCGCCTCATTCCGCTGTATCGAAATGGAATCCACGAATTCAAACGAATGGGTGAGGTCTGAAAGATTCATAGAAGGGACATTGTGTGAATCACTGTTTGTTCATCCGTGTCGAGATTCTTTTTGGCTAACGCAGTCTTCACACTTGAGTCCCCGAGTGATGCTGCCGAGAAGGGTATCCTCGCTAAACCTTTCATCGCAGGACGCACATCTAATCACTTCCGTAACACCGACACCGCTCCCGTATCCGACAGTCACAGTTTGTCTGCGCTCTCCCATCGTCAACTCGAACTCGATTTCTCCCCGCTCGTACTCAACCTCAGTCAGGGTCACCGGCTTCGTCTGGACATCCAGTGCGTGCCGTTCGCGGATCTCTGACTGCCGCTCTCGGAAACCCTGATCGCGTCGCTGACGAACGTCCTTGAGTTCAGCTTCGACATCCTGTAGATCGGATTTGAGTTCTTTCCGTTTCTTGAGTGCCTCTACGCGTTCAGCTTCTTCGCTACTGTCGATACGCTCGCTCAGTTCGTCGACCTTGGAAGAGAGGTTCGAACGCTTCTCTTCGAGTTCCTGAGTACGTTGCTGCTGCATTTGCCTGTACTCTTCAACCTCGGCGTCAGCGGCGCGAGACGCTTCGTGATGGATATCATCGACCGTCTCATCAATCCGTTCGATAAGGCGTTCGTTCGCAGTATCCAGAAGTTTCCGAGCATCCGCGGGGTCGATTTCCGCCTGGTCGCTCGTCACAGTCGCACCATCCACAGATGTGAGTCCCAAGAACGTCTGCTCCAGTGGCGGAAGAAACTCCTCCGATCGGACGTCCAGTGCGATCGCCCGCAGGAATTCAGACTGGTATTCGCTGACTGTCTCGATCGTTACTTGATAGAGAATGACAACAGCAGTTCGGTCATAATACGGTGCGAAATCGGCAGCACTCACTTCGACGTCGCTCTGTCGAAGCCACTCCGGGATCCGGATGTCGCTGCCAGTCGCATCGATAGCGATTTTACCTGTCGGACCCCGTTCGCTTGCTTGGGATAGAATTCGTTGAAAGAAAGCGCTCTCTGGATGCAGTGGTTCGACGTTGTCTCTCCCGCCGACGTCGTCTTCATCGCCGCAGACCAGCGTAAGACCATCAGTCAGTAATTCGCTGTGTGCCGAATCAGGAGACGTGATCACCCACTGGTTGTCCTGTTTTTCGATCGTGCACCCGAGCGATTGGAGATATTGCTCTGTTATCCGTTCGACAGCGGACTGAGTGACGGGGATCGCTGCGTCAGTCATCGCTCGCTCCCAAGTCGAAGCCGTTGAAGACACCGCTGTTGAATTCCTCTAATTTATCGGCGAGGTCCCGTTGCTCCTGGAGGTCGACCGCCATGTCATCGAAATTGTTCTCCAGGTCGACTTCGGAGTCGGCGTTGACCAGTCGCTCGAAGATCTCGTCTTCGAAGCTAGTCCCGGACTCCTCAAGCCGGCTCAAGATCGAACTTAGTTCGCCGACGCTCTGTTGGAACAGGTCGATCTTGTGGTAGAGACGGTCTAGTACGTACTCCTCGATCGTATCTTTCAGCGCCATGTTGAAGATGTATACGCTGCGTTTCTGCCCGATTCGATGGATGCGACCGATTCGCTGTTCGACTCGCATCGGATTCCACGGCAGGTCGTAGTTCACCATTATATTGCAGAACTGGAGGTTACGCCCCTCGCTCATCGCGTCTGTTGAGACGAGAACACCGCCATCCGCTTCGAAGTCCTCGACGATCTGCTCTTTTTCCTCGCTGGAGTGTCCGCCATGGAACGAATGGACCGTATATCCCTCTGAGGCGAGTCTGTCGAGGACTTGGCGTTGCGTGGCGCGGAACTGCGTGAAGACGATGACGCGCCCCTTCTCGACGTTCTCGCGGGCCTCTTCCACGATGTCGAGCAGTCGTTCCTGCTTCGTGACCGCGTCGATATCTTCGATACGATCCAGAATCGTCTCCAGTTCTTCAGCGTGCGTGAGCTCCGATTGCTCGTACAGCCGCTTCTCGATGGTCTCTTTTAGCGCGGCGGGGCTGCTGACGACCTCCTTCTGCAGTAGCATCAACACCAGCTTCTGGCCCTGATCCTGACTGTAGGCTCCCTTGACGTAGTCTGAGACTGCTTGGTAGAGCTCTCGCTCCGCCGGAGACGCGTGAAACGTTCTCGTGTCGATAGTGCGATCGGTGAAATCGATATCCGTATCTGCACGCCGGTTTCGAATCATCACTTCGTTGAGTCGATCCTGTAACTCGTTTCGATTGACCAGTGTCTCTTGATTGCTATTTACGAAGTAATGGTGGAACACGTCGCGCGTTCCGAACAAGCCTGGCCGAAGTAGGGACACCACGTTATAGAGGTCCGTCAGTTCGTTCTGGATCGGCGTCGCCGTCAGGAAGAACGCGTAATTATACGTGAGATTGTCTATCAACTCGTACCGGTCCGTCTCTTCATTCTTGACGTAGTGCGCCTCGTCGAGGACGAGCACGTCCCAATTCCGTTTGAGAACAGTCGAACGATGACGTTCGCTTTTGGCGGTATCGATACTCGCAATGATGTAATCGTGGTTGTCGAAACCATCAAATCCGTCGTCGTAGTTACAGATAAAGTCGAGCCCGAACTTCTCACGTAGTTCCTCCTGCCACTGCTTGGCCAACTGCGCGGGTGTGAGAACGAGAGCCGAGTTATCCGTCTCACGGAAGTGCATCTCCTTGAGAATCATCCCGACTTCGATCGTCTTTCCTAGCCCGACCTCGTCGGCGAGAAGCGCCTTTCCGTCCATCTCGAAGAGCGCTCGATACGCCGCATCCACCTGGTGTTCGAGGAGCTTGACCGAGTCTTCATCCAGTTGCTTGAGAGAACGAAGTTCAGAATCAGGCTGGCCGGCTTGCAGACGAACTGCCTGCACGCTCTGGATATGGTCCTCACTATCGCTGCCTCCAGAGAGTGAGTCGAGAAGGTCGTCCGCAGACTCGTGTGTGACCTCAACGTCGACGAGGTCGTAACTTCCCATGCCCTCCCAAAGTCAGGTGAGCGTGAAATACGTTATGCGCTGTATCCCCGCTTCAGGGATAATCGGAACGTGGTAGATTCTCTACAGCACGAAATTACCGGATATCGGTCAATCCGTTTTAATTATCTCAGTCGCTATCACGCGATACCATTGGGATCATAGTGTTTATTGCGCCATACTGACGTGTGTTTGGGTATCAAGATGGCAGAAACAACGGGCCTCTCGCACACTCTCTCAGACACGGTCACCCTGAGCCGTGAGCTCCGTGAAGAGGGACAGATCGACGGGCAGGTCAAGCTCTACAACGTCGACGACGACGGGGAGTTCGAGTCCGACGCGGAGCTGTTCTTCGACCGGACGCTGATGACTCAGGGGCTCAGAGAAGCGCTCACGATCCTCCGAGACTCACTGACCGGTGACGACCCTCGCGGGACTCATATTCTCTACGGCCCGTACGGGAGTGGGAAATCCCACCAGATGGTCGCTCTGTACCACTGTTTCGACGATCCTGCCGCTGCGACTGAGTGGGCCGACGGTTCTATCGAGGCGTTCGACAGCGCGCTTCCGGAGTCGGCGATCCCGATCACGGTCGCCATGCACAACGAGCAGTACGAGCATCTGTGGGAGCCGTTCTTCGAAGCGCTCGACTACGACCCGGGAACGTTCGAGTCGGGTGGCTATCCGGACATGCAGACCATCCAGGAGGCAGTCGGTGACGAGACGGTCGCGTTCTTCGTCGACGAACTGGAAGACTGGTTCGACACGCTCCAGGGCGACCGTAAAAGCGCTAACAAGGCCTTCCTGCAGTCGTTGCTCGAATCGACGGCGCTCTCTGATCTGGAACTGTACACCATCGTCTCCGTCCTCCGCGAGGACTCAGAGGTCCACGACATCCTGAATCGAGAGCAGGCAGTCGAAGTCAACATGAACAACCAGGTGGACAAGCGAGAGGTCCTCCGTCACCGCCTGATCGATTCAGTCGAAGAAAACGCCGCGCGCGAGATCGTCAACGGGTACTTCGACGCGTACGACCAGTCCGACCACGTTTCGCTTCCCGACGATCTGCTGTCGGAGATGCACGACCTCTACCCGTTCCACCCCGTGTTGCTGGACGCGCTGGAAACACGGTACTACGCCGACGAAGACAACCAGAACACGCGCGGGATGATCTACCTCTTCTCGAAGGTCCTCCTGGAGATGCGCGACCAAACGGACCTGATCACTCACGGCGACATCGATGCCATCGAGTTCGAGGACGAACTGGCGAAGATCAATTACGAGCGACTCAACGCCGCAACGGGCGACGTCAAGAATCGCATCGATAACGACGAAGTCCCGTACGGCCGACGGATCCTCAACACGATCCTGCTCTACTCGCTGAAGCCGAGCGAAGGCGAAGGTGCCGACGTCTCGGAGATCGTCATGGGAGCCTACCAGACCGGAGACTTGGTCTCGGACGTGGTACTCAATCTCGAACGGCTCCACGGTGTCGCCTGGCACCTCCACAAGCTCAACGGCAAGTACGCGATCCGGGACCGACAGAACCCGAACGCGCTGATCCGAAACGCCGCCGTCGACGTCTCCGAGACGGCGGCCAAAGCCGAGGTCGCTGACTTCATCACCGACATCTTCGGTTCCAACGCTCACCCGGTGGGATTCAAAACGAACGACATCCGGGACGTGCCCGACAGCCGCGAAATCACCGTCGTGGTGAAAGACGACCAGTGGACGCCCGAGGAAGTGGAGCAGGTCATCACGAACGACGGACGCGGCCGCGAATGGCGCAACACGCTCGTATTCGTCCAACCGTCGGGCGAGAAGGCAATCGAATCCGGGACTCGCTACATCGACAAAGCCCGGTACATAGAGGGAGCGCGCCAGGTCCTAGCAGACGAGTCTCTCGACGAGGAGATCCGGTCGGCCATTCAGGATATGAAAGAGCAGGAGGAACACGAGCTCCGAGAGGAACTCCAGCTCCTGTACGGTGAAGTCCTCGACGGCGACGACCTTCTCAACGAGTTCGACGATGCCGCCCCGATGGACCTCGACGTGTACGTACTGGACGGTGCCGAACTGGATGCATCGAACATCGCGGACTCTGCGGCGGCTGACCCGTTCGATCTCCAATCACAGATATGGCCGATCGCCGAGGACTTGCTGGACCGTCGCGGCGAGATCTCGGTCGAAGACATTTACGAACAGTTCCTGCGCGACCCGGAGCTTCCCGTCCCTGGAAGTGCAAACGACGTGCTGAACGCGACCGTCGAGGCGCTTGCGGACAAGCCGGTTCTCGCCCGGGGCTCAAAGGGGTTCCGAGACGACCTCTCTGGCAGTTCGCTCGACACCGTGCTCGTTCGGCGAGAAGATGTCGAGGTCTGGAGCGTTGACGATGTCGAACAGGAGCTACGGCAGCGCTTCGGCAGCGGCACGACGGCCGTCGACATCGGGGATTTCGAGCTCGAACTCGTCGAGGACGGCGAAATCTGGATCGACGGCGACACGCGCGACGTGGTGATGCGCGCTATCGGTCGGCTGGCCCGCGAAGACCAGTACGTTATCGTCCACGGAAACGAGATTCTCGACAAACCTCAATCGGACGCGACGCTACGCGACGTAGGCGGAGCGACAGTCGTCGGCGCGTCGTATCTGACCGAGGGCATCGAAGACGCGATCGACGAAGATGGATACGCGAACCTCGATACAATCATCGGCGAACTCCGGGCGGACGAGTCGGTGTTCCTCCCGCCCGACGAGACGGAGGCCGTCGCCCGCGAAGCGGTCAACGAATTCCTGATCGAGAACTACGTCCTCGAAGCCGGCGGCCGATACTTGGAGTCACTCGGCGACCGTCAACCGACGACCGTCAAGATCGTCCCGACGGTATCGGACCGCATCGGCGACCAGATCCTGGAGTACATCGAAGAGTTGGATGCCGGCGACCAGTTCTCCGTCAACAAAGTCGCCGACCGCTTCGACAGCACCGTTACCGAGTTTATGGTTCGGACGTTCCTCCTCGAAAACATCGGGAAAGACGAAGAACCGAAGTACGTCGTCAACACGACGGGCTCGGAGAAGGCGTCGGATTGGGTCCCGGGGTACCCGTTCCGCAAAGCCGACGCCGACGCGCAGACGTGGCGCTTCGAGTACAACGGCGACGACGTCGCCGCGATGCGCAGCAAGTGGCGCGACTCTCACGAGACCGGCACCGTCGAGTACGGCGACGTCACGTTCATGCTCCCCGACCGAGAAGGAATCCCCGGTGCGCTCCAAGGGACCGCCGACGTCGAACGAACGCAAGTGAGTCTAACGCTACGGTCCGAGCAGGACTACACGAAGATACAGGACCTCTTCGAACGGATGCCGGAGGAGGCCTCCAGTCTGAAAGTCGAGATCAACTTCCAGAAGTAGCTGTAATCCAGATGTATATTCTCCTCGTTAATCACCATTTCTTGTTCTCTGTGTTCGAGCAATTAATCAAGATAACGCAGTAGCAAAATTATGCCCGGATGAGTGACTCTGGCCGCCATCCAATTACGAAGGAATGGTCATCAGTCGTTACCTATCGGCCTGTTTTTCAGCGGTATTGTTTATCTGTGGCTGATTTTTCTCCTTTGAAGTGGTGGATGTTGATCGGGATGCAGATTTATTTCACTCTATGCTCAGTTCCCTGCTAAGCGACCTATGTCCACTGACAACCTGACAAAGGAACAACTGCATCAGAACCTTCTTTCAGCACTTGATGATGCTGTGATAGACTATTCTGACGCTTCTCAGAAGCCATTAGAGATAACGCTAGCTCACCCGCTCCCTCCAAAAGTTCGAGTATATATGTACAATGTTACAAGCCCAAAAGGCGATCGCCCAAATGACGAATATAAATCACAACTAATAGCACCGGGCCAAGATAGCGACGAACGAGGATCATTCAATTTCTCCGACGATTGGTTTGTCCTGCTAATCGGTTACGAACAGAATGAGGATGTCTTTGTATTATGGGACGGATATTTGCATCCAGACTTTTCGTTCTCAAAAACAGTTTATGTGAAACAACGGGCTATCAGGAAGGCAGTTCGCGGTGAGTTGGGAGAACAGATTAGGAATTTACAAACTGGTGAAGAAGTGGTTATCACGGCCAACAGTGAGAATCTAGCTGACGCGATCCGTTTGCGAACCTCGCTCTCAAGTTCATCTCTCCCGGAGGGAATTGAAGCAGGCGGGGTATCCAATCCAGATCCGGAAAGGAAGGCTAGTGATTATGAGATACCTGATGAAAGGACATCAGAGACCACAAGAAAAATCCGGAATACGGCCATCGTAAATAATCTAAAGCAGAGATACAACTATCGTTGTCAGATCTGCGGAGAGCGTCGAAAACAATCGAAGGATGATTACTATGCTGAGGGACATCATTTGAAACCTCTTAGTGATGGGGGACCTGATGATGTCAGAAACATAATCATACTGTGTCCAAATCATCACGTTGATTTTGATTTTGGTATGGTCAAAGTTGATCCAGATTCATTAGAAATAAACCACTACTACGAGGATGAAGAAAAAGAAATCAAATTCCAGCCAGGCCATGATATTGATAATAAATTTCTAGAATACAATAACAATCATCTCGCCGAATTCTAAACCGCAATACTCCAAACACCCGAATCCTTATGCGGTCAGATTGTGCTTCACCCATATATGACAGATAGCTCCGGAGAGAAGCAGATTGCTGAACGTCAATCTCTCCCGATCGAGAAGGGATTCCCTATTGAACGGGTGAACGAGATCGCTGAGAAGGAGGGGCGGGCGAAGATGTACTACCGGCCGATCTACACGATGCACAAGTGGTGGGCCCGCCGGCTCGGCTGTGTCTTCCGCGCGATCTCTCTATACACTCTCCTCGACGACCCGGAAAAGGTCTCAGTGTTTGAACCGGGACACGAGGGCGGCACGCTCGCGGACTACGGCGACGACGCCGACGGCGAGGCGGATCTCGACATCGCGTCGCTGCTCGAACGCGTGGACATGTCCGATCCCGAGAGCCTGTGGGAACTGTACCCCAAGGACGTGCGCGTCGAGGATAAGAAGGTGCTTGACCCGTTCATGGGCGGCGGTACGTCACTCGTCGAAGCCTCGCGTTTCGGTGCTGAGGTCGTCGGTAACGACCTCAATCCCGTCGCGTGGTTTGTCACTAAGAAGCAACTCGAAGCCGGCCAGACGGACGTAGAGGTGCTCGAAGAAGCCTTCAAGCAGGTGAAGGAAGACGTCGCCGACGAGATCACGCAGTACTACAAGACGCCTTGTCCGAACGGCGACCACGAAGCGGACGTGATGTACAACTTTTGGGTGAAAGAGCTGGACTGCGTCTCGTGTGGATACACGGTTCCGCTGTTCAAGGACTTCCGTGTAGCGAAAGGTCGCTACGAGAACGACGACAAGTACAACGTTCTCTGCCCGGACTGTGGCGAGGTGACACTCGTCGACGACTGGCAGTCAGAGAGTGTCTGTAACGACTGTGGACATGGCTTCGTTCCGAAGGAGGGGAACGTCTCTCGGGGCGGGAAGTATAACTGTCCCGACTGTGGGCAAAAATACGCGATTACGGATGCGATTCAGGAGCAAGATGGGTACGACACGCGTCAATATGCCCTAGAATATTACTGTAGCCATTGTGATGACGCTGGCGAAGAGAGAAGTCTATACAAAGGTTACAAAGCAGTTGAAGATGTAGACATTCAACTATTCAATCAAGCGAAAGAGGAATGGAAAGACGATGAAAAACTGCGTTCTTATGCACCCTCTGAATCGATTCCAGAGGGCCATATCCCCTCAGAGCGAAATCCAATCTTTGACCACGGCTATGAAGAGTGGCAAGATATGTTCACGGACCGCCAACTTTTCGGCCTAAGCACCCTTCTACGTTCAATTGATCAGAATGTTACAGACGACAATCTCAAGGAACTGTTGCTATTGACGTTCTCTGACAGCCTCATGTTCAATAGTACCTTTTCCATCTACAATCTAAATGCAAATAAGATTGAAGGAACATTTAGAATGAATTCGTTTGTCCCTCAAACGGACTTTGTCGAAAACAATCTTTGGGGGACGGAATTTGGACGAGGGACTTTCTCAAATACGATGGAGAAGGTCTTCAGCGCTGTAGAGTACGCCTCCAGCCCCACCGAACGCTATATTACTGATGGAGAAACGAAGGAAACCCCACCATTTTCAAAGGAAATCGGAGGGAATCATACTCTAAACTTAGGCGATGCCAGAACAGTTGACTTCGGAGAGGATGAGTTTGATGCAGTGATTACTGATCCACCGTATTACGATAACGTCATGTACTCTGAAGTAGCGGATTACTTCTACGTCTGGCAGAAGCTACTATTGGAGGATGAATATCCCGGGTTTGACAGTGAAAAAACTCCCCGAGCAGATAGCATCGTTACTAATCCATTCCATGGCAAAACAGCTGAAGACTTTGAGTCTGAATTGGGCCAAGCATTCGAAAACGTCCATCGCCATCTGAAATCAGATGGAGTATTGACCTTCACCTATCATCACTCAGACTCAGAATCGTGGGGTGAGCTTCTGGAGTCCCTCTGTAATACTGGCTTTGAGGTGACTGCCACGTATCCGATCTCATCAGACCTGAATAAGTTCATCTCCGGCGAAGCAGTCTCCTTCGACATCGTCGTCGTCGCCCGCCCCATCGACGAGACAGAATCTGCCTCGTGGAAGTCCCTCCGCCGGGACATCTACCGACCGGCCCGACGCACCCGCCAGCAACTCGAAGAGAACCGCGACCTCTCGCGGGGTGACATCGGCGTGATGGAGATGGGCGCGTGTTTCCGCGAGTACTCCAAGCACCACGGGAAGGTGCAGCGCGACGGCGAGATCATGTCTGCGAAGGAGGTCGTCCAGGAAATCTACGGTATCATCCAAGAGGCCAGCGACATCGGCGTCGAGGACGTATTCATCGACCTGCTCGACACGTCGAATCCCTCCTTCGATGACGTCAACAAGCTCTGTCGCGGGACGAACGCTTCCCCAGACGATCTCAAAGAGACGTGCCTGTACAACCAGGACGACGGCTTCGAACTCGGCACGTGGGAC
>ENA-ORCR01000912-ORCR01000912.1-marine-metagenome-genome-assembly--contig:-NODE-912-length-10528-cov-5.746149_pt1 | contig 10528 bp, 8 predicted proteins | sample MGYA00237782_ERZ508514 | MGnify/ENA primary metagenome ERZ508514 (study PRJEB26185, sample SAMN06268960) | marine metagenome | isolation source: Eden Landing Ponds, San Francisco, CA, USA | place...
CGCTCCAGCGCGTCGTCGAGTTGCGCGACGACCGGATCGACGGCCTGCTCGGGGTCACCAGTCAGCTCGGTTTCGCTGTCCCCGGCGACGGAGTCGGTCGCACCCGCGGAGTCGGTCGCGCCCGCGGAGTCGGTCGCGCCCTCGAAGTCGTCACTCGCGGCGGCCTCGTCGCCGACGGCGGGTGCGGCAGACTCGTCGGACGGCACAGGCTGGCGTTACCGGGTCCGGCGAATAACGTCGTCGGTCGGGGAAACGACAGCGGGAATCGAAAAGAAGCGCGCGACAGCGAACCAGCGTCGTGACTGTCCAGCGGGTCGCGACGGATGCGACCGTGGTTACGAGCCCCAGAAGTTGTCGCGGCTGCCCAGCCGCGGGTCCTGGTCCGCTTGCTCGTCGGTTGCGTCCTCGCTTTCACCCTCCGCGTCGGCCTCGTCGGCCTCGCTCTCGTCGCCCTCGTCCTCGTCGTCGGGCTCCTCGGGGAGGCGTTCGAGTTCGTCAGCGCGGGCGTGGTTCGAGCGGACCTTCGTGACCTTCACGCGGGCCCGTGCGGGCGGGAGCACGCCGTCGACCATGACGATGAAGCCGTCCTCGGTGCGGCCGACGCCGGCGCCGCTCTCGTGGATGTCCTCGACGGTGACGACGAGTTCCTCGCCGGGCTTGACCGGCTGGCTCTTGAGGTCCTCGATCGGCTGGTTGTAGTGGTTGCACCACTCGGCCCCGCCGCGGTCGCCGTAGTGCGTACAGCCCATCCCCTCGATGCGTTCGGTGAAACTGGGGCACTCGTCCGCGAGTGGACAGTCGGGCATGCCCCCGCCTACTGGTGGCGCGAAGTAAACGCTTGCGCTCCGTCCGGCCCTCTCCGTGCCGTGTTGCCACACCGCGCGGCGATTCCCCGACTCGGTCACCCCGTGTTACTCGTCGGGGTACTTCGGCTCGCGCTTCTCCGCCCGCGCGAGCGCCGTCTCGACCACGTCGCGCACGTCGCCGTGGAAGACGCCGCCGTGGCCGCTGTACATCCCCGATACCCCGTCGGGCAGCCGGTCGAGCAACTCGCGGATCGACTCGATCAACCGCTCGCGGGACTGGCCCGGGTAGTCGGTTCGGCCGAAGCTCCCGTAGTCGAACGCGCCGTCGTCGTGGACCACCACGTCGCCCGAAAAGAGCGAGTCGGCCGAGACGAGCGAGACGTGGTCGTCGGCGTGACCCGGCGTGTAGACGACGTCGCAGGTTTCCGTGCCGACCCGGACCTCGTCGCCGTCGGCGAGTTCGTGGGTGCGTCGCGCGTGGTCGGCGTAGGCGTACAGGTCGGCGTCGAACGCGTCGAGGACGGCTCCTAACTGTTCGACGTGGTCGCCGTGCTGGTGGGTCAGCACCACGCGGTCGAGCGTGTCGGTGTGTTCCTCGATGGCGTCGACGACGCCGTCCATCGCGCCGGCGTCGACAAGCGTCGGCGACCCCTCCGGCGCGAGGTAGGCGTTGCACGTGAAGGTGTCCGCGTCCGCCGTGACGTTGATCACGTCCATACCCGAACCTGGGCCGCCGCCCGCTTCAATCCCGCGTCGAGAGTGTGAGTGGTCGTCGGTGGAGTATCTCTGGACAGCGTGAATGTCCCCGCATCAACCACTGAGGCTGCCACCGCGAACAGCGTGAAAGCCCCCACGGCAGACGCCGAGACAGCCACCACGAACAGCGTGAAAGCCCCCGCCCGCTCCGGTCGCGCGGCTCGCTGCGCGCTTCGCTCCCTTCGGTCGCTGCAGTGCTTGCGTCGCCGGGCTTCCCGGAGCGGGCGGCCCCTTTCAGTCCCACCCGAGTCGGCTGGTTCGACAGTCTGTGCGGGCGGGACTGAAAGGGGCGACTGCCTCGACGACGGCGGACGACGCAAGCACCGCAACGACCAACGGGAGTGAGGAGCGCAGCGAGGCCCCCGAGTCGAGGCAGTCGGGGCTTTCACGCTGTTTGCGGTGTCGGAGCCGGCGTTACCCCGAAGAAACACCTCTTACGGCGGAAGCAGTTCGCCACGGCCGACGACGAAGCGGCCGTCGAAGCGGATCCGGGCGAGCGCGCGCTGGCCGTCGGCGAGGCCGAACTCGCGCAGTCGGTCCGCCCGCGGCTGTGAGCCGAGCGAGAGCGTCGCGCCGCCGGGCCAGCCGCCGATCCGCCCGTCGAGGAGATGCTCGATCTCCCGAACGGGGCCGCGGCCCGCGAAACTCGTCGCCCGGAGCCGTCCGTCGACAGTCGGCGTCCGATTCACAGACAGTTCCGCGACCCGCTCGCCGTCCCCGGTCTCGACGGCCGTTTCGGCGTCGGACTGCAGGCGTTCCCGCGCCCGAGTCCCGAGGGCCTCCCGGTCGAGCGCCCGCGGTTCGATGTCGAGGATGTGTGGGAGGTCCTCGGCCCCGGGGGGGAGCGACGGGAACGCGACCGGGCCCGCGGCGAGAAATTCGGGGTCGGCGTCCGCGGGGTCGCCGGCGACCTCGTCGTCGCCAGCGCCGGTCGGACCCCCGTCGACCGTCACCGCCTCGGCCGCGACGGGGACGAGGTAGTACCCGTCGATTGCGGCCGCGATGGCGTCGTCCAGCGCCGCCTCGTCGACTTCCTCGCCCCGCTTGAAGGCGAGTTCCGCGAGCGCGCGCCGGAGCTCCGGCCGGTCGAGCGCGCCGAACAGGTCGACGACGCCGGCGAGGTCGTCGCGGGCGGCGACGCTCGGCCCGTCGCCACCGCTCCCGTCGCCACCGCTCCCGTCACCCATCGGTCAGTCCTCCTCCGGCGCGGCGTCCGCGCTCGGGTCCGCGGGCCGCGGTCGGTCGATCCCCCCCGGCTGTCGACCCGTTCTCCCCGGGCGGTCCTCGCGAACCGCGGCGAGGTCGGCCCGCGCCGCCTCGGCGACCTCCGCGGGCGTGACGGGCGCGTCGCGCCACGACGGCAAGCGGGTGTCCGGTCCCGGCTCGCCGAGGGCGTCGGCGTACGTCGCGACTTGCTCGCGCTCCGCCGCGCGGTCGTAGTCGAGGCCGTTGAACGCGGCGTCGGTCTCGTACCCCCTGATAAGCCCGTCCGCCGCCTCGCGGTAGCGGTCGGCGAGCGCGTCGTATTCGACCTCGACGCCGGCACCCTCGACCGCGCGCAGGGTCGCCTCGCCGACCGCCCGGCTCATGTCTGCGAGGCCGGTCGGACCGTCGACTGAGCGGTGGTCGTGTTCGTACCGTCCCAGGTCGACCTGCGCGCTCTCCGCGAAGCCGGCGTGCGCGAACGCCTCGCCGAGCGTCCCGACCTCCAGCCCCCAGCCGCGCTGGACCCGGAGCCCGGAGACGAGGTCGGTCGTCGCCGCGAACTCGCCGGCGAGCGCGTAGCGGAACGCGTCGAGGTACTCCAGGACGCCGGCCTCGCGGCGCTCGGTGGCGTCGGCGAGCGCGCGGACCAAGGGCCTGAAGAACAGCCGGAACAGCCGCCCGTACAGCGACCCGTCCTCGACGCGGGCGTAGTACCCCTTCGAGAACTCGTGGCCGTGCGCGAGCGGGAACAGCAGTCGGTTGACGAAGGCGGGCGAGTACGTCTTCGTGTCGGCGTCGTGGACGACGACGAACTCCTCGTCTAGGGCGCGTCCGAGCCCGAGCCACACGTCGCGGCCCTTCCCGCGCTCCCCGTCGAGCCCGCGCGTCGCGAGCAGTTCCGATAGCCGCGGGCCGCCGCACCAGAGGGGTTCCACGTCCACGTCGAACCCGTCGAGCCAGTCGGCGAAGGGGCCGACGCGTTCGGCGGGGGCGCGGAGGGGGACGACGACGCGTGCGGGGTCGACCGCCTCCAGCGCCGTCAGGACCCGATCGGCCGCGAGCGTCCCGTACTCGCGTTCCGTCATCGGCACGACGACCGCCGCCCGGCCGGTCGGGGCGGCCGGCCGGTGGTCGGTCAACGCGTGCAGCGTGGTCACGCGCTCTTGTACGTACTCCATCTATCAAGTACACGGGCGGGGCGCCCTAAATAGGTGCGATACCCGCGGTCCGTGCCGGTCTCGGTCGGCGGACGGTTCGGGGGAGATGGACCGTGGAAGGCGGCCCGCGGGAGACGGACCGTGGAAGACGGCCCGCGGGAGACGGCTCACTGCGCGGGACCCGCGGCCGCGGCGCCGCCCGGAACGCGCCCGGCGTACTCCAACACCGCGTACGCGGCGACGACGAGCGCGAGCCCTCCGGCGAGCGAGAGGAAGACGGCGTCGTAGCCGGCGCCGGCCTCGATCGCCTCGCCGACGACCCACGAGCCGGCGGCCTGCGTCGTCATCATCCCGGCAGAGAAGACGGCGTACGCCGACGCCCGCGACTCGTCCGGCAGCGACGCGAGCAGGTAGGTGTCGCCGGCGGGGAACAGCATATGGATCGTAAAGCCCACCACGACGCTGGCAGCGACGACCGCGACCAGTCCGGAGGCGACGACGACGAGGACGACGCCGACGAGGAACGACGACACGATGCCGAGCAGATACGGGACGTGCGGGAGCCGGTCGGCGAGGTCGCCGGAGACGAGGAACGCCGGGACGCCCGCGGCGAAGATCACCGTCAGCAGGTTCCGCGCCGTCGCCTCCGCGATCCCCTTGTCGATCATGTACAGCTCGTAGAAGTTGAACAGCCCCTGCCAGACGAAGCTCGTGAGTCCCGTCAGCACGACGCCCGCCAGAATCAGCTTCCACTCCGAGAGCGCGCCGGCGAAGAAGTCGGTGTCGCTCTCGCCGGCGTCTGGGACCTCCGTCCGGCGGGCGAGGGCGACGAAGACGGCGGTGGAGGCGGCGGCGGCGACCGCGAGCCCGTAGAACGCGAGCCGCCAGTCGTACCAGAGCGCGACCGTGACGACGGGCGCGGCGGCGACGGCGGCGAGTTGGCTCGCCATCCCGTGAATCCCCATCACGCGGCCGACGCGAGTCGGGAACAGCTCCGCGATGAAGGGGTTGGCGGCGACGAAGTAGACGCCGGAGGCCAAGCCGATCGCGAACGTGGCGACCATCAGCGTCGGCACGCCCGGCGCGAGCGCGACGCCGAGCGCGCCGACCGTCAGCATCACGCCGGAGACGAGGATCACGAACTGCCGAGAGAAGCGCGTGAGCGCCCAGCCGGCGGGGAGTCGCGGGGCCGCCGAGCCGAGCCACGCGAGCGTGACGATCAACCCCGCCGTCCCCTCGCCGATCGAGAACTCGCCGATGAACTCGCCCACGAGGGGCGCGAACACGACCCGCGCGAAGTTGACGAGGAAGATGAGCGCACACAGCGATCCGAACAGCCGACTCCGTGACACGGGCGGAGTTGTCGGCGGCGGGAGACAAGGGTTGCGAAAGCGACGCGTCCGATCGACGCGGAGTCGCCCGTCGACGGGCGACCGGTGGCGTTCGATCCGCGGCGGCGCTCGGCCTGCAACGTCCGACCGACGTCGTACGGGGTTTTTATACCGTCACGCGATCAACTTCGAGTCATGAAATCGACGCGGAAGGGGCTTCGCGACGGGGAGCTGTTCAAGGACACGTACGAGCGACTGAACTGCGCCGACTGCGAGAAGGTGCTGAAAAAGAAGAACGACCCGGACGAGGTGTTCTCCGTCCGCGTCTGTCCCGAGTGCAAGGCCGAGTTCAAAGAGCTTCGCTGATCCGCCCCCGGTCTCCACGACCGTGACCGAAACCGGTCGCCGAGCGCGCCCCGCAGTTCCGTTTCTCTCTGTGCCCTCTCGACTCTCGCTTCGCTACTCGAACACCGCGTCGAACGCCGACGCGCCGAGCGGGTCGAACGTCCCGGCGGCGACGTTCTCGCGGAGGTGATCGGGGTCGCTCGCGCCGACGAGCGACGAGGTGACACCCGGCGCGCTCCGCGCGAAGTTGAGCGCCCGCTGAGCCGGGGTGTCGCCCGCGAGCGTCGCGTCGACGTCGGCGGGGATCGCGCCCTCTCGGGCGAGTTCGCCCTGTCCGAGGCTCGCGCTCGTCACCACCGAGAGCCCGGCCTCGTGGGCGAGTTCGAGGGTGGAGACCGGCTCCGCGTCGGGGTCGCCGGTGGGGTCGCTAGCGGGGTCGCCGGTGGGGTCGCCGTCCGGGAGGCGCTGGTTCCGCCGCGTGAACGCGTCCGCCATCGCGACGTTGAAGGGGAGTTGGATCGCCTCGAACCCGTGGTCGTCGTCGGGGCCGACCGCCTCGCCGGCGGCCTCGGCCCGCGAGAGCACCTCGGCGAGCGAGAGGTACCGCTCGTCCGTTTCGGCGGCGCGGAACGCGTCCCACGTCGCGACGCCGTAGGCGCCGACGTCGCCCGCGACGCGCCGGCGTTCCAGAAGTTCGAAGGCCGCCTCTAGCTGGTCGTACACCGCCTCTCGGGAGCGCGTCGCCAGTTGCGTCTCCGGGTTGTGGACGTAGTAGCAGTCGACGACATCGAGGTCGAGTCGGTCCAGCGAGCGGTCGAGCGACCACGCCAGGTAGTCGGGGGCGATCGCGTGCGCCCCGTTCGCGAGGTCGTCGGGCGCGACGATCCCCTCCGCGAGGAAACGGTCGCGGACGAATTCGGCGGGGTCGTCGGGGCGCTCGCCGTCGAACGGGAGGAACCCGCCCTTCGTCGCCACCACGACCGCGTCGCGGTCGACCGGGGAGCCTCGGAGCGCCTCGCCGACGACGCGCTCGGCGCGCCCGCAGCGGTAGTTGACGGCGGTGTCGACGTGGTTCACGCCGGATCGGAGCGCGAGGGCGACCGCCTCGCGGGAGGCGTCGTCGACGGCGGGCGTGGGGTCGCCGAGGTACGTGCCGAGGCCGATACTGGAGACCACGCCGGGGCCGAACCGCCGGAAATAGGTGCGGCCGAACGCGTCGCCGAACTCGTCGCGGTAGTCCCAGAGGGCCTCGCGGGTCGCCATTGTCGGCCGAAGGGTCGGCCCCGGGAGGGAAAAGTCGGGCGGGTGGAATCGGGAGAGTGGAATCGGGTGCGACGCCGGCTCAGTCGAGTTCGGCTTCGAGCTTCGGGTTGTGGTTCGTCGTGGGGATCTCGGAGGCGATCAGCGCCCCGCAGGCGGCGACGAACTCGGCGTCGCCGATCTCCCCGCAGAGGACGTGGGTGTCCTCGTCGGTGGTGATGTACACGTCGATGACGTCTCGGTTCGAGTGCGAGAGGAACTCGTAGGTCGTGTTCCATCCGCCGATCGCGAAGAGGGCGAGGAACGCGGCGAGCGCGGCCTGGGTCGGCGTCTCGACGACGCCGAGGTACACCGGGACGCTTGCCCCGGCGGTGAGCGCGAGCGACAGGACCAGGAAGAACGCGCCGAGGAACTGCTGCCGATGCAGGGTCGTGTCCCGTTCGAACTCGATGCCGTTCGCGTCGCCGATCGGGATGGACACGACGCCGTCCTCGCGCGGTCGATCGTACCTCAACTCCCCGTCAGACGCGGCGAACGTGACCGTGTGCTCGCCGTCGATGACGTACTCGTCGACGTGTGCGTCAGTTTCGAAGTCCATGATCGTCGTCGTCCCGTGTCGCGGTGTCTCCGTGTCGGATCGCCGACCACTCGAAGCTGTCCCTCGCGGCACCGCCGGCTCCTCGTGTCGACCTCACAACACGTTGTCGTCGACGGTTTCCGGAACGATCTCGGCTTCGGAGAGCGGCGTGATGTTGATCGCGACGCCGTGTTTCCGGTTCGGTCTGTAGCCCTCCGTCGTGATCTCCGAGAGGGCGCGGTCGGCCCAGTCCGAGGAGACGGCCGACGACACCGCAGTACAGTCCTCGGCGATAGAGTCGCCGAGGTCGACGTACTCGTCCAGGTCGCTCGCGAGCCGTGAGAGCGGTTGGTTCCGTTCGGACTCCCCGGCATCGCCGAGTTGGGACTGACCGACGTCGTCGAGTTTGTCGAAGTAGTAGGCCATGTAGAGGATGCCGTTGCTCGCGAAGTGCGCGGTGCCGAGGAGGTCGTCGACGTAGTAGTCGAACAGGTCGTACAGGTGCGCTTCGACGGGCCGACTCTCATCGGCGGCGTAGGCGTCGAACGCGGCTTCGAGATCGGTCAACCCGTCGATCCACTCCTCGCGGTTGTTCTCGACCTTCTCGTAGAAGTTCCCGGTGAATAGCTCGGCCATGTCGACGTCGTCCATCGCGGCGAGTTCGTCGACGGCGTCGAGTCGCTTCTCGGTGCGCTCGCGGAACTCGGCGACGCGCTCGGCGGCCGCCTCGGCGGCCCGTCGCTCCTCGGTCGACCACTCTCGGGGGGTGGGCCGAGCGAGGTCGGCGATCCGGCCCTCGAACGCCTCGATCTGTTCGAGGCCGCTCTCGCACCGGGCGTACGCCTCGGCGGCGTCGGCCTGCTCGCTCGCCGACAGCGAGTCGTCGCCGCGCCTGCGGTTCGCCGCCGACCGGCGCTCGCGCAGGAGCGTCTTTCTCGGTTCGAGGTAGCCGTGCTGGAGGCGGTCGAACAGCCCGCCGTCGATCTGGTGGTAGTCGACGAGACACGCGAAGCCCTCCCCTTCGGGGTCGGAGACGAGTCGGTCGCTCGTGAACCGCCAGCAGATCGGCGTTCGATCGAATTTCGAGACGTGGTAGTCGAAAAGGTCGTCTTCGAGCCACGCCCGGAGGTTCGGGTACGCCTCCTCGCTCGCGGATTTGGCGCCGAGTATTTGATCGACTTCGGCGAGGCGGGCGTCCGCGTGGTCGCCCCAGACGCGTTCGAACTCGGCCTCGATGTGCGCGAGCAGGTCGTCCTCGCCGTCGACGTCCGAAATCGGGACGATGCCGTCGTCGCTCTCGCTGACGGCCCGGAGCGCGAAATGGAGGAGCAGGTCTTTGACCTGTTCGGGGAACTCCTCGGAGGGTTCGGTTATCGAGTCGGGATCGTACTCCTCCTGTTCGCGGGGATCCTCGATTGTCCGAAGTGCGATCTCTTGGAGAATGGTCTCACGTTGCTCGTCGGTGATGTCGAAGCAGTCAAAAACCGCTTCGTCAATAGCATCAGCGCACGACTGGAGATTTTTCTCGACTCGTTCGAGATGTCGCGCTACCGAAGTGCCGATCTCTTCGAACGATTCGGACCGTGAAACGGTCTCTTCGGGTTCGTCAAGTGCAAGTTCTTCGCGCAGTTCGCGGTGGGGATGCTCATACAGGGGGAGTGGGTCGTCGACGCCCAGCACGTCGAGAAGCGCAGGACCATTGTAATGCGGCGAGACGAAATCATACTGGCGCTTCGATACGAGATGGCCCACTGCCTCACGCGAGAGGTCTGCAAGGGCATCAATTTCTTTGAGTTCTTCTCGCCAAGGGACCTTGGAGACGAACCCGACCTCCCACATCCGCTCTGAAGTCTGGGTGAGCATTAAATACGTGAAGAGATGGCTGTTTGTGTACGAGAGAGCGTTCCAGATAGCTCGGTCCGGAATCAATACCGAGCCTTTGTGGCCAAATACTGAGGAGTCGTGTAGATAGCCGAAACGTCGACCACTACGTTTCGCGACGGTATATGTTAACGACTCGTTGAAATAGAATTGTGTGTTCTGAGGACGCGATCCCCAGTAACGTTGTATTTCGGTGCCATTGTTTTCCCAGAGAACCGTGTTCTTGATGCGCGGTAGAACCCATGCATCGGCACCACCTTTCGCGAAGGGTGGCCAAGTGTCGGCATCAGATGCCTCCCAGAAGTTACGTACAAATCGTGAATCATCCGCCGTTGCGAGGCCCTGCTTGATAACGCCGTATGTCTCACGATTGTCAATACCCGCGTTGTCGGCATCAAGAACGGTCTCTGACTGGTAGAGCTTCCGAAGCTCGGTAGGTACCCAGTACGAAAGAGGAGTTCCTGGAACCATATCGAATTCGGAAAGTTCTCGATGATAGAGTCGGTGAACATTACTCTCAGCGCGATTAAAAGCCGAATTAAGGAACTTTTGCTCTTTTTCACCCTTCTCGACATCAGGTAGTCGAATGAACGTTCCATTCTGCCCGCTCTCGGAATCCGACCGAACAACAGTCCCGACAGTACCGACCGTTGCATTGTCGAGGATGTCGTAGCCGAACTCGGAGAAGAAGTCAAAGGCCCCACGACTACCAACGAAATCTGCACGGAAGTCCTGGAATGACTTGTTGAACATGAACGACCACGGAACGAGCATACCTGTGCGGCCGTTTGCCGTAGCAAGTCTGTCACAGGCTTCGAAGAAGTTGATGTAGTATTCAGTCGTGTAGTCGTAGTTCTCTTTGACATACTCCTGCACATTGTCCGGCATTCGCCCACCGGAACCGTACGGCGGGTTCATCAACGCCGTATCGTACTCCTGCGTCAGCACCACCAGCAGGTGCAAGAAACTCCGGAGGTTCTGCTCGCCGAACGAGTCGCTCGTCTGCTCCTCGACGGCGCGGCGGAGCGCCTTTAAAAAAGAGTTGAGCGATTGGTGGTTGCCGCCGTTGTAATCGGTGAGTTCCGCTTGCGTCTTGCCGGCATCGAACGCGTCGTCGAGCGTCCCGCTCACGTCGAGGAGACTCCCGAGCGCCTCGGTGTGCTGGAACGTCTCGATCACGTCGTCGAGCGCCTCCCGCAGGTCCGACCC
>ENA-ORCR01000914-ORCR01000914.1-marine-metagenome-genome-assembly--contig:-NODE-914-length-10485-cov-3.219831_pt1 | contig 10485 bp, 11 predicted proteins | sample MGYA00237782_ERZ508514 | MGnify/ENA primary metagenome ERZ508514 (study PRJEB26185, sample SAMN06268960) | marine metagenome | isolation source: Eden Landing Ponds, San Francisco, CA, USA | place...
CGCCATCACCGCGTCGGCGAGTTCGCGGTAGAACGGGTCGAGATCGTCGAAGTCGGGCCAGGCGGTGACGACGTTCTCCAGGTTGTCCGACGCGATATTGGAGGCGGTCTGGAGCATCGACTGCTGGGCGTCGAGGCCGTCCTTGGCCCGCCCCGCGCGTGCGGCCCGCGAGAACGCCTTGTCCACCAGCTCCTCGGCGGTCGGCGTCGTCGGCAGGTCCTCGAACGGTTGGCTCATTGCCCCCCGATACACGGCCGCCGCGTAAAAGGCCGTTTACTCGCCGACGCCCGTGCGAGCCCGCCACAGGCCCCAGCGACCGCCCGGCACCCATCTTCATCCCCCTGCCCCTGCGATCCCTGGCGGATCGCATATCAACCGCGCCACCCTACGTCACCTATGACCGACTGGAGCGCTGTCGTCTGGGGATTCGTCGCCGGTATCGTCACGGGACTCGTCGCCTTCCTCGTCCCGGTGGTCGGCCACATCGGCGCCGGGCTGATCGCCGGGTTCGTCGCCGGCTACCTCGCCGGCGGCGGCCTCGGCAGCGGCCTCTGGCACGGCCTGCTCGCCGGCGCCCTCGGCGGCCTGGTGCTCGTGCTCGTCACCGCCCCCATCGCCGGCCTGCTCGGTGGCGTCCTCGGCGGCCCCATCGGCGGCCTGTTCGGCGGGCTCAGCGTCGTCGTCGTCGGCGTCGTCATCGCGTTCGTCTTCGCCCTCGACAGCGCCGTCGGCGGCGCCATCGGCGCGGTGCTGGCCGACTGACCCGCCCGCGGAAGTCACGTTTTTGCCGCTCGCGGCCCCAGCGTCGGTATGGCCGAGATCGACGCCGGCGAAGTGCTGCCCAACGAGCACGTCCAGAGCATGGCCGCCGCCGGCCGCGTCACTCAGATGCACCGCGGACACAAGTACGCCGACGAGGGCGACACCTTCGAGATCGACGGGACCACCTTCGAGGTGACCGACGTGACCCGCCGCACCCTCGGCGACCTGACCGACGAGGACGCCCAGCGGGAGGGCTCGGAGGACCTCGATGCGTATCGAGAGCGACTGAACCGCGTCCACGACTCCTTCGAGTGGGACGACGACAGCGAAGTGGTTCGTCACCGCTTCGAGCCGCGGGAGTAGGAGGGAAACTCGGACGGTCCGCGAGAAGCGAGGACAGAGCCGTCGCGACGACAGCGACGACCGTGCGATCTGCCACCTCGAACAACGTGAAAGCCCCGACCGTCTGCACTCCCGCGGCTCGCTGCGCGCTTCACTCACTGCGTTCGTTCCAGTGCTTACGTCGCCGGAGTTCGTGCAGACGGTCGCCCCTTTCAGTCCCGCCCGTTTCGGCCGATGGGTATCCGTTTGGACGGGAATAAAAGGGGCCGCCCGCTCCGGGAAGGCAGGCGACGTAAGCACCGCAGACGAGCGCAGCGAGTCGCGGAGCGCAGCGAGCCTCCCGACCGGAGCGGGCGGGGGCTTTCACGCTGTTGGCGGTTCCGATCGGGCCCGCGGTCGCGGTGAATACGGTCCCGGCGACGGTTCCGTTCGTCCCTACCGCCGATCGGACAACTCCTCACGCAGGTCTTCCAGATCCATGTCCTTCATGGCGAGCAGGACGAGCAGGTGATAGACGATGTCGGCCGACTCGTGGGCGATCTCCTCGCGGTCGTCGTCCTTGGCGGCCAGCAGCAGCTCGGTGGTCTCCTCGCCGAGCTTCTCCAGGACGGCGTTCTCGCCTTTCTCGTGGGTGAACAGCGAGGCGGTGTAGGAATCGTCGGGCAGCTCTTCTTTCCGGTCCTCGATGACGGCGAACACCTCGTCTAGCACGTCGTCGGTCATTACCCGGGCTGTCGACGCGCTCCGGTAAGTCCCCTCGGGTTCGCGTCGGGCCGCGGGCGCGATGGCTGGCTCCGCGACGACCCTCTCACCGCCGGTCGCGCTCGGTGAGGCGGATCCGGCGCTCTTCGAAGGCCTCGTCGTCGATCTCGCCGCGGGCGTAGCGCCGCTCGAGCGTCGTCATCGGGTCGACCCCGTCGGTCGCGTCGGCCGTCGACGGTCCGACCGGGCCGTCGACCCGCGTCGCGAGCAGGTAGACGGCGACGCCGAACAGCGCGACCGAGAGCGCGACCCACAGCAGTCCCCAGGGCAGGCCAAAGCCCAGCCAGCCCCCGCCGGCGGCTCCCATCGGGCCGCCGCCCGACCCGTGGTGCGGTCCGTACTGGAGCAGGTGTGTCGTGTCGATCATCGGTGTCACCTTCGTGTGAACGAAGGCGTCCCGCGGATAAACCACCGACTGCGATTGTCACGATCTGAGAACCGGTCCGCGCTCGCCGTCCGCTATTTCGGGGCTCCCATGCGGTCGAGCCCGCCCTGCTCGCGGGTCACTCCGTTCCCCGCTCGCTTATCCGAGGTCGCTCCCTGCGGTCGCGACCTCGCTCTCGAAAAACGCCAGGTCGTGAACCCGCGCGTCGTCGGTCAGCTCCGGGTGGAACGAGGTCGCCACGACGGGCCCGTCCCGCACGGCGACGGCGCGGTCGTCCCACTCGGCCAGCACCTCGACGTCGCCGACCGAATCGATGACCGGCGCGCGGATGAACACGGCCGGGAACGGCTCTTCGAGGCCGGCCACGTCCAGCGGCGCCTCGAAACTGTCGGCCTGGCGGCCGAAGGCGTTGCGCTCGACGCTCACGTCGACCAGACCCAGCGAGTCGACGCGGTCGTCGTTGGGGTCCGCGGCGGCGACGATGAGGCCGGCGCAGGTCGCCAGGACGGGCTTGCCGTCGGCGACGTGGGCCTCGATCTCGGAGGCGATGCCCTCGCGGTGGAGGTGCCGGGAGATCGCCGTCGACTCCCCGCCCGGCAGCAGGAGGATGTCACAGTCCGGCACGACGCCGGACTGACGGATCTCGACGACGTCGGCCTCGTCGCCGTGGCTCGTGGCGGCTCGTCGGATGGCGTCGGCGTGCTCGCTCACGTCGCCCTGCACGGCGACGACGCCCGCCCTGATGGTCATACCGGAGCTTTCGGACGGGCGGCGAAAAACCTCTCGCTCTCCGCAGGCGTTGCGTGGTGGCGCTTCAGACCGGGACCGAACCGCGCCCCCGATTCAGTCGTCGGCCGATTCCTCTGCTGTCGGCTCTTCGTCTGCGTCCTCGCCCGGCGGGGCCGAGTAGAGCATCCCGCGACTGGAACTGACTCGTGTCATTGCCCCCACTCACGAACTGGCACGGATAACCGTGCCCCTCAATGATGTATCGTGTGTTAAATTACCTCTAGTACGTATTAGGTGCAGCCGGCCGGGCGACGCGACCGGTGCAGACGGCGCCGGGGCCAAACTTAGGGGTAGCGAGACCGACAGTCGAGCCATGTCAGACAGCCGGGACCCGGTCGAGGCGCGTGCCGACAGCGAGCGCGACCTCTACGAGATCGCGACGTGGGAGCCGCGGTCGGTACTGGACAAACTGTCGGTGTTCGCGTACGGGACGGGCGTGTCGGCGCTGCGGGTGTTCGTCGTGGTGCTCGCGCTGGTCATCCTCGGGGCGCAGGTGATCCTCGGCGGGCTCGGAACGCTCGCGGACCCGATCGTCGGGACCTTCACGCTGCTGTCGGCGGTGCCAGCGCTGGGCCTGGCGGCGTACGTCTGGTACGCCGACGTGACCAGTTCTGAGCCGCTGGAACTGCTCGTCGGTACCTTCCTGCTGGGCGTGCTGTTCGCCGGGTTCGCCGGCGTCGTCAACACCGTCGTCAACGTCTCCCTGGAGAGCCTGGGGCTGCTGTTCTGGGGCACCCAGATCCTCTATTTCTTCCTGGTCGTCGGGCCGGTCGAGGAGACGGTGAAGCTGCTGGCGGTGCGGCTGTACGCCTACCGCAAGCCGGAGTTCGACGCCGTCGTCGACGGCGCGGTCTACGGCGCGATGGCCGGGCTGGGCTTCGCGACCATCGAGAACGCCATCTACATCGCCGGACAGACTCAGGGCATCGCCGACACGTTCAATCTGGTCGTGGCCGGGACCGGCATCACGGCCGTCCGCGCGCTCGCTGGCCCGGGACACGTCATCTACTCGGCGTTCGCGGGCTACTACCTCGGCCTGGCGAAGTTCAACCGCGACCGCGCCGGCCCCATCGTCGTCAAGGGACTGCTGATCGCCACGCTGGTCCACGCGCTGTACAACACGCTGTCGGGGTATCTCCCCACCCTGGTCGCCGACCTCACCGGGATCCCGTGGTTCGTCGCCTTCTTCGGGTTCATCATCCTCTACGACGGGATCTTCGGCCTCCTGCTGATCCGGAAGATCTCCCGATACCGGCGGGCCTACCACGAGGCGACCGACGAGGTCCCCGACGGCCAGCGGGCCGATATGACCGAGTTCGACGGCTGACGGCGTGTCCGCGGCGGGTCCCGCCGTCACCGATACTCGCCCAGCGCCTCCCGCACCGCGGCCACGTCCGCGCCGGCCTCGGCGTCGCCCTCGGCCAGTCCGAGCATCCGCTCGACGTACTTGGCGAACACGTCCACCTCGACGTGGACGGCGTCGCCGACTTCCTTCTCGGAGAGGGTCGTCTCGTGGTAGGTCGTCGGGATGATCGCCACCGAGAAGGTCCCGCCGGCCTCGTCGAGCGCGGCGACGGTCAGGCTGATCCCGTCCAGGGCGATCGACCCCTTCTCGACGACGTACTGCTCGAGCCCGGGCGGGAGGTCGAAGGTGTACGCCCAGTCGTCCCCGACGCGCTCGATGTCGACGATCTCCGTCGTCCCGTCGACGTGGCCCTGGACGACGTGGCCGTCGAAGCGCTCGTCGGCCGCCAGCGCCCGCTCCAGATTGACCTGCTGGCCCTCGCTCGCGGTGTCGAAGGTCGTCCGCTCGATGGTCTCGGCGGCCAGGAACACCGAGAACCACTCCCCGTCGGCGTGCTCCTCGACGGTGAGACACGTCCCGTCGACGCTGATGCTCTGGCCGCCCGTCAGCCCCTCGAAGGTCGTCGCGATCCGGAGCCGACGCCCGGCGTCGCTGTCCTCGATGTCGACGATCTCGCCCGTCTCCTCGACGATCCCGGTGAACATACCCGACGCTTGGGACGATCGTCGCAAAAGGGTTATCGTTCCCGTATGTGAGATGTGCGCGCCGGTCCCGCGCTGGGCGCCCGGAGACGCGGGGCTTTTGCCGGTCGGGGCGGTATCGAGGGTATGGCGCGGAGTATCCTCGGGATGGTCGGGCTGGGGACCACGCTGGTCTTTGCGATCCCGGTCGCGTTGCTCGGTCTGGAGTTCCTGCTGGCGCGGGGCCAGCCGACCGTCGGCGCCGGCCTGCTGGTCGCGGCGGGGTTGATGGTCGCCATCGAGGAGTACGTCACGACGCCGGACGACCTGGCCGGCAAGGCCCTCGACAGGACCGTCGGCGCGGTCGCGAAGTCCCCCGACGACGAGGAGGAGTGACCCGTTAGAGATCCAAGCGTTGAAATCGTGAGGGGGCGACACGGCGGACATGAGCCGCTCCGATTCCGAGTCCGACGCCGCCGACGCCGGCGGCGCCGAGGGCGCTGCCGGGCCCGAGGCCGCCGACCGCGGCACCGTCGACGACTCGGTCGATCCCGACGGCGACGCCTCCGGGGGCGACCGCGATCCCCCGGACTCGGTCGGGTCGACCGGCCCGTTCGACCGCATCGACCGGACGACCCGCTGGGTGCTCGGCCTCGTCGCTGCCGGCCTGCTCGCACGGCTCGCCCTCCTCGGCGCGCGCGTTGCCCACTACGACGAGGGCCGCGTCGCCTGGTGGTCGAGCTACTTCCTCGAGTCGGGCCAGTTCGAGTACCGCTACATCATCCACGGCCCGCTCGTCCAGCACGTCAACAAGTTCCTCTTCGACGCGCTGGGCCCCAGCGACTTCACCATGCGGCTGTTCGTCGCGCTGGTCGGAGCCTTCCTCCCGCTGGCGGCGCTGCTCTTTCGCGAGCACCTCGACGGCGAGGAGGTCGTCGGGACGGCCTTCTTCCTCGCCTTCAGCCCGCTGTTGCTGTACTACTCCCGATTCTTCCGGAGCACGCTGCTGGCCGCGGCGTTCGCGTTCGTCGCCTTCGGCCTGCTCGTGCGCGCCTACGACGAGCGGTCGGTCCGATACGTCTACGGCGCGGTCGTCTTCCTCGCGCTGGCTTTCACAGCCAAGGAGAACGCGGCGGTGTACCTGCTCGTGTGGGTCGGCGCGAGCGCCCTGCTGCTCGACCAGGCGCTGTTCCGCACCGGCGGCGACCGCTCGGGCTTCGAGTGGGCACGCGAGCGCCTCGACGCCCGAACCCGCCCGCTCGGTGACTACGTCGCCGACTTCCTCTGGCACGGCGTGGTCGCCGTCGTCCTGTTCCTGGCGGTCACGCTGTACTTCTACGCCCCGCGGTCGCCCGACACCGCCGCGGTCGGCTTCTGGCAGGCGGTCACCAACCCGACGCTGTTCCCAGATCTGTTCGACCGGACGCTCGACGACGTGGTCGAGGGCTACAGCTACTGGTTCGGCGGAACGACCGACGCCGGCTGTCGCAAGGACAACGTCATCGACGCCTACCTCTGCTTTCTCGGCCAGGAGGTCCACGCGATGGCACAGTCAGCGCTCGCGCTGACGATGATGGCCGTCGTCGGCTTCCTCGCCGAGCGATGGGGCCGCGTCCGCTCGCGGGCGGTCGTGCTCTTCTGTGCCTACTGGGGGTTCGTCTCCGTCATCGGCTACCCCCTCGGGACCGACATCGCCAACGCTTGGATCGCCGTCAACGCGCTCGTTCCGCTCGCGCTGCCCGCCGGCGTCGGCATCGCGCTGGTCGTCGACCGCGCCCGCGACGCGGTCCACACCGACTCCGTCCGCTTCGGCATCACCGCCTTTGCGCTCCTGCTGATCGGCGGCTACATGGCCGCCTCCGCGGTCGGGTACGTCTACATGGACCCGGCGAGCGACGACAACGAACTCGTCCAGTACGCCCAGCCGGCCGACGACTTCCGCCCGTCGATGGCGGTGCTGGAGGACCACGCCGCCGACCACGACGGCGTCGACGTGCTGTTCGTCGGGAACACGTACGTCCGCGACTCACCGCGGAACGCCGGGATAGAGCCGACGTGTACGAGCATCAGCGACGTGCTCCCATTGCAGTGGTACGTCGAGGCCTACGGCGCCACTGGCGACTGCATCCGAGACGCGGACACCGCGACCCAGCGTCTGGAGAGCGGCGAACTCGACCCGCTGGTCGTCATCGCGCCCAACGAACTGGAGAACGACCTCGCGCCCTCGCTGGAGGGGTACGACGCGGACACCCACCGGCTGCGACGCTACGGCAGCGAGGGCGTCTTCTTCAGCGACCGCACGCCCACCCAGTCGAGCGCCAACGCGACCACCCTCGGACCGCGAGCCGTCGCCGACTGACGGTACCGGTCCCGCCTCCCACTCACGGTCGCACCTCGCCACCCCCGACCTGCGTTCTACCGAAGTCCTCGCTCGCGCTCCCACCCTCGAACCAGCGCCGTCAGCGTCTCGTTGACCGGGACAGGGGTGTCGGCCCGGTCGACCACCGCACCGTTGATCGCGTCGACCTCGGTCCGTGTTCCGCCCTCGACGTCCTGTAGCATCGACGACCGGTTCGCGGTCGTCGCCACCGCCACGCCTTCGACCGCCTCGACGGCGGCCTCGTCGGAGAGGGTCACCCCCTCGACACGGGCGACCCGCGCGACCTCCCGCGCCGCCTCCCACGCGGGTTCGCTCGCCGGTCCGTCGACGAGCGCGCCGTTCTCGACGCGCGCCAGCGCGGTCACGGCGTTGATCCCCGCGTTGACCGCCAGCTTCTCCCAGAGCCGTCGGGGCATGTCCGCGGCGACGGTCGTCGCGATGTCCGCCTCGCGGAACGCCGCGCCCACCGCATCCGCAATCGCCGACGCCGCGCCCTCGGGGGGACCGAGCGCGACCTCGCCACGTCCGGTGCACTCGACGACTCCCGGCTCGACCAGGCGCGCGCCGTACGTGCAGGTGCCCGCCAGTACTTCCGCGTCGAGCGCCGCGGCCAGCGTCCGCTCGTTGCCCAGTCCGTTCTGAACCGACAGTACCGCGTCGAGCTCCGCCGCCGCGAGCGCCTCCGCCGCCGCCGGCGTGTCGTAGGCCTTGACAGCGACGACGGCCAGGTCGAACGATTCGGCGGGCACCGCGGTCGTGGCTGCCGGCTCGACCCCGTCGGAGTGCTCGCCGCTGATCCGGAGCCCCTCGTCGCGCACTCGCTCGACGTGGGGGTCACGGCCGACCAGCGTCACGTCGTGGGCGCGCGCGAGCAGCCCGCCGAGGAGGCTACCGAGGCTCCCCGCACCGAAGACGAGGACGCGCACGGCCGGCTCAGTCCTCGGTCCAGTAGTAGATGCTCTCGCGCTCGGCGCCACAGGCCGGACAGGTCTCGGGGATCTCCTCGATGTCGCCCATCTCGCCGCAGTCCCAGCAGCGCCACATCAGCTCGCCCTCGCCGCCGGTCGTCGAGAGGTGGTCGCCCGACATGGCCGCGATCCCCTCCTCGGTCGTCACGTAGAAGCCGTGTTCGTCGAAGCCGCGAACGGTCCCCAGCCGGTTCCCCTCGTCGTCGAACACCGCTTGGCCGAAGCCCAGGTCGATCTCCGCGTCTGTGTCACTCATACGTGAACTGACGGTCGAGTGGCGCTTAAAGGTGGGTGGCGGTTGTGGCCGTCGCGTTCTCTGTTCGATGTGTGAGTGTCTCGGCTGTCTCTGGTTGTCGCGTCGCGAACAGGAGCCGAGTGAGAACGACAGCGGTCGTGCGTGAGTGTCGAAGAACGACAGCGGTCGTGCGTGAGTGTCGAAGAACGACAGCGGTCGTGCGTGAGTGTCGAAAGCCCTCGGCCCGCTCGCGGGGGCTATGTGACATATCTTCGCTCCCGATGGTCGCTCAGATAGGGGCTCCACAGCCCCCGCGAGCGCACCTCGCCCTTTCAATCCGCCAGGACGACAACCCGCACGGCATCGCACCGCGCCACACGTCTCCCCAGCCGACTCACTCGGTCGCTCCGCTCCCTCGTTCGTCCCTCGCACGATGCTGTCGCGCGATGAAACGCGCGACAGCGCGCGCCACCGCAGCTGCTCACTACGTCATCTGTAGTGAGCACCGTCTGCCCGAGAGTTTATATCCCGGGCCGCGACCACCCAGGACCATGCACGCGAGGGCGACGAGGCGGGCGGCCGGCGGGAGGCGGCAGCGATCGGGGGACGGGACAGCATCGAGATCGGGAGACGCGAGCGGGGTAGTCGGGCAACGACAACGCTTAAGCGGAGCGCAACCATGCCAACGGCTATACTAATGGGAGCGATCGAGGAGGTCTACGCGGATCTCGATACGGACGTCTCCGAGGAGGAGTTCCGCGAGGCCGTCGAACAGAAGGTCGAGCAGATGGGCGGGCTCGCCGACGAGGAGACGGCGGCGATGCTGATCGCCCACGAGCTCAACGAAGGGGAAGTCGACACGATCGCGGACATCGAGCCGGGCATGGAGGAAGTGAAGTTCCTCGCGAAGGTGGTCTCGATCGGGGAGTTACGGACGTTCGAACGGGACGGCGAGGACGAGGACGGCCGCGTCGCCAACGTCGAGGCGGCCGACGAGACTGGCACCGTCCGGCTCGCCTTCTGGGACGGGCAGGCCGAGTCCGTCGTCGAGGGGCAACTCGAAGAGGGGCAGGTCCTCCGGATCGCCGGCCGACCCAAGGACGGGTACAACGGCCTGGAGGTCTCCGTCGACAAGGCCGAGCCCGACGACGACGCGGAGATCGACGTGGAACTGGGCGAGGGCTCGACCGTCGAGGCGCTGACGATGGGTCAGTCCGACGTGAACGTCCGCGGGATCGTCCTGGAGACCGACTCGATCCGCACCTTCGACCGCGACGACGGGTCGGAGGGGAAGGTATCGAACCTCCTGCTGGGCGACGAGACCGGCCGCGTGCGCGTGACGATGTGGGACGACCGGGCCGACCGCGCGACGGAGCTCGAACCCGGCACCGCCGTCGAAGTGGTCGACGGCTACGTCCGCGAGCGGGAGGGCGACCTCGAACTGCACGTCGGCGACCACGGCGCTATCGACGAGATCGACGAGACCGTCGAGTTCACGCCGGAAGCCGACGCCATCGGGAGCGTCGAGATGGACGAGGTTGTCGACCTGGCCGGCGTCGTGCGATCGGCCGACCCCAAACGCACCTTCGATCGGGACGACGGCTCGGAGGGGCAGGTCCGGAACATCCGCGTGCAGGACGACACCGGCGACATCCGCGTCGCGCTGTGGGGCGAGAAGGCCGACAAGGAGATCGCGCCGGGCGACGAGGTGTTCGTCGCCGACGCCGAGATCCAGGACGGCTGGCAGGACGACCTCGAAGCCTCTGCGGGCTGGCAGTCGACCGTGGTCGTCCTCGACGAGGACACCGGTGCGGGGTCGGCCGCGCCCACGCCGGGCGGGGCGGGCGGCGACGACGGGAGCGGCGGTTCGAGCGGT
>ENA-ORCR01000916-ORCR01000916.1-marine-metagenome-genome-assembly--contig:-NODE-916-length-10469-cov-6.262991_pt1 | contig 10469 bp, 10 predicted proteins | sample MGYA00237782_ERZ508514 | MGnify/ENA primary metagenome ERZ508514 (study PRJEB26185, sample SAMN06268960) | marine metagenome | isolation source: Eden Landing Ponds, San Francisco, CA, USA | place...
CGTCGATCGCGGCGTCGACGATCTCGTCGGCCATCGTGTACCGCATCTCGCGGGTGAGCGCGCCGGTGTCGGCGGTGAAGGAGAGGTAGTGGACCTCCTCCGGAAGCGCCGCGTCGTCGTGGAGGTCGCCGTAGTAGAGGTCGAACAGCTCCGCGTCGGCGTGTCCGAGGGCGTTCATCGCCGCGCTGGTGTACAGGAACTCGCGCGCGCCGGCACCGGACTCGCCCGCGAGCAACACGACGTTCCCCGGCGGCGCCCCGCCCTCGAGGATCGAGTCGAGCCGGGCGACGCCGAACGGAAGACTCGGCATGTCCCGTATGGGGAGGCCGCTCCGCTTAGTGTTGTTGCTCGTGCGAGCGGCGATGGCGGGGGCGAGTCGCCTACTCCGTCACCCGCGCCCCGCCGTCGGCCGCCTCGACGACCGAGACCGACCCGTCCACGCCCGCCTCGTCGAGCGCGGCCTCGCCCGCGGTCGCGACCGCGCTCGCGTTCGCGGCGTCCGTGACCGCGTACACGGTCGGCCCCCACGAGGACTGGCCGGCGCCGAACACCGCCGCGGCGTCCGACAGCGACGCCACCACGTCGCCGACCGGCGGGCGGTAGACGCCGCCCTGCTCGTCGGCGTACCACGCGCCGTTGAGTCGACCGATCTCCGCGACCGCCGCGCCGAAGCGCTCGGCGTTCCCGGTCGCGATCGCGGGGAGCACGCGCCGGGTGACGATCCCGCCGATCCGGTCCGCGAGCCCGGGCTCCGCGCGCTCGACCGCGGTCCGCATCGCGTCGTCCTCGGCGTCGCCGTTTCGCCCCGGGCCGGCGTCCGGGCGCACGAGCAGGAACCGCCAGTCGTCCGGGACGGCGTGGCGGGCGGCCACCGGCGGGACGGTCCACTCGCCGTCGGCGGGGCGGTCGGTGGTGAACCGCGCGGTGGGGTGGCCGGCGTCGAGCACGAACCCGCCCGCCTCGAAGGTCGCGACGCCGACGCCGGAGCGCCCGCCGCGGCCGAGCGCCGGGGCGCGCTCGCGGACGCGAGGGTCTTTCCCGTGGGCGGCCGCGACCGCCGCGAGCGTCGCCGCGGCCAGCTGGGTACCGCTCCCGAGCCCGGCGTGGCGCGGGAGCGCCTCGCAGACCGTGACCCGAGCGCCGTCGACGCCGAGGAGGTCGGCGGCCGTGGCGGCGTACTTCCGGGCGTCGGCGCGGACGGATGACTCGGCGGTCGGGGGGTCGACGTCGACCGTGACCGAATCGGCGGGTTCCGCGTCGACGACCACCCGCGGCTCCGCGAGTCCGAGCCCGAGGGCGCCGTAGAGCCGCTCGTGCGAGAGGCTGAGGTTACAGAAGCCGAAGTGGAGGCGGGCCCCGGCGCTCACGCGTGCCATGGATATCTCCGGTTTGGCGGGCGACTGATAAAGGGTGCGTGACTGTGGCGGGCATTGCCCCGGAATGTGGATCGTTGATAGGGACGTTGTGATCGGTGCAACCGTTTATAAATAGTTGCTAGCGGATCGACGGTGACGACCTCCAAAGCCCCAGCTGCTCGCTTATAAACCGTTAACTCCGGATCGAGGATGAACACTTCCAAAGCTCCAGCCGCACTCGGCTCCCACAGCTCGCTGCGCTCCTCGCTCACGTTGTTCGCTGCGGTGCTTACGTCGCTGGGGTTCGCCGAGCGCGGCTGCCCCTTTGAGTCCCACCCCGGACAGCACCGCCCCGCACCGCACAGCCCCGCACCTCACACCTCCCCAACCTCGCGGTTCGCGCTCTTCGAGCGCTCACCGCGTCCCTCGCACCGTCGGTTCGCGGCCCTGCGGGCCGCTCACCGGGGCGCGCCACCGCACACCATCTATAAGTAGTCGCGCCGTCGGTCGGACCTGTTCACCGCCGCGACTCGGACCGATTACTTCTGCCAGTCCGGATTCGTTCGTGGCGGCGAGAAGATGTCGTAGCCGACCACTCGCTCGTCGGTGTCGTTGCGCGCCGCGTGCGGCTCGTTGCCGGGGATCACGTACGTGTCCCCGGCCTCGACGACGCGGTCCTCGCCGTCGACGACGAAGGTGAGCGCCCCCTCGGTGATCACGCCGGCCTGCTCGTGGGGGTGGTCGTGCTCGGGGACCGCGGCGCCGGGGTCGAGGACGAACCGCTGGATGCTCGTCTCGTCGCCGGCGGCGCCCTGCCTGAGGAACACGCCGTCGATCGCCTCGACCGCTTCCACGTCCGCGTCCGGGAGTACGTCCATGGCGGACAGCGGATCCCGATCGGCTTAAACCGGGGTGGTCGGCATCCCTCGGACCGTGGGGGCAGGCTCCGACCGCGGGGACGGGCTTCGGCGGTGAGGGCGGGCTCCGACCGGCTACGGGAACGGGTGGTACGCCTTCTCCAAGTCGGGCTCGAACCCCATCGATCGGGGCACGTCGCTGGCGCGGTCGCCGAAGAACGGGTCGCCGGTGAACAGCGGCTGCGCGCCGGGGACGAGCACGCGGACCGCCTCGAAGCCGAGCGCGGCGAGGTCGCGGGTCGTCGTCCGCGCGACGTACGGCTCCAGCCCGACCGCCTCGACGCGGTCGATCGCGGCGGCCAGTTCGTCGGCGCCCGAGAGCTCCGGCTCGCCGAGCGACTCGGCGGGGACAGAGGCCTCCGGGTCGAAGAACGCCCGCGTCTCGGCCGGGAAGTCGGCGTGCCGGCCGATCGCCGCGCCCTGCTCCGCCGCCGCGTCGGGCCCCATCGACCGGAGTTCGACCCAGTTCTGGAGCGCCTCCGCGAGCGCGCTCCGGGCCGCGGCGGCGGGGTCGAGGTCGGCGCCGGAGCCCGCCGCGAAGCGGGGCCAGTCGCCCTCGCGGTGGACGCCGACCGCGACGACCGGCACGTCGACGTCGGTCGTGACGAGGAGCGGCGTCACCGACAGCGACTCGGCGCGGGCGCGCTTCTCCAGTTCGGTGAACCCCTCGTCGTCGACCTCGATCCCGAGGGGGTCGGCCGTCGAGTACCAACTGGTCATCGTCGCGTCGCGCTCGATGACCTCGTAGAGCCCCGACAGCGCCGCGTGCGCCCCGGAGTTGCCGAGGCCGAGCCCGGTCGTGATCGCGGACCGATACCGGTCCTCCGGCGGCGGGAAGTGGACGAACTCCGCCGGCAGGCTCGCGACCTCGCCCGTGCTCAGGTGCTCGCCGGTCACCCACGGGAGCCTGTCGTCGCGGGCGTACGGCTCCGCGCTCTCGGGCCGGACGAACGCGTCGGGAGACACGGGGTTCGGGACGTTCGCCGCCGGCGCGCGCGTGAACGACGCCTCGCGGTACACTCCGGCGGCGTACCGCTCCAGGCCCTCGCCGAGCGCCTTCATCAACGCGGCGTCCCAGCCGGAGTCAGCCCCGCCGCCGAACTCCGCCGCCCGCTGGTCCGAGAAGGGGGTCGTGTCGGTGACCCGCGTGACGTAGTACGGCACGGGGAACGACTCCTGCTCGCCCACCTCCGAGAGCGGGCCGACCCGGGGGTCGATCGCCCGCTCCGCGCGGTCGATCGCGGCCGACAGCGACCGCTCCTCGCCCTCGCGGGGCAGCGCGTCGCCCGGGTCGTCGCCGCAGTCGCAGCCGGGGACCGGGAGGAGGGTCCGCTCGCCCCCCGGCACCTCCGCAATCGTGTCGGCCACCGGGTCGCCGGCGAGCAGTCGGATGACTCGGCGCCCCGCCAGTGCCCCGGCATAGCGCACCGCGGACCGGCGGCCGGCGGCCGCGTCGGCGGCCTCGGCCCCGCCGCTCGCGACGCGTCGCCGGAGGCAGTCGTAGCAGGTCTCGTCGAAGACGGTCACCGCGGCGTCGACCGCCTCCAGGGGGACGCCGCCGAGCCCGCCGACCTCGATCGCGATCCAGCGGTCGAGGTGCTCGTCGGCGGTCTCGAACGTCTCCGAGCCGGCGGTGTCGACGACGACCGCGAGGTCGAACCCGTCGAGCAGCCCCGCCTCGACGGGCATCTCGTTCACGTCGACGTCGCCGAGCGCGGCCGAGACGGCGTCGACCGCGGGGCCGTCGCCGACAAGTCCGATGTCCATGTCACCCCCGAGGCGAAGGAGCGAAAAAAAGCCGCGGGTGACGGGGTCGGAGGGAGTGTGGCGGAACGAGGTTGGAGGGAGGTGGTCGGAGGGAGTGTGGCGGAACGAGGTTGGAGGGAGGTGGTCGGAACGAGGGGATGCGAACCGAGGTCGGAGGGAGAGTGACGGAGAGCGGTATCGAAGCGGGAGGCGGCTGGCGCTTGATCTCAGGTCCGTTATGCCAGCATCGACGCGACTTCGTCGGCGAGGTCGGCGGCGTCGAGGCCGTGGAGGCGCTCGTCGCCGAGCTTGAGCCGGAGACGGGGGCGGCCGACGTCGATCGGGACCTTCTCGGTGTCGATGACCCCGAGGTCTTCGAGCCGGGTCTTCGTGCGGGAGAACGTCGCCTTCGAGGCGATCCCCACGTCCTCGCCCCACTTCGAGATGTCGTAGAGGAGCACGTCGTTTCTCGCGGCGACGAGCAGGGAGACGGTCACCTCGTCGAGCCCGCCGTCGTCGCCCCGGGCCGAGTCTATCGCGTCGAGCACCGCGTCGAAGTCCTCGCGAGTCGCCTCGCCGATCTCGGCCGTCAGCGTCTCCCGAACGCGGCTGATCGCGGGCGTGCGGAGGGCGTACGTCTCGGCGTCGTCGAAGGCGTCGCTGTGCGTCTGGAACACCTCGCCGACGAACTCCTCGTCGTCCGAGGCGAGCGCGGCGACGTGGTCGTCGGTGCTCACGAGCACGACGACTCGCGACGGGGAGACGAACAGCGCGTTGTCGACCGCCTCGTCGAGGACGCGGAGATCGAGAGCCCCGTCGGCGACGAGGTCGGCCGCCTTCGACGCGACGAGGAAGTCCTCCATCACGTCCTTCAGCGTTCCTTCGTCCACGAGCATCGACATATCCGGCAGGTCGTCGCGACCGACCGCCGCCTCGACCAGCGACACGATCGTCTCCGCTGAGGGGTCGACGACGAACAGCTCTTGACCGTCCCCCGCGAACGCCGCGTCGAGGACATTTTCGACGTCTGCCTCCAGTAAATTCGATACCATGAGTCTCCTCGGATGAAAGACAGTTGCGTATTTAATATTAACGGGATTAGAAGAGTGAACAACGGGGTTTTAGCCGCCGAAACCACCGAGAACCGGAGATACGGTGTTCCGCCGATTCCCGGTCGTGCGGGTCGTCGAGAGCGTTCGGATCACCGGCCCAGGAAGCCGGGGCCCAGCGACGTGACGCAAGGATTAATGCGCGATCGAACGGGGGTTTCTACATGGACCACGAGCACGTTCGGGAAGTCGATCCGGCGGTCGCCGACGCGCTGGCCGGGGAACGCGACAGGCAGGAGCAGACGCTCGCGATGATCGCCAGCGAGAACCACGTCAGCGAGGCGGTGCTGGAGGCGCAGGGGAGCGTCCTCACGAACAAGTACGCCGAAGGCTACCCGGGTGGGCGGTACTACGCCGGCTGCGAGTACGCCGACGACGTCGAGGAGCTCGCGATCGAGCGCGCGAAGGAGCTGTGGGGCGCAGAGCACGTCAACGTCCAGCCGCACTCCGGAACGCAGGCGAACCAGGCCGTCTACTACTCCGTCTTGGAGCCCGGCGATAAGATCCTCTCCCTCGACCTGAACCACGGCGGCCACCTCTCGCACGGCCACCCCGCGAACTTCACCGGGCAGATATACGAGGTCGAGCAGTACGAGGTCGACCCCGACACCGGCTACATCGACTACGAGGGGCTCCGCGAGGCCGCCGAGGAGTTCGAGCCCGACATCGTCGTCTCCGGCTACTCCGCGTACCCGCGCACGGTCGACTGGGAGGAGATCCAGGCGGCCGCCGACGCCGTCGACGCCTACCACCTCGCCGACATCGCCCACATCACCGGGCTCGTCGCCGCCGGCGTCCACCCCTCGCCGGTCGGCGTCGCCGACTTCGTCACCGGCTCGACGCACAAGACGATCCGCGCCGGTCGCGGCGGGATCGTGCTGTGCGACGAGCAGTTCGCGGACGACATCGACAAGGCGGTGTTCCCCGGGGGCCAGGGCGGGCCGCTGATGCACAACATCGCCGGCAAGGCGGTGGGGTTCAAGGAGGCGCTCGACCCCTCGTTCGACGAGTACGCGCAGAACGTGGTCGACAACGCTCAGGTGCTCGCCGAGACGCTGCAGGACCACGGGTTCACCCTCGTCTCCGGCGGGACCGACAACCACCTCGTGTTGGTCGACCTCCGCGACTCGCACCCGGATCTGCCGGGCGGCGACGCCGCCGACGCGCTCGCGGCCGCGAACATCGTCCTCAACGGGAACACGGTCCCCGGCGAGACGCGGTCGCCGTTCAACCCCTCGGGGATCCGCGCGGGCACCGCCGGGCTCACGACCCGCGGCTTCGACGCGGACGCGATGGAGGAAGTCGGCGACCTCATCCACCGCGTCGTCGACAACGTCGACAGCGACGACGTGATCTACGAGGTCGGCGAGCGCGTCGTCGAACTCTGCGACGAGCACCCGCTGTACGAGTAACTCCGTCGCCGTCGATCGATTCCGCCCGCCGGACCGTTTTTGTCTACCGGATCGCTTTCGTCCGCCAGACCGTTCTCGCCCGTCGGACCGAATCCGTACGTACAAAGTAGGGGGGGCCCCGACGCATCGACATGGCTGACTCGTCGTTCCTCGCAACACGCCTCGACCGCGACGCCGTCCCCCTCGCGGTCGGTGACCTGATCGCGCTGATCGTCCTGTTGACGATCGGCGCAATCAACCACCACTCCGTCGAGTACATCTCCGCGAACCCCCTGTACCTGCTCGAAGTGTACGCGCCGTTCCTGATCGGGTGGGTGCTCGTCGCGCCGCTGATCGGCGCGTACTCGGCCGGCGCCGTCGAGACCGCGAAGTCGTCGGTCCCGCTGGTCGTCCGGTCGTGGATCCCGACTGCGATCGTCGGGCTGGCGCTCCGCGCGTTCGTCTTCCGGGGCGGCGCCGCCCCCGCGTTCGCGGTGGTCATGCTCGTCCTCGGGTCGATCGCGCTCGGCGGCTGGCGCGCGCTGTACTTCAAGTTCCGGTAGACGGTTGCGTTCGCGGTTGCGAACTGCCGCTCCGCGTTTTCCACTCTCCCTCCCCGCGCTTTCTCATTCTCTCCCCGCGCTTTCTCACTCTCTCTCAACGGTCCCGAGTGCGATCTGGCCACCCAGCGAATACGTCTGGATAACTTATGGATGTATTCGACGTGATCACTCTTTGTATCACACGGAACCCCGAGAAAGATTTAATAGCGATTTCACAGTAGTGGTACCCGGAGCATGACTGGGTACTACGACTACGTTCTCGGACTCATTCCGGCAGCGTTGATCGGTGTGACGGCCGTCTTGAACCTGGCCGGGCTGTCGTTGACGGCGGCGCTTCCCGGGGGCGCACTCGCCGCGGGGGCCGTCATGGCTCACGCGATATTCGTCAAGGCCCCAGTCACGAGCGAGGCGCGCGTCCGGACCGAGCGCTCCGCCGGTCGAACGGGCGTCCGGCGATCACGGGGCGGTCGATCGCGGACCGGCGGCGCCGACTGAGGTGTCGCTTCTTCCGATCGCGGCGACCGTTCCGGTTCCCTGTACGGTTTAGTCGCTCGCGCCCGACCGGGACGGTATGACCGACGCCCTATTCCTGACGAGCGCCGAGGTCGACGACCTCGCCGAGCCCACCGACTACGTCGCGGTCGTCCGCGACGCCTACCGCCAGATCGGCGAGGGCGCGCCCGCGGAGCCGCGGACGAAACTGCTCAACCGCGACCCGCCGGGGATGTTCACGACCTACGCGGCGATCCTCCCCGAGACCGGCGCGATGGGCGGGTACTCCTACTCCGCGGGCTTCGGCGCGGGCGACGCGTGGTTCATGACCCCGCTGTTCGAGGCCGAGTCGGGCGAGCCGCTGGCACTGCTCGACGGCGCGTCGATGAACCCGTTTAAAACGGGCGCCGCGGGAGCGACCGCGGTCGACGCGCTCGCCCGCGCGGACGCGACCAAAATCGCCGTGATCGGCAGCGGCGCGCAGGCCCGCGGTCAGCTCGCCACGACCGCGACCGTGCGGGAGTTCGAGGCCGTGAGAGTGTTCTCCCCCACCCCCGAGCACCGCGAGGCGTTCGCCGACGAGTTCGACGACCGACTCGACGCCGACGTCTCGGCGGTCGGGAGCGCGAGCGACGCCCTCGCCGGCGCCGACGTGGCCATCACGGCGACGAACGCGAGCGCGCCCGTGATCGACGACACCGACGTCGAGCCCGGCACGCACGTCACGGCGATGGGACAGTACCACCCGGAGAAGAACGAACTACCGCCCGAACTCGTCGCGCGGGCGACGTACGTCCCCGACATCCGCGAGCGGGCCACGCAGGACGCCGGCTCGTTCCTCGCGGCGGTCGAGGCCGGTCTGATCGAGGAGGACCACGTCGCCGCCGATCTCGGCGCAGTCGTCGCCGGCGACCATCCGGGCCGGACGAGCGAGGAGGAGGTCACGGTCTTCGATTCCGGCGGGACGGGGATCGAGACCGTGGCCGCCGCGCACATGCTTTATAAACGGGCGAGCGAGAAGGGGCGGGGACAGACGATCGACTTCGCGCCCGCGAGCGAGGCCCTCACGGGGAAGTGATCGTCACCGGGAGGCGATCAGCCAGAGCTGTCGCAGTTCCAAGATGTTAAGAATCGTGATGTTTTTGAAGGTGCTCGTTCGCAAACTCCCACCCGGAGGGAGCACTAATGCCAATCAACGACCTTGCGCGGAGCGACACCGTGACCGCCGATCCCGAAACGCCCGTGGTCGAACTCGCGGCGACCATGGACGAGGAGAGCGTCGGAAGCGTCCTGATCACGACCGACGGGGCGCCCGTCGGGATCGTCACGGACAGGGATCTGACCGTTCGCGTCCTCGGAGCGGAAGCCGATCCGGCCGCGCTGACCGCCGAGGACGTGATGACCACCGAACTCTGCACCATCGAGGCCGCCGCCGGGTTCTACGAGGCCGCCAGCCTGATGGCCGAACACGGCATCCGGCGGCTGCCCGTCTGTGAGGGCGAGACGCTCGTCGGGATCATCAGCGCCGATGACCTGACCGAACTGCTGGCCGACGAACAGCAACAGCTCGGGGACGTTATCCGGGCTCAGCGACCCGAGTACTGACCGGCGATGCCAGAAGAGCAACTGTTCAAAACCGAGAAACAGGCGACGAGAACGGAGGTCGCCGACGCGTTACGCGACGCCGCCGATCAGATCGAATCCGAAGGGGTCCGGCTGGTGAGCGGTACCGAGGAGCAGACCGTCGCCGTACCGGGAACTCCCCGGTTCGAAGTCGAGCTCGAACGCCTCACGGATTCGGAAACCGGAGAACAACGGCACGAGCTCGAGTACGAGATCAGGTGGACGAGGTAGCCGCTCCGCTGTGCCGATTTTTTCACCCGGACTCCCGGCGACGGCCGTTCGAGTCGACCCCTAGGAACCGAACGGAGGGAACGGACTGCCCGATATCCTACTGTAACCGGTACCGCAAGATCGCGGCGATCCCGCCGAGATTCGAGAGCTGCTGGCCGGGGGCGAACTCCGAGGAGAAGACGACCACGTCGCCCCCCTGCTGCTCGACCGACTCGATCACCTCGTTGACGTCGATCGACCAGTCGCCCTCGTTCTGTCGCTCCTGTCGAAGTCGCTCGTCGACGACGAGCAGCGTCTCGATCGCGCCGAACTCGGCGGCTTCGGCGACGTCCTCGGGGCCGTACGTCGCCTTCGCGCCCTGCGCGATCTCGGCGGTGAGGTCGTCGATGAGCGTCGCCTCCTTGGAGATCCGCGTCTCCTTCTGGACCTCGTCGACCGCGCCGCGCTTGAGCACCTCGTGGACGCCGCGGTCCCCCGCAGCGGAGGTGTCGACCGTCGTGATTCGGTCGGCCAGGTCGCGGTGCTCCTCCTCGAGGTAGTCGAGCGCGTCCTGCTTCGTGAACCCCGGTCCGGCGAGGATCACGGCGTCGGCGTCGAGGTGCGCGAGCGCCTCTCCCAACTCGGCGAACAGCTCCTCGCGGGGTCGGGAGAAGTCGCCCTTCCCCGTCGGCTTCGTGTACGAGGCGTACTCCTCCGTGCCGTACTGCTGGACGGTGTGGACGTAGGCGGCCCCCTCCTCGACGGTCGCGATGGCCACGTCGGGGTTCTCGGCGGCCTCCGTCGCCTCCTCCAGCCGCTCCGTCTGGTCCGGCTTGAAGTGTTTCTCGACCGTGATCTCGTCGTGCTCCTCGACGTTGAGCGTGTGGTGGGCGTTGAGCTGGTCCTCGCGGGAGCAGCCGACGATCACCCCCGAGACGCGGAGCCGGTTGGCGAACCGGGCGAACTCCACGTCGTCGACTTCCAGCGTGACGAACAGGTGCTCGCGCTGGCCGCCGGTGTCCCGCATCTGGTCGTCGTTCCGCTGGATCCGGCGGGTGGTGTC
>ENA-ORCR01000918-ORCR01000918.1-marine-metagenome-genome-assembly--contig:-NODE-918-length-10435-cov-7.069801_pt1 | contig 10435 bp, 8 predicted proteins | sample MGYA00237782_ERZ508514 | MGnify/ENA primary metagenome ERZ508514 (study PRJEB26185, sample SAMN06268960) | marine metagenome | isolation source: Eden Landing Ponds, San Francisco, CA, USA | place...
TTCGATTCCGTCGTGTTCGTCCTCGATGAACTAGACATGCTTGTCGGGCGGCGAGATAAACAAGAGCCCGCGTTTTCGCGACTTCTGTATCAGCTTTCTCGGGCCGGTGCGAACGACGAACTGAACGCATACATTTCGGTCGTTGCCATCTCGAACGATACGAAAATGATGGAGGCTGTTGGGAGCCGAGCGGTCAGCTCATTTACGCCGGAGGACGTTCATTTCGATGATTACGACGCGAATCAGCTGAAAACGATCCTTCGACACCGTCAAGATGCGTTCCACGAGGATGTCGTCGACGACGATGTGATTCCCCTTGCAGCAGCCTTCGCGGCACAGACACATGGTGATGCGAGGAAGGGAATCGATCTGATGCGCGTCGCCGGGGAGCTTGCTGAACGCGAAGGTGACGCTCGCGTTCGCGAGGAACACGTCCGAGCCGCGCAGGCGAAGGTGGAAAAGAACCGGGTTTTAGAGGTTGTCCGGGGGATCAGCACCCAAAAGAAACTGTGTCTGTACGCTACGGCAGCAGTCGCTTCGCAGTCGACTGACGGAACGGCGCGGAGCACGACGGGATATCGCGTGTATCAATACCTGACCGACGCGATCGACGCCGAACAGTACCACCAGGAAACGTACGTGAACAAGATGAAAGAGCTCACGACGTATTCGCTCGTCGACTTCGAACGACGGAGTCACGGTCCTAGCTCAGGAATGTTCCTCGAATTCCAGTTCGGTGAACGGCCGGAGACGATCCTCGAGACGCTTCGTGAGGACTCTCGGATTGAAATGGTTTCCCAGGATGAAGTCCAATCCGTCGTCAAAGCACAGATCCGGAACCAGACGTAGCCGGCTCCGACGCTCACACGGTACACCGCCTCTCTAGAGACACACCTCTATCGACATGAAAAATACATTTTAGGCCGTGTGGAACTGTCAAGTTAAGCCGGTTTCAACGGGGGGATATTTCAGCACTTAAAAAACGGTGTATCGGTTGATAAGCACTGTTTGCGAACGGTATCGATCGCGGAGGTGCAGATGTGCTATCGGCAATTCAGTTTCCGACAGAGACCCCTCTATCGATGTGTTGAGGGTACTTGGATACACACCCCTCTATCGATGTGTTGAGGGTACTCGGGTACACACCCCTCTATCGATGTGTTGAGGGTACTCGGGTACACACCCCTCTATCGATGTGTTGAGAGTGCTTGGGTACACACCCCTCTATCGAAGTGTACATTTAAATCCACCCGTGGGAGCTTGCAGTCATGTTAACTTACGCATCGGTTCCGGCAGACGTCGAAGGCTCGTAGTCATGATTCTGCCGCCGTCGGCTCCGCGCTCCTAAACGTATCTGGAAACGAAGAGGCTCGCCGTTTTACTTCTCCAAAGACACGTTCGATGGCATTCCGGTTTCCATGACGAGTGATTTGAAATCGGAGCGAAGTCCGTGAGAGCGCAGTTGCGAGATGTCCGCCAGCATCCACGAGAAGGAGCGCATCGTCAACGTGGTGTTTCTCTTTTAGAGCGCGGGGAAAAATCAACGTGAATTGCTGTTTTGGACAGAAAATAGCCAAAATATGTAGGCATTCGTTCGTACAAGGATCGACAGCAGCGTACAGCCAGACTCTGTCTGAGTCGATCTGAATCGCCGTCTCGTCGACTGCAACGCGATTCGGGCTCGCACCGCCAACAGGCTGTGGATCGACTTTGTGAATCCAGTTGTGAATTGCTGTTCGGCTTCGTTAGACACCAACCTCTCAAGATTCTATTTAGTATTCAAAATTGATAGTAAAGCAAGGTGTAGTAAAATCCCGGTTTCAATGATCTCGTGGGGTGTCCGTTCTCGCTCGAGACATTCTACGTCAATCCAGTCGCTACGACCGCCGAGGCGTTCGGCTTCGGGCATAGGAAATTAAAACTCGACCGCCGGCTCTGTTGAAATCCTCAGAAGCTGACTGATTTCTCCCTTCAATCGATTAGTACAGAGTGTGAACCTTGTAGATTCGCTACCTATATTTTGCCAACGTAGATCCGTCTCCTTTGTTCTCTACGTATTGAATACAGGGTCTTTTTGACGCCAGTCTTTCAAGCTTGGAATATTCCCTCCATGAATCGACGCGCAGTTCTTGCAGCAGTTAGTACGGCGTCTCTCGGGAGCATCGCAGGATGCTCACTCGATCAGTCTGATGAGCCACCGGCTGGCAGCCTCAGGTTCGTCAACAACAACGAGACTGCTCCGCACTCATTCACAATGCGTGTCAAGGATGTCGGCACTGCGCCGGGCGAGGAAACGTATGCAGTTACTGGTCAGACGACAGTCTCACCGGCACAGCAGAACCTCACAGCCTCGGCGACGCTTGAACCTGGCAGCAGTGTGACGTACGACTCTGTTTTCACCGAACCCGCGTGGTACGCCATTGAGTTCACGGTGGACGATCAGCCACCAGCTGACGAAGGCGGCCACGTGGTCTACTCACCCGTTCCGGATGACGAACCGATCGGACGCATGTTAACCGGGAAAGTGGGAAGTAATGGTGGCTTCTGGTGGACGATCAGCGCAACCGAAAACGCGGGTACGTTCGACTTCTAGCACGTATACATTCGACTTCTAGCACGTACTGTATTTGCAGGCGGAAACAGTCACCATCATCAACTAGACTGTTTGTATTGACCAATCTTGTTGGACACCTTGAGGAGACCTCATACAAGATACCTACTCTTGAGCGATCATATATTCAGACGATAATGTGTCCGAAGAATAGGATTTCAACAGAGTCCGAACGCCTCATTCTCTGAGTTAACATCGCCGCCCTCTCGCCTACAAACACTTTTCAAGCCCCCAGTGGAACTGGAGCCAAGCGTCGTGTTTCGATGGGCCTGCTAACTCGCTTCCGTCTCCCGATGTCGATCCCCGTTCTCGTCTGTGTAGTGGCGGTGATCGGCTTGGTAACGCTGGACTCGCTCCGGGTCCTTCCCAGACCGACAGTGATCCGTGCGGGGTTCACCGCCATCGGCGCCGTTGTCGCGCTCGTTCTGTTCGGCCTCTCACACGGGGAGAGCCGAAACGGCTCCCGCCGCCTCTCGCCGTCCCTCGCGACGAAGGTCGTTCTCATCGGTGCCGCGGGGGCCGTCATCGCCGCGGCGGAACTGAATTCGCGACTGCTCCCGCTCCTGATCGTCCTCCCCGTGGGGCTGTTCGTCGTCGCGTCCCAGATCCGCGGTGATCCGTCCGTCCCGGCGGTGTTGACCCAGTTGTGGGCGCTGTTCGCGGCCTCCCAACTCGGAAAGTACGTCACGACCGGCTTCTACTTCGGCGGGACCGACACGTTCGCTCACGTCGCCGCCGTCGACACGCTCATCGACGCGCGGTACACCCCCGCGATTCCGCACGGATACGATCTGTATCCGGTCTTCCATTTCGTCGTCGGTGCGGTCAAACACGCTACCGGGCTCCCGGCCTACGACGCGCTCGTTCTCACGGGGATCGGACTCATGACGCTCGTCGTTCCGATCGCGTACCTCCTCGGCCGGTCGGTCCTCGGATCGACGCGGCTCGGGCTGTCGGCCGCGCTGGCGGTCACCGTCCTGGAGTTCTTCTCGTACCACGCGCTGTACTTCTACCCGCAGGCGCTGGCGTGCGTCTTCCTCCTGATCGCCGTTTACATCAACAGCCGACTGCGTCAGGCCGGCGACGAGCGATCCTTCCGCCGGCTCTCGGTGTTCGCCATCGCGCTCGTGGCGACGATGGTCTTCACCCACCACCTCACGTATCTCCTCTTCGCCGGCGTCGTCGCCGCCGCCGTTCCGGTCGCGCTCGCCCGGCCGTGGCTGTTCGGTCGGTCGACCTCTCCCGTCGGGGCCCTTCGCTACCGGTGGCTGTTTCCCGCTGCGATCGGTGCGATGCTGCTGCTCGTCTACTGGTCGTACTCGCCGAGCCTCATCACGGTCGGTATCGTCCAACTGACCGCCGGCGTGCTGTTCGACGTGGCGACGGTCCCGGCCGAGCAGCTGTACCTCTACGGGACGGCGCTGCCGGCGGACAGCGTCGACCGTGCGATCGCGTGGCTCCTGACGCCGACGGGTATCTACGCGACGGGCCTGAGCGCGCTCCTGTTGGTGGCGGCCTACGAACTGCTAAGCGACTTCCGGTCCTATCGGCGGGGGTTCACGCTCACCGCGACCGGGCTCGGCCTCTCGGCGATCCTGCTCCCGCTGCCGATAGCGATCCCACAGATCGAGCGCCTGCAGTTCGTCGTGGCGCTCGTCGCGCTGTTCCCGCTGAGCGTCGGACTCAAACGGACGCTCTCGGTCGACCGGCGGCACGCCGTCGTCGGCCTCGTCGTCATCGCCACGCTGGGCGGGGCGACGGGGTTCACGGTGTTGGTGGCCGACGACCTCCCCGAGACCTACATCGACGAGCCCAGAGAGCAGGCGTCGATGACCGATTCCGAGTTCGCGTCGGTCGGGGCCTCGGCGTCGTTCCTCCAACGGTACGGCGACGGTCCCGCCGCCACCGACCGCGTGACGAACCGAGCGTTCGAGACGAGCGGCTTCAACGCCACCAGCCCGTTACGGGCCCGGCCAGGGGGGGTACAGACCGACGGGACGTACGTGGTCGCTCGCGAACGGTGGACCGATCACCTCGTCGCGCTCGGAGACGGCCTCAGGAGCGGTGAGTTGAACACCTTCGCCGTCTCCGACGAGCGCTTCGCGGCCGCCGATTCCCGACACAACAAGGTGTACACCTCGAACCACGTCCGCGTGTACCGAAGCGACGACGGGTTCGAGGGCGTCTACGGGACGAACGGCACGGCCCGGTAGAAGGCGCTCCGAAGCAACGCGAGCACCGAGACGGGGTGCGGGGAGATGCGGACCGCTCGGGAGAAGTACGTGACCGCTCGCTCGTAGTCGCCGTCCTCGTGGTAGGCCCGTCCCATGTCCGTGTACAACTGGGTGTAGTAGATCGGGAGGTACGGCTGCGCCGCCGGAACGCGCTGACTCACGAGGTAGCCGAAACGCTTCGCGTGCCCGAGGTACGCGTCCGCGGCCATTTCGGTGGCCATCATGCTCCGGTCGTGGCGCCGACGCGAGAAGAGGCCCGGACAGCAGCAGACCCCCGCTTCGGTGGCGGCTTCGAGGACGTACAGCAGGTCTTCTCCCCGGTCGAGCCCGGTCTCGAAGCGGACGCTCACCCGCTCGGTGTCGACGAGGATCGACGAGGTGACCGCCGAGAGGTCCCCGACGAACACGTCGTAGACGAAGTCGTCGAGCGTCGTCGGCGATTCCTGGACGCACAGCCCCGCACCCGTCTCGGCCATCCGGTTGAGCTGGCGGTCCAGCTTGTCGGGCGCCCAGAGGTCGTCGGCGTCCAGAAACGCCACGTACCGGGTTTCGGCGCGGTCGAGCCCGGCGTTTCGGGCGTCGGCGGGGCCGGTGTCCACGTCGTCGATAACGATGAGCTCCGTCGGAACGGTCTGGTCGGCCACCGTCTCCCTGGCTTCTTCGAGCATCGACTCCGGCGTGTACGTCGGGCTGTACGGGACGACGACGGAGACGGGCTCGCTCACCATTCGGCCATCACCTCGCGGTGAATCTCGTTGAGGTGTCTGGCGTGGTGCTGCCAGGTCCACTGCTGGTCGAGGAGTCGCTGGTGGCCGGCCTCGCCCATCGCGCGCAGCCGCTCCGGATCGTCCAAGAGCGCGTCGAGCGTCTCCCTGAGCCGGTCGGGATCGTGTGGCGGCACGAGGACCCCCGTTTCGCCGTCGACGATCATCTCCGGGATGCCGCCGACGTTCGACGCCACGACGGGCGTCTTCGCGGCCATCGCCTCGTAGATGACCGTCGGGCGCCCCTCCCGCCAGCTCGGGTGAACGAGCACGTCGGCGGCGATGTGCCAGCGCCGGAGCGCCACGGGATCGAGCTGCCAGAACGAGCGCGCGGGGTGCGGCGACTCGCCCAGTTGATCGAGGAGCCACCACCGGAGGTCCCCCTCGTGGCCGACCGTGACGAGGAGCACGTCTTGGCGGTCGAGCCCGTCCACCGCGCTGACCAACTCCCGGACCCCCTTCTCCTCCGAGTAGGCGCCGACCGACAACAGCACCTTCGTGTCGGGGTCGATACCGAGTTCCGCGCGGATCTGCTCGCGTCGGTCGGTCGGGAACTTCGTCGGGTCTTCGCCGATCGGCACCGTGAGGACTTTCTCATCGGGAGCGAACCGCTTCGCGAGGCCGGCGAGTTCGTCGCTGACCACGAGGATGCGCGACGCGTACTCGATCGTCTCCCGGAGCCGCCGTTTCGCGCCCTCGTTGAACGACTCGTAGTTGTGGAGATCGACCGCGTGACTGTTGACGACCAGCGGCAGGTCGTGTCGACGGCAGTAGTTCAACATCCCGTAGCCGTCGAGATAGATGTCCGAGACGTGAACGATATCGTGTGGCGTCTCGAACGTGCGCTCGATGTACGGCGTGACGCGCTTCTGGATGGAGTCTCCCGAGACGTGGTAGAAGTACCGCTTGGGTATCGCGTAGAAAAACCGAGGGTAGTGGGCGATGTACGTCCCCCACCGTTCGGTCTGCGGGACCCGTGCGTACTCCGAGTGCGGGCCCACCGGCGGCGCGAACGGCGTCGGCGCGACGAGATCGAGTTCCGCGTCAGTCCGATTCAACGCGTCGAACGACCGATGGTTGAACGGCGACCGCACCGGCAACGCGTGACTCTGGTGGTGGACGCAGCAGCCCAGCACCCTGTACGGTTCGCCTCCGTCGCCGGCGTAGTCGGGATCCGTCATCGTCCCCTCTCTGAGGCCAGTACCCGAAGCCCCAACACCGACCAGAACGCCAGTCGGGCGAGGTTTCGCGGACGCAGCACCAGCGGCGCGTCGAGCAGCGCCGCGGCCTCCGCGAAGCGCCCCTCCGAGAGGAAGTGCCCGACGAGACCCATTCGGTGGACCCGTCGGATCGGAATCCCCCGACGTTCCAGGTCGTCGACCAGTTCGGCGTTCCGTTCGAGGTATCGCCGATCGTTCGCGACGTACGCCTCCGCCGGCGCGTCGCCCGTGAAGTGCGTCACTGCGAGGGGTTCGTCGACGTAGGCGAGTTTGCCGACCGACAGCACTCGGAGCACGAGGTCCCAGTCCTCGTAGATCGAGAGCCCCTCGTCGAACCCCCCGGTCGACGCGATCACGTCGCGGTCGACCAGCAGCGTCGATCCCGGCCCCATGAACACCTGCATCGACAGCAACGCCTCCGCCAACTCCCGACCCCCTTCCCGGGGAGCGGCCGAGCGAAAGACGCGCTCCGAGACGGCGGCGGCGATCTGCCCGCCCGTCGAGAGCCCGGTCGAAGCGATGTCGCAGTACGCGCCGACCCATCCTTCTCCCCGGTCATCCAGCACCGAGAGCTGTCGGTCGAGCTTCCGCGGCAGCCACTCGTCGTCGGAGTCCAGGAACGCGACGTAGTCGCCGCGGGCGGCCTCGACGCCGGTGTTGCGGGCGGCGCTCACGCCGCGGTTGGCGTCGTGTGTGAGATACCGGACTCGGGGGTCCGAAACCCCCTCGATCAGCGCCGCCGTCTCGTCGGTGCTCCCGTCGTCGACGACCAGCACCTCGATGTCGTCGACCGTCTGGGCGAGGGCGCTGTCGACGGCGCGACCGAGACTCTCCGCCCGGTTGTACGCCGGGATCACGACGCTGACACGCGGCGAATTGGTCGCCGACGGGTTCGTCTCATCACTCATGCATGACCTCGCGGTGGATCTCGGAGAGCCGCTGGGCGTGATGCTGCCAGGTCCACTGCTGGTCGAGGAGCCGCTGGTGGCCGGCCTCGCCCATCGCTCGGAGCCGCTGGGTGTCGTCGAGGAGGTACTCCAGCGTCTCCCGGAGCTGATCGGGATCGTGTGGCGGCACCAACATCCCCGTTTCTCCGTCGACGATCATCTCCGGGATTCCGCCGACGTTCGACGCCAGCACGGGCGTCTTCGCGGCCATCGCCTCGTAGATGACCGTCGGACGCGCCTCGAAGTGGCTCGGGAGCACGAACAGGTCCGCCGCCACGTGGAGCCGACGGACCGCGATCGGGTCCAGCTCCCAGTAGGCGTGCGACGGGTGCGACAGTTCGCCCAACCGGTCGAGGAACCACCACCGCAGGGCGCCGCCGTGCCCGACGGCGGCGACGGCCACGTCGTCGCGGTCCAACGCGTCCAGCGCGGCGGCCAACTCGCGCACTCCCTTCTCCTTCTCGAAGCGACCGACGAACAACAGCAGCTTCGTGTCGGGGTCGATACCGAGTTCCCGCCGGATCGCTTCGCGGCGGTCCGTCGGATACTTGTCGGGGTCCTCGCCGATGGGGAGCGTCGTCACCTTGCTCGCGGGCGAGAAGCGTTTGGCGACGTCGGCGAGCTCGTCGCTGACGGTCAAGACGGCCGAACAGTAGTCGATCGTCTCGCGGATCTGCGACTGGACCGTGTCGTTGAACCGATCGAAGTTTTTCAGATCGCCGGCGTGCGACAGCGCCACGAGCGGGATGTCGTGCTCGCGGCAGTACCTGAGGGTGGCGTAGCCGTCGAGGTAGAACCCGCACGTCTGGACGACGTCGTGCGGCGTCTCGAAGGTTTCCTCGACGTAGTTCGTCACCCGCTTTTGCGCGGAGTTCCCGGAGACGTGGTAGAAATACTTCTTGGGGAGCATATACAGGAACCGGGGGTAGTGGACGCGGTAGGAGCCCCACTGCTCCGTCTTCGGGACGTGTCGGTAGTTCGAGTACGGTCCCACCGGCGGCGCAAACGGCGTCGGCGACACCACGTCGAGGTCCACCCCGGTGGCGTTGAGCGCGTCGAACGACCGGTGGTTAAACGGGGTCCGAACCTGGAACACGTGGTTCGGGTGTTCCACCGCACAGCCGAGGACGCGGTACGACTCTCGTTCCGTCCCCGCGGTCGCGTCTGCCTGTGAGTTCCGGTCATCTTCCATGGTAGCACGCCGCCGCGAGTTCTCGCAGCAGTAAGTTCGTCTACCATTCCACGGGGGAGGCTGTTATGCTTTCCGGGGACGGGACCGGGACGCGACGATGAGACGATGCGTCATCCGACACCGGTACGATGACTTATATCACCCGAACGGCTACTGTGGCGCGTGTGTCCCTCCGACTCCATCCCAGGTGGCCGCCGTGACCGTCCCGCTGGACCGTCGAACCTATCTCGCGGCGATGCTCGCATCGTCGACTGCGGGCTGTCTGGGAGGAGGTGACGAGATGGCGGCGCCCCCGTCCGAGCCGCTGACCCGCGGTCACATCGTCGCGATCGGGCGCGATCTCGAGACGACGACCGTCGACCCGAGCGACTCCGAGACCCCGGTCCAAGACGCGCTCGACACCGTCGCCGAGTCGGGCGGTCGCGTCTACCTGCCGCCGGGTGTCGTCCGCGATCGAGGACCGATTCGCCCGTACCGAAATACCGGTATCTACGGGTACGGGATGAACGTCTCTGTCCTCCAGATAACCCGACCGAACACCGACGGGATCCGGTTCGACCGATCGCCCCGGGCCAGCCGCGTCCAACTCGACGGCTTCGAACTGCGCGGTCCGGGTCGGGACGCCGACTCGGGCGTGGCGATACACTTCTGCGACAACGACAGCGACACGGTGACCGACCCGGCGGACTTCTACGTCGGCCGGCTCTACTGTTGGGCGTGGAACAACACGGTGTACCGGGTCGACGAGGGCGTCGGCCCCTTCCAGTGCCGCCACGACTTCCTCCGGATGGACGACTGCGACGCCGGCGACGAGCGGGCGCTGATCGAGTGGCGCGCCTCGTACGGTCCGGTGAACTGGTTCGGCACTATCGTCGCCTACCCGTCGGCCGACCGGAGCCGCGCGAACAGCGCGCTGTTACACCAGCGCGGCGGCGAACTCACGGTCGGCGACATCACGACGGGGACGACGACCGGGCGACTGGTCGACACCCGGAACGGTCGCCTCCGCGTCGGTCGACTCCACTACGAGCCGGTCGACCAGCGAGGCGTCCCGCGGTCCCTCGTTCGTATCGGTCCGAACGGGACGACCCGGTTCGACGACGTGCTCGTCGACTCGGAGGCGGTGCGGTACGTGTACGAGCTTTCCCGAGGCGCCGGGAACGCGACCCTGTCCGGCTCCGTGGGCGGACGCGGGACGATCCGCGAGAACACGGTCAACGTCGCCGGGCGGCTCGATCCGGACCGGCGCTCCTGGTACTTCGGCCGCTCGGCGGACGTCGACGTGACCGGATCGTCGGGAACGGGGAGCCTCCGCGTGCTGGGCTCCGCCGGAGAGGGGCTTGGCTGACGGCCACCGGTACCATTATTCAAACGCGGTCCGAGATCCACTCGTGTCAGACCAGCCACCTGCCGACGCGTCCGACCCGCTGGTGTCGGTCGTCGTTGTCACCTACAACTCGGCGGCGA
>ENA-ORCR01000920-ORCR01000920.1-marine-metagenome-genome-assembly--contig:-NODE-920-length-10417-cov-3.493714_pt1 | contig 10417 bp, 9 predicted proteins | sample MGYA00237782_ERZ508514 | MGnify/ENA primary metagenome ERZ508514 (study PRJEB26185, sample SAMN06268960) | marine metagenome | isolation source: Eden Landing Ponds, San Francisco, CA, USA | place...
CCGAGTGTCACCGAACTACCAGGGCTAACATCAGATCCCATCTGTACGGCGGACCGCAGGGGTGGAATCCTCATTTCCTTCGGACCTCAGTGTACGCCGAGAGGGTACATAACCCCTTCGACATCGCCGTGGTCCGGACGGCCGGGTTTCGTCGGCCCCGACCGGGCCGCGCTTGCAATCCATCCGAGTGCCCTGTTACACTTAAGGGCGTCGGATCGAGTCCCGTCGAAACCGCACGACGGAAGTGGGACGAGCGGTCCGACAGCCGACCGGGCGACCCGGTCGGCCGACGGCGCGTCCCGCGGCCCGGCGAGGGCGTGTGCCCCGCGCCGCTTCGTATCTATTCCGATGGGGGTGAGTTACTTAAGGCCGTCGAATCGGACCCCGCCACGTCATGCGATTTCATGGGAGGTAGCCACACGAGTAACTGGGGACCGGCGGCAGGCTTCACACCGAGTCGCGGTGGCGAGCGGCGCGGCTGGTCGTGTGGAGTGTCGCGTGGCAGGAGGGCGGCCAGTCATCCCGCGCGTCGCGCGCTCGGTGTGGCCGAGTGGGAGCCACGCGTCCGCCTGTGGGGGCGGTGGCCCTATGTAGTTCACGCACTCCGGCGCGTGACGGAGGGCGGACCCGCGGGTCGGAGTCGGCTCAGTGTCGGAGAAGGTCGTCGAGGGGAACCGTCCGCGGCCGACTCAAATATCGTCGAGGTGCTCGACGCCCTGTTTGGACACGTTGGCCTTCGTGATCTCGTCGACCTGGTTCATCCACACGTCCGAGGGGTCCTCCGCGTCCCACTCGTTCATGTCGACGTCCGGCGGCGACTCCTTCCAGGACCACCCCTCGTAGATGTGGACCTTGTGGGTGCCTTTCTCCCGCAGTCGGATCGACTCCCGATCGGCCGCGTCCTCGCTGCTCGCTGGTTCGAGCCGCCGCGCCGCCTTCAGTGCCGCCTGCCGAGGGGTACTCCCCGAAAAGACGCTGTCTTCCTCGCCGTTCTCCGTCCTGAGCGCGAAGTTGCGCTTGTCGCTGTCGGGTGCCATGGATTCGACCGCTCCATGCCAACCCAGCACATGATTCATTATAAATATACCCCCCAATCGGGGCGCGTGCTGGCGATTCGTTTATAAGTAGTCGTGCTGACTCGACCGGCGACGGACGATATCGACCAGATTTCCGGTTCGGTCGGGGGGAATAAAACTCGCGCGCACGGCTGGGCCGTTCGACCGGGGAGAGATTTCGGTCGACCCGCGAGCGCGCACGGTAGACTTAAGTGTATCCTGCGGCGAAGGGCCGAATAGGATAGCGCGATGGTGCGAAAGAAGAAGCTCAGCCCGAGTGGCGCCAAAGACGAGGACGGCGAGTACCACAACGTCCACATCAACATCCACGAGGACGAGCTGGCCGTCGCCGGCATGGAGATCGGCGACGAGGTGTTCGTCCGGGTCCGCGACAACAAGATCATCATTCAGAAGGCCGACCCGGACGACGTGGAACACGAGTTCTAGCGCCCGGGCCGGTCCCGCCCCACCCAGGGGCGATCACCCTATGAACGCGTACGATATCGCCAAGCCGCTGTTGTTCTCGCTCCCCGCCGAGACCGCACACACCCTCGGTCACGGGCTCGTAGGCCTCGCCGGGCACACACCGATCGACCGCGCACTCGCAGGTCACTACGCCGTCGAGGACCCACGACTGCGCGTCGACGCGCTCGAATCCACCTTTCCGAATCCTGTCGGGGTGGCCGCCGGCTTCGACAAGAACGCCGAGGCCGCCCGCGGGCTGGCCGCGCTGGGCTTCGGCTTCGTCGAGGTCGGCGGCGTCACCGCCGTCCCCCAGTCGGGCAACCAGCGCCCGCGGATGTTCCGCCTGCGCGCCGACGACGCCGTTATCAACCGGATGGGACTCAACAACGACGGCGCCGAGGCCGTCGGCGAGCGCCTCGCCGACCTGTCGGCGCCGGTCCCGGTCGGCGTCAACATCGCCAAATCGGAGCACGTCGACACCGCGGGCGCGCCCGCGGACTACCTCGCCACCTACGAGGAAGTCGCCGCGGGCGGCGACTTCTTCGTCGTCAACGTCTCCTGTCCGAACTCCCAGGGCTTCGAGGAGCTACAGAACCGCGAAGCGATGACCGCGATCCTCACGGAACTGCAGGACGCCGGCGCCGCGCCGCTCCTCATCAAACTCTCGCCGGATCTCCCCGAGCCCGCGGTCGCGGACACGCTCGATCTGGTCACCGAACTCGGGCTCGACGGCGTCGTCGCGACCAACACCTCCACCGAACGGCCGGACTCCCTGGAGAGTCCCAACCGCGCCGAGACGGGCGGGCTCTCGGGTGCGCCCATCGAAGCCCGGGCCACGGAGATGACCCGCTTCGTCGCCGAGCGCGTCGACGTGCCGGTGGTCGGCGTCGGCGGCGTCGCCACCGCCGAGGACGCCTACCGGAAGATCCGCGCCGGCGCGTCGCTGGTGCAGCTGTACACCGCCTTCCTCTATCGCGGCCCGTCGATCGCCCGCGAGATCAATCTCGGGCTGCTCGACCTGCTCGAACGGGACGGCTTCGACTCCGTGGAGGCCGCCGTCGGCGCCGACCTGAAGTGACCGTCGGGCACGCCGCCGGGGCGGCCGAACGGCCGCCGGCGCGGGGCCGAGCCGTTACTGGATGTCTTTCCGCCGGAAGAGGGCGACCGCCAGCGCGACGAGCGCCACGGTGGCGACGGTCAGCACGGCGGCGTCGCCGAGGGCGTACTCGCTCTCGCGGAGGATGGCGTTGGGGTCGACGTACCGCGTCGGTGAGACGACGCCCGCCGCTTCGAAGTCGGTGTCGGTGACGATCGACTCGGCGAAAAACAGACCGACCAGGGCGCCGGCAGCGACTCGCTGTGCGATCCCCGCGCGGTCGAAGACGACGGAGGCGACGAGCCCGATCCCCGCGCAGGTCGTGAGATACGGGACCGACAGCAGGTGGATGGCGGCCACGTCGACGGCGGGGACGGGGTAGCCGACGACCTCGGTGGCGACGACCACGACGACGGGGACGACCGTCGAGAGCGCCACCAGCGGGACCGCGAGGGAGGCGAACGCTTCGAGGACGACCCGCGCCCGCGAGACGGGCAGCGAGAGGAGCATGTCCATGCGCTCGCGCTCCACGTCCGCGGCGATCAGCGAGGCCCCGGCGTACGCGAAGTAGATCCCGACGACCAGCAGCCAGCCGAACGTGTACAGCTCCGAGGCGAGATACCCCTCCATGGTCGCCAGCGACTGGACGCCGAAGGCCTTCGAGAGCGCCTCGGGGTAGGCCTCGAGCAGCTGGTCGATGTCGGCACCGAGGCTCTCGGCGAAGGTGGGGTAGATGAAGATGTACAGCAGGGCGAACCCCCCGAGCGCGGCGGTCGCCGCGGCGGCCCCGCGCACCCGGTGGCGCCCCTCGTAGCGGGCGAGTTCAAGCATCCTGTCCCCCATAGAACCGCATGAACACCTCTTCGAGCGGCGCCTCCTCGACGTCCAGATCGAGGACGGTTCGGTCGGCCAGCGCCGCGATCAGCTCGTTCACGTCGCCGGTGAAGGTGAACGTGCACTCGGTGACCGGCCCCTCGACACGGGGCGGGTCGGTGTCGGCGGTGTCGGGAGGGGTAGTCGCGGACCGGTCGGCGGTTCCTTCGTTGGCGTCGTCGGCCCCGGCGTCGTCGACGCGTCCGCCGTCGGTCGTGCTGCAGGACACGTCGTGGACGCCGTCGAGGTCGAAGGCGTCGGCGCTCACGTCGCCCGCGACGCGCACGTGGACGAACTTGCCCGTGCGGTGGAGCAGGTCCTCGATCCGCTCGGTCGTGACGAGCCGCCCCTCGCGGATGATACCCACGCGGTCGCAGACCCGACGGACTTCGCTGAGCACGTGCGAGGAGAGGAAGACCGTGAGTCCGCGCTGTTTCTCGGCCGCGACGAAGTCGTTGAACGCCCGCTGCATGAGCGGGTCAAGGCCGGCGGTTGGCTCGTCCATGACCACCAGATCGGGGTCGTGCATGAACGCCTGGACGAGCCCGAGCTTCTGGACGTTGCCCGTCGAGTAGTCCCGCACTTTGCGGTCGACGGGCGCGTCGAACGTCTCCAGCAGCTCGTCGCGACGCTCGTCGCCCTTGATCGAGGCGTGCAGGTCGAGGACCTCCCGGCCGGTCACGCCCTCGTCGAAGGCGGGGTTCGCCGGCAGATACCCGATCCGGCGCTTGGCGGCGATCAGGTCGGCCTCGTCGGTCACGTCGTGGCCCAGGACCGTCCCACCGCCGCTCGTGGGCGACTGAAATCCCATCAGCGTCCGAATGGTCGTCGTCTTCCCCGCACCGTTGGGGCCGAGATAGCCGAACACCTCTCCCTCCCCGACGGAGAAAGTCACGTCGTCGTTGGCGAGGACCTCACCGTAGTCCTTGGTGAGCCCCTCGACTTCGAGTGCGGCCATGGGTCGAGTGCGACTGGCAGGCACAAATAGTCTCGGCGAGGTGCGCGGAGAGTGTTCGGTACAGGAGATGTCGTTAGCGGTGCGGTCGGCGCGTGCTGTCGCGCGCTCTCGTGCGCGCGACCGTAGCCGCGCGAGGGATGAGAGAGTGAGTGCAACGAACGAGCGAATCGGTTGGGGAGGCTCGTGGCTGTCTGCGGTCGCTGTGCGAGAGCGGTTGCTGTTGCGGTGCCTGGTGGACTGAAAGGGCGAGGCGCGCTCGCGTGCAGTTCAGTCGCCTGAGCGGGCCGCTATCCGTGCGGGCGGTGCCGAGAGCGCGGATATCCCGCCTCAGCGACCGCGAGTGCGAGGCGCGAGCGAAGCGAGCGCCTCGAATACGCGAACGGCGACCGAAGGGAGCCGTGAGCGAGCGCGCCGAGGGCTTTCAACGCTTGCTGTCCCTGTCGAGTGCGGTCATCACTCCAGCTAGCGAGCGCGTCGAGGGCTTTCATCGTCCACAGTCCCCGTCGAGTGCGGTCGCTGTCGTTCGACTTCGGTCAAAGCCACCTCCACGGGAAACAACTGCGACACGAACCGAAGGAAATCGATCCGCCGCTCACACCACCGAACCGTTTTGCCGACACCGGATCAATCCCGCTCCATGGACGCACAGGACCGCGTCGCCGCGTTCGTCGACGAGCACGACATGGACGCCGACCCGGCCTACCGGGTACTCGATCTGGCCGCCGAGGTCGGCGAGATCGCCGCCGACGCCGCCAAGTCGGGCGAGTACGGCGCTGCCCCGGAGGAGCTGACCGTCAGCGAGGACGAACTCGGCGACGCCGTCTTCGCCCTGCTGGCGACCGCCGACGCGCTGGATATCGACGCCGAGCGAGCCCTAGAGACCTCGCTGGCGAAGTACGAGCGCCGGCTCGAGGAGTCGGGGTCGGCCGGCTCGGAGTGACCGGCGACCATCGGCGAATACCGCGGAAATCAGTTCTGAAGAGAACCGTCCAGACCGCCCTCAGTCGTCGCGCAGCGCGTCCAGGTCGAACTCGAAGGCCGCGACCGGCACTTCCAGGTCGTACTCGACGAGGACCTTCGGGTGGACCTCGCCGATGACGCCGGCCTTCCGGCCGTCGATGATCACGTCGGCGGTGCGGCCGGAGATGAAGGTGGGGTGTTCGGTCGGCGGGGTCGCCAGCTCCACGTCGAAGGCGCGACACAGCGCCTGGAGGCTGGCCTTGGCGTCCTCGTAGGAGGCGTCGTGGTCGGCGACGGCGGCCGCGACGGTGTGGCGTTCCGCGACCAGCGTCGGCTGGGTCTCGTCCTGTTCGATGGCGAGGCCGACCTCCGAGAGGTGCTGGGGGTACGACCGGTGGGTGTTGTTCTCCAGGACGAGCATCACCGAGGGGAGCGCCCAGGTGCGGACGATCTCGTAGTCCTCGCTGTAGGGTTCGCCGATGACGGCGGGCTCGTCGCCGCCCAGCGCGTCGCTGCCCCGCTCGACGCCCGGCCGCTCGTAGTTGGCGTCCTCGCTGATGAGGTGGAAGTTCAGCAGGTCCTCGAAGCCCAGGCCGACGAGCGTCTCGCGAGTGGCCCGTTCGAGCCGGGAGCGCTCGTGGCGGCCGCCGACGGTCGACACGTCGGGGTACTCCGGGTCGAGTTCGTTGAACCCGAAGGCACGACCCACGTCGTCGATCACGTCGACGGGGTGGAGCACGTCCGCGCGGTAGGGCGGGATCTCGACGTCGTACGAGAGGGCGTCCGTCTCGGCGTCGTAGTCCTCCGCGGTCGCGTCCAGTCCGGCACGCTCCATCAGGTCGACGACCTCCTCGCCGTCGAGGTCGACGCCGAGCATCGACTCGATGTCCGGGTGGTCGACGGTCTTGGTCCTGGTGTCGAAGTCCGGACGGACGAGCGTGTTCCCAGCGTAGTCGCCGCTGGCGTCGTCGGCGTACTCGATCTCGACTTCCTCGACGCGGCCGCCGCGGGCGTCCAGCGCATAGCAGACGATCGACAGCATGTGGTCGATCGTCCACTGGTCGGTGCCGGTCATCTCGATGAACAGATCCCGTGAGTCGGTGGTGACCTCGGTCCGCTTGCCGTTGATGATCGGCGGGAACGAGAACATCCCCACGTCGTCGTAGATGGCCGGCATCGACTCGTAGTCCTCGACCAGGTCGGAGAACTTGTTTGCGGTGTGGTGGGCCATCAACACCTCCTGGGGGGTCATCTCGTGGTTCTCCTCCAGGGGGACGAAGCGGTCGCCCCGGCGACCGATACCGGTGTAGCGGACGGAGTTGCCGTCCGGAGCGGCGATCTCGGTGCGGGGGTCGTTCTCCTCTTCGGGGGTGTCCTCGCCGCCGGTGGCGCCGACCTGGCCTTTCAGCATGGTCAGGTCGTGGACGCCGATGGCCCCCTTGGCGCGCTGGCGGCCCATCGTCGCGTGGAGCTTCTCCTGCAACTGGATGAGCGATTCGAGGGCGGCCTCGTCCATGTCGAGCCCGCGGACGACGGCACCGGTGACGTACGGCCGCTCGTCGGGCACGTCGGCGTCGACCTCGATGGTCCAGTCGGCGTCGTTCGTGTTCGGGACGTAGACGCCCCGGTCGTCGCCGTACTGGTAGCGCAGCGAGCGGGCGACGCCCTCGACGGACAGCCGATCCAACCGGTCCGGCGCGAACTCCAGTTCGAACTCGCCGTCGTCGGTCTCGCCCTCGTACTCGAGGCCGAGGGCGAACATGTCCTCGCGCAGTTCGTCGTCGCTCTTCTCGTCGTGGCCGGTGAGCTCTCGGAGCTCGTCGGGGTCTATCTCTACCGTGGGCATCAGTACACCACCTCCTCGTTCCGCAGGAAGTCGAGATCCACGAGCGTGCCGTGCACGTCGCGGATGTCTTCGGCGCCGGTCGCGAGCATGAACAGTCGTTCGAGCGCCAGGCCCCAGGCCATCACGTCGGCTTCCACACCCAGCGGTTCGAGCATCTCCGGGCGGAAGATCCCGGAGTTACCGATCTCGATGAGTTCGTCCGTCTCGGGGTGGCGGCCGAACAGCTCGAAGCTCGGCTCCGTGTAGGGGTTGTAGTGCGGTTTGAACTGGATGTCGGTGATGCCGAACTGCTCGTAGAACTCCGTGAACGTGCCCATCAGGTCCCGCACCGACAGGTCCTCGGCCATCACCCAGCCCTCGATCTGGAAGAACTCCAGGAGGTGCGTCGAGTCCAGCGTGTCGTTCCGATAGGCCTTCTCGATGGAGAAGTACCGTTGGGGCGGCTCCAGTTCGCCCTCGGCGAGACCGGCGAGGTGGCGCACCGAGAGGTTCGTCGTGTGCCCGCGCAGCGCGAGCGCGCGTGCGAAGTCCTCGTCCCAGGGGGAGTGATACCCCTCGCCGTCGGGGCCGACGCCGTCGCGGTGGGCCGCTTCGACGCGGTCGACGAGATCCGGCGGGAGGTTCTCCCGGTCCATCCGGGCGGGCTCCTCCAGCGCGAACCGGTCCCAGTGGTTGCGCGCCGGGTGGTCCTGGGGCATGAACAGGCAGTCGTTGATGTAGAAGTCGGCGTCGACGTGGGGGCCCTGCATCTCCTGGAAGCCCATCCCGACGAGCACGTCCTTGACGCGCTCGGACATCTCCCGCAGCGCGTGGGGCTTGCCGCCGTGGACCGTCTCGGCGTCGGCCTCGACGTTGTACTCGGCGAACTCGACGTCTTCCCACTCGCCGGAGGTGAGCAGCTCGGGCGTGACCTGACCGACGGTCTCGGCGACCTCGACGCCCTCCATCATCGCGGTGACGCCCTCGTCGGTCAGGGTGACCTCCCGGAGCGTCGACTCCTCCGTCTCGACGAGCCCGCGGCGTTCGAGCGCGGCGACGACGTTCTCGTCGGCGTCGGCGGGGTCGACCGACTCGTCCCCCAGGCGCTCGAGCAGCGCGTGCTCGGCGTCCGAATCGGGGTCGAACTCGGGGTCGACCGCGATGGAGCCGCTGTCGATAGTCCCCATCCCCTTCCGGGCGAAGTTCGACAGGGCGATCTCGACCGCGTCGTCTTCGAGGCCGGCGGGGCCGATGGCCTTGCCGAGTTCGATCGGCTCCTCGTCGGCGCCGTTCGAGAGGGCGCCGACCCACAGTGAGTGCTCGGGCAGCCCCTCGTAGGCGTAGTGTTCACCCTCTTCAGTGAGCACGAGAGCGGACTCGGTTCGCTCGGTCACGGCGAGCAGGCCCTCGTCTTCGAGTTCGAAGGCGGCGCCGGCCACCGCCTGAACCTGCTCGCCGGTCTCCTCGGCGATCTGTTCGACTGGTGTGGGGTCGTCCGCGCTCGCGGCTTCGAGCACGGCGACCTGCGTTTCCGGGAGTTTCATTCGTTGGTCGTGAGTCTGCGTGGTCGTCAGTTAATGATTCTTATCGCGGGTGACGCGGTCGCCACCACACGGCGTGAGTCGGCGTGGACGGTTTCCGCCCGGCCCCCTGGATTCGCTTCGACACGAACCGTCGGGTCCGGGCGTCCGCCGTCCGTCAGGCGCCGGTGAAAAACCCGAACCCGAACCCGAACCGCGAGGCCGCTGGCTGGCGGGCGGGGCGCGACGGCCGGGAGCGCCGCGACGCGCGGCGCTCCACCGTGGGCTCGGGTGCCATGTCACAGCAATTCACGGCGCCGCCGAAAAGCGTTCCGGACTCCCCGGCAGAGTCGGCGAGAACGCGAGTGCGAGCGCGGACCCCCGCGGGCCGGCGGAACGCGCGGTCGCAAACCCCCAGGGCGGACCGAGGCAACGTCTATGCCCCCAGGTCACAAAGGGCGCGTATGGACCGCATTCGCAACGCCGTGGGAACCTTCGCGATCAACTTCCTGGTGGGTTACGTCCTCGGACGCCTCCTGCGCGACCGTGACACCGGCGTTCGGGCGGGCGTCGCCCTCGGGACGCTCGGGGCCGTCGCGAGCTGGCGGCTGGCCGAGCGGGTCGACGTCGACGCCGTCGAGCCGACGGCCGAGCCGATCGAGATCGAGATAGACGAGTAAGCGGGGTCGAGCGGCGAAAAACAGAGAGGAGAGGAACGGAGACGCTACGAGCCGCCGCCGACCACGATCTCGGCGGTGCCGTCGGCGTAGGAGACCTCGGCGTTCGGCATGAAGTTCCCGCGGTGGACGACCGTGATGGTCGTGTCCTCGGCGGGCCGCGTGACGTTGACCGCGAACTGACTGCTGTCCTCCCTCGCTTCGGCGTAGGTGCCAGCCGCGTCGACGAACTCGTCGGCCTCGCCGGCGGAGTCCCAGCGGTGGACCCAGACGACGCCGACGGATTCGTTGCGGACCGAGCGGAAGGTGACGGCGGAGTCGTTGCCCCAGCCGTCGGCGGCCGCGGCGGCCTCGGACTCCGAGAGCTGGCTCCGGAGGATCGCGCGGGTGCCGAGCTCACCGAACGTGCCGGCGCCGCTCCCGTGGGGGACGTTCTGGACGGTCCACCAGTTGGAGACCGAGCGACTCACCGTCAGGTCCATCGCGGCCTCGTCGGTGTCGTGGAGCATCTGCTCGGTGGTCGTCGGGGCCCCGCTCTCGAACAGCGACGGGAGCTCCGAGGGCGAGTCGACGGCCGAGTCCGTGTACTGGGCGCCGTAGTAGTCGATGGCGCCGTCGAACGCCCACTCGTAGGCACCGGTCCGGTCGAACGAGGGCGGCGAGAGGCTCATCCCGCCGTCGACGTGCTCGTCGGCGTAGGCCCGCGTGATCGAGGCGCTGGTCGCGGTGTACAGCGCCCTGTCCTCGTAGCCGAGGATCGTCCGGTTGGCGTCGATCCACCCCTGCTTGTAGTGGAGCGCCGTCGCGAACGCGCTCGCGAGGCCGACCTCGATCTGGGTGGCGTTCATGTCGTACACCGTCTCCTCGTTGAACACCACCAGGTCGTCGTCGGGGTTGTAGGTGACGTTGACGTCGCGGGGCAGCGTCGACGGGTCGTCGGGCAGCCCCACCGTCGCAGTCAGGTAGTCGTTCGAGATGTTCTGCCCGG
>ENA-ORCR01000922-ORCR01000922.1-marine-metagenome-genome-assembly--contig:-NODE-922-length-10362-cov-5.913272_pt1 | contig 10362 bp, 10 predicted proteins | sample MGYA00237782_ERZ508514 | MGnify/ENA primary metagenome ERZ508514 (study PRJEB26185, sample SAMN06268960) | marine metagenome | isolation source: Eden Landing Ponds, San Francisco, CA, USA | place...
ACCCGCGAGAACGCCTCTTCAGGCTCGTCAGCCTCGTCGAGGAGCCCTGCGACGTCTGTTACCTCGAACACGGCGAAGACGAGATCCACCGCTGTAACCAGGCCGAGATCGTCTACGGCGAGCCGAAGGGTGAGGTGCTGCTCTGTCCCGAACACGAACCGGACCTGCTCTACTGGTTCCGCGAGGAGGGGGGCAGCGAGCACGCCGGCTCCCGCGAGTTCGGCGACCGGTTCCACGAGTGGGTCGCCGCGGGCAACGAGGCTCCCGAGGGGTACGGCTCCGTCGAGCACGTCGACGAGGACCCCGACGGCCTCCCGGACCTGCCTGACCAGCAGGACATCCAGGAGCGCGTCGAGCAGGACTTCGACGGCGAGCGGATCGACATCCTCGAACTCGCCGGCGAGAGCGGTAGCGGGGACGAAGACGCCGAGGACGAGCTGAGCGAGGACGACCTCGACGACGTCGACCTCTCGACCGACTACCCATCGGACCGATGAGCGGCGGGAACGAGGACGCCGCTGACGACGCCGGGTGCGCCGAGCGCGACGAGTGCAGTCGACCGACCCGCCGCAAGCCGGTCGTGGTCGTCGTCGAGCCCGAGACACCCGGCAACGTCGGTACCATCGCCCGAGCGATGAAGAACTTCGGACTCACCGACCTCAAGCTGGTCGATCCGCCGGAGCTGAAGGAGGACGGCGAGGCGTACGGCTTCGCCGGCCACGCCCGCGAGGACGTGCTCCCGAACGCCGACCGGGTGACCTTCGACGAGGTCGTCGCGAACTACCACACGGTCGGTACCACGGCGATCACGGGCGAGGACGACCAGAGCCACGAGCGGTACCCGTTCAAGACGCCCGTCGAGCTACGGGAGTCGCTGACGACGGTCGACGCGCCGACCGCCATCGTCTTCGGCCGCGAGGGACGCGGGCTCAACAACGAGGAGCTCTCGCGGCTCGACGAGGTGTGCTCGATCCCGGCCGACGACGACTACCCCGTGTTGAACCTGGGGCAGGCCGCGACGATCATCCTGTACGAGCTCCGCGATCTGACCGTCGGCGAGACGCAGCTCCCCGACACCGCGGTCACTCGCGCCCCCGAGGGCGACGTGGAGCGCTTCCACGAGTTCTTCGGCGACTTCCTCGAAGCCACCGGCCAGCGCGAGCACGTCCGCGAGAAGAACGCGCTGCTGATGCGTCGGCTGCTCGGCCGCGCGCACCCGACCGAGCGCGAGATCCACTCGCTGCTCGGCACGTTCCGCAAGGCGAACACGAAACTGGAGCACGCCGACCACCTCGCGGCGAAGTACGACGAGCCGGTCTACCCGAGTGAGTGACCGTGGACGGGGACCTCGTCGACGCTGACCTCCGGGCCGGCGTGCGAGACGTGTCGCCGCTCCTGCTCGGGATCGCCCCGTTCGGACTCGTCGCCGGTATCGCCGCGGTCAACGCCGGGCTCGGACTCGCCGAGGCGGTCGGGATGTCGGTGATCGTGTTCGCGGGGGCCTCCCAGCTCGCCGCGATCGAGCTGATCGGGGAGAACGCGCCGCTCGCGGTCGTGATCGGCACCGCGGTCGTGATCAACCTCAGAGTGGTGATGTACTCGGCCTCCATCGCGCCGCACTTCGCGGACTACGGCCGGAAACTCCGGGCGGGGCTCGCGTACCTGCTCACCGATCAGGCGTACGCGATCTCGGTCGCGGAGTTCGAGGAGAATCCGGGACGGAGCCGGTGGCGCTACTACCTCGGCGCGGCCGGGGCGCTGTGGGTCGTCTGGCAGATCGGGACGGTGGTCGGCGTCGTGGTCGGCGCCGGCGTCCCCGACGCGTGGGGGCTAACGTTCGCGGTCCCGCTGGTGTTCCTCGCGCTCCTCGTCCCCGCGATGAAGGACCGACCGACCACCGCCGCGGCCGTCGCCGCCGGAGCCGTCACGGTCGTCGCCGGTGGCCTCCCGCTGAACCTCGGGCTGCTCACCGGGGCCGTCTCCGGCATCGCCGTCGGTCTGCTGACCGAGGTGGTCGGCGCGTGACGGGCGGCACTCCGTTCCTCGACGGTTCGATCGAGGTCTGGCTCGCCATCGTCGTCATCGGGGTCGCGACGTACGGATTCCGGCTCTCCTTCATCCACCTGTTCGGCCGGATCGACGAGGTGCCCGCCAGGATCAGGCGCCCGCTCCGGTACGTCCCGCCGGCGGTGCTCGCGGCGCTCGTTCTCCCAAATCTGGTGACGGTCCGCCCCTCGGTCGTCGCGACGCTCGCCGACGAGCGGTTGATCGCGGGCGCCGTCGCCGGCGTGATCGCGTGGCGCACGGAGGACGTGACGGCGACCATCGCGGGCGGGATGGTCACGCTGTGGCTGTTCCGGTTCGTCGTGTTCGCCTGATCGCGGGGTCGACCCTCCTCTCGCTCCATCACGTGACTCGCTCGGGCACGCGACTCACCCCGCTCGGTCACGCGATCCGGTCCGCGTACCGGCGAGCGAGCAGGAACGCGGCGACCGCACAGACCGCGGTGAACGGGACCGCCGTGCTCACACTCACCAAACCGCGAGCCGGCGGCACCGCGTACGAGACCGCGGCGGCGACGAGCAGGGCGTAGCCGAACGCGGCGGTCCCGAGGAGGGGCGGGCGAGCCCGCGGCGATCGCCGGAGACGCGCCCAGGTCGCGATCCCCGCTGCGGCGCCGACGACGAGCCCGATCGGGAGTCCGATAACCGCGGAGAAGGCGATCTGCGCCGCGAGAAGTTCGGTGAGAAGCGCGGCGACGGCGAGGAACGTCGAGAGTGCGACGCCGAGCGCCGCGACGGGGCGGATGTTCATGGGCGTCTCCTCGACGGTAGCCTATTTATAAGCGGAGGCGGCCTCTCACGCGACGAACTTCAGCAGGTCGTCGCGCTTGTGCTCGTGGAAGCGCGTCCGGAGACACTCCTCTAACGCCTCGATGTCGCCGCGCTTCGCACAGATGGGCGCGACCCGGTCGGACCACTGCTGCCACGGCGGGTACAGGCCGAGGCGGTCGCAGATCGCGTCGAGTCGCTCGTCGAGGTCGTCGATCTTGTCGGTCTTGTTGACGGCGACGATGGGCTCGACGCCCACGTCTTCGAGGAAGCCGAACATCTCCACGTCGTGCGGGATGTTCCCGCGCTCGGCGTGACGGTCGATGATGTCGACGGCGGCCTTCCCGTCCATCACGACGACGCCCGCCAGGATCGAGTCGGCGTTGTCCTCCAGGTAGTGGACGATGTTCGTCTTGATCGCCTCGCGGTGCTCCTCCTCGACGCCGGACATGAACCCGAACCCGGGCAGGTCCGTGAACATGAAGCTCTCGCTGACCCAGTCGAAGTGGTTCGGCTGGCGGGTGACCCCCGGCTTGCCGCCGGTCGAGAAGTCGTGGCCCGTCAGCTCGCGCATCAGCGTGGACTTGCCGACGTTCGAGCGCCCTACGAGGACGACCTCGGCGTCGCGGTCCGGCCGGTCTTCGAACATACCCGTACGTGGGCGATTGAACGGTTTAAAAGGCGCGTCGCGAACCGCGGTGTCAGTGCCGCTCAGTACGCCGGGTCGTCGCCGCCGACACCGCCCGCCTGGCCGCCGGTCGAGCCGACCTCGATCCGGTCGTTCACGGTCGCGAACGCCGATCCGAACATCCGGAAGACGGCGACCTGCCCGTAGAACTGGACGAACGGGAGGAGCAGGATGCCGACGACGGTGACGAGTAACACCGCGGTGACGATCCACGTGATCACCGCCACGACGATCGGCATGAGCACCGCGACGAGGTACTCGGTACTGAGAAGCGTCGGCTTCAACAGGTCCGGATCGAACGCGGCGCCGATCTCGCCGCGGGCCGCGTACGCCGACAGGGCGGCGGGAACGGCGTAGTAGATGAGGAATAACACGGGGATAAAGGCCAGCGCCAGCAGCACGCCGACCACGCCGATGAGCGCGCCGGCGTCGCCGCCGATCGCGCCGCCCGTCCCGCTCACGACCGCGACGACGACCCCGTACACGACCACCGGGATGACCGTGTACGCGATCGTGATGATCGTCCCCATCACGCCTTTCATCAGGAGATCGCCCCACTCGTTGAACTCCGGCGGCACCTCCTCGCCGCCGATCGTCCGTTCGAGCACGCGGACGAGGTACCCGACGATGATGAACGCCGGGAGGAGGAGTACCGAGAGGAACCCTAATACGCCCCCGATGATGATCCGGCCGATCCAGTCGCCGCGTATCGGATACGACAGTCCGTCTTCGAGCATTGACGGATCCATACGGATCGGATCCATAAACACACCGATAGATCACACCGATCGCGAGACGAAGCGGGGATTCGACGACCGGTATCGTCTCGTTCGCGGGGACCGACTCGGAGTCAGGAAGTACTTGTCGCCGGATACCCTCGACACCGTATGGACAAACAGGCCGTCCGCGAGGCCGTCTGGGACGCCTTCGAGGCGGGCGACCAGGCCCGGTTCCCGTTTCCGCCGCACGATCGGATCCCGAACTTCGCGGGCGCCGACGACGCGTGCGACCGGCTGACCGACACCGACGCGTGGGCGGCGGCGTCGACGCTGAAGTGTAACCCCGACGCGCCGCAACTCCCCGTGCGACGCGCCGCGCTCCGGGCCGGGAAGACCGTGTACGTCGCTCAGCCGCGGCTCCGCGACGCCGATCCGTTCCTCAGACTCGATCCCGACGACCTCCGCGACGGCGAGGCCGACGGGGACGCGGACGACCCCGACACTCCGACCGTCGACGACGCGACGACCGTTTCGGGCATCTCGACGCACGGAACCTCGGTCGCGCCGGAGGACGTTCCCCACGTCGACCTCGTCGTCGCCGGCTCCGTCGGCGTCACGACCGACGGCGCTCGGATCGGGAAGGGTGAGGGGTACAGCGACCTGGAGTGGGGCGTGCTCAGCGAACTCGGTGCGGTTGATAACGCGACCGCCGTGGCGACCACGGTCCACGAGCTGTCGGTCCTCGACGGTCCCGAGTCGCCGATCGCAGACGCCGCGGAGCTTCCGGCGCCCGACGCGCACGACGTGCCGCTCGATCTGGTCGTGACTCCCGATCGGACGATTCGGACCGAGACGCCCCACGCGCGTCCGGAGGGGATCGACTGGGACGCGCTCGACGACGAGAAACTCGACGCGATTCCGGTGTTGGCCGAGCGCGCTCCGAGGAGGGAGTGAGCGGAGGAGGGAGTGAGCGGAGGAGGGAGTGAGTGGAGGCGGCGGCGCGGAGACGCGCCCGGCTGGCTGATCCGCTCGTTCAGTCCGCTCGCGGCGTCGGCGCTGACCGCTCCGTCCGGTGATCGGCGACGTGACCGCACTGCGGACAAACGATTGTGCGATCGTCGCCGTCGCTGACGACGAGCCACCCCTCGGAGACGGGGTTCTCGAAGCTACACTCCGCACAGAACAGGACCGACTTCCCGCGGGAGGACCGGGGACCGCTGGCGTCCGACTGGGAACTGCTGGCGTCTGCGTTCATGGTTCACCTCAGTATCCGGAGCTATAAGGGTCTTTTTCGACCTGATCGTTCGGTATGATCCGCACTCACACAGATATTCGGATTAAAAACCGAGATAAAACAGATCGATCGTTTCAGAACACCGAACATCACTGATCGCTATCGGTCACGATCGCGGGTGTTTTAGCCGGACCTACCGCGCGAGGGGCATGTTGTAGCTCGTCTCCGCGTCCATCACCAGTTCCCACGTCGCCTCGCACTCGCAGGACACCTGCTCGAAGACGCTCGGGTCCTGCCGCTTGTCGAAGTCCTTGATCGCGGTCTGGACGCGGTCGTCGCACTCGCCGCAGTTGTGCGCGCCCCGGTCCGAGCCGTGCCCCACGGGATCTGAGACGACGATGGCGTCGGCGTCGGCGGTCTCCTCCAGCACGTGCGCGACCGACCAGAGCCACGGCGGCCGGTAGCCGCCCTCGAAGAACAGCTCGTCGACCATCGTGTAGCGCTGGACGTTCGTGGGATTCATCGAGACGGTGTGACAGCCGTCGACGTCGGCGCAGCGCCGGATCGAGTCGATCATGTCGGCGGCGGCCTCCGGCTCCGCGAGGAACGGCGGCTTCATGAGGAGGTACGCCTTGATCCCCACGTCGGCCGAGAAGTCGTCGTCCGCCGCGGCCGCCTCGGCGCAGGCGTCCTCGAAGTCGGCGAAGTCGAAGTACTTGTTCACGCAGTCGTGACGCACGCGGTCGGTCGCCGTCTCCAGTCCGACGGCGACGTCGGTGTCCAGCCCGTGACGGGTGAACTCGCCGATCTTCTCCCTGTCGACGAAGTCCGGCAGCGACTCGACGACGATGCGCTCGCGGTCCGCGAACGTCTCCGCGATGGCACGGCGGGTCTCCGCACCGACCTCGCGCTCGTCGAGGAAGCTCCCGGAGGTGTAGATCTTGATGAGGTCGCTCTGCTCGTCCGCGTTCTCGGCCTCGTGGTCCAGACAGACCGCTATCTGGTCCATCAGCGCCTCGTGACTCACCGAGCCACCTTCGACGGACTCGGCGACGTAGCCACACATCGTGCAGCCGCCGGCGCGGGCCCAGCGGCAGCCGCCGGTGTTGAGGATGATGGTGAGCGAGTCGACGAAGCCGTCGGGGGTGTTGTCCTCGTCGAGCCACACCCGCGTGGGCTCGCGCGGGTCGTAGCTGGCGTCGTTGCGCGAGCGCACCTCGCGCATCACCTTGTTGTGGGCGTCCATCCCCTTGCCCTGCTCGTAGACGTCGGGGCTCGGCTGGCTCATTGACGGCTCTATCCGGTCGGGCGATAAAACGTCGGCGGTCCGAGCGTCGCCACGCGACGCTCGGAGCACGAGAAGCGACCCCGGCTACCCGTTCGTCAGCGCGAGCCAGCGGAACTCGCCGCTGAGGGCGTCGACGGCCGGCAGCGCCGACGGGCCGTAGTGGAAGAGGACGAAGGCGGTGAGCAGCAGGTAGACGGTCGCCATCGCGGTCGCGACGCCGAACGCGCCCGCGGCGACCCCCTCGAATCGGTCGTCGTAGCGGCCGGCCAGCAGCGCGACCACGAGCACCCCGGCGACGGCCAGTGACGCCAGCCCGAACGGCTGGACGACCTCGCCCTTCGAGGCGTCGACGAACAGGAGCGCGCCGAACGCCAGCGGCGTCCCCAGGAGTACGCCCGCCTCGTAGCCGAGGACGGCCGCCCGCATTCGCTCGACGAGCAGCGACCGAACCCGCGGGATCCGGAAGATTCCGTAGACCGCCAGCGGATAGATCGGGTGGAGATAGCGGACGGTCGCCTGGACGTAGACGGGGAGGTTGTTGATGTACAGCGAGACGTACAGCAGCGCGAACACGGCGACCAGCAGATCCACGGGGTCGACGGCGTCGCGCAGGCGCTGCTCGCCGGCCCGGACGCGACCACCCACCCGACCGAGCGCCGGTGGGAGCGCGACCAGCGCCGCGAGGACGGGCGCCGATTCGAGCACCGAGAGGTCTGTCTTCCCGTCGAAGAACGTATTGACGACGTTCTTCTCCGTCTCGCCCCAGCGGACGAACGTCCGGACGATCCGCTCCGGTTCGGTGAACAGCGCGACGAAGCCGTCGACGTACATCCCGAGCGCCCGCTCGGCCAGCGGGCGGACCGCTTCGAACCCCGCAACGACCGTCCCCGCGAGCGTGGCGACGGTGCCGACGACCGCGGCGACGACGCCCCCGCCGGATCCGGTCGCGCCGCCGCCCGTTCCTCCGGACGCGCCGCCCCCGGACGCCCCGCTCGCGCCGCTCCCGCCGGATCCGCCGGCCGCGCCGCCGTCGGCGAGCTGGGCCAGCGACTCGCCGTGGTAGGTGTCGAGGAAGTGCGGCGGCAGCAACGGTGTGCCGGAGACGACCGCGTTGGTCGCGAAGAAGGGGACCAGCGAGAGCCCCCCGATCGCGCCGACGACGGCCAGCGTCCGCCGGTCGTTGCGGGGGGCGGTCGGCAGGTCGACGACGGCGAGCGCGCCCAGCAGCGTGATCCCCTCGGGGGCGTGGGCCCACGCGAGCAGCCCGCCGCAGGCGTAGGCGCCCCCGCGGAGCGCCGCGCGCTCCAGCGGCGTCCGGTCGTCCGTTCGACTGGCTGCGAAGGCGTAGACCGCGAGCACGATGAACATCGCCGAGAGCGTGTGCCGCTTGGGCGTCGTCGCCCAGAAGGCAACGGGCGTCCCGAGCAGCACCGTCGCCCCCGCCAGTGCCCCCGCTGTCCGCCCGTGGCGCAGCGCCAGCAGCCGATAGACGGCGACGACGAGTATGGCCCCCGCCAGCATCGTCGCGATCTGCATGGCGAACGTCGACAGCTCGCCGACGTAGGGCTTGTAGAACCAGGCGTTGCCCGCCAGCGCGAGCGCGCCCAGCCCGGCACCGGCCGCCAGCCCCCGTCGGCGCCGGCCGACGATATCGCCCACGAGCGCGGTCGCCGCGAAGACGGTCACGCCGAAGCCGACCACGACCAGCCAGCGCAGCCCCACCGGTTCGAGCAGTTCGACTCCCAGGAAGACCGGCAGCGCCAGCGCGACGACGCCGTAGCCCCGGCCCCACACCTGTCCGTCGCGGTAGTGCATCCCGGGGTAGCCCTGGCCGAGTTCGCCCGGCACGCCCAGCGACAGGTGCCCCTCGGCCATCCGTTCGAGCATCCACGGGTACAGCCCGATGTCGTTGAAAAATATCCCCATCCGCCAGGTCAGCACGTACAGCGCCAGCGCCCCACAGAACAGCGCCAGCCCGGGCCGGCCGCCGAACAGCACCCGCGTCAGCGTCGCGGCGACGCGAGCGAGGCGTTCGTTGCGCGCCGACTCCGGGAGCCAGGCGTGCGCCGAGTCGCCGCTCATCGCCGCCCTCCTCCCGTCCGTTCGCGACTCGCGCCACCCCGTCGGTCAATCCGTCCCGTCACGTTGACACTACGTTTCCCGCTCCCCGAGATAACTATTCGGGAGCGATTATCGCACGCGATAAGCGTTTTCGGGTGGCTCTCGGGTTTGTTCGGTTTGGTGTGTGAGTTGAGCGGTGGTTTCTGTTCGATTCGGTGTGGAAGGAGATGGATCGAGAGTGACTGCTGTCGGCAGTGAACGCTGAACGTCCTCGATCCGCTCGCTCTGAGCCGGATCTATCGTAGATGACAGCAACCGCCGAAAGCCCTCGACCCGCTCGCTAGCTGGAGTGACGGTCGTATTCCGCGGTGACAGCACACGATGAAAGCCCTCGACTCGCTCGCTAGCTGGAGTGACGGTCGTATTCCGCGGTGACAGCACACGATGAAAGCCCTCGACTCGCTCGCGGTCGCTGAGCGGGATACCCTCTCTCCGCTCGGGTAGTGCCCGCTCAGCGACCGCGACCGCGTCTCGCCCTTTCAGTCCGCCAGGATCCACCGAATCAACCCCCGAACCGCAGACGGCCACGACCCTCCCCAGCCGATTCGCTCGCTCCCTTCGGTCACTCACTCATCCCTCGCGCGGCTTCGTCTCGCGGCCTCGCTGTCGCTCGGCACGCGAGCCAGCGCGCGCCACAGCAATCGCTCATTCTCTCTCTCACCCGCACCGAACACGATTCATCGACCGCACCGAGCCGCCGACTCGGCTCAGTCCAGTTCGTCGACGTGGCGGACCTGGGCGGCGATCCCGCGGGTCGAGCGGGCCATCTCCGGGCCGGACATCTCCGCGCGGCCGACGGCGAAGGCGCTGGGGCCCTCGAAGACGACCTCGTCACCGACGCGGATGTCGTCGTCGGCGTCGACGATGCCCGGGGCGAGGACGCTGCCGTGGGGGACGAAGTCGTCGATCTCGACGCGCTTGGTCGGGGCGTCGCTGTCGACCCAGTGACGGGCGCCGGCGAGCGTGAACGCCAGCGTCCCGTAGGGGCGGACGACCACCGCGAGCTGCTCGCCGTCGCCGTCGTGGGCCTGCAGCCCGGGGTGGCTGCCGCGGATCGTCAGATCGTCGAACAGCTCGTCGCCCGCGCCCTCCCCGAACTGGTAGTCGGCGATGGCGCGGACGGTGTTGTGCTGGCGCTCGCGCTTGCCGTACTTCAACTCGCCCGAGAGCTCGCTGGCGAGGTTCCCCAGCGAGTCGGTGGTCGTCGGGTGGTCCTCGACGGTGTAGGTGAACTCCGTGCCGAGCGAGGCCTCGACGCGCTCGCAGATGGGGCGGTAGTCCTCGGGGACGTGGGCGATGACCCGCGGATAGTCGGTGTTTTCGAGGTAGCGCTCCAGCACGTTCGCGACGAACTCGATCTCGTTGGCGCTCCAGCGGCCGGTGACGACCGAGTCGTAGTGCTGGGCGGGGTAGGTGAGTTCGAGTTCCTGCGGGACGACGCCGATGGGCGAGGTCATCGACACCTTGTGGGCGCGCCACTG
>ENA-ORCR01000925-ORCR01000925.1-marine-metagenome-genome-assembly--contig:-NODE-925-length-10336-cov-2.800175_pt1 | contig 10336 bp, 8 predicted proteins | sample MGYA00237782_ERZ508514 | MGnify/ENA primary metagenome ERZ508514 (study PRJEB26185, sample SAMN06268960) | marine metagenome | isolation source: Eden Landing Ponds, San Francisco, CA, USA | place...
GTTGTTCTCGTGGATCGCGACCGTGTTAAAACTGGACAGTTGATGATCTCGAACTCTGTGAATTACGTCGTGAAATGTAGAGGAACGGTCTCTAGTCGAAGTCTAGTTAGATTTACTCAGATACCGAACCAGACTCTACTATAGCCGGTTCTCCCACTATAGCTCCTGCAAATCAGTAGACCGTTGGGTCAAAGCTTTCCCAGCTCTCCATAATACCATCATCTAACCTTGACACCCTTTGCGTTCGTTTAATAGGCTAGAGATAACCAACTCTGGTATGACTTCCGTTTGTATCCTCACTTCCGCACATTCTCCTTTCGATCATAGAATCTTTCATAAACAGGCGAAAACGCTTGTCGAAGCTGGATACGATGTGACGCTTATTGCTCACCACGATCGCGAAGAGACGCAGGATGGCGTTGAGATAGTCCCGATTCAGCCATCCGGGACGACTATTGATCGGTCCTTGGACCTTTTCCGTATCTATCGTACTGCAAAAAATACCAACGCAGACGTATTCCATTTTCATGATCCAACGCTCCTTCCCTTCGGTGCTGCGTTATCGTTCCGGACCGGCGCGAAAGTGATCTATGATGCTCACGAAGATTACTCCGAGTCGTTCAAGCAATACGCGATGGCTCCAGATTGGGCCGTACCGCTCGTCGATCGATTCTGGCCGACGCTCGAATCGACCCTGGCCAACCGACTTGATGGGGTCATCGGAGCGACGGAGTATATTGCCGATCTCTTTCGAGAGTGGGGTCACGAGAATGTGATTTCCGTCCATAATTTTCCCAATGTGTCACAGATGCATGAACAGGAGATCCCGATCGATCGCGAACACGAATACATCCTGATTTTCACCGGCGGCGTCGGCGAACATCGGGGCCTTACCTCAATGCTTGAGGTAACCGAACACCTCCAGAAGGACGGATATGATGTGTGCTTGTGGTTGCTCGGTCCAGTCAATGTCGATGGAGGGGAGAAGGAATTACAAAGCCGACTCAATCGTGAAGGGTACGCCGACTATGTACGTGTGTTAGGTCCAGTGGACCATAACAAGGTCTACAGTTATCAGCGGAAAGCAGATATTGGATTGGCGTACATGCAGAAGGAGGCTGATGGGGAACGATACTACTGGCGCGGGCTTCCGACGAAAATGGTCGAGTACATGTACGCAGAGTTGCCGGTGGTTGCGACTGATACGATCGGTGTCCAAAATTATCTACCGGACGAATGTGGTATCAAGATTCCAGACCAACATATCGAACTTCAGGCGGATGCGATTAGCGAGTTCCTTGACTCTCCAGCGAAACGAACAGAGATGGGAAAAGCAGGGCGCAAATACGTCGAGGAAACAATGTCTTGGAACGCTGAATCTGAGAAATTACTTGCGTTCTATCGTAAACTTCTCAACTGAGACTGACACGACGGTATTTTGTTGTAATGTATCTATAAGCCCCCATCTAAATTTACAGAAATTAGTGCTCCGAAAATTGGTGACTTAAACTGTCTGCTTGACAAATATTTTCTCAGCCTAATCGACAGTAGCGACCGCACGTGAACTGACACTATTCCTTTGACTGGATTGAGTACAGCTCGGCGTACTTGCCATCTGTATCGAGTAGCTCCCGGTGGGTACCAGACTCGACAATCTTACCGGAATCTACAGTGTGAATCCGATCGGCGTTCTTCACGGTGGAGAGGCGGTGTGCGATGGCAATCATCCCGTAGTCACGGTCCATCGACTCGATCGATTGCTGGACCTGACGCTCGAGGTTCGAATCGAGGTCGCTGGTGGCCTCGTCGAGCACGAGGAAGTCGGCGTCCTTGAGAAGGGCTCTAGCGAGGGAGACACGCTGACGCTGCCCTCCGGAGAGACGAACACCGTCGTCACCGAGCTGTGAGTCGTAGCCATTTGGAAGTTCGTTCAAGAACTCGTCGACTTTGGCGATCTCACAAACTTCTTTAACCTCCTCACGAGAGGCGTCTCGATCACCGATTGTAACGTTGGCTTCCAGTGTGTCGTTGAAGATATATGGCTGCTGGCGAACGACAGCAATGCGTTCCCGCCACTGATCGATATTATACTCTTCGATTGAGGTACCGTCGGCGCGGATTTCACCATCGTCGGGGTCGTACAATCGGGCTAGAAGCGAGACGATTGTGGATTTCCCGGCACCAGATTGACCTACGAAGGCCACGAAATCGCCGCGCTCGACCTCAAAAGAGATTCCTTGCAGCACTGGTTCATCAGGCTCGTAGGAAAATTGGACACCATCGAACACAATCTTATCAACTGATTGAACAGATTTACTGCCATCTGATTCCTCGTTTTCGTCAAGACGGTCGAGGAACTCTTGAGTTCGGATGAGGTGTGAAATATTCCCCTCTAAGTTATAGAAGAATGTGTTGAGCGTGCTCACCCGTGGGGCAAGCTGGAACATCGCGATGAGGAAAATCCCGAGTTCACCGAGCGTGAGACCGGTGTAGGTAAAGCCCACGTAGATAAGGACAAAGATAGTCAGCGCAGCGGCGAGTTGGTAGTAGTTCTGGATCGCAGCCTTGTTTCGGGTGAGATCAACGCTTGAATCGGCGTATTGCTCGATCGATTCACGGAATGAGGAGAACACCTCCTCGGAGAGTCCGAACAGTTTAACATCTCGAACCCCTTGGGTGCCCGCCTGAACGGTTTCTTGTACCTCTTCATTGGCCTTGGCCACACGCGAGCCAACCGTCACTGCCGGTTCGATCACAAAGCGCAGGAGAACGGTGATCCCGCCGAGGAGAACGATCGCTAGGGCAGTCATTGTCGGCGTGATGTAGAGCATAATCCCCAAGTAGACCATGACCAGAAAGACGTACTCCATGGTCTGAACACCATCGCGGATGACCCGGCCGGAATAGCGAGTTTCGGTGATGATGGCATTGAGTACGTCATCCGATCCCTCCTCGTCGAAGTAGCTGATTCGGGCGTCGAGTGCACTTTCGAAGGCTCGAGTTCGAAGATACTTCTCGTAGTGTTTCGCGAGGATGGCCCGGAGCCAGGCCACGAGGAAGGAAAAGGTATAGCGGACGATCATAATGAGCGCGACGCCAGCGATTAGATATCCCAGCGTGAACGGAAGGCCAATGAAGTTATAAAACGAGAGGAAGCTTTCGAGTACTGGACCACCACCCTCTACTGGGCCCTCGGTCTGAGCTACTTCAAGGATGGGATAGATGAAACCAAGGCCGACACCCTCAAGGACTGCGGCCAGGCCGCCAAATAGAACGAGGCCGATTGTGAACGTGGGGCGATAGGCGGCTACGCGACGGAGAGACGTGATTTTTTTAGTCCATGAAAGTTCATCTGCGGGGGCCATTGAATTGGTTTGAGTTTTAAGTGTACGCCCTTAGCAGTGACGAAAGTGACTCCCATGTGAAAACAAAGTTCTTATTTTGCGGGTGTTCAGGATGAATTCAAAATATACCATGAATACATCAAAGAGAAGTAGAAGTGCCCTAGATATTCACAGTATCCGATCGAGATCTATGAAATATATCCTAATTCTTTGAGGTGTTGTTCAACTTTGTTTGCAGGTTGATCCTCAAGTTGTTGGTTAAATCTGCATTTATTTTTCAACTCTATTTCTCCGCAATTATGATCAGTTGAAAGAGAATTCACCGTCTCTCGGAAGTCAAAAACAGAATCAGTTTGATCAACGACAGACGGATCATCACTAGCAATGACTGCGTCATGTGTATGAATCCCGTCTCGAATTCCGTGATCAGAGATACTAATCAAAGTATCTTTATCATCCATCTCTGCTCTGATTTCGTTGGTGATATTAGCTGCTGTCTCGTAATGGCGACGCTGAAACCCGTTTTCGTCAACTAATGGAGATAAATGTCCCACGGTGTCGATAAATCCGAACCAACAAAAAATAATATCATACGACCGCTGCATACTCGCCTTCAAAATCCCGACCCGAGAATAGAGTTCTGTAAATAACTCCTCATCGAGATCTGCATTGCTCACTAGTGGTTTGAGCATACTCCTATCTTCCATATGGACAGTATCTATCGCGTCTTCCCAAAATGAAACACGATCAACTTCCATTTCCAGTTCAACATCTCGGTTGGTCTTATAGTTGGGAATCGAAATAGCCCGTGATTGTTTTCCATCAAAGAGTGTTTTAATATTGTTTTCCAGATAATATGAAACGTCGTGTTTATTGTATACCTCAGCCGTATCTGCGCCCATATTTATGAGATACTCACCAATTTTAGTACGTGCTGACTTTGGAAATAGATAACTTCCGATGTAACTCGCCATTCTTAAACTCTTACTCTCCCATTTAACTTTCTTCTCCTCAGATGGCTTTGATGCCCATATCCCATGAGATCTAGGGTGTTCCCCAGTAATAATCGAGGGCCACACCTCTTTAGTGTGAGGAGCTTCTAGAACTGGATTGTCAAATGTTTCTAATTTATCAGCATGAGTTCCAAATTCATGCCTCAAGTCCCAATTATCTAATAGATCATAATCCAATCCGTCCCATCCGAGGATAACGATTTGTCCCATTATATCTCTTCATTGAGTACCTGACTATTCAGCTTTTCCACTACAAACTACTGAGATGCTTTCAACAACTGTACTGTCCTACTACGGATAGGTACCGCTTCTTCGCTTCGATTATACACCACTCAATTAAAAGGTGACATACATACAATTCTGATAATTACATAGATAGGTTTATATTTGCTCTGACCTAACGTGTTTAAAGATGGTTTTTGATAGCTTTGAGTTTTTGCGACAAGAAAAACGTCTAAATGACATTTCTGTATTACATGTTGGAAATCCTGCTGGTGTAGCATCGATTATCTCTTCTGAGCAGGAAAAAATAGGAATGAAAAGTGACGTTATTGTTTTCAATAAAAAAATATATGATTTTAAATCAGATGAAGTTATTAATACTTGGGGGAATTTAGGTGGTTCCCCTAAAATAGTCAATGATTCTCTGGAATTGGTTAAAAAAGCCATTGAGATACAAAAAAGAATATCTGATTATGATGTGATTCATTTTCACTATCGGAGTGTTTTCTCAGTTCCCTGTCCTCTTTTACCTCATGGAATGGACCTACCAATTTGGAGTATACAAAATAAAACAGTTGTTATGCACTTCCATGGGTCCGATATTCGATGGAAGGATATTTCATGGTTTTACCGGGAATTCTCGGATGCAATTCTTGTCGCTACACCAGATCTACTACATTGGGCACCAGACACCGCGACTTGGGTTCCAACGCCAATTGATACAAGTTTATTCGATCCATATTATCCTGACTCAGATAATTCAAAACCAATTAAGATAGTTCATGCACCAACAAATCGAGAAACCAAAGGAACACAACATGTTATTAATGCAGTTTCAATTCTCAAATCACGGGGATATGATATAGAACTTCAAATAGTTGAGGACAAGCCTCATTCTGAGGCAATAGATATCTACAAAACGGCTGATATTGCCGTAGGCTGGGTGAATCCAGATTTTGGCATATATGGAATGTTCAGTAAAGAGGCTATGGCGCTTGGAAAGCCGGTTGTTGCATCTTTAACTCAGTCAGTGAAAAAACACTTGCCGAACAGTAATCCAATTATTGAGTCAGATCCGGAGGACCTTATTGATGAGCTAGAATATCTAATCAATCATCGAGATCAATTAAAAGACTATGGTAAGCAGAGTCGAGAGTATGTAGAAAACACACATGATATCTCTTCTGTTATTCAGGATTATAATAGGACGTATTTGGTGTGATTCTCTACATTGATACTAATAAAATGGCAAAATACAGATCATACTGTAATAATTGTCTCAAAAATATTTACATATTCGGTACTATTGATTAAATAGAAAGTTATAGAGTATATACCAAATACGTTCTTGTGTATAATTGCTGCTTCGGGTATGTTATCTCTGAAACTATAATTTTTGAAGGTTTCATTGAGATTCTGACCCAAATTGCGGTTGTACATCTCGTGTTGGGAAAGTGCTTTGACTAAACGACATTGCCGAGTGCGTTTGTATTCTTGTTCTACAAATATATGCCAATTCTAATACAATAATCTGCTTTACCCGAATTCTGAGTGTTGAGGGAAAAGATCACATTTCCAGAAGTATATAAGACGCGAAGAAATACAGCTAATTATGTCGACCCCCAATATTGTATTTGCCGGTGACCGAGATATTGCTGTGGCCGTCCTCGATTTTCTGATCGAAGACAACGCGAACATCAAGGCACTACTATTACCGAACGAAAAGATAGCCTCCCACGCCGATACGTTGCGAGACAGATGCGAGTTCCTAGAAGAAAATCGTGTACTCCGCGGCGAGACGTTTCGAGAAGAGAAGGGCCGACAAATTCTCAGGAATATCGATCCCGATTACATCATTGCTGTTCACTTCAGTTACATCGTCCCATCCGAAATCCTAGAAATCCCAGCCCACGGCGTCGTTAATTTGCACCCCGCCTATCTGCCTTACAACCGGGGGTGGCACACACCAAGTTGGGCTATCTGGGACCAGACCCCATATGGTGCCACTCTTCATTTTATGGAAGAAGATGTAGACGCTGGCGATATTATCAACAGACGAGAAGTCGAAATTCGTCCGGAAGACACAGCAGATTCACTGTATAGACGTGTCAAGACCGTTGAATACGAACTCTTCCAAGACACTTGGCCAGAGTTAGCGGCTTTTGAGTACGAAACAGTGCCTCAGCCTGAAGATCAGGTAACTGCACACAAAAGAGACGACTTGGAAGCGATACGAAAAATACACCTGAACGAGAAGGTTACAGTAGAGACTCTACTTCGGAAACTTCGAGCGCTGACCACCAACCGCATCGACGAGGCTGCCTATTTTGTGGAGAACGGCAATCGATACCGGGTTCAGGTAAACGTGGTTCCTGAACAAGTATCACCTGATGAGTGAGCGTACACAGTTGAATTATTTATTTCAGTAGGTAGTTAGTAGCTGATTCCTGTAGCACTCTATCATAACCTCTGTCATCGACAAGAATGAACTGCTCACGCTCAGCAATGATTATTCCCTCTTTCAATCAACAAGCACGTTCGGTGCGATTTGCTTTCAGCTGAAGTGTTAGATGATTTCACCGTCACAGGGTAGTCGTCCGTTAACGGATCATATTATTGTAGTCCGGAGGGTTGATTGCGGGGGGGGGAGGGAATTCAAGATGAGTTGTCGCTCAACATCGTCAGCACACCTGAGCGAGCTCGTGAGACAGCACGTCGAGGTGAACGACTGGATGATTACGATGAGAGCAACTAATTCTCTTCCAGACCACTCAACTCCTGTGGGCCGCTACTCCTGCACGGACGGCCTCGGCGACGCGGTCCACAGATTCGGGGGAAAGGTTGGGATGCATAGGGAGTGAAAGAACTCGACTTGCGAGATCCTCAGACACAGGGAGGTTGATGTCGGCGTCCCCCTTGTAGTATGTCGTGCGATGGACTGGCGGGTCCCAGTACACCTTTGCAGACACGTCGTAGGCGTCAAGTGCCTTAAGAATAGACGTGCGGAGGGCCGACGATGCACAAGTCACGGTGTATATCTGGTACACGTGGTGGCCGTCGACAGGGTCGCTCGGGAGTTCGATTCCGTCCACATCGTCGAGCGCGTCGTGATAGGTCGCTGCGACTGACCGACGACGCTCCACGAGGTTCTCAATACGGCCCATTTGTGCCGCTCCGATTGCTGCGACGACATCTGCCATCCGGTTGTTGGTTCCGAGTGCTATGTACTCACCACTGTCCGCAACGTCGAAGTAATCGCTACTGCTCCGTCCATGAGACCGATAGAGACGCAGTCGCTCGGCAAGTTCCGGATCATCGGTCACGACGGCACCGCCCTCTCCCGTCGCGACAACCTTGTTCTGACAGAAACTGAGAGCGGCCGCATCGCCGACTGTCCCTGCCATCTTGCCACCCTCGCGGGCCCCGAATGCCTCCGCGGCGTCCTCAATGAGCGGGATGTCGTGGTTGTTCGCGACGGCACTCAGGTCGTCCATCAGAAACGGCTTACCATAGCAATGGATGGGAAGGATGGCAGCCGTGCGGTCGGTTATCGACGCGCGAACAGCGTCCGGGTCAAGGGCGTATCGGTCCCGTTCGATATCGACGAACACCGGCTCGGCACCGACGAGACGGACGGCGTTAGCGGTGGCGATGAACGTGAACGCCGGTACAATGACCTCATCATCTTCTTCAACGCCCGCGGCGTGGAGAGCGCCGACAAGTGCCGTCGTCCCGGAATTGTATGTGACCGCGTGCTCCACGCCGAGGTAGGACTCGATACGCTCTTCGAACTCGTCAACGTAGGGGCCCTTTGCCCAGTAGCCCCCCCGCGTGACAGAATCGACGACGTTCAGAACGTCTTGGCGGTCCCAGTCTATCTCGAACAGCGGAATCGGCTCGCTGTCCGCCATCTCACTCCTCTTCCTCTTTGGGCACGTAGTTGTAGTACTGGTTGTCATCTGGATCGGTAATCTCGCCGGAGACGAGGGCGTCCCGAATTTCCTCGATGCCGTCGCGGACGGTCATCTCCGGTTTGTAGCCGAGCACGTCCTCGATCTTCTGGAAGGAGACGCGGTAACTCCGCTCATCTACCATCGACTGGTCCACCTCGATTTTTGCGTCGGCCACCACGTCATCAAGAATGCGACCGACTTCTTTCATCTGGTAGTTCTCATCTGTAGAACCAACGTTGAAAATTTGCCCCTCCACATCCTCACGGTCACCATGGAGGACGGTGCGGACGCCGCGCGCCACATCGGTTGTGTGGATGAACGGGCGCCACTGATCTCCGCCGTAGATCGAACCTTCGTGATCGCGGATGGCCTTCTTTGTGAGGAAGTTCACTGAAAGGTCGAATCGTGGGCGTGGCGAGAGGCCGTAGACAGTTGCAAGTCGGACAACAGTCGGAGTAAAGGATACCTCTGAGGAAAGAAGTGAGTCTTCGGAGAGGCGCTTGGTCTGACTGTATGCTGAAATCGGGTTGATACTAGACACTTCGGTGAGTAGCTCGTCCTCAGAGTTGCCGTAGACGCTACAGGTGGACATAAAGATGAACCGGTTGATACCGTGGCGATCACAGAGTCGCTTGAGTTTGACCGTCGCGTTGAGATTCACCTCTATCGTCGCGTCCACATCCGCGGAACACGCTGGTTCTCCAACTATTCCAGCCATATGAACGACGTCTGTTGCTCGCTCCACGACTGCCTCTAGGTCGCCTGTATCTCGGATATCACCTGAGACGAAGTCGAACCGATCGTGCTCTCGGAGCGGATCAATAGCGTCGGTACCAAATAATTTAGCGTCGTATACTAAAACCCCGTGGCCATCATCAAGCAGTTGTCGTGATAGAATGGAGCCAAGGTAGCCTGCACCTCCAGTGATTAGAATAGTTCTATCTGTCATATCAAGTGACTTGGCGTGAGACTATTATTATTTACTATATCTTTGTTTGAGGCCAAGGTTGTTAATAAGATCATTTCTACATGTGGTCTCAGCAGTAATTCTGTGTTAATCGGTGGAGTGACTCCCTGTTCCGTCTACAAGTCATCGATTATTGCAGTTAACGTTATCATGGTATATCTCTCTGAATCATCTCTTTCCAGAACTCTAGCAATTTGACTTGTCGATATCTCTCCCCAGCCATCTAGTTGACTAAAAGGGACCACAAAGATATCGAATTAGTAATTCCTCGGTGATATTGCAGTTGATTTTGTGTCTTCTCTTGATAGGATTTTTCCTATTTTGTGAATGGTTCAATAAATATGAAGAGTAGATGCGACAATTTGTGAATAATTCATATCCAATACTATCTCCTCGACGCTAGTGTCGCCAACTTTGATAGTCTATGATCACGAGTGTTATATTCGTGAGCAGAACTATGAGAAAGTATTTTTGTTTCCACTGGGACCTTCACCCATGCAAGCAGTCGTACTCGCGGCGGGGGAGGGCACACGCCTGCAACCGCTGACGGACGACAAGCCGAAGGTGCTCGTCGAGGTCAACGGGACGCCGCTGATCGAGGATGTCTTCGATAACCTGATCGATGCTGGCGCCAGCGAGCTCATTGTCGTCGTCGGCTACAAGGCCGAACAGATCATCGATCGCTACGGCGACGAGTACCGCGATATCCCCATCACCTACACACACCAGCGCGAGCAGCTCGGGCTCGCACACGCCATCCTCCAAGCCGAACCGCACGTCGAAGGCGACTTCATGCTGATGCTCGGCGACAACGTGTTTCGCGGAAACCTCGAAGAC
>ENA-ORCR01000926-ORCR01000926.1-marine-metagenome-genome-assembly--contig:-NODE-926-length-10313-cov-3.390778_pt1 | contig 10313 bp, 8 predicted proteins | sample MGYA00237782_ERZ508514 | MGnify/ENA primary metagenome ERZ508514 (study PRJEB26185, sample SAMN06268960) | marine metagenome | isolation source: Eden Landing Ponds, San Francisco, CA, USA | place...
GACGCGGGTCAGACCTGTGGCGTGGGCGAGGTCGTCGCCGTCGCTGTCGTCGGCCGCCGTCTCGTTCGGGTCGCCCTGGTCGGTGTCGTCTGCCATCGTATTCGGTCGCCGCTACCGAGCGCGGCTCGTACTCCGCATATTTCTCCGGTCATCGACCAAGACTGTTTGGGTCGCGGAGGGGTCGAACGGTCGACAGCGCCGGGAAGCTTAACCCCGAGCCGGCTCACGTCGGTGGTATGCCCGTTCAGACAGGCGCTCGCGTGGTGGCCGACGGCGGTCCGGCCGCCTCGCGCCCGGCGAGCCGGCGGTGGTCCCGGTGCTGACGAAAGCCCTGGAGTCCGTGAAGGTGTTCGCCGAGAACAACCCCTCACTGGCCGACCTCGCGCGCGGTCGCCGGCGACAGTTCGACGACGTGGAGTGTGTCCTGCCCTCCCGCGTCGTCACGACGGAGTCGCTGTCGGCGACCGTCTCGGTCTGGGACGAGTATCTCCGCCTGCTCCCCGACTACGACGGCACGCTCGCCGTCGACAGCACCGACCCCGAGGCGATCCACCCCGAGGAGATCGACTTCGAGTTGACCGACGAGGCCGTGACCGAGCTGGCGGGCGTCGCCTTCGAGACGCCCGGCGTCCAGTACCTGACGCTCACGCCCGTCGACGAGCGCGGGGCCGCGGTGGGCCCCCGCTTCACCAGCAACCCGGTCCAGGTGTTCGATTCCGAGCCCGACCGGCGCCTGTTCTGGGGCGATATCCACCTCCACTCGCAGTTCTCCGACGGCGCGGGGTCGATGAGCAAGGGATTCGAGTTCGGCCGCGACGTGATGGATCTGGACGTGGCGGCCTACACCGACCACGACACGATGGGGTTTTTCATCCCGCCGAAGCTCCAGCGCCGCCGGATGCACAACGGCTACTTCGAGGACATGAAGACGGTCACGAAGCACTTCCACGACCCCGGGGAGTTCGTGACCCTCTTTGGCTACGAGTGGACGAAACAGCCCAACATGGGCGGGCACATCAACGTCTACTTCGAGGGGGTCGAGGAGGCGGAGCTGTTCGACTCGCTGGACACCGACACCAACCGCTACGAGAAGCTCTTTCGGCGCTTGCAGGACTGGCGCGCCGAGACCGGCAACGAGGTGCTGGCGATCCCCCACCACCCCGCCGAGGCGATGTACCCGCTTGACTTCTCCGCGATGGAGTACGACGACGACATCGCGCCGCTGGTCGAGGTGTACTCCCAGTGGGGCTCCAGCGAGCTGCCCGGCGCCGAGGGCAACCCCAAGCCCGTCCGGATGGGCCAGGGGGAGATGGGCGACCCCGGCCACTACGTCCAGGACGCCCACCAGTTGGGCTACCGCGTCGGCATGATGGGGTCGTCGGACTTCCACGCCCCCCGGCCGGGCCGGTCGCACATCCACCTGCCGCCCCATCTCCCTTCCCTGTCGGACATCTGGGAGGACGGGATCGGCTGGGGGCACATCTGGCGGATCTGGGACGAGGGGTCGTATCCGGGCGGGCTGACGGGCTTTTACGCCGAGGACCTCTCGCGAGAATCGATCTTCGAGAGCCTACGCTCGCGGCGGGTGTACGCGACGAGCCAGCCCCACCGGATCCTCGCGGAGTTCGCCGTCGACGGGACGGAAGTCGGCGAGGCCGACAGCACCGTGGTCGCCGACGGCGAGCGCACGGTCGAGTGGCTGGTCGCCGGGACCGCCCCGATCGAGCGGGTCACGGTCGTCAAGAACAACGCCGACTGGCACGTCGTCGGCGGGACGACCGACGAGTCGGCCGACCTCGGCGCCTACACCGAGGCGGGCGAGGTCACCGACGACGAGCCCGTGACCGGGATGGCCTGGGACGCCGGACGAACGAGTTCGTCCGAGCCGTCGGTCGGGGACGCTCCCGACGACGAGGAGCGCGGGAGCGACGCCGACGTGTACTACCTGCGCGTCGAGCAGGCCGACGACGGCATGGCCTGGGCCGGGCCGATCTGGGTCGAATCCGGGGCCTGAGCGGTCGAACCCGTTCGGTTCTCTCGCCGACGGTCACCGCGCCGCGACCGGCCGTCGCCGCCCCGACCGATATCACCGCTGAGAATCGCGCACGAACGCTTTACAAGGAGTCTTCCCCTGTATCGTACGATGACATCGGATGCACCTTCTCTCTTGCCCGGGGTGATACGCCGCTCGTACGCCGCTCGCCTCGGCGCGGCGCTCGCGGTCGCGGTGGTGGTGATGGTCGGCTTCGGGGCCGTCATCAGCACGCAGGCCTCCGCGACGCTGCAGGACGACGTGGAGAGCGACCTGGAGACGCTCTCCGAGACGCGGACGGCCGAACTCGACTCGTGGCTCGGGAGCGTCCAGCGCGAGGCCGTGCTCACGTCCCAGCTCGAACCGGTCCGTTCGGGCGACGGCGAGACGGTCGACCGGGCGCTGACCGACCAGTTCGAGTCCGGCGCCGTCCCGCCGGACGTGGTGGCGATTCACTACCTCGACACGGAGTCGATGGTGTTCACCCAGAGCACGAACGACGAGTTCGAGGGCGTGAGCCCGGCCGAACAGGGCGCGCCCTTCGCGACCGACCCGCCGACCTTCGACGGGCCCGGGGACACGTACGTCACCGAGCCGTTCTCGGTGCCGGTCGTCGACCACCCGATCGTCGCCGTCGTCACGCCCGTTCCGGGGGTCGAGAACCGCGCGCTCGTCTTCATGACCGACCTCGCCGCGCGGTCGCAGGCGCTGGCGGACGCGAACGCCGACACCTCCACGGTCGTCGTCAACGCCGCGGGACAGTACGTCGCCCACCCGAACACGAGCAAGATCCTCACCGACCACGAGGGCCACACGGTCAACGCGTCGGCGCCGGCGGGCACGACGACCTTCATGAACATGGGTGACCGGCTGATGGCGAGCACGAAGATGGAGACCAAAGACTGGGCCGTCATGATCCACTCGCCGACGGACGTGGCCTACGCGCTGGGGTCGCAGATCAACTCCGACCTCGTGGGGCTAGTCCTGCTGGCGATCATCAATCTCGGTCTGGTCGGCGTCACGATCGGCAGCAACACGCTCGTCTCGCTGCGTCGCGTCTCCGCGCGGGCGCAGTCGATGGCCGACGGCGACCTGGAGGTCGATCTCGCGACGACCCGCGAGGACGAGATCGGGACGCTCTACCGGTCGTTCCAGGACATGCGTGACTCGATACGCGAGCAGATCGCCGAGACCGACGAGGCCCGCGCCGAGGCCGAGGAAGCGCGCGCGGAGGCCGAGGAGGAGCGCCAGCGCGCCGAGCGCGAGGCCGCCGAGATGGAGTCGATGACGACCCATCTGGAGACCAAGGCCGCCGAGTACGGCGACGTGCTCTCCGACGCCGCCGACGGCGACCTGACCCGCCGGGTCGACCCGGACAGCGACAACGCGTCGATGGCCGCGGTCGGCGAGAGCATCAACGAGACGCTCGACGCCCTGGAGGAGACCATCTCGCGGATGAAGTCGTTCGCCGACGACGTCTCGACCGCGAGCGAGCAGGTCGGGACCAACGCCGAGCGGGTCGACCAGGCCAGCGAGCAGGTGACCGCCTCGATCTCGGAGATCTTCGAAGGGACGACCGAGCAGTCCGAGCGCCTGGAGGCGGCCGCCGGCGAGATGGAGAACCTCTCGGCGACGGCCCAGCAGGTCGCCTCCTCGGCCCAGCAGGTCGCGACGACCTCCCAGCAGGCCGCGGAGGTCGGCGAGGAGGGCCGCGAGGCCGCCCAGCGCGCCATCGAGGAGATGGGCGCCATCGACGCCGAGACCGAGGAGACCGTCGCGGCGATCAACGACCTGGACGACGAGCTCGACGAGATCGGACAGATCGTGAGCGTCATCACCGAGATCGTCGAGCAGACGAACATGCTGGCGCTGAACGCGAGCATCGAGGCGGCCCACGCCGACGGCGAGGGGGCCGGCTTCGCCGTCGTCGCAGACGAGATCAAGAGCCTCGCCGAGGAGACCAAGGAGGCCGCCGGCGACATCGAATCGCGGATCGACGGCATCCAGGCCCAGGCGGGCGAGACGGTCGACCGGATGGAGTCGACCAGCGAGCGGGTCACCGACGGCGTCGGGACCGTCGAGGAGGCCGTCGACGCCCTGGAGACCATCGTCGAGTACACCGAGGAGGTCGACACCGGCATCCAGGAGATCGACGACGCGACCGCCGAACAGGCCCGCACCGCCCAGGACGTGATGGGCACCATCGACGAGCTGACGGCGATCAGCCAGCAGACCGCGACGGAGGCCGACACGGTGGCCGGGGCGGCCGACGACCAGTCCCAGTCGATCGACCAGGTCGCCACCTCCGCCCGGGACCTGCGCCAGCGGGCCGAGGAACTGACCACGGCGCTGTCGCGCTTCGAGACGCGGACCGGCGCCGGGACGGCCGGAACGGCCGCGACCGCGGCCACGGACGATTAGACCATGCTCGGACTCACAACCTGGTTCACCATCGGCACGCTCGGAATGGTCGTCGGGACAGCGATGCTGGCCTACGGCATCCTGCTGGTCCCGTCGGAACGACGGCGACAGCTCGCGCTGGCGGCGCTGGTGCCCGCCATCGCCGCGGTCGCCTACGGCCTCATGGCGCTGGGAATCGGCGGGCTCGCGACGGCCGACGGCGGGACGGTCTTCGTCCCGCGGTACGTCGACTGGCTGCTGACGACGCCGATCCACGTCGCGCTCATCGCGCTGATCGTGGGGGCGTCGACGCGCGCCATCGCTCGCCTCGCCGCGCTGCAGGCGGCGACCATCGTCTGTGGCTTCGTCGGCGCGACGCTCGCGGCGCCGCTGAACTGGCTGCTGTATCTCGCCGGCAGCACCGGGTTCGCCGCTGTCATCTACCTCCTGTACACGGAGACGGAGGCGCTGGCCGACGACCGGTCCGACGACGTGGCCGCCCTGTTCCGCAAGCTCCGGGCGTTCGTCGTCGTCCTCTGGCTGGTCTACCCGGTCATCTGGTTGGTCGGCCCCGCGGGCTTCGAGGTCATGGATCTCGAAACCACCGCGCTGGTCGTCACGTACATCGACGTGGTCGCGAAGGTCGGCTTCGGCCTCATCGCGATCAACGACTTCGTCAAGATGGCCGCCGCGACCGACGAGACCGCCGACGCCGACGCGACCGTCGGTGATCCCCAGGCCGCGGACTGACGGCGACGAGCGCGTTTTCTCTCGACGTGGTTCGCCGACCAGCGCCGCCGCTCGGTCGTCGAGCGCGCGGAGAACGGAGGACGGCACGAGGCCGTCAGTGTTCGACGAACTGGACTCAGCGGACCGGCGCGGCGCCGGTCAGTGGATCCCCATCGCTTCGATCTGCTCCTGATACCGGTTGCGGATGGTGACCTCTGTCACCTGGGCCACGTCGGCGACCTCGCGCTGTGTCTTCTTCTCGTTACAGAGTAGCGAGGCGGCGTAGATGGCGGCGGCGGCGTAGCCGGTGGGCGATTTGCCCGAGAGCAGGCCCTTCTCGGCGGTCACGTCGATGATCTCGTTGGCCTTGGCCTGGACCTCCTCGGAGAGTTCCAGCTCGGAGACGAACCGGGGGACGTACTGCTTGGGGTCGACCGGCTCCATCTTGAGGCTGAGCTCCTGGGCGACGTAGCGGTAAGTGCGGCCGATCTCCTTCTGCTCGACGCGGGAGACCTCCGAGACCTCCTCGAGCGAGCGGGGGATGTCCTCCTGGCGGCAGGCGGCGTACAGACAGGCGGTGGCGACGCCCTCGATGGAGCGGCCGCGGATGAGGTCCTCGTCGAGCGCGCGCCGATAGATGACCGAGGCGACCTCCCGCACCGAGCGGGGGACCCCGAGCGCCGAGGCCATGCGGTCGATCTCCGAGAGCGCGAACTGGAGGTTGCGCTCGCCGGCGTCTTTGGTGCGGATGCGCTCCTGCCACTTGCGCAGGCGGTGCATCTGCGACCGCTTCTCCGAGGACAGCGAGCGCCCGTAGGCGTCCTTGTCCTTCCAGTCGATCTGGGTGGTCAGCCCCTTGTCGTGCATCGTCTGGGTCGTCGGCGCGCCGACCCGCGATTTCTCCTGTCGTTCGCTGTGATTGAACGCCCGCCACTCCGGCCCGCGGTCGATGTTGCCTTCGTCGATGATCAGTCCGCAGTCCTCGCAGACGATCTCCCCGCCGTCGGCGCTCGTGACGAGCGCGGACGACTCGCATTCCGGACACTGCTGCTGTTCGGCCTGCTCGTCCGTTTGTTCCTCCTGTTTTTCCTCGGACTCCACGCGCTCGCGCTGGCGGCTCGGCCGTTCCATTGTTCTTATATAGACAAATTTTGGGGACATATAAATCCTTCGCCCGTCTTCCGTCGCATGTCAGACGACAAAACGCCGGCAAGCGCACATATCCGGGCGTTCGGTGTCTCGAACCGCACGGAATCGACGATCGTACCGGAATCGGGACACGTGTCCGACGTTCGGCTGACGGGGCGTTCGCGCCGTCCGTTCGGGTCCGGGTCCCAGTCGGTCGATCCGTCCAGCGGCCGACGCGACCGTGCGAGCGGTCCGCACGCGGTCACTCGCGGCGCTCGACGAGGAACTTCATGTCGCCGGCGAACACTTCCTCCTCGTCCTGATTGGTCATCGACGAGTCGATGACGACCAGGCCCGCGTCGTCGCGGCTGTCGAGGTCGCGCGTCTCGGTCACCTCGAACTCGGCGGCGACGGTGTCGCCGGCGTGGACGGGCGCGGGGACGTCCATGTAGTTCATCCCGAGGAAGGCGACGACGCGGCGTTCGAGGAAGCCACACCGGTAGACGAACCCCGTCGCGAGGACGAACGTCATCGGTCCCTGGGCGACCCGCTCGCCGAACCCGCTGTCGGCGGCGTACTCGGCGTTGGTGTGCAACTCCGTCCAGTCGCCCGAGAAGGCCGAGTGCAACACGAAGTCGGCCTCCGTCACCGTGCGCCCGACGCTCTCGAAGGTCTGACCCGCCTCGAACTCCTCGAAATACTGGGGTTCGTAACTGTACGGCATGTGTCACCTGTTCCCATCCCAACTGCTTAACCTCCGAGGGCGGGGCAACGCGACCCGGAGCAGGACGGGGAACAACGCTTAATCGGGTCGCCGCTCGCATGTGGGGTATGGACGTAGCCGTACTGGGCGCGGGCGCGGCGGGGCGCGGGATCGCGCAGTGTTGCGCCGCGGCGGGCCACGCCGTGACCCTCCACGACGACGACGCCAACGTCGTCATGGACGGTATCGACGCCGTCGAGGCGGGGCTGGACGACGCCGTGGCCGCCGGCGACCTCGACGCCGACGTACGCGAGGCCGCGGTCGACAGCATCGAGGCGACCACCGGGCTCGCGGGTGCGGTCGCCGACGCCGACATCGTGATCGAGACGACCGACACCGACCGCGACGGGCGCCGGGCGCTGTTCGCCGACGTGGAGGAGGCCGTCGACGAGGGGACGCTCATCGCCACCAGCGGCGCCGCGGTGTCGCCGACGGCGGTCGCCGCGGGGCTCAGGAACCCCGGCCGCGCCATCGGCCTGCACTTCGTCGACCCGCCGGCCGCGCCGCTCGTGGAGGTCGTCGTCGCCGAGCAGACGACCGAGCCGACCCGCGAGGCGGCCGTCTCGTTCGTCGACGGCCTCGACCGCGAGTCGATCGTCGTCCGGGACGCGCCCGGCTTCGCGGCGACGCGGCTGGGCCTGGCGCTGGCGGTCGAGGCCATGGAGATGGTCGACGAGCGCGTCGGCGGCGTCGCGGCCATCGACCGCGCGACCACCGCCGGCCACGACCACCCCGTCGGCCCGCTGGCCGCCGCCGACGAGCGCGGGCTCGACGCGACCCTGGCCGCGCTCGACCACCTCGAAGCCGAACTCGGCCCCCGGTTCGCGCCGCCGCCGGTCCTCCGCGAGAAGGTCGAGGCCGGCGACCTGGGCCGCAAAACCGGCGAGGGGTTCTACGTCTGGGACGGCGGCGACCCCGTCGAACCGAGCGAGCCCGACCCGACGCCGGAGCTGCGCGCCGAGAGCCCGGTCGACCCCGACGACCAGCCCGAACCCGGCGAGCCCGACGGCGGCGGAGCGAGCGACGAGGGACCGGACGGCGACCGGGAGCGCGGTTCCGACGACTTCGGCGACCCGCTCGGGTCCGGTGACGGATGAGCGAGCGCGGCGGTCGCGCGGTCGACGCTGACGACCCGGACCGGGACCTCGACGACGACCCCGACATGGGCGACCTGTTCGACGAACTCGCCGAGCTGGAGGAGACCGTCGACTCCGACGAGGAGCGCCGGCGGGTCCGCGAGACGATGCGGACGGCCATGGAGGTCCAGGAGACGCCCGTGTTCGGCCGCGTCGTCTTCGGCTTCGACCGCTCGGACGCCGCCGAGGCGCTGCTGGGCTCGCTGCTCTTTGGCATCCCCATGTTCGTCGAGGGCGGCACCTACGAGGTGGGCCTGTTCCTCAGCGAGCGGCCGCTGTACCTCCTGGCGACGAACGCGCTGACGCTCGCGCTCGTCACCGGTATCCTCTACGTCGCCGACTTCCAGGACGTGCGCGTCTACCAGCCGATATTCGGGGTGCTCCCGCGGAAGTTCCTGGGCGTGCTCACCATCCCGCTCGTGACCGCCGTCGTCGTCATGACCGTCTGGGGCCGGATCACCTGGGCCGACCCCGTGCTCGCGGTCTGTCAGGTCTCGGTCGCGCTCGTCCCGATGGCCATCGGCGCCGCGCTCGGCGACCTCCTGCCGGGGTAGCTCTCCGGGACGTGGAGTTTCGGACGCCCGCTCAGTGTTCGACGAACTCGATCAGGACGCCGCCGGTGTCCTCGGGGTGGAGGAAGGCGACCTCGTGACCCCACGCGCCGGGTCGCGGCTGTTCGTCGATGAGGGCGACGCCCGCGGCGCGGGCGCGGTCGAGCGCGTCGCCGATGTCGTCGGTCCGCAACGCGAGGTGGTGGATCCCCGCGCCGCGACTGTCGAGGAAGTTCGGGATCGGCCCCTCGGCGTCGGCGGTCGGTTCGAGCAGCTCGAAGTAGCCGTTGCCCAGGTCGAGGAAGGCGACTCTGAGTTCGCCGAACTGTTCCTCGTGGGCGACCGAGGCGTTCAGGATCGCTCCGTACCGCTCGATGAGCGCGTCGCGGTCGTCGGTCGCGATGCCCGCGTGGTCGAACTCCATAGCGACGGTTCGGCCGTCTGTGTGTTAATCCCGGCGTCGCTCTCGAGTGGGTGTCTCTGTGTGCTCTCTAGCTGTCGAGTCTACCGCGTTCGACCGTTCCCGTCGAACGCCCTCGACCCGCTCGCTAGGAGTTGTCTCGACCGTGGACGACAGCAACCGATGAAAGCCCTCGACCCGCTCGCGCGGTCTGTGCGGGATATCCTCGCTTCCGCCGGTCGCTCGGATAGAGCCCGCGCAGACCGCGCCACCGGGCCTCGCCCTTTCAGTCCGCCAGGAATTGCACTGTCCCACGACTGCGACCGGTCCGTACAGCACCGCAGACGGCCACGCGCCTCCCCAGCCGATTCGCTCCGTCACTTCGTTCCTCCGCTCATCCCTCGCGCGGCTCTGTCTCGCGGCCTCACGTTCGTTCGGCACGCTCGACAGCGCGCGCCAACGCACCGGCTTTCTTCTCCCGTGGCGGACGCTTTAACCGCCCGCGGGCCGTCGATTCGGCCATGACGCCCGAGGAACTCCGCGCGGACATGCCCGCGCTCGACGAGGGGATATACCTCAACACCGGCGCCGGCAGCCCGAGCCCGCGCCGCGTCGTCGAGGCCGCCCAGTCGGAGGCCGCCTTCCACGAGTACGAGGCGCCGACTGGCGCCGGCACCTACGGCGCGCTGTTCGAGGCGCTCGACGAGACCCGCGAGAGCGTCGCCGCACACGTCGGCACCGACCCCGAGGACGTGGCGCTCACCCAGAGCACCGCCGACGGGATCGCCCGCATCGCCGGCGCGATGGAGTGGGAGCCCGGCGACGTGGTCGTCCGCACCGACCAGGAACCCCCCGCCGGGATCCTCCCCTGGCAGCACCTCCGGGAGACCCACGACGTGGAGGTCCGCGTCGTCGAAGCGTCGGGCGGCCACGTCGACCGCGACGAGTGGAAATCCGCGGTCGACGGCGCGACGCTGGCCGTGTTCAGCTCGCTGTGCTGGACCGACGGCTGCCGGCTCCCCACGGCCGAACTCACCGACATCGCCCAGGAGGCGGGCGCTCGCGTCCTCGTCGACGCGGTGCAGTCCGTGGGCCAGCGCCCGGTCGACTTCGAAGCCTGGGGCGCCGACGCCGTCGCCGCCGCCGGCCACAATTGGTTGCTCGGCCCCACCGG